>ENA-UOOK01000689-UOOK01000689.1-fermentation-metagenome-genome-assembly--contig:-NODE-689-length-44809-cov-8.595835_pt1 | contig 44809 bp, 36 predicted proteins | sample MGYA00245777_ERZ724023 | MGnify/ENA primary metagenome ERZ724023 (study PRJEB28704, sample SAMN03018312) | fermentation metagenome | biome: anthropogenic terrestrial biome; feature: soil; material...
AGCTTCTTCGCCGCGGGCGGCTCTGCGGATCCTGACGCCGGACTCTACGGAATCGGCATCGCCGCCGTCGGCATGCTCTCCACCTTGGGCATTACCCTGGCCACGGACGCTTACGGCCCTGTTGCCGATAATGCGGGCGGCATAGCCGAGATGGCCGGACTGCCCGAGGAAGTCCGCGAGCGTACCGACGCGCTTGATTCCCTGGGGAACACCACTGCCGCCACCGGCAAGGGCTTTGCCATAGGCTCCGCTTCGCTGACCGCCCTGGCGCTTATTGTTTCCTATGTCAACATCATTGAAGGGCGCGGAGTTACCCTGAATCTGAATATCACCAACCCCGCCGTCCTGATCGGCCGTGAGCTGCGGGAAATCCACCTTCCAGTGGTCGAAGCTTGCTGCCAAGTAGGCGTTACGGGAGTAATGGCGGCCTATAACGAAGTGGACGGAATTTTTTGCCATGCCAACCGTGCGTTGCTCACGGATCTTTTACGTGGCGAATATGGCTTCCGCGGCGTGGTGATGGCAGATGGTTGCGCCATTGACGAACTCATGGTGATGACGGGCGATCTAGAGCAGGCGGCAGCGGTAGCGCTCCATGCTGGGTTGGACATTAGTCTGTGGGATGAAGCCTTCAGCAGGTTGGAGCATGCGGTTGAGCGTGGACTTGTGCGCGAGGAAGCAATCGACCAAGCTGTATTACGCGTGCTTACGCTGAAATTTGCGCAGGGACTGTTTGAGCGTCCCTTCCTGCCGGAAGACCGCGCACAAAGCGATTACTCTTATACCCGTTTTCCCCAAAGTCTGCAGTTGGCGCGTGAAAGCGCGGTGCTGCTTAAAAACGAAAAGCGGATACTTCCATTAGCGCCGCGAAAAGGCGATCCTATCCACATAGCAGTGATCGGACCAGCCGCAGATGATCTTTATCGTCAGCTCGGGGACTATACCCCGCCGCTGGCACCGAACGAGGGAGTCACGATCTGGAAGAGTATGCAGAGGCTCGCGCCGCCCTGGGTGGAAGTGGAGTACGCACAGGGGTGCGCCCAGGGTCAAGAGGATGCTAACGAATTACTGGAGGCGGCAGTGGGCTTAGCGCAGCAAAGTGATGTGGTTGTGTTAGTGCTAGGGGGCTCCTCCAGCCGTTTTGAAGAAGGCGCGCGCTTTGCGGCTAATGGCGCTGCTGCCATTGAGACCGGTGGTTCCGTTTTGATGGATTGCGGGGAAGGGGTTGATTTGGCCGGCCTTACATTACCGAACGGACAAACCGCTGTATTCGAGGCGGTGCTGCGGACGGGTAAGCCGTTAACGACGGTGGTGATTGCGGGGAGGCCCTATGCCATTCCGCGAATTGCTGAGCAAAGCGATGGTTTGCTCTATTGCTTTTATCCTGGTCCCATGGGTGGACAGGCGGTTGCGGAGATCCTTTATGGGATCGTTTCCCCTTCGGGACGACTTCCGGTCTCGCTTCCCCGTAGCCCCGCACAACTCCCCGTGTACTACAATACCAAGAATTCTTATCGATCGAGACATTACAGTGACCTGCCGGACAGTCCCCTTTTCTGCTTTGGCGCGGGCTTCGGTTATGGAGAATTGCATTACCAAGACTTCGTCCTTTCCGCGCGGACGATTTCCCTTGAGGATTTGGCCCATACACCGCTGACGATCCGGTTCCGGGTTCATAACGTAGGTGCCCGGGATGATATCGCCGTTCCCCAGCTTTATGTGAGGCTCCTGCGCGGTAGTACAGTGCGTCGTACGCGAGAGCTGAAAGCCTTCGTGCGGCTCTTGGTGCCTAGCGGTGAATGCGTTAACGGCCAGCTCAGCCTAGGAGTGGAGTCCTTTGGAGGGTGGAACCCCCGGATGGAATTTGTCGCGGAGCCCGGCGAGGCAATGCTCTATCTGATGGATTCGGATCGGCTACTTTGGAGCGGGGCCCTTGTGTTAACCGGTAGGGAAATGCCGCTACGCCTGGAAAAGCCCTAACTAAAATTCTCAAACAGGAGGGAATGTCATGATCCTTCTTCCGCATCCCCGCCAACTCAGCCAAGGAGAAAGCTACTTTATGCTGAACGGGCATACCGCCATCGTCCTGTGGGGGGCGGCCTCCCGGCAAGAACTTGTTACCGCAAAACAATTACAGGACGATATTAAGCTCTATGCTGGCCTCGGACTTTCGATCCGCCGTGGAAAGCCCGCGCAGGGTGACATTGTATTGACATACGGGGATGGCATTACTGCCCAAGGATATAAACTCCGTATTTCCCCTGATGGGGTGGAGATTCGTGGCGGGGACCGTCAAGGGGCCGTCTACGGCGTGCAGACCCTTCGGCAGATTATAAGCGAGAACGGTGCGGTTCTTCCAGCGGTCGAGATTGAAGACTGGCCGACGTTTCGGTATCGAGGCTTCTATCATGATGTGACCCGTGGGCGTGTGCCGACGCTGGACAGCCTGAAAAAGCTCGTGGATACGATGGGCGCTTATAAGCTGAATCAACTCCAACTTTATGTAGAGCATACCTATTTGTTTCGGAACTTTTCCGAAGTCTGGCGCGGGGATACTCCGCTTACCGCCGAGGATATCCTGGAGCTGGATGGGTATTGCGATGACCGCGGGATCGAATTGATCCCGTCGCTGGCCTGCTTTGGGCATATGTTTGAAGTCCTGCGCACCAAAAGTTTCGGCGAACTCTGTGAGCTTGAGGACGGGGAGATGATGTCGTCTACCTATTCAAACCGGATGGAGCATCACACGATCAATGTAACGGACGAACGTGCGCTGCCGTTTGTTTTCGGTATGCTCGAGGAGTACATGCCCCTTTTTCGCTCCGAACATTTTAATATCTGTGCTGACGAGACCTTTGATTTGGGTAAAGGAAAAAGCGGAAAGCGTGCTCAAGAAGTCGGCGTGGACAGGCTCTATATTGATTTTTTGAAGGAGTTGTGCGGCTTTTTACTTGAGCGTGGCAAAAAGCCGATGTTTTGGGGTGATATCATTGCGCGAAGGCCGGAAATGGTGAAGGAACTGCCTGCAGGCGTCATTTGTCTTAATTGGGGTTATGATCCTCGTCAGACGGACAAAAGCATCCGCCAACTAGCAGCTGCCGGAGCCGTGCAATACGTCTGTCCTGGTGTCTGTGGTTGGAATCGCTGGCTGAACCAGCTTCGTTCAAGCTACGATAATATCACACGCATGTGCCGTTACGGGCGGGAAAATGGTGCGATCGGTGTCTTGACCACAGATTGGGGCGATTATGGACACATTAATCACCCTCCTTTCTCCCTACCTGGGTTAATTTATGGAGCGGCGTTCAGTTGGAGCGAAGGTGAGATCGGCTTTGAGCAGATTAACGAGGAGATCGCACGCTTGCTTTATCATGACCGAACAGGCCGTGTAGTCGGGTTGTTAGGAAAGCTGTCCGAGGCAGTAATTTATCCATGGGAAGTAATTGTCCGCTTTCGGGAACTGGTTCTTCTAGGCGACGAGGTGGGAGCACGTGAGATCTGGCGGTCTGCACGGTCCACCGTAAGCGTATCGGTACAACATGCTGCGCTCGATAGAACGCTGCAGGAGCTTTACCAATGTATCCGGCAGATGGATACGCGGCAGCGTGGTATGTTGCAGGCCTGGAGTATTGCGGCGGAAGCGATCCAGCTTTGGAATCGGGTGGGAGCTTATGTTTCGGCTTTTGTGGCCAACCAAAGGGAGACGCGGGAGGAAGGGGCCTTGGCCACCGAATTGGAAAATTGGTACCTTTTGTACGGGCGACTGTGGCGCGGCGTGAGTCAGCAAAGCGATCTCTCCCGCATAGGCGACATAGTCAGTTGGTACGCCGATTTGTTACGTACGGCCCAATTACCTGGGCCAGGACTAACTAAGGTTAACGAGCGTGCTAAAGAAGGTTATTAAAAAATTAAGCCCTGCTAAAGCAGGGCTTAAAATATATCTGTATAGGTTAGGGGGCAAATTGTTTAGTTTTTGTTTGAATGAATGATCTAAATGGTGCGCCCGGCAGGATTCGAACCTGCGACCTTTTGATTCGTAGTCAAACACTCTATCCAACTGAGCTACGAGCGCACTTCGAACATTAAAAATAATAACATAAAAAAAGTATAAAGTCAAGATCGTGAAAAGAGACGGCCACATAATACCAACAACTTTGCTAATGAAATTTCCGTAAGCGATAGATGGTGAAAATATTTTTCATAAAAAAGGAGGAATCTTCTTTTACAGAGAGAATAATCCTCATAAACCACGATGTTACTTTATGTTGCGTATGAAAAATATTTTACTACTGATTTATGTTTGTCCCTGATCCTTTTCAAGGACGAATTAAAAAACCTAATTTTTGTAGAGGGAGGTGGTAAATAAAAGTTGTTAACCGTTGCGTCGGGGGAAAGATGCAAAACATGAGTTTAAGGAGGCTATTAAAAGATGAAAAAAGGTTGTTTACTAGTTGTGGCCCTATTATTACTGGTTTGTTCCTTTACGTTGACGGCAGCTCCGAAGAGCTATAAAATTGCCCACTTGGCTCCTCTAACGGGAGATGCCTCGTTCCAAGGGCAAATTCTTGTCAACGCAGCAAAGATGGCTGTTGATGAAATCAATGCTAAGGGTGGGATCAATGGTGTTCCCATTGAGTACATACCAGTTGATGAAACATCCAGCACCACCTCGGGGATTGAAGCTGTGCGTAAGGCGATCGCCTTGAATCCGGTTGCGGTAATTGGACCTAACCGGTCCGGGACGATTTTAGCGGCTGAGAATCTCTGGAAACGCGCGAAGATTCCGTTCATTACCGACGGAACGAATGCGGACACCACCAAAAAGGGTAATCCCTATACGTTCCGGATTCAGATCGCCTCTACCTACTGGATTCCGATTTTGGCGCGAACGGCTAAAGAATATTATAACGTGCAAAAACCGGCTGTTATTTACGGAACCAACGAGTATTCCAAGGGGTTGTGGGATGCGACTGAGCCAGCCCTTACTCAGTATGGGCTTAAGGCCGTGACAGTGCAGACGTATAATGACGGCGATCGTGACTTTACCGCCCAACTTCTTAAAATCAAAGCAGCAGGTGCTGATGCCCTATTCTGCTATGGCTACGAAGCCGAGATTGGGATGATCTTAAGACAACGCGTTGAGCTTGGCATGAAAGATCTGTTGGTCTTTGGTGAGCGTGGTTGCAGCTCGCCGGCGATCGAACAAATTGCCGGAACAGCAAACATCGAAGGATTAGTCTGCAGTACTACTCTTTCCCAAGGGGATCCGGATCCGAAACGGCAGGAATTTATTAAGAAATATACCGGCTCTTTTAAAGAAGGACTCTCTCCAACCCATGTTAACCACTATGATTCCATCTATATTTTAGCGGATATCATCGGACGGGTCGGCACAAATCACGAGAAAGTCCGGAACGAACTGGCTAAATTGGATTACCAAGGCGCCCTTGCCCGTTACCAAGCTGATAAGGAAGGAAACCTGGTCCATACGATCTACACCCAAGTCTTCCAAGATGGGCAATGGAAATTGCTCTTACAAGAGGACTATCCAGTAACACGTTAATTTACACTGAAGGTTGGTAAGTAGCGGCTGGTGTGATTGAAAATCACGCCAGCCCTATACGCTCACCTAGAACGGTAAAGAAGGTGATACCATGACAATAATGATTTGGCTCCAACTTATTTTGAATGGATTGGCGATGGGTGTTATTTACGCGCTTCCGGCCTTGGGGATATCGTTGATTTGGAATGCGGCGGGTGTTTTTAACTTTGCCCAGGGGGATTTGCTTACTTTAGGCGGTTATATTATGCTTACGCTCTTCCATTTACTCAAGATACCCTATATCCCGGCCTTTATTATTACTTTAGTAGTTATGGGAATCCTAGGCTACGCTCTGAGCCGGGTTTATTTCTATCCGATGTTAAAAGATAGAGTGAATCCTCAGATTATCCTGATCGGTACCGTTGCCTTTTCTGTTTTCATTCGTAACTTAGTACTGGTCATTTGGGGGTCAACACCCCAGACCTATGCGAATCCCTTTGGTTCGCAAGTATTGCAAATTGGACAGTTATATCTAATGCCCCACGTAATTTGGATTGTGGGTATAGTTACCGTTCTTCTGTCGCTATTACAATATTTTTTACGAGGAACGATGGTGGGAATTGCTATGCGGGCTGTTGCTCAGCGGCCGATAGCTTCATGGTTAATGGGGATACGAAATGACCATATGATCGCGCTTACTTTTCTGTTGAGTACGGCAATCGCGGCCGTAGGAGGGATTTTGATCTCGCCGATCTTTCCGTTGACACCGTCAATGGGGGGGATGATTGCCGTGAAGGCTCAGGCAGCGGTGCTGATCGGAGGCCTGGGCAGCTTTAGCGGTGCCCTGATTGGGGGTATAGCCGTGGGTATAGCGGAAACGATCTTTGCGACGCTGGTTAATCCGGCATATAAAGATATCTTCATCTTCGGTGTGCTTGTGTTATTCCTACTCTTCCGACCGGGTGGGATTTTTAAGGCGCAAGTTTCAGAGAAGGTATAGGAGGTTAAGGAATGGCGAAGCTGATCGCGCTATTACGTAAGTATGCACTGTTAATAATTGGGATCCTTCTTTTCATCGTTCCGTACATTACCACACAGTATGAATTTTATGTGTTGGAGCGGGGCGTACAAAATGCAATTCACGTTCTTGGGTTGCTAATTCTCATTGGCTACAGCGGTTTACTATCATTAGGAAGCGCGGCATTACTCGCGACCGGAGCTTATACCTACGGTATTCTTTTGGTTAAATTCGGTGTTTCTCCTTGGTTAGGAGCGGGGGTTTCGGTAGCCTTTACGACACTGCTTGGGACGTGTCTGGCCTTGCCCGCTTTTCGCCTTGCCGGACCTTTTCTTGTGGTTACGACCATTGGATTCGGCGAGATTGTCCGGATTTTATTGCTTAATTTGGAACCGTTGACCGGTGGAGCATATGGCTTGTCGGGTTTTGATAGCCTACTCCCTAATGACCGGTGGATTTATTATCTGATGGTTGTTACTCTTCTTCTGGTGGCAGTTGGAACGCAAAGGATTGGTAAGTCCCGGCTGGGACTGGCCCTTAAGTCACTACGCGAAGATGAGGTGGCTGCGGAAGTGATGGGAGTTAATGTACGGCGAGCAAAAACAGTAGCTTTTGCTTTATCGGCGATGCTGGCTGGCTTGTCTGGGGTCTTCCTGGCGAACCTCACCGGTTACATGAGCCCTGACTCCTTCACCTCGGCGGAAAGTACTACTTATCTATTGATGGTGGTTATGGGAGGCATGCGAAATGTGGTTGGTGTAATTATTTCTTCGATCGTGGTTACCTGTTTGCCCGAAGTTTTGCGCTTCCTCTCCAGCAGTCGTTTACTCGTCTATTCATTAGTCCTCCTAATTTATCTCAGAATGGAGTACGTTAAATCAAGCCGTGTTTCTTTTGTGGGAATTCGGCAAATGTTGAATTTCGGAAGGAATGGGAAAGCCGGTACGGGAGGAGGAGAGCGCCATGGCCGGACAACAGAGTAGTGAGAGTAGTGAACGGATTGTATTGAATATTAAAGGTTTGACCAAGCGTTTTGGCGGGTTGGTAGCCGTTGATAATTTAGCGCTAAACGTGCGGGAAGGTCAGATTTGTGCGCTGATCGGGCCCAATGGATCGGGAAAGACAACGGCCTTAAATTTAATTACCGGAATCTATCGTTGTGATGAAGGCAGCATCCAATTTTTTGGAGAAGAGATGGCTGGACTGGCACCGCATGTGATTTGTTGGCGTGGAATTGGCCGTACCTTTCAAAATATTCGGATCCTGGGGTCGCATACGGTGTTTGAAAATGCTTTGCTGGGTAAGGGTTATGGTAACAAAGGAGCCGGTATAATCCATACGGTTTTGAATACAGCGCGCTACCGCAAAGAAAGAGCGGCAAATACCGATGAGGTTAATGAGGTTTTGGCTTATGTCGGCTTAGCCGACCTCCGTAACGAAAAGGCTCGTAACCTCCCCTATGGAAAACAACGGATCTTGGAGATCGCGAGGGCGTTAATTACGAAACCAAAATTATTACTCCTGGACGAGCCGGCCGCAGGCCTGAACTCGAAGGAAATTTATTCATTAATGGAGCTGGTGGCGAAGATTAATCAACAGGGAATCACGGTGCTTTTGATCGAACATCGGATGGAATTTGTTGGCACTTTGGCCGACTGGGTTTTTGTCCTCAATCACGGTAGCAAAATTGCGGAAGGGACCTTTGACCAGATCAAGGTGGACCCTGACGTCATCCAGGCTTATCTTGGGAGGGAGGGCGCTAAACTTGCTGAAAATTCATGATTTAACTGTGGCCTATTCTGTTGCTCCAGTCCTGAACGGAATCAACTTAGAGGTTCCGGAGGCCAAAATTGTCACTTTGCTTGGTGCCAACGGTGCAGGAAAGTCTACGACTTTGAAGACGATTTCTGGTTTGCTTAAAGCCCTTTCCGGACAGATTGAATTTGAAGGGCAAGACCTTTTAGATAAGCGGCCCAATGAAATTGTGAAGCTTGGGATCGCCCATGTCCCTGAGGGACGCTTAGTTTTCCCCGGCTTAACCGTTCTGGAAAACTTAAAAATTGGTTCTTACACGCAACGGCTTTCTAAAGCCGAGCTTAAGGTGAATTTAGAAAAAGTTTGCGAATTATTTCCGCGGTTAGCGGAGCGGTTGACGCAGTTAGCAGGAACAATGTCCGGCGGGGAGCAGCAAATGTTGGCCATCGCTCGCGCTATGATGTCTAATCCCAAACTCCTGATGTTGGATGAGCCTTCGTTGGGCTTAGCGCCGGTAATTATTGATTCGATTATTGATAAGATCCGTGAAATCAACGAACAGGGTACGACCGTTTTGCTTATTGAGCAGAATGCGGAACTGGCTTTGGCGGTGTCCCATTATGCCTATGTGTTAAGTGTAGGAGAAGTTGTGCTTTATGGAGATTCCGAAACAGTAGCGAAAGACCGAACTATGCTCGAAGCCTATCTGGGCGGTGGTAATAAAGAAAGAGGAGGGGGAAGGACTTCTTGAAAAAGAAAGTGAGGATAGGTTTAGTTGGGGCGGGTTTTGTTTCTCACATCCATATCAATGCATTTCGACAGGTGATCGGGATTCCGGTGGAAGTGGCAGGAATTTATACGCGGAGTCGGGGTGAAGAGTTTGCCCAAAAGTATGGAATTCCTCGGGTGTATGAAAGTTATCAGCAAATGCTGGAAGATCCTGATATAGACATGGTTGATATTTGTGTTCCCAATATTGTCCATCGGGAAGTTTGTATTCAAGCTGCGGAAGCTGGTAAACACATTATTTGTGAAAAGCCCTTAACGGGGGCCTTTGGGGAAAATATCACCAACCAAGAGGCAGGGGATTTTTCCAGGTTGGATCTTTATAAAGAGGCGATGAAAAATGCCGATGCGATTCTTGCTGCTGCCCAACGGAATAAGGTAAAGGTCTGTTACGCAGAAGACTTTATTTATGCGCCTGTGGTAGTGAAGACCAAACGATTATTGAAACAGAGCGGCGGTTCTATTCTGGAGATTAGATCGGAAGAGAGTCATAGCGGTTCCCATGCGGCCTATTCGCGTCACTGGAATTTAGCGGGCGGTGGATCCCTGCTTCGGCTTGGCTCCCATCCTTTAGGATTGGCAATCCATCTGAAACATTTTGAAGGCAAGTTGAAATACGGAAAACCGATTAACATCAAGTCGGTGATCGCTGATGTTGCCACCCTCACCCATACCCAGGCCTTTAAGAATTCAGGTAAGGCTTGGATGGTAGATAAGTGGGATGACGTTGAAGATTGGGCGACTGTGGTCCTTACTTTTGAAGATGGAACCAAAGCGTTGATTAATTCCAATGACACCACCTTGGGTGGGATTGTAAACACCCTTGATGTTTATACCACCAATAGTGTAATCAAATGCGATATGGCTGCTAATGATGCCATAAAAGCTTATGCCCCGGCCAATGAGATTTTTGGAGATGAATATATTTCTGAGAAGATTGAAACCAAAGCTGGTTGGACTTTCCCGTCTCCAGATGAAGATTGGATGCGGGGTTATCCCCAAGAAATGCAAGACTTTGTCGAAGCTGTTTATTTTGGCCGGGAGCCGATCTCCGATGGGGAACTTGGGCGCCAGGTTGTACAGGCTACATATGCCGCATATCTTAGCGCGGAACAAGGAAAACGCATTGACTTGGCAGAGCTGGATGCCGATATTGATCGTAACAAGGAGGAGGAATCGAGATGAAGGCTGCCGTAAAGGTTGATGACCGTAAAGAATTGGTTTTGATGGATGTACCGATGCCCGAACCCGGGCCTTCAGAAGCCTTAGTTAAAGTCAAGACTGCCGGCTTGTGCGGTTCAGATGTGGCGATAAAGAATAACACATTTATGGGTCGTCACGGAAGGGTGCAACTTCCGGTCATTCCTGGGCACGAGTTTTGTGGCGAAGTGGTTGCCGTCGGGTCGCAAGTGCGGAAGGTTAAAGTCGGCGAAAGGGTAACCACCAGCTGTATTCGGGGTTGTGGGGAGTGTTATGCTTGTCGAACCGGAATCCTTAACCGGTGCCGGAAATGGATTCACGTGGGGATTGATGAACCGGGTTGTTTCGCCGAATATCTAGCCGTGGATCAAGATATTCTCTTTCATGTGCCCGATTTTGTCTCGGATGAACACGCTGCGATCTTGGAACCAGCCACCACCGCTTGTCGGGCGATTCGCACGAATAAAATTACCCCAGGTAGCTTTATTGTGATGTTCGGCCCTGGCCCATTCGGTCTTTTTATCATGCAAGCAATGTTGACAACTTCGCCGAAACGCTTGGTGATGGTGGGATTAAGCTCTGACCATGAGCGCCTGCAATTGGCCTTGAAATTGGGGGCAACTGATGTAATAGAGGCTGATGTCGAAGATCCGCTGGAAAAAATTGCGGAAATGACGAAAGGCCAAGGAGCTGATGTCGTCGTGGAAGCGACCGGAAATGTACAAGCGGTAACCCAAGCCATGGAAGTGGCGGCTGGTGGCGGCTTAATCCTGATGGGGGGCAGTGGTTTTGGCGGCGGTGAAGTCAAATTCAAACCATGGAATGTGGTACGCGATGAAAAGATGCTTAAGGGTTTGCAAGGTTTTGCCTGGGCAGATTATTTGTTGCTTATGGACCTATATGAATCCGGCAAAATGCAGTTTGACCCTTTGATCAGCGCTATATTGCCCTTATCAGAGGTTAATGAGGCTTGCGAACTTGTCGAAGCCAAGAAAGCATTTAAGATTATTTTGTGTCCGTAACATAGTAGGCTAAAAAGCCTTAGGTTAAACGAAAGGAAGTGATCAAGTGTCAACGCCGGTTTTCGAACGTATTCAGGATGCTAAAAAGACTTTACGGAAATCCGAGGAAAAAGTAGCCGACTATATCTTAGCCCAAGCCAGCGATGCCGTTAATCTACCTATTACTGAGCTAGCGGAAAGAATTGGCGTAAGCGAGGCAACTATCGTCCGTATGTGCAAGAAAATCGGCTTTCGCGGTTTTCACGAACTTAAGATTAATCTAGCAATTGAAACGGTTAAGCCAATCCAAGCTGTTCACGAAGAGATCTCCGAAAACGATGAAATTGATGTTGTTCTTGGAAAATTAATGGCTGCAGTGAATAGGACGCTACAATCGACGGTAGATGTATTATCAAAGGCGGAGCTTCAGCGCGCCGTTGATAGCCTAACCGAAGCTCGCTCCATCCAATTTTACGGACTGGGGGGTTCCGGACCGGTAGCCCTAGATGCGGCTCATAAGTTTATGAAGATTGGGAAGCCGATTACGGCTTATACGGACAGTCACATGCAAGCGATGGCTGCTTCACTGGTCTCTCCGGCTGATGTAGTGGTTGTGATCACCCATTCAGGGAGCAGCCGTGATATTGTTGATGCAGCGGCTTTGGCTAGGGAACGAGGAGCAACCACCATTGGGATTACCCATTATGCCCGTTCGCCCATAGATAAGGTGATTGATATCAAGTTAAGTACTTCCTCATATGAGACTTTATACCGAATGGAGAGTACTTCTTCACGCATTGCGCAACTGGCGATTATCGATACGCTCTTCATTGGAGTTTGCCTTCGGAATCCAGATTTTGCGGTGCGTAATATTTTGGCAACCAGGGAAGCAATCGCACCCAAACGTTTCTAAGATAATCCCAGGAATATTTAATTCCGGCTGCATTGTGTCACACAGGGTTGTAAGGTGTGTTATAAGCGGCAATGAATAAAGAAAATCCCTAAGAATAAGTTCTGTTAGGAGTTTGCAAAGGGGGTAAAGGCTAATGGGAAGGGAAATATTGATTACTCCCCGGACTTTTCGGCTGGCCAATGCAGAGCAGGCCGGGCATTTGGAAGAATTAGGCTATAAACTGATTTTTAACCCTTATGGTCGTCTGTTGACTGAAGAAGAGATGATTAACCTAATCGGTGGTGTTGAAGGAATTATCGTCGGCTTGGATCCACTAGGGATAAAGGTGTTAGAGTCAGCGCCTAATTTGAAAGTCATCTCCAAATACGGAGTCGGGGTGGATAATATTGACATGGCGGAGGCCTCTAGGCGGAAGATTATTGTTACTAATACACCTGGAACGAACAGCTTAGCAGTGGCTGAATTGACGATGGGGTTGATTCTAAACGTGGCCAGACATATTTGTTGTTCCGACCGAAAAATCCGTGAAGGCCAGTGGGGAAAGTATCAAGGCTTTGAATTAAAGGGAAAAAGCTTGGGGTTAATCGGCTCAGGTCAAATTGGGAAAGAGGTTGCGCTTTTGGCAAAGGGGTTTGGGATGAAGATTATTTGTTATGATCTGAAACCAGATCAAGAATGGGCTCGGAAGGTTGGCGCAACTTACCTGAAGTTTGAGCAGTTGTTAGCAGCGGCAGATGTGATTAGCTTACACCTTCCACTGGGCGATGATACATACCATCTGCTTTCTAGGGAAGAACTGAACATCATGAAACCGACAGCGATTTTGATCAATACCGCCCGGGGCGGAATCATTGATGAAGAAGTCCTTTACCTTGCGCTTAAAGAAGGAAGATTAGCGGGTGCTGCCTTAGATGTCTATGAGCAGGAACCTCCTGCCGACTCGCCACTACGTAGTTTGGATAATGTGGTAATGACTTCCCATATGGGGGCGCACACCCGGGAAGCGATCGGCGCCATGGGGAGGCTAGCGGTGGAAAACCTCATCGCCGGTCTTGCGGGGAGGCGACCAGAATTTACGGTGAATGTTGAAACTAGCGGTTTAGACTATAAAGTAGGAGGAAGAGGGGATCGAAATGCATAAAGAGGAAGTATGTCGAACGTTGCTGGAAACGAAAGTGGTTGCGGTGATTAGGGTAGACAGTTCAGCTCATCTTTTAGAGGCGGCAGCGGCCTTACATAAAGGAGGAGTTAGAGCGTTGGAAATAACGATGACTTCCCCTGGGGCTTTGGAAGTGATTAAGGAAGCCAACGAAAAGTTAGATTCTGATGTGGTGATTGGTGTCGGTAGTGTGTTGGATCCGGAAACAGCACGGGCGGCAATTTTAGCAGGGGCAAAATTTGTCGTGGGACCAGTCCTGAACCTAGATCTGATCAAGATGTGTCAACGTTACAGTATTCCTTGTGTGCCCGGTGCGTTTACGCCGACGGAAATATTACAGGCTTGGGATGCGGGTGCCGATTTTGTGAAGATCTTCCCAGCAACGAAATTGGGCCCGTCATTTATTAAAGATGTTAAAGGACCATTACCACAAGTTCGGTTGACTCCGACCGGGGGTATTAATTTGGATAATGCTGCTGAATTTATTAAAGCTGGAGCTAGCTTTGTCGGTGTCGGCGGTTCTTTAGTGAAGAAAGAGCTAATTGCGGAGAAAAAGTGGGATGAATTATCCGCTTTAGCAGGCCAGTTTATCGAGAGGGTTAAGAACTAAATTGGCGGATAAGAGCATGAATGTAGTTGGACTTGAGATTAGTACATCAGCGGCAAAAGCGATTTTGTTCTCCCCCACCGAGGGTGTTATTGATGAGGTTTCCTTTAGATATAGCCAGGAAGTGACGGATACGCTTTGCATAGACCCAGAGCGAGTCTGGACAGCAGCCCTTGGGGCGCTAAAAAAGGTAGTCCATAGAACAGACCGGGAAATCTCGGCTATTGGTTTAGGCAGTGCCTGGCATAGTCTGCTTTTATTGGATGCAAATCGTACTCCGATTAGTCCCATCTACACTTGGGCTGATGTTAGCGCTGGACCCACGGTGGACCCGTTTAAAACGGACTTGAATTTCAGTAGGGAATATTATCAAAAAACTGGTCATATGGTCCATGCCATGTACCCTTATTGGAAGTATTATCATCTTCAGAAAACCGCACCGGGATTGATTCGAAAAGTACGGTATATCTCCTCTCAGGTCGAATACGTTTTTGAAGGACTAACTGGAGAAGCGGGTGTTTCAAAGTGTATCGCTTCGGCTTCTGGATTTTTTAATATTCATACTTTAGATTGGGACCAAGATTTACTGGCGATGGTTAATTTAGAACCCAACCAATTCAGTCCCCTGCGGGAGGCGCCCTATTGGGCTGGCTTAAAGGACCAGATTGCGAAGGAAGTCGGTCTGCCGGTTGATTTGCCGGTGACAGTTGGTTTCTCGGATGGAGCCATGAATCAGGTGGGAATCGGTGGGGCTCGAGCAGGAATAATGTCCTTTTCTGTTGGGACAAGCGCCGCGATTAGGATGGTCAGCTCGGAACCGAAAATTCCGGATACACCTTCCACCTGGTGCTATTATCTATATAATCAGATGAGGTTGATTGGCGCCTCTACTCAAGGTGCCTGTAGCTGTTTGGATTGGTTTTTAAATAATCTCCCGACCGAGTTACGTAGTTACGATCGCTTCGAAGCAGAAGCGGCTACAGTTGATATCACTCAAGCGCCTTTCTTTCTCCCTTTTCTCTTCGGCGAAAGGTGTCCGGGTTGGGAAGATCGTCGGCTAGGTGGGTTTTTGGAACTGCGGCCGAACCATCGCTTAGCCGATCTTTACTTCGCGATCTTAGAAGGAATTCTTTTTAATGTTTACCACTGTTATCAACTACTTACGTTGCTGGCTAGCGAACCGAAGCAGATTGTTATTTCCGGAGGAATTATGAATTCGCCGTTTTGGCTCCAAATGGCGGCCGATATCTTTGATCGTGAGTTATTGACTACCGGAGTGACCAACGATTCCACGGTTGGAGCGGCGATCATCGGTCTTGCGGCTGTCGGTGGGTTAAAACAGATTGCTGATTTTACTCCGGAATTAAGGAGGGCGACGCCCCCACCTTCCAAAAACAGAAGTTTATATCAGGAACGATTCCAGAGATATCTCGAGCTTTACAGATTGACCACGACCGTATAAACTAAAAGGGAAAGTTGGAAGAAAAGAGGCCGGACTTGATGTCTGCAACGGATCGCCAATTTATGGAGGAAGCATTAAGCGAAGCGGAAAAAGCGTTAGCCTTAGATGAAGTACCGATTGGGGCAGTCGTGGTCTACGAAGGGGCGATCTATGCCCGCGGGTATAACCTGCGGGAGCAGATGGGGGATCCGACTGCCCATGCTGAAATTATTGCCCTCCGCCGGGCGGCGGCGCGGCGCGGGAGTTGGCGATTGCACGACATGACCCTTTATGTGACGCTGGAGCCATGTCCAATGTGTGCCGGGGCTATGGTTAATGCCCGCTTGAACCGGTTGGTTTTCGGGGCTTTCGATCCGAAAGCTGGTGCCGCCGGGTCATTGATGAATTTGGTCAATGATGACCGTCTGAACCATCGTTTAGCAGTGACTAGTGGGATTTTAGCCGATGCGTCCGCCGGGTTGTTAAAGGAATTCTTCCGACGGAAAAGGGAGTTTCCAGCGAAATAGTCTTGACCTTTAGGAGCATTCTGTGTAAAATAAGTAAGTGTGATTCCCCTCTACACCAGATAACAAAGAAGCACAGTGAATACTTCCGATATGAGGTTTAGCGGTTGAGCTGGAGAGATGGCTGAGCGGTTGAAGGCGCCCGCCTCGAAAGCGGGTAGGGGTGTAAGCCCCTCGCGAGTTCGAATCTCGCTCTCTCCGCCATTCAAATCATATTTAAAATTCACTACAGCTTCAAACTTTACGGAGAGATGGCCGAGTGGACGAAGGCGCACGCCTGGAGAGCGTGTAGACGTTACCGCGTCTCCTGGGTTCAAATCCCAGTCTCTCCGCCACTAAAAAATCAACCGGTCGGAACCGGTTTTTTTTAATGCCCTTTGGTGGTTTCTGGTTTATTGTAAGAATGATCAAAAGGTGCTATAATATGAAGAGCATTTCGCTTTGACCGTGCTAGACGGGGAGGTAGCGGTGCCCTGTAACCTGCAACCCGCTACAGCAGGGTTGAATTCCGGTGGGAGGCGGCTTTTCGTGACACCGGCTATGACAAGTGGTGTTGAAGATCAGGTCCTGCGCAACGGAGACCGGTGAACCCCGCCAGATCCGGGAGGAAGCAACGGTAAGCCGATTTCTTCGTGTGCCGCGGGGCAACCTGAACGGAGCTAACGATCATAGTACGATCGGGAGGAGTTCGTCAAAAGCCGGTGCACGGTCAAATTATTTACCCGCCTTGCGAGGCGGGTCTTATTACATATCGTGTTCAGTAACGGCATCTTGAGAACCGCAAGGCTTGAAGGGTCAATTCGTGATTGGATCGAAGGGAAGCGGAGAAGGGATTTCCCTCGGAATCGCTAATGAGAGTAGGATGAATAGAATAAAGGTAAAAGCATACGCCAAAATAAATCTAGTTTTGGATGTTATTGGTCGTCGGCCGGATGGGTATCATGAAGTTGAAATGATCTTGCAGTCGGTTGATCTCTATGATGAACTTCGGTTTGCCCCGGCGTCGACTATTCACATGGAAACAAGGGGTTGCCGTCTACCCCGTGATGACCGGAACATTGTGATCAAAGCCGCCAAGAAACTATTGGCGTACGCGGGTATTAAGGCCGGTGCCCGGATTTGGCTGGATAAAAGAATACCCGTCGGGGCTGGTTTAGGAGGCGGTAGCGCTGATGCCGCCGCTACGTTGGTGGGTTTAAATCAACTATGGGGGTTAAATTTGCCCCGCGTTGAACTGGAAAAGATCGCTGTCACCCTAGGGGCGGACGTCCCTTTCTGCTTACGTGGAGGAACGGTCCTCGCCACCGGGATCGGGGAGCAGCTAACTGATTTGCCGCCACTGCCTTCTCTCCCGGTTTTTCTGGCCAAGCCACCGTTTAAGGTTAGTACGGCGAAAATTTACAATAACCTTGCTTTGGCGGCGGTTGAGCGTCATCCGAACGTGCAGTTGGTTGCTACTTTAATTAAGCAGGGAGGAATGGTGCCCCCTAAGTTCTTAGGGAATCTCCTGGAAGAAGTGACGCTAAGGCTGTATCCCGAGCTAAAAGAAGCCATGGTTTGGTTTACCAACAGGGGTCTTCCGGTTCGGATGTCCGGGAGCGGACCAACCCTATTTCTGCTGGATGTTAACGAACCCGAGCACCGCTGGGCTGAAGTGGAAGCTGAACTGAGAAACCGCCGCTGGTGGACCTATCATGGTTCATTACAAGCCTATAGCCTTGAAGTAAGCAAAGTAAATGATAACGGAAACCAGATTGAAGAGTAGAAAAGAAAAGAAAAGGGGGAAGGCTAATGGAAAGAGAACCTTTGGTTCCCATCAAACTGGATAGCTATAAACCCCTCCGGGAACTGGTGTTTGAAGCCATACGCGAAGCCATTCTAAAGGGACAATTAGCGCCGGGGGAAAGATTGATGGAGATCCAGTTGGCGGAAGAGTTGGGGGTCAGCAGAACTCCGGTTCGAGAAGCCATCCGTAAACTGGAGCTCGAAGGATTGGTCTTGATGGTTCCGCGGAAGGGAGCTTACGTGGCCAGTTTCTCCATGAAAGATGTGGTTGAAGTCTTTGAGATCCGGGGTGCCCTTGAGGGGTTGTCGGCAGCGCTAGCCGCGGAGCGGATCACGGATCAAGAATTAGAGGAATTAGAACGACATTTGGTGAAGTCGTCGGAATTAATTAACCTTGCCGATTTGGAAGGAATGGTAGAGGTCGACACCGGTTTCCATCAAATATTATACCAAGCCAGTCGTAACCAACGCTTAGCGCAGATTATCAACAATTTAAGAGAGCAAATTCAAAGGTTTCGCCAGACCTCCCTTTCCTACCCAGGAAGAATGAGAATGGCCCTGAGTGAACACCGGGAGATCGTTGATGCGATTTCGGCCCGCGATCCGGAATTAGCCCGGAAATTAGCCCAAGACCACATTGAAAGCGCGGAGAACAGTATGATGCAAGTAATCCGGACGGAAAAACCTAAGGCCGACCGGGAAAATCCAACGAATCAGGGTTCCTAGGGAGGGATAAAGTGAAAGCGATTGTGCTTGGTGGCGGGCGGAATACCGGCCCGTTGAAAAAAACGGAAGCATCCTCTTACGAAGCGGGGATTACCATCAATAACCGGCCGATGGTTGAATATATTATTGACGTTCTCGCCGCAATGGTAGAGGTGGAAACGGTGCTAGTGGTGATCCCACCTGGGGTGATCGATCCTGAAAAATGGTCGAAAGTAAAAACGGTTCCCCCCGGCCAAAGAATGATGGATAGTCTAATCCAGGCCTTTGAGCATGTACAGCATGAGGACCATGTGCTGGTAGTAGCCTCGGACGTTCCCTTGATCAAGCAAGAGGCACTCCGGGATTTTTTGGCCAGTTGTCAACGGAGACCGGCAGACGCCTACTACTCTTTTGTCCCGAAAACGGCAATTATGGCGCGTTACCCAACGACGAAAAGAACATATGTCCGTCTCCAAGAAGGGACTGTGACCGGAGGAAATGTCTTTTTAATCCGGCCCCAAGTCATTCTTAAGTATCGTGACCGGATCGAGCAAGCCTTTGCCCTCCGAAAACACCCCCTGCAGCTCAGTCGGTTACTGGGCTTCAAATTCTTAATTAAATTGCTGGCCGGGCGGTTGGAAGTGGCCGAAATTGAGGCGCGGGTCGAAGAGATCTTGGGGATGAAAGGAGCGGGTGTCCTATCCTTGTACCCGGAGATCGGGGTTGATGTGGATAAACCTAGCGATTTAGCTTTAGCCCGGGCTCTTTTAACAGAGGAAGAAAAACCACAGTCGATTTAAGAAAATGTTCACCTTTTTTACCAAATGTTTAAGTTTGGCAGGAATTTATGAACTTTTGTCGAACAATTAAACGCTGAATTTATTTCCAAAAAGAGGTGACAATATGAACATCACAGATATACGACTTAAGAAGATCGACAATGGTAGTAAGATGAAAGCGATTGCTTCCATCACCTTCGATGATGCGTTTGTTGTACGTGAAATTAGGGTAATCGAGGGGCAAAACGGTTTATTTGTGGCCATGCCCAGCCGCAAGACACCGACTGGAGAGTTTAAAGACATTGCCCACCCGATTAATGCTGATGCCAGACAATTGATTCAGAATGCAATCTTAGAAGAATACGGAAAAGCCGAATGAGAGAAAGGGAAGCTTTGCCTATTGACAGCACCCGACACTATTTGTTATAATAGTCTTTGCTTATTGGGGCGTAGCCAAGCGGTAAGGCACGGGACTTTGACTCCCGCATGCGTTGGTTCGAATCCAGCCGCCCCAGCCATTTTATAAGATCCTGCTCAACTCTGCTGCGGCGGAGTTTTTTATCTTTAACTGCATAGAATTAGCTTATATATAGGGGGAAACAACTTGTCTGCACTAAAAGTTCTAATTTTGGCCGCCGGGAAAGGAACAAGGATGAATTCGGAAAAGCCGAAAGTAATTTTCCCGCTTTGTGGCGTCCCGATGGTTCAATATGTGCTCTGGGAAGCAGTGAAGCTATCCCCGTTACAACCCTTGGTGGTTATCGGATACCAGGGAGAAGAGGTCGCCGCCGCCCTTGGCGATCAGGCGGAATATGTCTGGCAAAAAGAACAGTTAGGAACCGGGGATGCAGTGAAGCAAGCTTGTACCAAGCTTACTAGTTTCACTGGCGATCTGCTGGTCCTTTACGGTGATACCCCCTTTATTAGCGCCCAAACCTTGCAAATGATGGTCGACATGCATCGCGCCCAAAGTGCGGCCGCTACTGTCCTGACGGCGGAGTTACAAGAGCCCACCGGGTACGGCCGGATCATCCGGGACGAGGCTGGCTTACTTACAAGGATTGTAGAGGAGCGAGACGCCACTGCTGAGGAAAAAAGGGTGCGGGAGGTTAATACCGGGATTTACTGTTTTGCCCTCCCGGAATTACATGCGGTACTGGCTGAGCTTAAACCCCAAAACGCCCAGGGGGAATACTATTTAACCGACGTCATCGCTTTGCTGGCCGCGGCCGGGCGACCTTTGGCGACCGTAAAAAGTGACCATCCGGAAGAGATTATGGGACCCAATGACCGGAAGGCGTTGGCTCAGACGGAAGCCACCATGCGCCAGCGAATTTTGGCGCGGATCATGGACGCCGGGGTTACGGTGATTGATCCGGCGACTACGTATGTTGATCCCCGCGTGCAGATCGGGAAAGATACCACCCTCTACCCGGGCGTTCTTTTAAGCGGGGAAACAGTGATTGGGGCGGACTGCCAAATTGGACCTTTTACCCAAATTTCCGCTTCTGTGGTCGGGGACGGATCCCGTGTTTACTTTAGTCATCTGAATGCAGCCAAGCTAGGACAGGGCGTGGAAGTTGGCCCTTATACTAATTTGCGCCCCGGAACCCAAATTGCGGATGACGCGAAGATCGGCGGTTTTGTCGAAATGAAAAATGTCACGGTCGGCGTGGAAAGTAAGGTTCCCCACCTAAGCTACATTGGAGATGCGACCATCGGTGCCGGAGTCAATGTTGGAGCTGGGACCATCACCTGTAATTTTGACGGTGCGCGGAAGTGGCCAACAATCATTGGGGAAGGGGCTTTCATTGGCAGTAATACTAATCTGGTTGCCCCGGTTACCGTTGGTGACCATGCTTTGGTTGGTGCCGGTTCAACCATTACCAGGGATGTACCGGCTCATAGTATAACCGTAGCGCGGGCGTCTCAAACTACTAAAGTAGCAGCCCCCACCATCCAGGTCTCCGCGGACGGGACTGATCAGTACTACCGGGTAACCATTAGCTGTCCCACTCCCGATGTCTGTGTTTATTATTCCACCGACGGACAGGAGCCGACGGAAGCAGGCTCCGCTTACCAAGAACCGCTTCGTCTCAAAGCAGGGACGATCTTAAAAACGAAAGCTTTTAAAGAGGGGTGGCTACCGAGTAAAACAGGGCACCGAAAAATCGGGGAATAGTTTGCTCCTAAGTGGATCTAATGATATAATATTTTAATGTTTATGGCTTTTAAAAGTGCGACATGATAGCAATATGGAGGTAGATATTGATGAATTCAGTACTTAATGCGACCATACGTACGGAAAAAGGGAAAGGGGCCGTCCATCGTCTACGCCAAGCGGGGCGGATTCCGGCGGTCTTATACGGTGAAACCCAGGCCAACATCAGTCTTAATGCCGGAGAAGTGCGAAAATACTATAGCGCTAAAGGGTTTAGCCGATTGATTACCCTTCGCCTCGACAATGCCGGGAAGACGGAGGATTTGCCGATTTTAGTGAAAGAGGTTCAGTTTCACCCGGTCAAAGGGAACCCGTTGCATATGGACCTTTTGCAGGTTTCGATGAAAGAGAAGGTCGTGGTTAAGGTTCCGGTCGTGCTCGTAGGCGAAGATCAAAGGACCAATGATGGTTCCATTATTGACCTCGCCCTTTATGAAGTGGAAGTTTCCTGCTTACCAGGGGACATTCCGGCGAAGATCGAGGTTGATATTTCCGAGTTAACGATGAATAACAACATTACCGTCGGTGAACTTCAGGCACCGGCCGGAGTGGAATTTGTCACGGCGGCGACTGAACCGGTAGTCGTTGCTCATGTGCCGCGCATAGAGGAAGAAGAACCGGAAGAGAAAGAAGAGCAAGAAGAGGGAGTAGCAGCCGAGTCGCAGCAGGAGGAAGAATAAACAGTTGTTGGGGTAAAAGCATGCAGGAATTTTTAATTGTAGGCTTGGGAAATCCCGGCCCAGAATATCAACTAACCCGGCACAATGCCGGGTTTTTGGTATTGGATCATTTAGCCCGGCACTACCAGGTCCGCTTCCGGACCCATGGTAAGTATAGTAGTACGGTGGTCACCCCAAAAGGCTACCGTCTTTATCTTGTTAAACCATTAACCTATATGAATCGTAGTGGGGAAGCAGTGCAGATTTTTTTAACCAAGTATCACTTTCCCTTGGACCGGGTTATAATAATCAGTGACGATCTTGCTTTGCCCTTCGGGCGGATCCGTTTGAAACCGGGAGGCAGTTCTGGTGGGCATAAAGGCCTAGCTTCAATCATCGGAGTTACCGGGCCCGATCTTCCCCGCTTAAGAGTGGGAATCGGTGTTCCTGCGGATCAGAGTGCGATCGTAGATTTCGTTTTAGAACGATTTACCGCCGCCGAACAGAAGGCTCTCCCGGAGATCGCTCAGTGGGCAGCCCAAGCTGTAATCTCCTGGTTTGAAGAAGGAATTGAAAAAACAATGAGTAAATACAATGGCCCGGTGCCAATCGCATAGAATATTACATCAACTGTGACCATATGGTCTATGAGCAAAACCTCTCAGCAACCGGGAGAAGAGAGCCTTGTTCTCCCTCTTGGTTGTGTTTTCGTGTTTGATTTTAGGGGGTAATGGCTTGTTTGATCAACTGATTGAACCAGTCCGCCATTGGGCGGAGACCAGAACAATGTTGCAAACAATTAAAACGGGAAAAAGCAGTTTAGGGCAAGGGATCAGAGGCGCCCAAAGCACCCTGCTTTTGGCAGCGCTGCGGCGGGAGCTTGATGGGCAGATGTTGATCGTTACGAGTACACCGTCGTCAGCCGAACAATTAAAGGCGGATCTTACTTTACTGGTTGGTGCCGATCAATGCCTGCTTTTTCCGGCTTATGACCTCTTAGCCCATGAAGAAGCTTATGAAAAAGAAGTGGCTGGACAACGGCTTTTTGTCCTCGGCAAATTGTTGAACGCAGAAAAGGTAATGGTGATCACGTCTTGGCCGGCGCTGGTGCGGAAAGTACTACCTCCGGAAGAACTGGCTGCTTTTGTCGTGCCAGTTCAGATCGGTGTTGAGCTGGGACGGGACCGATTTCTCCGGCAGCTGGTAACGCTTGGTTACAACCGCGTAGAGAAGGTGGACACCCCGGGTGAATTTAGTGTGCGCGGGGATATTGTTGATCTTTTCCCGTTGGAGCGACCGGATCCGTTACGGATTGAATTTTTCGGGGATGAAGTGGACTCGCTACGCACTTTTAACCCGGAAACCCAAAAATCCATTGATAAATTAGCGTCTACACTAGTTTTACCGGCCCGCGAAGGGTTATGGACAGCAGAACAATTTACCGCTGCCCGCGCTCAATTGAAAAGGGCGGTTGACTGTCAGTGCCAACGTTTACTAAAAGTAGGAAACGAAGAAAAGCCACAGGAGGCCGCTGATCTTCTCCTGAAGCGATATGCTGAGTTGGTTGAGAAAGTAGAAAACGGTCTGGTTTTTCCCGGAATGGATCGCTTACTACCCTTAGTGCGCGCTGACTTAACCCCCGTCTGGACTTACCTACCCGCTGCCCATGTGGTTCTTCATGAACCGGTGCGCGGCAGTGAATACCTGCGGTCGTTAGCGGAAGAAAATGCCCGGATCCTCGGGGGCTTTATCGAACGGGGCTTGATTCTCCCAGAAGAGACCGGACTGTATTTATCTTTTAATCAAATCCAAGCAGCCTTGGCCCAGCGGGGAAGTATACAACTGGCCAGCTTAAACCGGTCACTTAAAGGGAGTAAGGTCAGTTCCATGCAAGGTTTCCCCATGCGGATGGCTCCTGATTATGCCGGTCAATTTAAGAAATTAGTTCAAGATCTAAAGGGTAGAGTGGAGAAGCGGTGGACCATTGTCCTTGGGGTCTCCGGCACGGAGCGGCGGCGCAGTTTGGCGGAAGCATTGCAGGCGGAGGAACTCTTGACGAATGATTGGCCAAACCAAGGCGGACTAAATCCCGGGCAGATTTATCTGGCGCCGCTTCCTTTAAGCGAAGGGATGGAATTACCCACCGATCAGATCCTCCTCCTCACGGAAGCCGAAATTTACGGGCGCAGACAGCGTCCCAAAAAGACCAGAGCCCGTTTTAGTAAAGAAGGGATTAAACTTACTGATCTGGGGGAGCTAAGCGTTGGCGATTATGTCGTCCATCTCAACCATGGGATCGGGCGCTATCTTGGGATTAAGAAGCTGGAGATTGACGGTGCCGGCCGCGAATATCTCGAGATTGAGTACGCAAATCAAGATCGTCTGTTTGTCCCCACAGATCAGATCGGTTTAATCCAAAAATATGTTGGGATTGAAGAAAACCCGCCCCGGATTAACCGTTTGGGCGGCGCTGATTGGCAAAAGGTAAAAACGCGGGTCCAAGAATCCATTAAAGAAATGGCCGATCAATTGCTGGTGCTTTATGCCGATCGTTTCATGGCGAAAGGCTACGTGTATCCGCCGGACACGGTTTGGCAGAAAGAGTTTGAAGAAGCCTTTATTTATGAAGAAACCCCTGACCAACTCCGGGTTGTTGACGAAATCAAAAAGGATATGTGTTCCGAGCGGCCAATGGATCGGTTGCTCTGCGGCGATGTTGGTTACGGCAAGACCGAAGTGGCGATGCGGGCTGCCTTTAAGGCGGTAACCGACGGAAAACAAGTGGCTGTCCTTGTTCCGACAACCATCTTGGCGCAGCAGCATTTTCAGACCTTCAATCAGCGCTTCAGTGGCTATCCGGTGAATATCAGTGTTTTAAGCCGTTTCCAGTCCCCCGGGGAGCAGGAAAAGATTGTGCAGGGGCTAAAGCAAGGGACGATCGATCTGGTGATCGGAACCCATCGCTTGTTATCCAAGGATGTTACCTTTAAAGAGCTGGGACTATTAATTGTTGATGAGGAACAGAAGTTTGGGGTCGTCCATAAAGAACGCTTAAAAGAACTGAAGAAAAACGTGGATGCGTTGACTTTAACGGCGACGCCAATTCCACGGACACTGCACATGTCCTTAATCGGGATCAGGGATATTAGTGTGATTGAAACGCCGCCGGAAGACCGTTTCCCGATTAAAACCTATGTCATTGAATTTAACGAAGAAGTGATCGGCGAAGCGATCCGGCGGGAAATGGAACGCGGAGGACAGGTCTTCTTTGTTTATAACCGGGTGAAGACCATTGACCGGATGGCCGGTTACCTGCAGCAGTTGATCCCGGAAGCACGGATTGAGATCGCCCACGGACAAATGTCCGAGGACCAATTGGAAGAAGTGATGCTTAGTTTTTATGAAGGGGCCAGTGACATTTTGGTTTGTACGACGATTATCGAGAATGGCCTTGACCTTCCGAATGTGAACACGATTATCGTGTATGATGCTGACCGGCTAGGCCTTTCCCAACTGTACCAAATCCGTGGGCGTGTAGGACGAAGTAACCGGGTGGCCTACGCTTATTTTACTTTTCGGAAAGATAAACTCCTGACCGAAGTGGCGGAGAAAAGACTGGCTACCATTCGCGATTTTACCGATCTGGGTTCCGGGTTGAAAATCGCCCAGCGGGATTTGGAGATCCGGGGGGCCGGAAACCTGTTAGGAGCGGAACAGCACGGTCATATTGAGGCCATCGGTTTTGATCTTTACTGTCGACTTTTGGAAGAAGCCATGAAAGAACGGCGCGGAAAGAAAAAACCGGACACACCAGATCCCACCATCGAGGTGGTTGTGGATGCTTATATTGGCGATGATTACATCAACGATCCAGCCCAAAAGGTGGAAATCTATAAAAAAATCGCTGCGATTACTGATTTGGCGGAAGCCGACGAAGTTGAAGCGGAGATTGAAGACCGCTTTGGCGACCTCCCGACTGCGGTGCGGAATTTACTCGAAATTTCCCGCCTGAAAGTGCTCGCCAAAAAACTGGGCATCAGTGGGGTGACCACGGAACGGGGAGATCTGGTCGCCCGTTTCTTACCGGGTTTAGCCTTAGATGCGGACCGGATTGCGACTTTACTCGTTAATTACAAGGGGCAGGTTCGTTTCCAACCAGGCCGACAACAGATCATGCGTTGGCGGACCACTGGACTTGGGTCGGCGAAGACTTGGCAACTGCTTAAAAATTCTCTCCTCTATTTGCTCGGCGAGAAGAAGTCTGTTTAATAAGTATATTCACAGCTTAAAGAGGGAAATCTATTCTTACCATCTTCCATCTGAGGCTATTGGCACCGATTCCCCTAAGTGAATATTCCAGCTCAGCACAGTATATAATATCAATAAATAGTAATAAATCCAGGACAACGAAAGAAGGGTTAGCTCCTGAAAACATTGAATGCTTTGCAACAATGGTGGTGGATGGAGGACTTGGAAGAAGGAGGGAAAAGGCATGAAGGCAACAGGAATCGTTCGGCGAATTGATGACCTTGGACGAGTGGTCATTCCGAAAGAAATTCGTAGAACCCTCCGGATTAGGGAGGGAGATCCCCTTGAAATCTTTGTGGATCGAGAGGGAGAGGTGATCTTAAAGAAGTATTCACCCATTGGTGAACTGGGGGATTTTGCCAAAGAATACGCTGATTCTTTATATGAGTCGACCGGACACATTTCCTTAATTGCTGACCGGGATTTGTTGATCGCGGTGGCGGGGGCACCGAAAAAGGAGTTTATGGATAAACCTATTTCAAAGGCAGTGGAAAATGCCATTGAAGAACGGAAGGTTGTTTTAATTTCGGCTCCAGGAGAACACAAATACTGTGAAGCCTGTGTGACCTTGGAGGATGATGGGGAATGTAAGTATACTGCGCAGGTGATTGCGCCGATTATTGCTGAAGGGGATCCGATCGGGGCGGTAATTTTAACTTCGAAAGAACCAGGGGTGACCATGGGCGATTTAGAAATCAAAGTGGCAGAGACGGCGGCGGGGTTTCTCGCTAAACAAATGGAGCAGTAAAGAATAAATTTACCCCGGGTGTCACCCGGGGTTCGCTATTCCCGTGGTCGGTTGGCGGCCAGCATACTAACGAGGCTGGCGAGGACGGTTGGGTTAATACCTTGGTTGCCAAGGGAGGAGGTTAGTAACGGTAACATACTGATTACAGAAGAGAGATTAGGGTTAGGGTTAGGGTTGTTCTTGGGCGGGGCATTTATCGCCTGACCATTGTAATTGCTGATTAGTTGTAGTAGCTGATCAGTATTGAGTTCCCCTTTCTCATTAAAGACCTTGAGGAGAAGGCCGATTACTTCCTGCCCTTTCGGACTGAGTTTAGGCGCTAATTCTAGTAAAGCAGCTAAATCTTCGGGGGGTAAACCCTTGGACGGTGTTGACGAGGGTGGTTCTGTCGGTGGTTGGGTCTGGCTTATGCTTCGCCTTTTGTAGATCCGTTTTTTCGGGAAACTTTTCACCTCATGATCGGACATCTTGTTTCCTCCTTGCCCCCTATTTACTGTTAGACTATGTATTTTGTCGAAAGGTGGTGCCTGTCTTCGGGCAGAACGATCAAACTTTTGTGGTGGGGATGCAGGTTGCGCACCGGGCGGATCTGGCGCCAGAAGTGCAATCAGTGATCACCAAGTATGGTGGGGATATTGTCGGCCGCTTCGGGATCCCCAGTTTTGACAAGGACCGCGGGTTGATTGTCCTTTTGATGCATGAAGCGGCGGCGGTGGATCGCTTGACCGATGAGTTAAAAGATTTTAGTGATTTACAAGTAAAGACGGTTGCTTTTGATTAAAGCTTTTACGGGAAAGAGCCGGTTTGCCGGCTCTTTTTAGTGCTTGAAAGGGCGGAAAAGAGTAAGCGGAGAGGATTTATGCGCCCGATCACGAAATAACTCAAAGCAAAGCTTTTTGCGTTGTTATCGAAATACTTAAATCAAATAACAACGCAAAAAGCCCAAGCAGGGAAGGTGTTCACCATGAACCTGGACGAGCTAAGAGTTATGATTTCCCGGTTCACCGCTTTAGGCTATGAAAGGCGGTCGGCCCCCTCTAAAGATGGGTTTCTTCTGCTGGCCAAAGCAGAATACAACCGGCAAAAACTATTGTTGGTGGGGACAGGCTGGCACCAAGCGGAGGAATGGCGTGATTTTCTGATTCAGACCGTGGTTACGGAGGGCAATGGGCGGATCCCGTTAGCACTAGCCGTTTTGATTATCTCCGCGGGTGGGCCCCAAACGGAAAAGAAGCTCCTGGATTTCCTGGCGGAAATGCCTTGGGTTGAAGCAATCTGGATCAAGGCGGACCAGGATTTATATAAAGTTAACCCCCATTTTCGCTGGCAAGTTGAGGACAAGATTCTCCAGTTGGCGACTGATTCAACTGTGCTTGCCCCGACGGAACAAGCTGTTAACGGCGGCGATGGTAAGCAGCCGACACCACTTAGCTTCACCCATCTTTTGCTCGTAATTAATTTCATCGTATTTTTAATTGAAATTATCCGCGGTGGGAGTACCAATACGACTGTCCTTATTGAGCTGGGCGCGAAATATAACCCCCGGCTGTGGATGGGGGAATACTGGCGTTTACTGACGCCCCTTTTTTTACATGCCGGTTGGGAACATTTCCTCTTTAACTCCGTTGCCCTGCTGCAGCTGGGTACCTTGGTGGAGAAATTCTTTGGCCAAGGCCGCTTTTTGGTGATTTATTTTAGTGCGGGCCTCTTGGGGACCATTGCCAGTGTGCTTTTCCGACCGGATACGATCGCGGTAGGTGCGTCCGGGGCTATTTTCGGTCTCTTGGGGTCGTTAGTCTATTTCAGTATCCGACGACCGCAGGCGGCTAAAGGCTTATTTGGCCGCAGCCTTTGGGTAATATTAGGGATCAATCTGATCCTTGGTTTTGTCATCCCCGGAATCGATTATATAAGCCATCTGGGGGGCTTACTTGGGGGGGTACTCTGTGCCTACGCTTTAGGCCTGAATAAAAAGGATCGATTGTCCAGCCGGTGGCTGTGGCGGGTTTTGTTCCTTTTCATCTTGGTCTTCTCGACAATCAAAGCGATCATGCCGCCGCCGACAAGTTGGCATCTTCCAGTAGAAGCCGGAAGAATCGCGCTGGAACGGGGTGATTTAGACAAAGCCCTTCCGTTATTAGCCGAGAGCTATCGCCTAAATCCCCGATCCGGACTGACGAAAAAAATGTTGGCGGCCGTTTATTTAGAAAAAGGTGTGCAGGCGCTGGTGGCCGAGGAGTGGGAGGATGCTGTTGTTAATCTTGAACAATGCTGGCAGATGCAGCCGGGCGAAGCTGAAGTAGAATCTTTACTAGTCCGCGCTTATCTCTACCGCGGATTTTACCGCTTTAACGCCGGCGCCCTGGCCGGTGCGGAGGAAGATTGTATCAGGGGAATTGCTTTAAACAATGATGTTGAAGGGTTCCATTATATCTTAGGTGCGGTCTATTACCAGCAAAATCGGGTTGCGGAAGCCATCAGAGAACTGGAGATAGCGCTTAGGATCAACCCCGAAAACGAAGAGGCGCAGGCCTTTTTGGCAGAGCTAAAAAACAAGGAGTAAAAAGCGGCTTCAACAAGCCGCTTTTTGCTGACCCAGAAGGGGAGCGTCCGGTACCATCTTTCTGATCCTTTCATATCATGTAATGCTTGGCGCCCCAAAAAAGGGGACTTGGGAAATTAAGGATTAAGGAGATGGGAGTAATGCCCCGTCTAGCGATTTTACCGGTGACCGGATTACCCCTTGGTAAACGGTGGTTATCTTTAGGGGATCGAGGACAGGATGTTCGACAATTACAGGAGTTATTAACTCGCTTAGGACTTTATGATGGGGAAGGAACAGGAGAATATGATCTTTTAACGAGAGAAGCAGTAAAAGCTTTCCAAAGGGCCTACTGTCTGGCCGCTGATGGCGTGAGCGGTCCGGATACGTGCAAACTATTGACGGAAGCTGGAATTTTCAACCGGGTTATGCCAAAAACAGGAGCAGGCGAATCCATCAGCAGCCTGGCTGCCAAATATGGTGTTGGCTTCCAGGCGTTTAAAGACCCCGAAACGAGAAGACGTTTGCGGCGGGTTGCGACCGGACAACCACTAATGTTGGAAAGACGGGAATTAATTATAGGGGTTGCCAGTGAAGTTCCGGCGGAGGAAGAGGCAAAACAGGGAGCAACCTGCGGTGGGCTGAACCTTCTCCGTTATGTACAGCCACAAGAGTTTACAGCGTTGGTTAGTAATTATGCCCATCCGCCGTCGGCTTGGGTACTGGATTTAACGGTTGAGCCGCTCTCAAAAAGAAAGCGAAGGATTCTCCAGAGGGTACGGCAGCAAGGCCATTCTGAGCTGATCTGGTGGTTAACTACGGAACATCAGCGTTTTCCTACTTCAGAAGAAGCTGATGCTGTGATCATTTCGGTCCCGGTTTTCGTTTCTGACCACTATACCCACGGGGTTTGGTTGCGGGAAATTAAAAAGATCCTGACCCATTACCCATGTACTCGGTTGCTTGTCCATTTTGATCTCCGGGCACAAGAGAAAGACGCCAGCGGTGCCCAGCGGCTTTTAACGGCGGCGGAAGGCAGGATCGCGCGGCTCAACCGGACCGGAGACTTAAAAAGGGTGGGCGTCCACGGGTGGATTTTTTACCAATATCGGTTAAAAGGCGAAGTGCGATCCGTTCTTGTTGCCGACCGGCTAACGATTAGAGGGATGTTGCACCAGATCGATAACTTAAATTTACGCGGGATTCTACTGACGGGGTCGGACAATTGGTGGGAAGGATGGCAAAAGGAAGGGAGTCAATATTTTCTAGCTACCCCCCGGATTCTGGTCATGAAGCATGGCGTGTTGGCATAATTATTTGGGGAAAGGAGATCCGGCCTTAGAAAGGAGGATAAGGCCGCGCGCTTTAAAACGCAAATTTTGACAAGGAGGGGGTAGTATGTTAACTTGTCGTCATGGGCAAGCCACGATGGAAAGAACCTTGTATGCCGCCAGTCGATCCTTGGAAATCGAAGGCGAGCTTTATTTACCCGAAGAATATCCGGAGCTGGAAGCGGTTCTTTCTGCCCATGGTTATCTGACGGAGGTTGCTGGAGAAATTGATGGTAACAAACTATTGTTATCGGGAACGGTTGAGACCCATCTGGTTTACCAGAGTAAAGAAAAGTTGGATCAAGTTTCGGCGTACGGCCTAATTCTGAGCGGCATTAATGGAGCGGTCTTCAATGGGGAAATTAGTTTGCCGGATTTAGCTGCTGCTACTTGGGATTGGCACGCCCGGTTAGTCAAGATCAAACTAGAACCGGGGACCGCGCGAGCGGTAAAATACCGGTTGGAGCTGGAAGTGCAGTTACATGCCAACCAATCTGCTCAGGTTGGTTTTATCGATGAGATCAAGGCCGAAGCAGGGATTCACACCGAAGTCGAGCATTTAGTAATCGCCGAGCCGGTTTTGCAAACTTATGTAAAACGGGACATCAATCAGCAATTCCCGCTCACTTACCCGAAACCACCCTTGGCGCGTTTGTTGAGTTGCCAGGTTTATCCCGTAAGCTTAGCGGCGGCTTTCGCGAAGGACCGGGTCAACATCGAAGGCAAGTTAGAAGTGCATTTGGCCTACGTTACCTTGGCCGAAGATGGGCACGAAGGCGGTGTGGAGACCCAAAAGTGGACGGCAGAAAACGGTGGGGCCATCCCTTTCCAAATCACGGCCGAAACACCGGTGTTGCAGGAGCCTGCCGTCGATTATGAAATCTGGGTTGAAGGGGTGCAGTTTACATCGACCCATCCAGAAAGCTTTCGGGTTCAGGCTCAGCTTGGGGTGGAGGTTTGTTTAAGTAAAACCAAGCAAATTAACGCCATTATTGATGTTAGCCCGGCAGGGGAAGGGATTATCGATCTAAAGCGGGAAAGCGTCGCCTGGGTGGAAGTAGTGGAAGATGCCGAGCGGTTAATCACGGTCGAAAAAATGCTTACGCTTCCGGCGGGCTATCCTGATCTAGGAAAAGTCTTGCAAGTAAGCATTTTGGAACCGAAATTAGAGTGGCAGCTCTCCTCCGATCAATTGATGGTGACCGGAGAAATGGCCGGGTTCCTTCTGTACCAGACTGCCGGGGCGGAAGCGGAGAGCGCGACCTTGCAAACCGCCACATGGGGGGTGGGGAACGCAGCAGCCCTAGGCTTCGGGACCGCGCTGGAATTACCCGGAGTGGAAACAGAAATGCAATCCCGGTGCACTGTTAATCTACAGCAGATCAAAAGCGAGCAGGTAGATGGGAGAACGGTTAAACTTACTTTGGAATTTAAAGCCCGGATTCGGGTAACCCAAGACAGAGAAATTGCACTGGTTACCGACAGTGCGCTGGTTCTGCCGGAGGAAGGGCCAAAGCCAAGCATGCTCTTCTACGTGGTGCAGTCGGGAGATACCTTGTGGCAAATCGCTCGCCGCTATAATTCGACCATGGCAACGATTGCTGCGGCCAACTACTTAACCAATCCCGACCAAGAATTGGTTTCTGGGCGGAAGTTGCTGATCCCCAAGGAACTACGAGGATGAAAATGATTCGGGAAAAGGCGCCAACGGCGCCTTTTTTCATGGTAAAAAGCCCCCCGGGGAAGGTGATCTTGACAACAAACAGGGATTACCTTATATTATAAAGATGGAAGTTACAAATATGAGCAACATTGCAGAAACTATTGTAGCTTAAAATTTTGTAGTTAATGGAGGTGAGGAGATGCCGACCTATGACTACGAGTGTTCACAGTGTGGACACTTTGAGTGGGTTCAAAAGATTACCGCGGAACCCCTAGCTGTTTGCCCCCATTGTGGTGGGGAAGTTCACCGCCAGATTAGCCATAACGTTGGGATTATCTTCAAAGGCGATGGCTTTTATGTTACCGACAATCGGAAAGCGGGTAAACCGGCAGAGAGCGGCAATATCCCATCGACTAGTGGACAAAAAGTTTCATAAGCTTAAGGAAAGGTCCCTATCTTAGGTGACCTTTCTTTTAATGACGACGGTTTTTTAACGAAATACCAGGTAAGGGGGCAAAGCTGTAATGTCGGATGCGAAAAAGAAACGGAACATCTTCTTGGTTCTTAAGCAATCGGTGATTGATATTTACAACCATCTCGGTTATTCTCTCCTCGTTAGCGTACTGTGGTTTCTGGTTTCTATCCCTGTTACCTTCATATTTTTCGATATGCTTATGGTCAGTTTGGAACAGCAAGACAATCCGATAACCCTCCTCTTTTTATTCTTACTTTTCGGGGTCCCTTATAGTGCTTTGATCCTCGGACCGGTACAGACCGCCCTCTTCTACCAGATGAATCAGGTGGTTGATAATGACGCTGAATTCAAAGGATTCTGGACGGGGCTACGGAAACACTATTGGTTGTCGGCGCGGGTTTATGGGCTTTACGGGGGGATGCTCATCTTTTGTTTGGTTGACCTGTTGATTTGTTTACTAGCGCTGGATCATTTTGCCCTCAAGATTCTGGGGATTTTCCTGTTTTATCTTTTTTGTTTCCTGTTGTTGACTACCCTATATTTACCGGGTTTTATTGTTTTGCAAGAAAACACGATGAAAAAGGTAATTAAGAAGGCCGCGATTTTAACCCTGGATAATGTTTTAATTACGATTGGGGTGTTTGTCTTATTTGTACTGGTTGGGATCGGGTTTCTCTTAATTACACCCTTAATGATCTTCATATATGGAAGCTTTGTACAGGTGGTGATGATTCATTTATTCCGAGGCCTGCTGGATAAATATCCGGATCCGGAAACTATTCTTGAAGAATAATTCCAGATATAAGAAGGTGTACTAAGAAGGTTTAGGGCTCAAGAAAAGGTTATGCTAAAAAGACCCGGCAGACACAATATACTTTCATAACTAGGGGGAGAACAATGGCTAAATTTTTATTTATTACGGGAGGCGTCGTCTCGTCCTTGGGAAAAGGAATTACGGCAGCATCGATTGGCTGCCTTTTGAAGAGTAGAGGAGTCAAAGTTACCATTTTAAAACTTGATCCCTATATCAATGTCGACCCTGGAACGATGAGCCCTTACCAACATGGTGAGGTTTTTGTGACCGACGACGGCGCAGAAACCGACTTAGATCTGGGTCATTATGAACGCTTTATCGATGAGAACTTATCAAAAAATAATAATGTGACCACCGGTAAAATCTATTGGTCGGTGCTTTCTAAAGAACGGCGCGGTGAATTCCTGGGGGGGACCGTGCAGGTAATTCCGCACATTACCAACGAGATCAAGGACCGGATCAGGTTGGTGGCGGAGGAAAGTATGGCCGATTTAGTCATCGTGGAAATCGGGGGTACAGTTGGTGACATTGAAAGTCTCCCCTTTTTGGAAGCAATTCGACAGTTTAAATCCGACGTGGGTCGTGATGATGTCATGTATCTCCATGTGACGCTGGTTCCTTATATTCCCACTTCAGCGGAACTGAAAACCAAACCGACCCAACATAGCGTTAAAGAGCTGCGTGGGATCGGGATTCAACCGGATGTGATTGTCTGCCGATCGGAGAAGATCCTCCCGGATGATGTAAAAGCAAAAATTGCCCTTTTCTGCAATATTAATCAGGAGGCTGTCATCTCCAACCGGGATGTGGATACCATCTATGAAGTGCCCCTTTGTTTTGAAAAAGCCGGTTTGGACGATTTAATTATCAAACGTCTCGGTTTAAACTGTGGCGAGCGAGATTTGCTTACTTGGCGTCAATTTGTAGAACAGATTAAAAATCCCCAGGATGAAGTGGATATTGCTTTGGTCGGTAAATATGTGACCTTGCCTGATGCCTATTTGAGCCTGACGGAAGCTTTGCACCATGCCGGTGTGGCGCTAAGAACGGGGGTCCGGATTCATTGGGTCGATGCGGAACAGATCGAAGCGGAAGGAGCTGAAAAGCTGCTTGCTGGGATGGATGGGATCTTGGTCCCGGGCGGCTTCGGCTACCGCGGTGTCGAAGGGAAGATCGCAGCTACTGGCTTTGCTCGGGAACAAAAAGTACCCTATTTAGGGATCTGCCTTGGTCTGCAATGCGCAATCATTGATTTTGCCCGTCATGTCTGCGGGATGACGGACGCCAATTCCTCTGAGTTTCAGCGGGATACCAAGCATCCGGTGATCGATCTCCTTCCAGATCAGAAAGACATTGAAAAACTGGGCGGTACCATGCGTTTGGGGCTGAAGCCCATTCGTCTCCGGCCTGAAAGCAAAGCCCATGCCGCCTATGGACAAGAAGTAATCCAGGAGCGGCACCGGCACCGTTACGAAGTGAATAGTCGCTATTATGATCAGTTTAAAGCTAAAGGACTGTTAGTCAGCGGGGTGTTGGTGGACAAAAACCTGGCGGAGATTGTCGAAATCCCTGACCATCCCTGGTTTTTGGCGACCCAGTTTCATCCGGAATTCAAATCAAGACCCCATAAACCCCAACCGCTGCTAATGGCTTTTCTTGAGGCTGCTTTAAACCAACGGAATAAATAATGATCAGCTAAAGGCGATATAATCCGGGGAAACCCGGATTTTTTACCATATTGAGGACGAGGGGGGTTGTTATGGAGACCGTAAATCCGCTGGCGGTAAAAAAGAAGCTTCTGCTCCGAGTTTTACAGATTCTTTGCAGTCCCTTCTTACTCTTGATTGACGCCTTTCGGCCGCGGCCTTCTCGGATGATTTTCAGCGCCTTCCTCTGGTTTATGTTGGGAACATTTTTGTTAACCGCCACTTTGTATTTTTGGGTCGAAGGGCAGGAAACACAGCTCGAAAGAGTATTGGGAGGTTACTTTTCCGATTGTGAGGTGGCGATTCCGGTCAGTACGGAAATAGAGGGGATTATTAAGCGTAACGCCCTCATGGCCGATGTGAGTCCGGATTTGATCACGGCAGTGATTCAAGTGGAAAGTGGCTTTGATCCATTGGCTTACTCCCCGAAGGGTGCTTGTGGCTTGATGCAAATCACTCCTTTGGTGTGGCAAGCCTATAATCCCGATTCTTCTTGTAATGGAAGGCATCGACCAGGCGCTGTTGACCACGGTGCGGACTGTATCTATAACAGCGACGCGAATATTACTACCGGTGTTCAATATCTGCGGAAACTCATCGATCACTATGACGGTGAAATCGGCCGTGCTTTAGAAGCCTATAACGCTGGCTTGACCAATGTGAATTTAGAGGAGTTTCGCCCGAAGTATCGGGAGACTAGGAATTATCTCCAACGCATCGGGACCTTGCTCTCGGCCGACAACCCGGAACACTTTTGGGCGCTTTATAATGCCCATTGTTTTGGCCATGCCTTACTGCAAGGGCTTTTCATTTTCACAATGGTTTTGTGGGTGATTTTATTGATTTGGGGCCACCGACATCTCCGGAAAATCCGCTGATTTTGTTCCGTGAGGCATAAATCCCGGAGGAGGGCATAGAAGTAAGAAAAAAGGAACGAATGGAAAGGCGAACGTGAAATGGAAGGGATCGAGTGGCAATTAAGCTCGCTAACGCTACTTTTTTTAACGGGAATGGTTTGGGGCTTGCTTTATGATTGTTTCCTTTTATTGTTTACCAAACGACGGCAAGTCGGTGATTTTTGTTTCTGGGTGCTTTCGGTGCTGCTGATCTTCCCGGCCCTGCTCTTTACGAACTTAGGAGAACTTCGTGTTTCTTTAGGAGTCAGTTTGTTGATCGGGGTGGCCTGTTACCGGTGGGTTTTTCATTCGTCGGTCTATCTCTCGCTAAAACTAGTGAAGCGGAAACTCCGGCATCGACGGGGCTTTTTTACTTAAGTTTGGTTCTACAGCAGGATTGGGAAGGCGGGTAGCGAATTATTATTAGGTTGGACAAGGGGTTGGACAAGCTGGAGAGAAAGGAGTAGACCAGATGGATCAGGTCATCGATTTTCCGGATCAGGCTAAATCGAAGAGACGGCGTGGCTGGTTTAAGACGAACGGACTCACTCTTCTTTTCTTAATCCTGCTTTTCACCTTGATCTATCAGTTGCTCAGCGGCGTTTATCAGCTTTTTATTTATAACCGACGTTTAGGGGAAGTGGAGGCCCTTTTGCAGGAAAAAAAGTTATTCCTGGAAGAATTAGAAGCACGTTTACAAACGCCGGACCCAACTCCGGCGCTTGAAATAGATCAGGATTAAGCTCTCTACCAGTGGCGGACAGCATAGAAAGAAAGGGTGCGGTTTGAAGCGTGGATCTGACTAAACAATTGGCATCAGAACTAGGATTTGGGCTTGAACAGCTCAATCGGACTATTAAGTTATTTGACGAAGGCAATACTTTACCGTTTATCGCCCGTTACCGGAAAGAAGTTACCGGCGGGTTGGATGAGGAGCAACTTAGGCGTTTGGAAGAACGCTTAACTTATTTGCGTAACTTGGAAGCGAGGAAAGAAGAAGTAATTCGTAGTATTGAGGAACAAGGGAAATTAACTCCCGAGTTGGCGCAGGCGATCCAAGCAGCTACTGTTCGTCAGGACGTGGAGGACTATTACCGACCATTCCGTCCCAAACGGCGGACCAGGGCAACAAAGGCAAAAGAACAGGGACTAGAACCGCTCGCGGCGCTGATTTGGGCGCAGGAACTAACGGAGGGTGATCCCCAGGAAGTGGCCGCCCCCTATCTTTGCCCCGACTTAGGAGTAGAGAACACGGAGCAAGCGTTGGCTGGAGCGCTGGATATTATTGCCGAACAAATTGCTGACCAAGCCACGTGGCGCCGGATCATCCGGGACTTCTTATGGGAGAACGCAATGCTTGCTGCAGAGTTAAAAACAGAGGAACCGGAGGCCCAAGTTTATCGGCAATATGATCAATATGCCGAACAGGTGAAGCGGATCCCGCCCCACCGCGTTTTGGCGCTAAACCGTGGGGAAAAGGAAGGCCACTTGAAGGTAAGACTGCAACTAGAAACCGAACCGCTGTTGGGTAAATTGGAAGCATTGGTCTTGAAAGGCAATACTAGTATATTTACTTCCTATCTGAAAGCAACGGTCGCAGACAGTCTAGATCGTTTGATCTTACCTAGTATTGAACGGGAGATTCGGGCGGCATTAACTGAAACGGCAGAAGAGCAAGGGGTTAAAGTTTTTGGGCTTAACTTGCGCCAACTATTACTGCAACCTCCGGTTCGTGGGAAGACCATTCTCGGGATTGACCCGGGGTTTCGTACTGGTTGTAAAGTGGTGGTGGTCGATGGGATTGGTCGGATTCAGGCGACGACGACGATCTTTCCCCATCCGCCCCAGAAGGAGTGGGAAAAGGCAAAAACAACTTTAACCGCCTTGATCGAAGAGTATCAAGTAGATCTGATCGCCGGTGGCAACGGCACGGCCGGACGGGAGACCGAGGAACTGGTTGCCGAGACTCTGTCCGGAATCGAGCGGCCGGTTTACTATACGATCGTTAGCGAAGCTGGGGCTTCCGTTTATTCGGCGTCAAAATTAGCCCGGGAAGAGTTGCCTGATTATGATGTTTCCATGCGGGGCGCTGTTTCCATTGCCCGACGACTCCAGGATCCCCTGGCTGAGTTGGTCAAGATTGAACCGAAAGCCCTTGGTGTTGGGGAATATCAACATGATGTGAATCAAAACTATCTTGGCGAGACTTTGAAAGGGGTAGTTGAATCATGTGTGAACTATGTTGGCGTTGACCTGAATACGGCGTCTGCGGCGTTACTGCAGAATGTGGCGGGGATCGGACCTACGCTTGCCCGATCAATTGTGGAGTACCGAGAAACGACGGGCCCCTTTCGGCGGCGAGATGAACTTTTAAAGGTAAAAAGGTTAGGAAACCATGCTTTTACGCAAGCTGCCGGTTTTCTCCGTCTGCCCGAGGGCGAATTTAGTTTAGATAATACGGGAATTCACCCCGAATCATATCATGTGGCGGAAGCGCTTTTGACCTCTTTAGGCTATAGCAGTGAGGATCTGAAGGTTCCGACCCGTCTCGAGGAACTAAGAACAAGATTAAAGGGACTTAACTTAGAAACGCTGGCACTTCAATTGGAGATAGGTCTTCCCACGCTGCAGGATATTGTGGACGGTCTGTGCCGTCCGGGCCGGGATCCTCGGGAAGAATTACCGGGACCGGTCTTTCGTCGTGATGTTAAATCCCTCAAGGATTTGCAAAGCGGGATGATCGTAAACGGTGTGGTCCGAAATGTGGTCGACTTCGGCGCTTTTATCGACATCGGGGTGGAACAGGACGGACTTGCCCATATTTCCCAATTGGCGACGAAGTATATCCGCCATCCCATTGAAGTGGTTTCTGTTGGGCAGAAGATCAAAGCGCGCGTTCTGAGCATTGATACGGAACGTAAGCGTATTGCCCTTTCATTGAAAGATGTGGATTAGCGTAATATTTAATGGTACAAACTTGACAACACTTTTTTTACTAGGATATAATATGATATATTAGCTTAGTGGAGTATTCTAATTTTAAAGGGGAGGAAAAAACTGAATATGTCTTTTGCGGTGGGCCAGGTTGTGGAAGGGAAGGTCACCGGGATCACTAATTTTGGTGCGTTTGTGGAGCTGACGCCAGGAACAACCGGATTGGTGCACATTTCCGAAGTGGCGGATGTTTATGTTAAAGATATTAAAGATTTCGTGCAACTTAATGATCAAGTTAAAGTAAAGATTTTGTCGATGCAAAACGGGAAGATTGGTCTTTCGATCCGACAAGCCCAACCGAAGCCAAGCCGGCAAAACCTACAGTCGTTTGAGGATAAGTTAGCGAAGTTTATGAAGGATTCTGATGAACGCCAATCCGACTTGAAAAAAAGTCAGGACTCAAAACGCGGAGGTAGGGGCGGAGGGCGTCTATCCCATTTTTAAGCAAATAATTTCTAATAAAATGATCTTGCTTAAACAGGCATAATGTATTATAATCAAGTTTGCAGTTGTCGTTGGCGGTGTAGCTCAGTTGGTCAGAGCATACGGTTCATACCCGTAGCGTCACTGGTTCGACTCCAGTCACCGCCACCATATATGCGCCATTAGCTCAGTTGGTAGAGCAGCTGACTCTTAATCAGCGGGCCCTGGGTTCGAGTCCCCGGTGGCGCACCATTTATACATAAGCAGCAACCTTATAGGTTGTTGCTTTTTATTTTTTCTTTCGAAGATTTTCGACATGCTTCGAAAATTAAACTAAAGTATAGTGAAAAATGGGAGGATCAAGAATATTGAAGGAGGCGTTCATTACTCGTGGAAACGACTGAATCTATTTTGTATGGCTCATCAAGAACCAAAAGTAGAAGAGGCAGAAGAATGGATCATGTGGTATTAACCCCAGAGCGCCTACTTGACATACTAAAACACATTATCGCTTGCTTAACTTGGCTTACAATAGGATTATTTACCACGAAAGGTCTTTGGGAGGGTACTTGGGGCCTTATTCCTCTTGTTTTAGCTTGTACTTTAGGTAGTAATAAAGATCTTATAAGAGCTAGGAGTTTGATGATAGGAGGCCTTTTAGGATTAGCACATCTTACTGTAAGCATTTATACTTGTATGACTTGGCTAATGATCTGGTTAACCATGGAAGTTATTGTTTCGATAGGCAAAATCCAAAATCGTAAAGTGGTTATTATTCTTGCCTCTCTTTTATATCCTTGTTTGCTTTTAATAGGACGAAGATTAGCATTTCCAGTTATTACTTACATTTCCTATAGTATCTTAAGCAGTTCGACTTTATCACTTTTTATTGTAGGGAGCGAAATTCTTCTGGAAAAAGATCGGGTTTGGAAACCAGACGAATGTTTAGTATTATTAGCCGCGTCAGGTTTGTTAGTAGCAGGAATATTCGATAACTTAATATTGGGCGTCTCCATTAGTAGAGTTTTTCTCTGGCTTCTGGTGTTAAGTGTTGGTTTATTAGGAGGCCCTGTGTGGGGAATTATGGCTGGCTGTGTCGCTTGTTTGATAACCTCGAGTCACTATTATGGTTACTTCTACCTTTTAGGTGGAGCTTTAAGCGGGGTTCTTGTTATCGTAAAAGGTAGTAATCTACTAATAATTGTTGTGGGAGTAATCTTGTTATTAATGGGTGGGCAGTTTTCTGTCTTTGGCCTGGAAATGATTTTAGCCACTCTTTTATTACCAGTTATACTAAAAAAAGCGCAAATATTTAAATATTCGATCCCTTCAGCAGTACCACTAGAAAGATCAGAGATCAAAGCTTTAGAATTAAGGGAGAGAATAGATGGTTTTGCAAATACTTTGGCTGAGTTATCAAAGGTTTTTTCGGGCTTACCAGTAAAAGAAACAGATATAGAAAAACGTAAGTTAGCAGATTTAATTGAATCTATTGCCAGTAAGTCTTGTCAAAATTGCTTACATCAACAACTTTGTTGGCGCGAAAGTTTTATCCTCACCTATGGTAATTTAAGTGAATTACTTTTAGATTTGGAAACAAAAACAAGTACAGAGACGATGATAAGCAAAGCTAATCGCTGGTGCATCCGGCCCCGAGAGTTGGTAGAGACAGTAATTTATTTGTGGGAAAGAAAAGGCCAAGACTTAGTGTGGCAAAAAAGGTTAGCAGAAAGTAAAAATGTTGTAGCCAACCAATTAAGCGGTTTAGCAGCTGTAGTTGGTGATCTAGGTTGTCAATTAGATATTTTAGAAAGAGACCAACGTTCAGCTGATATCATTGCTTCGGAACTTAAAAGAAAAAATATCATGGTGGAGAGTTTGGAATGCAGCCGTTTTGAACATGGACTAGCTGTCTGTCTTACGGTCAAGCGTAGAAATAACTCCTGTTTAGAAAATGAGGTTAGAAATATAGTTTCCCGAGCAACAGGTACAAATATGATAGTTGAGAGACATACCTGTAGGGAAGAAGCTTGCGATATCTATCTGGTTCCTAAATATTTATATGAGGTAGATATCTTTGTAAAAAGAAAACCAGCTACAGGCTACACTCTTTGTGGGGACAGCTTTGGTTTAGCTTCTTTATTACGCGGCAGACAATTAATATCTCTTTCTGATGGTATGGGGGTTGGTCCAGAAGCGGCACTACAATCAAATACAGTGGTTACTTTCATAGAGAAGTTTCTCTCCCTTAATGTCTGTAGTAAGGAAGCATTGAAACTAGTGAATTCAGTTTGCTTTTTAAGTGCTGAAAGAGAGAGTTTTGCTACTGTAGATTTAGCTTTAATAGATAAATATACAGGCGAGCTAAGTATTTGTAAATTAGGTTCTGCACCAACCTTTGTAAAAAGAGGCAAAAGGGTAGTCTCCCTTTCTAGTGAAGCCATTCCAGTGGGGATGTTAAGCACTCTTAATGTTATAGAACGAAAGTGCTTTTTATATCAAGGCGATCTGATTGTAATGGTTAGTGATGGTGTTTTAATTGAAGGACACAAAGTAACCAGTGATAGTAATTGGTTAGAAAAACACTTAGAGAGAAATTTTGGTTCACCACAAGAACTTGGCGAGAGTATCCTAGCGATGCTTCCTGATGATAATAAAGATGATATTACAGTCTTAATTACTCAGATTAAATTAGCCTAAAAAAGTACGGAATTATTTCCGTGCTTTTTTTTGTCTAAGCTAAGAGAGAATAGCTATTTTTTTGCTAACCAATTGACTATTCTTAGAAAAAAGAGTAGGAATCTAGCTTAACTAATGTTATCTTATTTAATAAGTGCATTTTAGTTTTAGCCTTAAAAGCTAAGAATAATTTTATTTACCCCAATGATTAGAAGAGAGAAACTGAATATTGTCCTTAAAAGTAGATAAAAGTCAATTTAAGAGAGTCTCCTCTTGATTCTAAGCTAAGTTGGCGTTTACCCATGGTATTTTCTTGTTTATTTAGAGGAGTATAAATAGTAAAATTAAAATGAGACTCTCTAAATTTAGGTTGGGTAAAGACTGGATGTGAAGCATTTGCTTTATGAGAGTTTTAAAAAGGTACTTTTTACTATGTTTAAGGAGCCAGTAAAAGTCATTGTAGCATTTTCTGGTGGTAGTGATTCGGTGGCTCTTTTACACTTGTTTTGGCGTGTTAAAAAAGAGTTTGCATGGGAGATTAAGGCAGTTCATATAGAACATGGGATTCGAGGAGCTAGTTCTCAAAAAGATGCAGATTTTGCTGTTTGCTGGGCTAAGGAACGAGGAATTCCTTTAGAGGTAGAACATATTAATGTTCCTGAGTATGTAAAGAAAAATTCTGGTATCTCCATTGAAGAAGCAGCACGCAAACTTCGTTATGAGGTCTTAAAAAAGAAAGCTGAAATTTTTGGTTCTTCTGTTATTGCTTTAGGGCATCATGCTGATGACCAAGTAGAAACTATCTTACTGAACATACTTAGAGGTAGTGGGCTAGCAGGGATTAGAGGTATTAATTTGCTTCGCCAAGAATCTGGTTTTAATTATCTAAGACCACTACTTGGTTTTACCAAGCAAGAGATACTAGATTACTGTACCTACCACCAGCTGCAGTTTGTTGATGATGAAACCAATTTTCAAACAGACTATACTCGTAATCGGGTAAGGCTGGAACTATTGCCTCTCTTACAAAGCTACAATCCCCAAGTCAAAGAAGCACTACTTCGCTTAGGAGAAGCTGCTGGAGAGACTGAAAAGTATCTAGATGATGAACTAAAAAAAGCAGAGGTACCACTATTAAAGGGACCAGGTTGGTTAGGGGTCGATTTGAACCAGATTATTCACCTACACCCCTTATTAAAAAAGCGCCTATTTAGACAGATGGTTAGAGATCTAACAGGCTATTTCCCGGATTTTAAGGCCTCAGAGGCTTTAGAATCTTTGGCTAAGGAAATGGAAGGTACTAGTTATTATTATTTAAGTTCAGGTTTAGTAGTGTCTAGAGAGTATCATAAGCTCTTTTTAGCTTACGATTGGGAAACACTTCCTGAACCAAGAACCCTACTGGCAATTGACCAGGAAGGCCAACTAGTAGATCCTGGATGGAAATTAGAGATAAATTCTCTAGCTAAGGATAAAATTAATCTAGGATTAAGTACACCTTATAGCGAAATCATAGATGAAGATAAGGTTAAGCCTCCACTTAGGCTAAGGAAAAGAAAAAATGGAGATCTATTTTATCCCTTAGGAGCTAAAGGTGAAAAAAAACTAAAAGACTTTTTTATCGACCTTAAGGTACCCAAAAGAATTCGTGACCGAATTCCTATATTGGTAGATGCGGAAGATCGCATTATTTGGGTCGTGGGATTTCGTATAAGTGAGTTAGGTAAGGTCGACGAAAACACTAATCGTTATCTACAGTTGCGTATTGTGCAAAGTTGTCAGGCAGGTAGCCCTGTGCTATAATAACTCTGAATAAATATTAAGGCAGAGTAAACTTTATTTTCGGGCTGCCTCCGAGAGGAGGGCATTGAGTGAGTAGAATTTTAAAAAGTTTAGGCATCTATGTTTTAATTGCTATAATTATGATTTCTGCGGTTGCTGGTCTGGCAACTAAAACTGAAAAAGTTCAAGAAATCACTTATTCCGATCTAGTAACAAAGATTGAAAATGGAGCAATACGCAAATTTAGATTTGTTGGTCAGAACTATGCTCAAGGAACTTTTGTAGAAAATGACAAAGAGATAAACTTTGAAACTAATCTACTACCTGGAGCTTCAGCGGAACTACTGGACAAG
>ENA-UOOK01000691-UOOK01000691.1-fermentation-metagenome-genome-assembly--contig:-NODE-691-length-44795-cov-8.100916_pt1 | contig 44795 bp, 40 predicted proteins | sample MGYA00245777_ERZ724023 | MGnify/ENA primary metagenome ERZ724023 (study PRJEB28704, sample SAMN03018312) | fermentation metagenome | biome: anthropogenic terrestrial biome; feature: soil; material...
TGATGTTCATGTGACCGAATTACACAAAACAAAGAGCACTTATTTTTATCTAACTTTCAAAGTCAGGTTCGATACTACATTCCCCGAAGACTACGCCAAGAACGAGGGCACGACCTATCTCAAGGGTACTGGGTTCAGGGTCTATGCTTGCGGGGGAAGAGGATAGTCATCTTCGGAATCACTAGAGTATAGATATGTAAATAAAAAAAGAGGTTACAGACCCAACTTCGATTGAAATTGAGTCTATTTTTTCAAATCTGGAATATAATAGAATCTTTGTGAGTAAACCAGAAACTGGAATAAATGAGAATCTGATTCAGTCAACAATTATCCATAGATTTAGTTTTGAGTGTTTCTACTTAAATACAATTCGTATGCTTCACGTGCATCATCAAGAGCTTGTTTAAAATTAATTACATCCGATTTATCTTCTATCTTTGGACCCAACGACTCTATGAACAATTCAGATACTCTGATTATTTCCAAAACTAATTCTTCTGTTTTGATGGGAGTGCCGTTTTCATGGTTGGGATAGCGCTTATTTATCTCTTCAATTCTAATTGACTTCCCTGTACCCACATCAAATACCGATCCCATGCCCCCAATAAAGTACTTGAAATAGGTGAAATCATCCTTTGGGGCAAACAAAAATATTTCTTGACTATCGATAAGTTCAACTTCACACCTCTCACCAAAAAATAACTTTGGAACCGAATGCAACCATCCTTTTAGGTTGAAAAATACAAAATCCCCCCTAAACCCATCATCATTCGGATCATCAATTATTTTTGTTAAAGTAAGGTCATTTTGAGTAATAGATAATCCACCTTCTATATCCCACCCACTTTCAAAAGGAGCAGAATTTAAATTATCTATGCAATATTTGATTTTAATGCTCGACATCAATCTGTCACCCTGATCACATTTGTACCGGATGCTTGCAACAATAAATTTATCATTCTTACTTTATAGGGGGCCAAGATTATCTATGGTTGTCAGTCACTTTTTGCACAACAAAAAGTTTGAGAATACCAATTTTTGAACTCATTAACTTTGTTCTGGAAATCTTTTGTTCGTTCAGCATTTACAAAATCTGGTCTTAACTCAAGAACATAGTCTAGATATTCATCTACACTTCTGAAAACTCCATCTGCAAAATCTTTGAAGGAAACTGTGATCTCATTTCCTAATCGCTCATCTTCCTCTAGCAAATAGATGATTATGTTATCATCTTTTGGCTCGAAAACCAATTTGAATAAAGCCTCAAATTCAAACGTCGATATTTTCCCTGAATAAATCTCAGCCAGTGATGACAAGCAGTGGAGATAAAAATATGAAATGAATACAGCTAAATTATCCAGAAAATCTAGTTTTTTCTTATTTGAAATGATTTCTAGTGAACCATAGACAACCCAAATATCTTCATATCTGATCATATCCTCAGTTAATTCCTTATCTTTAACAATAGAAATCTCGAACTTTGGCATTTTAAATCACCTTTTTCCACTCGACTCCGTTCCATTTCCATACATCGTCGCCTCTTATTGGAAAAGCAGATTCTATTCTACCTGTTTCTTTATTTACCCATACAATCATTTCTGAAATTCCATAATTTCCAGGGTTATAAATATACTCATCAATAATGTCAAATTTCGTTGATTTCAGATTATTCGCTTCAATTGCGTCAAAAATAGTTTCTACTACATCAGATTCTTCCATTCTGTGAGGCAGTGTGAATTCTGTTCTCTTTGTGTCAGAAGAGATTTTATTTCCGGTTGGGAAAAATGAAGTGGGCTTATTTGGTCTATAAGTTCCAGTTACATGCCTTCCAATTATGTGATTCCATCTTTCATTTGTAATGTAAACAACGTCATCGCTAACTTTTCTTACAAATTTTATCTCGCCTAAATCTACACTCTTCTTAACCAGTTGCGTTATGTCGTCATCATTCAATCCCTTTGCTTTCAAGCCATCGACAATTGCATCACCATATGTTTTTCTTACAACGTCTATTGATTCATCGACATGCTTTACAACAAAACCCGCGACAGCAAAGATCATATGAGGGTGTTTTGTCACAAACTTGCCAATCGTTGCAGCCACTTTTGCTGAATCACCATATCCAGGTATCAGAGACAGTGCATTCAATAATGTACCAAGACCGTCCCCATGGGCTATAGAAGAAGCTATATCCCTTACATCTCCAACGGCAATAAAACCACTAAGCATCCAGCCTGCCATGTAGTATAAACTATCATGGTCGTCAGCACCCCATTCTCCAAGAACCGCACCCAGAGCAACCTCACGACTGATTTCAAGGCAACTGTAGCGTATCTCATAGACAAGCGGGTCATGGTCGGCATCATGATGCTCAACATAGTCGTTATAATTATCACCGTCTGTATCCACCAGTAATGGATCAGTCCCAATGCCAAATTCATCCCCATCAAACAGTCCATCACCATCAGTGTCTGAAATCAAAGGCTCAATACCATATTCGTTTTCAGTAAGGTCGTCAACCTCGTCGTCGTCACTATCTGCTTTTGTTGGATCACTGAATAGTTGGAAGTATTGTTTGCCGTTATACTCGACGAGTTTGCCGGCTTCCTCCCCGTCAAGCAGACCGTCCCCATCGGTATCAGGATTCTCAGGATCAGTGGTATACCAGTTACCAAAACCGTCCCTGAAGCCGGTGGTTTCCGTGATGTCGGGAATGCCATCCTCATCTGTATCTGTTGGCTCGATTTCTTCAGAGATCGTCCGGAAGACATCAGGAAGGTCTTCGGCGGTTGAGACAGAGAAATAATGGCCGCCTGTAGCCGTTGCAATACCTGTGAGCAGAGCGGTGTCCACATCGCTACCAAGGCCGACGGTGTAGACGGTGATGTTGTTGTTTATTGCCTGCTGGGTGTAGGTATTGCTGTAGGTGCCCTACTTATCTGGTGTGAATAAAAAAGATATTACAGACTCAACTTCGATTGAAATCGAATCTGTTATTCAAATTTGTATATAGGTTTTAGCCGTGAAGTTAGGACTCGTTACGAAATAACCTAGGTAACGCATAATTATTTTGGAAGTTAATCGAGCTGCTTGCTTGTGAAAATGGTTGAGTACAGTCTAAAAAGTTACCTATGTTATTTCGCGGTGGGTCCTTAGTCAAGGACTACCTGAAATTTAAGGACTTTGCAAAAATCTCTTTTTATAGATCAAATCTATACATTTTCCTCTTTGACTTTACGAGTATCCAAGCGTCCTTCTGCCGTTATATAGTCACCAATCTTGAGCTCTGAATCTGTGGGAATTTCCACTGCAACGAAAATCCCACAGTCAACGATTCCATATTTGTAATTGACACCAAGTGGCAAAAAATCGATAATTTTTCCTGACAAAAAACAATGGTTTGGAGTACCTTTAAGTTCCTCTGTTCTTATTTCTTTAATTTCATTTCTTGCTTTTACCAGTTTTTTAGACCATGTCATTAACGAAAAAAATACCTCACATTTTTCTTCGACTGAGAAATAACCTTTTTCTCTAGAATCGCTTACAAAACACTTGAGTTCTTTTCCCTTCACTCTAACTATGATACTTAAAGTCGTTTCTTGGATATCAAGAGGGGTCACATTTACGATTTCTGCTTTTTCTAAATAATTCTGCTTTATGTTTACCACCCCAAGTTTCACAGAATCTTTTCTGGATACGCAGTAACAGTGTTTCCGCGGCCGATTCCCATATATCTGTCGCTTACCACAACATGTAGTTTTTGCAACACCCCGTTCTCGTCAAGAAATTCCTTTGTGTATTTATATTGGTCTCCTGGAATTGCCTTAGTGATCTCACCAGACCTTATAGTCTCAAGTATCATTTCCTGAACTTGTTGTTCGGTCTTAGGCCCAAACACATTCATAAGATCAGTCCAATGTTCATTTTTAATATGAGTCCAACCCCATGAACTTGTCCCTTCCTCCAACCACCTTACATTGTTCCCATCTTTAGCAATGCCTATGGTTTTCGCCAGATTACCTTTCTTTTCAGCAACTACTATCAAATCAGCTATAATTGCCTCACCGTATTTACCTACCAGTCTCGTAGCTGCATTGTCAAACAAAACATCAAGAATGACCTTTTTCGCCTGATTAAGTGGCACATACTTAAGAAGCGGGACAACTACTTTCTGGATATCATTAAGCTTCGAAGGATACTTTACAATGAATAGACTGACAACTGCCCCTGTTGCACTAAGAACTGCATAATTTGCACTCCCGTGACTAAAGCCTGGGCTGCTCCCATGTAAGATATTTTAAGAGAGTTATTTTAAAAATAAGTGTTGAAAGAAGCTCTCTGCAACTTAAATTCATCAATTTATATGCAACCACCAGTATTTGATGGGAGCAAATGGTTCATAAGAAGGATATTCTTCGATACCCATACTTTTTAAAATAGCATCAAGGTCCTTTTTGAAAATAGAATCCATTTCTTGAACTTTACTCTTCAATTCTTTAATGTCGAATTTTCCTTCCAAGTACTCAAATAAGACTTCAATATATGTTCTAACGTTTATTAGTATGTCAAATTCATATCCATCAGCAAAAAATAAACCTACATTCCTACTAAGAAAATATTCCTTATATAATGGATCGACGTCTTCCTTTGTCCTAAAAATACCTTTATACTTTTGAAAAGCCGAGAAATATTCTTCATACCTACTGATTAAGTCCTTTAAATTATTATAAAGAGGATTTAAAAAATCCTCTTCATGGCTTTTCTCATAAGCCTTAAACTCTTCATCTATTTTTGATATTCCTCTCTCAAATTGACTTGTGTTACACCCTATTTTCCCAAGAGAATCTAATATCCAGGATATTCCTTTTCTATTGTACAAAGGAAAAAATGGAGTTTTAACTCCATAAGGGCCCACTTTTTTCGGATCTGTTTTCATTTCATGTATAGAATCTCGATAATACTCTAGATATCGCCTAAACGCATCTAAGAGGTATTCTTCGTTCATTTATTCACCTTCATATAAGTCGAATAAACCTGTTTGGATTGTTATCTATTTCCTTGGCAGTTCTTATAAACAGGGTTGCAATCTGGCTTTCTTTGTTTCCTGCTACGAATTTTCCTGTGGAACGTTCATACACTCCCAATGTGCCATGCAAAGTATCATAGTATTTTTCCACACCTACTTGCTCATTGATCAGTGCTACCGCCATATCAACATACTGTTGTTTCCCAGCAAGATCAGCCGGATTTCCGCTTAAACCAAATTCCTTTCCATGTTTTGTAAAATGATAATCCAGATTCGCAGCTGACCCTAGTTTTCCAGATGACCAAACCCCAGTGTACGTATTTTCCACTAATGTTCTGACTTTGTTGAGGTCTACACCTTTATCGAAAAGTTTTATTAGGGTATCGACCGAAACGCTGTGAGCAGTATGCAAGGCGGTAGCAGCATCATCACACAGGGAATCCATTACCTTTAATGCAGTGTAGGGTGGGATATCATCGAGAACTTTACTTAGTACTTTGCAGATTTCAACGATTTTTGTGGGATATTTAGAAAAAAAGAGACTGACAGCCACTCCTGTCTTCACCCCATCCCCTATACCTGAGAAAGCTCCTGCGGCATTCAGAGCAGCGCCCAGTTCGTCACCATTAATTAGGGCCTGAACTGCGTCTCGTGCATCAGCTACAGCTCCAGCAACCGGAACCAGTGAAAAGCCGATCCAGCCTACAAGGTAGTATGCAGAAGAAGCAATCTCACTGTCAACAAACCCGGCAAGGCTCCCACCTTTGATACCGCATTCCCCGAAGACTGCGCCAAGAACGATTGAACGACCTATCTCAAGGGTGCTCTCAAGGGTGCTGGGTTCAGGGTCTATGCTGGCAGGGGAGAGAGGGTACTCGTCGTCAAAGTCAGTTATACTGTCCTTGTCTGTATCTGGAGAGAGGGGATTCGTTCCAAGCTCAAACTCTTCTAAATCGTCAAGGAAATCACTGTCACTATCTGCTTTTGTCGGATCGCTGAATAGTTGGAAGTATTGTTTGCCGTTATACTCAACGAGTTTGCCGGCTTCTTCCCCATCAAGCAGACCGTCCCCGTCAGTATCAGGATTCTCAGGATCAGTAGTGTACCAATTACCAAAGCCGTCCCTGAAACCGGTGGTTTCGGTGATATCGGGAATGCCATCCTCATCGGTGTCTGTCGGCTCGATTTCTTCAGAGATCGTCCGGAAGACATCAGGAAGGTCTTCGGCAGTTGAGACAGAGAAATACTGGCCACCTGTGGCTGTGGCTATATTGGTTAACAGAGCACTGTTTACATCGCTGCCGAGGCCAATGGTATAGACGGTGATGTTGTTAGCGATTGCCTGCTGGGTGTAGGAATCGCTGTAGGAGCCCTGGCCATCGGTAAGCAGAATAACCATCCTGGCGTGTTCGGAATCACCGGAATTGATCAGGTGGCTGTTTGCGGTGCTCATACCGGCGCCGATGTTCGTTCCTCCAGAGGCGTCAAGGCTGTCAATGGAGGAATTCACGGCATCGAAGTCGCTGGTAAGGGGCCGGATAAGACTTGAATAATAGTCAAAGTCGACGACTCCTGCCCGATCCCCGGGGAGGAGAGCCCCAACGAAATTCTTTGCAGCGGTTTTCCGGTAACCATAGGGGTCGTTCCAGCTCATGCTGCCCGAACTGTCCATTGCAAACATGACGTCCACATAGACCACATCGACTCCACCGCCTTCTCCCCTGCCAAGGTTCATCTCGGCGTCGAAGAGAGCGTTCCAGGTAGGGACATAGAAGATCGCAAAGGTCGAGAAGTGGGATGTGAGGCCTGTTACGGTATGGTTTGCCGGGTCAACCGTAGATTCTATGGGCTCGAAAGTGCCGGCGCTCTCATTAAAGTAAAATAAGGACAGGTTTGTCGGGTCAGGCACTTTTGAAGGGTCGTAGGGAATTGTTATCTCTGCATTCTCAAAAGTCCTGTTCTCCAAGCTAAAGTCTACAACAGGGCTTACAAGTGCCGAAACGTTGGTAAACAGTTCCGAAGTTTCCTCATAGATAACAACTTCGTTCGCAAGGTCTCCTGTGCCCTCGATTTCGACCGTTACCCCGAGTGTATCATCGGTCATGGTTGAGACGTAAGTTTCATCCCCGTCAGGTATCCCATCCCCATCGCTGTCAGGGTTCAGGGGATCGGTCCCTAGGCGCAGTTCGCTGTCGTCGGAAAGTCCGTCTCCATCAGTATCCGGTAAAAGCGGGTCCGTGCCCGAGGAATTAATCTCGAAGCCGTCGGAAAGCGTGTCTTCATCGCTGTCCGCGCGCAGAGGATCTGTGCCGTATGTTTGCTCTTCAAGGTTGCTGAGGCCGTCGGAATCAGGGTCTTCCTCAGAATCGGGAACCCCGTCTCCATCAGAGTCTGCGGAATTTACATCCGTCAGGAGGCCCAGTTTCATAAGTTCAAAATAGTCTGAAAGCCCGTCAGAATCCGAATCATCCGAAAAAGGTACAGCCCCTATGCGGGACTTTACGAATGAGGGTAACTGCCCGCCAAGCATCTCCATTCCATCGGAAATCCCGTTTCCTGCTTCGGATTCAGGGGTCATGGAGGAGTCGGAGTCGGGATTCAGGGGGTCAAATCCGAGCTGGTATTCATAAGATTCAGGCAGCATGTCACCGTCGAGCAGAAGGGTTGACGAGTGGACCCTTCCGGCAAGGTCGGTTCCGAAGATAGTGACATTACTGGGGCCTGCAATATTCAGCTCGGTAGAAAACTTCCCATTTTCCAGAGGAAGGACAGATATTACGCCATTGCAAGTGAGGTTTACATCCGAACTTATAAGAGGGTCAACAGAACCCAAAAACTTAATAGTCCCATTGGAAACCGTGTCATCGGAAGGAGAATCAATCGTAATAAAAGGAGATCCGTCTTCTATCCAGAGCGTAATCTGGCTTCCTGGAGCACTCCGCATTTCAACTTCAATATTAATGTCGTTTTCGGGTTCCAGAGATACGCTTTTCTGGATAAGGCCCACATTCTGGTTGAAGTCTGCCGGCCCGGCCACGGTGATTCCATTCAAAAAAATAAAAGAACTACTGCTTGTATTTACTGCTCCATCACCATTTCTGATGCAGAGGGTATAATTTCCATAAACATGATCAAGTGAAAAACTATCGTTTACTCTAACGGGTTTTCCATCCTCTCGTTCAAATTGCGCAGGCCCGTAGACTGTTGAAGCCATTACGGCGGGACTGAAAATTGAAATCATCATTATCGCTGCTAATGCCAGCGCTGAGATTGCTTTGGTTTTCATCCTTAATCTCCTGCTTAGCAAAAATCTTATAGTATTGAGAATTGCTGCAGAGACTGTTTTATGAAATTTGCATCAAATCTCGAAAAGTTTTAGATATTTTAAGCATAAAAAGTATCGTTAGATGTTTTAAATAAAAATAATATTTGTTAATAAAAAATAAAAATAAACGCTATTTAAGCAATTTTTATAAAAAAATAACATAAATTTGTTCAAAAAAGATAAATACTTAGATAAATAGAATTAGATGCCGTCTTAAAATTCAAACAAATTTTACAATTGAATAACTGGTGACGTTGATTTTAAATTCAAACCTTAAATCATTTCGAAATTCATGCACATATAATCTTAAGGAACTCCCTGATTAGGGAGGTACTATTCCGAAATGACTGCAAATATGATCTCACGTTTTATCTCGTCCTCAGCGCAAAGTTTCCCTCACCTGCGTACAGTAGAAAAAAAGAACTCAATAATCTTGCTGGGAGCTTTAATACCGAGATATCAACCACATAGCAGAAAACGACCAAATCAAAAGATCCGGTAAAAATGTAGTAAAAAGAATAGCAGGGTACAAAAAGTCATAAGAGGCAAAAATCCAGGTGAACATGCGGCAAATAATCAAAGAAGAATAACTGAAAAATAAGAATTTACGTCCCGACTGAGACTTGAACTCAGGTCTAAGGCTCCGCAGGCCTCAAGGATATCCACTACCCTATCGGGACACAAGCGAGCACCACTCATAAGCACATTCTAGAATATAAACTTTATTATTCAAAAAACAGTCGAACCTTCAGTAAATCTGGCAGACGTCCCTGAAAAATAAGGAAAAAAACCTGTTTCCATGACTTCAATATCAATAAAGATTAAATGCAACAAGTTCTTTTTTATAAATTATGTCGATGACCATAGGCCTTGCAGGAAAGCCCAATGCGGGCAAATCCACCTTCTTTAAAGCGGCTACCCTTGCAGATGTTGAAATTGCGAATTATCCGTTTACAACTATAAATGCCAACCATGGCGTCACATATGTCCGGGCTGAGTGCCCGTGTAAAGAGAAAGAAAAACCATGTGGGAAGTGCGTGGACGGGGTCAGGCTTGTCCCTATTGACATTATAGACGTTGCAGGGCTTGTGCCGGATGCATGTAAAGGGAGAGGGCTTGGAAATACATTTCTGGATGAGCTCAGGCAGGCTCAGGCAATAATTCACGTAGTAGACGCCTCAGGTGGGACAGACGCTGAAGGCAATCCTGTGGATATAGGAGACCACGACCCACTTGACGACGTGGCTTTCCTGAACAGGGAAATTACAATGTGGCTGTACGGGATTCTTGAGAGGAACTGGGTCAAGCTGTCCAGAAAAATCCAGGCAGAAGGGCTCAAGCTTGAAATAGTAATTGCAGAACAACTTGCAGGAGCAGGAATAAATGAATCTCATGTAAATGCCGCCTTAATAGAGACAGGGCTTGCAAGGATGGACCATGTTAAGTGGACTGAAGAAGATATGATCCGGCTCTGCGATACCATGAGGGAAATAAGCAAACCTATGCTTATTGCTGCAAATAAGGCTGATATTGCCCCAAGAGAAAATCTGGATAAACTCAGGGAACTTGACAGGATAGTAGTATCTACGAGTGCAGCAGCCGAACTGGCTTTAAGGTCAGCGGCAAAGGGCGGGATAATAAAGTATACGCCGGGAGATAGCGACTTCGAGATGCTTACGGAAGACATCACAAAACCCCAGAAAAAAGGGCTTGAAGCCATCCATAAAGTAATTAAACGGTTTGGCACTACCGGCATTCAGGAATGCATAAACAGGACTGTCTTTGAACTTCTGGACCTTATTGTGGTATATCCTGTAGAAGACGAAGGAAAATGGTCCGACAAACTGGGTAATATGCTGCCGGATGCTTATCTTATGAAAAGGGGATCTACATGCCATGATCTCGCATACCAGATTCATACCGAAATAGGAGACCGTTTTCTGTATGCGGTGGATGCAAGAACAAGACTCAGGCTTGGGGAAAAGCACGAACTGAAAAATGGGGATGTAATCAAGATTGTATCTACTGCAAAGTAACTGCATAGAAAGAGCCAAAAAACCCATATGGGAAAAAACTGAAGCGTGAGATAATAAAAATGAAATTTATTACAAAGAAATATCGGACCATTTAAGGCTTTATAGAAGGAATACTCAATGTACCTGCTTTCCTTTGGTCATCCTCTTTATGAGAAGTACCTGACCTGGCAAATAACGAGGTCATCTGCAAAGATCCCAAAACATGTGGCTCTTATCCTCAAGGAAACCGATCTCCTTGAACACAAAGGGATTGAAAAACTCCTGACTGCGCTTCTTATATTCAGAAGGCTTAAGGTAGAACTCGTGAGTATCTATGTGGATATCATTAAGGCTGATAAACAAGTGAATGCCGAGCTTGTCTCAACGCTTGGAGAGAGATTGGAAGAAAGTTTCATCCACCTCCCTTCCGAAACAGGTTATGAAATATATGGACTTGAAGGGGAAGTAAAGAACAGCCGTCAAGGCAAAGATTTTTTTGTATATGTATCACTTGGTTTTGGAGGTAGAAGGGAAATAACCAGAGCTGTAATTTCTCTCCTTGAAGAAGTCAAAGCAGGACGCATCAGGCCTGAAGAGGTTGATGAAAAAATGCTTGAATCACACCTTCTTGTGAAACATGAACCTGATATAATGATCCGTTCGGGCGGGCAGAAACTTTCGGATTTCCTTGTCTGGCAGTCGGTTTATTCGGAACTTTTTTTTACGGACGTTAACTGGAAAGATATAAGAAAAATAGACCTCCTGAGGGTGATAAGAGATTTCCAGAAGAGACAAAGAAGGTACGGAAAGTGAAGATAGAGTTTGGGAAAAAAGCCGATAATCGTTATGTTGTGATTGTGTGCCCTAAATGCAGGCAGCATTCCCAGATAACAGAAACCGGAAAAAAGACTCTTAGATGCCAGCACTGTGGAGCTCTACTGCAAGCACGAAAGCTCAGAGTACTCGGTTCTTTTGAAGAATTATCCGAGGCTGTAAATTTCAGAACCCGCCTGCAAGCCGAACTTTCCGGAAAAGGAAAAGAAACTTTTTTCCTGAGCAACTTTCCAGAAGAAGACAGCTCAAGCTCTGGAGATAAACCCATACAAAAAGCAGTTCAATTTCCGATATCCGAAGTTTCCTCTGGAGGCATCCCAGCCAAAAAAGACCAGAAGTCTATAATGAGTGAGATCCTTAAAGCTTCTGATGGAAAAATGAGGATAGAAGAATTCCGCAAAAAAGCTCTGGATAAAGGGATAAGTGAGGAAAAGTTTGAGACAATTCTGAAAAAACTTCTGGAAACAGGAGAGCTTTACTCTCCAGAAGCAGGGGTTGTAAAGCTTATATAACTGTAAATAACTGAAAGCAAAATAAAGAAAAGTTAATAAAGAGGTTGTTAAAGAACTTTTGTTGTCCGGAAATTCTCTTTTCCGTGATTCTCAGCTGCATTTATTACTGAGTTAAATAAGACAAAAAAACATTAAGTACGAAAAGATTTACTATAATTAAGTATTTAAAAGCAAAAAAGAATCCGGTTTGAGTAATTGAACAATCGGCAATGATATTCAAAGGTTATTATATTAATCCGGATCTCACTGAAAAAATACCCACTAAGCTATCCGGAAAACTATTTACTGAAACCCCACTGAAACCCCACTGAAACCACCTGGATTTATTCGTCAGATTCATCCATAAAAGGTTCAGTACGTGGTTTTTGTGATTTTACCATTTATTATCGTAAACTTTACGGAATTGACACAGGGTATAACGGTGTTATAAACATGATGGATCCGCAAATAGAAAGAAAACTCATTGAAATCATGAGGGTAATTCACGAAAGTGACAAGCCCATAGGTGCCCGGGCCATAGCCGACGAACTGAACAACCGGGGCTATGATATAGGAGAACGGGCTGTCCGTTACCACCTCAGGATCCTGGATGAAAGAGGGTTTACACGCAAACACGGGTATGCCGGGCGTACACTTACTGATCTTGGGGAAAATGAAATGAATGACGCCCTCATAGGGGACCGTTTTGGTTTTGTAATATCCAGGATCGAAGAAATGGCATTCAGAACCACCTATAATCCCGAAACGGACACCGGGGATGTCGTGGTAAATATTTCTTATTTTGACAAAGACGACTTCGAAACTGTTGTTAATTTAATTTCGTATACAGCTCATGCAGGCTACATGATAAGCCCGAGGGTGAGAATCTTCGAAGAGGACTCATTTGAAATACCTCTACCTCCAGGAAAGATAGGAATAGCAACCGTATGCAGTGTCACTTTTGACGGGCTTCTTCTGAAAGCAGGAATTCCAGTAGAACCCGCTTACGGAGGAATCCTCCAGATAGAGAACAAAAAACCTGCACGCTTCCTTGACCTTATTTCTTACAGCGGGACCTCTATTGACCCAATAAAAATTTTCATGAACAGGGCTCCGACTTCAGTCCTTGAAGTACTTGATAAAGGGGAAGGAAAAATCCTTGCCAATATGAGGCAGATAAATTCTTCTGCTTATGATATGGTAGGTGAGGTTACGAAAAAGGCAGAAAAGGTGGGTCTTGCGGGCTGCATAACTATGGGAGAAATTGATGAATATTTACTTGGGGCTCCAGTTGAAACCGGAAAGTTCGGGGTTGCGATAGTAGGAGGAATTAACGGGATCTGTGCCCTTGAGGAAACAGGAGTTGAAATAGAAACAAACCCGATTTCTACCATGCTGGATTACCGGACAATGACAGAAATATAAGTTTAATTTTTGAAAAGTTGACCAAAAAATGATAGAAACATGAGGCAGGTAGATGTTCAGGTTGACAGTGCTATACGATAATGAAGCCTGCCCGGGTTTTACAGGCAGCTGGGGGTTTTCAGCTTTAATTGAAACAGGCAAAGAAACCCTTCTTTTTGATACAGGATGGGATGGGATTCTTCTTCAGAAAAATATGGAGAAGATAGGTATCAATCCTGCCTGTATAAGCAAACTGGTCCTTTCCCATCAGCACTGGGATCATATAGGTGGCCTGCCCGAGATCCTTTGCGCAAACCCCGAGATTACAGTTTATGGTCCTTCATCTTTTTCGGAGAATCTCAAAAAGGAAATTAAGAAGAGAGCTACGCTGATAGAGGTAAAGGAAGCTATTGAGATATCTGATAGTATCTGGAGTACGGGAGAACTGGGAGATAAAATAAAAGAACAGTCCCTGGTCCTGAGTACGGAAAAAGGCTCATATGTGCTTACAGGCTGCGCTCATCCAGGTATTGATGCTATTATGGACGCTGCCCTTTGCCACGGGAAGATAAAAGGAATTCTTGGAGGGCTGCATGATAGTGACAGGTTTGAGAGGCTTGAAGAAATGGAACTGATAGCAGCCGGACATTGTACAGCCCAGAAGGAGAAAATAAAGGAATTTTTCCCCTCAAAATTTATGGAAATTCGAGCTGGCCTGCGCCTTGAATTAACCGGATACTAATTTGAGAATCACTATTTCTTCTGCTCGAACCCTGCCTGTTCCAGGACGCCTGGTTTGAGACAGTTTTGATTCACAGTATAATCCGGACCTGGCATATTAATTTATCCTGACTTGGTATTTTAATTTTAAAAGAGCGTGTGGAAACCCTAAGGGAACGTATGGTTAGAAATACGATGTCCTCCAAAAAGGATAAAGGATTTGTGCAGAGGACAGGAGACCAGATAGAACTGCCAGAGCATTCTGATCTTTTTCCTTGCTTCTGCCATATAGAATTGATTCAAGTATACTCAATCTAAACGGCTATTTCTCAAGATACGGAGAAAAACAGGGGAACCCGTATCTAGAACGAGACGAAGGGAGAAAACATCGATGCTAAAAATAGAAGACCTGACTGTAGAGGTTAATGGAAAAATCTTACTCCATGACGTGAACCTCGAGGTTGAAAAAGGGTACACAAACGTACTTTTCGGACCGAACGGAGCCGGAAAATCGGCTCTCATGAGGACGATTATGGGTTTTAGCGAGTACAGGGTTGTGAAAGGCAGGATACTGTTCAATGGAGAAGATATTACCCATCTTCCAGTAGATGAAAGAGCCCGCCGCGGGCTGGGTATTATGATGCAGCGTCCCCCGGATATGGCTGGAATTAAACTTAGAGACCTTATAAAAGTAACATCAAAAGGAAAAAAAGACACTGAAGCCCTTGCAGAAAATCTTGATATGAAGCGTTTTCTGGACAGGGATGTAAACGTTGGTTTTTCAGGCGGTGAGATAAAACGCTCCGAACTTCTCCAGCTCGCAGCCCAGAATCCGAGTCTCTATCTTCTGGACGAGCCCGAGTCCGGAGTGGACCTCGTAAGCATTGAGCAGGTCGGAATGACAATAAAAGGACTGCTTGAAGAAGGCATAGAATGCCCTGGTGAGAGATGCAAAAAGGGAAAATCAGCTCTTATCATTACCCATACAGGCCAGGTCCTGGATTATGTGCAGGCAGATAGAGGGTATATTCTCTGCAATGGCACTGTTATGTGTTCGGGAAATCCCATGAAAATGCTGGAAGAGATAAAAAACAAAGGGTACCAGGAGTGTATTTCATGCAGACTGATAAAGTGAGCCTTAAAAAAAGAGCTGAGAGCGCGGTTGAGAAGAAAGCTGCTTTCGGAGAAGATTTTGAACTGGAAAAATATAAAGAAGGTTCCAAAGTCAGCAAACCTATTGAAGACCTCCGGGCTCTTGACGAAGAAAGCAAAAAAACTTTGCTCCAGGTAGGAATAATCCCGAGTGAGGAAGGCAGATCAGGCAGCCTGCTTGTTCTGGATAATGCAGTATCGCACTCTTCTCTGAAAGATAAAAATGTAGAGCTTATGTCCACCCACAAAGCCATGGAAAAATATGAATGGCTTAAAGATTACTCCTGGAAACTCGTTCAGGTGGATGCTGACAAATATACCGCAAAAACCTATCTGGAAGACGCAGACGGCTACTTTATAAGGGTTCCTGCGGGAAAGAAAGCTGCCATGCCTGTCCAGACCTGCCTTATGCTGGGAAGCAAAAAGTCTACCCAGACAGTGCATAACATCATAATTGTTGAGGAAGGGGCAAGCCTTGACATTATCACAGGCTGCACCTCAAAAAAAGGAGTTGAAGAAGGGATCCACCTTGGGATTTCCGAGATGTACGTAAAGAAGGGCGCCACCCTGAATTTCACAATGATCCATAACTGGGCCGAACAGATAGGAGTCCGCCCGAGGACAGTTGTGAATGTGGAAGAAGGCGGGACGTACGTGAGCAATTATATTTGCTTAAAGCCCGTGCGCTCTGTACAGACTTATCCGACTGTCAAGCTTGAAGGAAAAGGTGCGGTAACAAGGCTTAATACCATAGCAATCGCACATACGGGTTCCGAACTTGACCTTGGAAGCAGGGCTATTTTCAATGCCCCGGGTACGAGAGCCGAACTGATTTCGAGAACTATTACCATAGGCGGGAGAATAGTTGCACGCGGTGAGATGATAGGCAATGCAAAGGGTGCAAAAGGGCACCTTGAATGCAAAGGGCTTGTCCTTACCGATAAAGGCAGCCAGCTTGCAATCCCTATCCTTGAGGCAAATGTAGATGACATAGAGCTTACTCATGAGGCAGCCGTGGGAAAAATTGCCAAAGACCAGGTGGAATATCTTATGGCAAGAGGACTTACAGAAGACGAAGCCGTTGGGATGATCATAAGAGGTTTCCTTGACGTTGGGATTAGGGGAATCCCGGAAGAACTGAAGAACGAAATAGAAAATACGATTACACAGACAGCTCTTGGGATGTGAATACAAATGGGAAAACTCTAAAGTTTTCCCCGGTAAACCAATGCGGGAAAGCACGGCTTATAAAAGGGGAGGGGGAAACCTTAAAAGAAGTCTGGTGAGGAGAACAGGTTTTCCGGATAAAGTATACTCTAATTGAGAAAAGGGTGTGTGGACCCGGCAGGAAAAAAGGAGAAACCTGCCGGTTTTTTGTGGAGTATTGTGGATTTTAATGAGCCAAAAACATAGTTTTAAGAAGGTCTCTTTGTGGAAAAGAAACTTTTAAGAAAGCTCATTAAATCATATTTTTCAGATTGAATCAGGAGTATAAATATGTTTCTGTAAGATTGATTATACAAAAATAAGATGCAAAAATTCCCGGGCAGACCTATCCCTTTTAATTAAAAATAGTTATCGTAGGGAATCATTTAGTTTGACAAGGGTTCAGGAAAAACTACCGATTTCATAAGTAAAAATAAGGTGGAAAAACTAAATATAGATATATAGATTACGGTTCGTATTTAACCTCTTTTTATTGACTCATCGTTAATAAGTCTATTTTTTAAGACATGCAAACCTGCGCTCTTCCCTCACTTTTCTCTCTGTATAAATCTCAGTTTCTTATAAAAATCAGTCCGGACAACAGAATTAAAAAATACAGTACCTCGGATTTATGGCTGTAGTATGCAGTACTCGCCAGTATATATATACTCCGGACATAATACTACAGTACTGTAGAATAGAGGAGGGATTGGATAATAGACTTTGCCTGTAAAGAATTCAAAATAGAAGACGTAATCAAATGCGCCCTCAATCTTACAAAAGCTGATCTGAACATAATGAAGTACTTCTTAAATGACCCCGACAAATGGGTTGATACTGATGTCCTATCTAAATCTCTGAAGTTAGATATTTCTACAGTTCAGCGCTCCGTAAAAAAGCTTCACGAAAAAGAAATTCTCCAGAGGTCTCAGCAGAACCTTGACGGAGGGGGATATGTCTTCATTTACAAAATCCACTCAAAAAACCAGATAAAAAATGTCATTTTAAAAATCGTCCAGTCCTGGGCTGACAGACTCGGACAGGAACTTGAAAAATGGGAAAACGGAGGTTAAAAGTGCTCAAAATCACTCCCTACCTGGGAATTATTGTACTTATTGTTTCTATCGGGGGGCTCTGGTACCCTGCATTCGGGTACTTTATGCTGCTTGTTTTTGCTGCAATCTTCCTGAGCAGCCCTTTCAGAGGCAGATGGTTCTGCGGAAACCTCTGCCCGAGAGGAAGTCTTGTTGATTTCTGGGTCAGCAAAATCTCAAAGAAAAGAAAAATACCCGATGCATTCAGGAGCCTCTGGGTCCGTCTGCCGATCTTTTTCCTGCTGATGGGCTTTATGAGCTACAGGGTAGCAAGCTCTATCGGAAGCCTTAACACTTTCGAAAAGATAGGCATGATCTTTGTAATGATGTGCCTTGTGACTACTGCAATTGCAATCCTTCTCGGAAGTTTCCTGAGCCCGAGAGCATGGTGTTCTTTCTGTCCTATGGGGACAGCACAGCGCCTGCTTGGAGGAAAAAGATACCAGCTGAAACTTGAAAAAGACAAATGCATTAGCTGCAAGAAGTGCGAAAAAGTCTGTCCCATGCAGCTCAAGGTATGCCAGAACGAGACTAAACCCGACTGTATCAAATGCGAACGCTGTGTGAGTGTCTGCCCAAAAGATGCCCTTCACTTCTAACTAACTTTAATTATTTCAATCATTATCAATTTTAATAATTATTTGCTTTTTATATTACTGTGTCCATAGAATGAACGGGAGCCATAAAGGATGACAGCAAAAAGCATATCGGAACTTTCAGAAATCCAAAAAATAGAACTTTCCGAACTCTTCGGGGAATACGTTAACATTGACAAACGCGAACGCCACTATTATAACCACGATATCGGAGCCCTCCCTCCGCTTGTTAAAAAAGTAATAGGAAACACCGACCCTGCGGCTGTTGTAAAAATCCAGACAGAAGAAGATGCAGTAAAACTTCTGGAATTTGCAAACATGCACAGGATTCCGGTAGTCCCCCGTGCAGGGGCTTCTTCAGGGTACGGCGGGATAATCCCTACAAAGGGAGGCATAGTTGCCGATGTCACATTGCTGAATAAGATCATAAGCATCGACACCGAAAGTCAGAAAGTGGTGGTCCAGAGCGGGATTATCTGGGAGAATTTGGAAAGAAAGCTGAAAGAGAAAGGGCTTTCTGTCAGGGCGATCCCTTCAAGCGCCCCTTCCTCAACAGTAGGAGGCTGGTTTGCCCAGAGCGGAGCTGGATATGGGAGCTATGAATTCGGCTGGGGCTACGAGAGTATGGAAAAAGTCCGGGTTGTCCTCCCCAATGGAAAAATAAAGGAATTCTCGGGCTCCGAACTCAAGAAGTTAATAGGGACAATGGGGACCACAGGGATTATCACCGAAATAACCCTGAAAGCCCAGAAACTCGAGGATAGAAAGGCTGTTTCTGCAAGCTTCCCTGATGCTTCAGCCATGAAAAAAGCGGTAGAAACCATAAGGAAAAATAACATTCCTCTCTGGTCAATCTCCTTCCTGAATCCCGAATGGGCGGACATGAAGAACAAATCGCCCCAAAAACTCCACTATGGAGAAATTGTGGACAAAGAAAGGCCAGTGCTGCCTATTACTTATGTCTGTACCTTCATGTACCCTGCTTCCAGGGATGTTTCCGGCTTGAAAGAAGCTATAGAAAGCGCTGGAGGCACGGTCCTCCCGGAGGAGATTGCAAAGCACGAGACCGAAGAATGGTTCAAGTCCATGAAAGTTAAAAGGCTCGGCCCCTCCTTCATACCTGCCGAAATCCTCGTGCCGCTTGAGAACATGGACACCGTTTTTGAAGAGATTAAAAAGAGAATCAAACTCCCGGTGCTCACCGAAGGGATGGTTATCAGTGACGGAAACGTTGTGCTTCTCTGTTTCATGCGCCATTCAGAGCGTTCTGTACTTTTCAATACGGCCTTTGCCCTGTCCCTGAGCATCCTGAAAATTGCGGAGGAAAATGGAGGAAGAGCCTATTCATCAGGCCTGTTCTTTGCCTCAAAGAGAAAGAGCGTTTTCGGAGATAGGCTTGCAGAAATTGAAGCTCTCAGAAAAGAATTCGACCCCAACGGGATCATGAATCCAGAGACCCTGGAAGGAAAAGGGCTCCTGAACACCGCAGTCTCCCTCGGTTCTTCTTTTGAACCCATGGGCAGGCTTGTCGGGAATATGTCAGGGATAAAAAAAGTCGCCTTCAAGGACGAAAAAGGAATACCCGCAGAGGTTGTCGAACTTGCCTATTCCTGTTCCCAGTGCGGATACTGTGTGAGCGAGTGTGACCAGTACTACGGAAGAGGCTGGGAGTCCCAGGCCCCAAGAGGGAAATGGTTCTTCATTAAAGAGTACCTGGCAGGCCGGGAAAAACTTGACCAGAGGCAGACAAACACCTTCCTTGCCTGCACCACCTGCCAGATGTGCGACTCCCGCTGTGAGCTGGATATGCCAATAGAACACGCCTGGATGACCATGCGCGGAAAACTGGTAAAAGAAGAGAAAAAGATGACCTTCCCGCCCTTTGAGATCATGGCTGCAAGCCTCCTGAAGGAGAGGAACATCTGGGCAAATTACAGGAAAGACCGGGACAAATGGATTCCTGACGACATCAGGGCAAAAATGAAAGACAAAGCCGAATATGCCTACTTTGCAGGCTGCACCGCCTCGTTTGTAGAAAAAGACGTGGCTGTAGGGGCTGTGCGTATGCTCGATGATGCAGGTGTTGAATTCACGGGGCTTTTTGACAAAGAGGCTTGTTGTGGAATTCCCATGCTAGTTGCAGGAAAGTGGGACGTCTTTGAAAAGGTCATGAGGATGAACGTCTCGAACATGAAAAAGAAGGGCGTAAAAACAGTAATCACTTCCTGCCCTGCCTGCTGGCTCATGTGGCACACGGTCTATCCACAGTGGGCGGAAAAACTGGGCATTGAATACGGGTTTGAGACAAAGCACTATTCCGAAGTCCTTGCCGAACACCTGGACGTGCTGAAGCCCAAATTCAAAAAACCGCTCAATAAAGTAGTCGCCTGGCATGACTCCTGCCACATCGGCCGGGCCGGAGGCAAGGTGTACGAGCCCCCGAGGGAACTTTTGAAAGCCATCCCCGGCATTCAGTTCAGGGAACTTGAATACAACCGGGAAAGAGCTCACTGCTGTGGTTCGGTGGTAAGCCTTATTGCCGAGCCTCCGGTCGCATATAAACTTGGAGGCATGAGACTTCAGGAAGCTGCGGACGTAAACGCAGACATCATTGCGGCTCTGTGCCCCTGCTGTACGGTCCAGTTCCGTGTCGCAGCCGAGAAAAACAATATGGACATCGAGTCCCAGGACCTCGGTGCCCTTGTAGCCAGAAGCCTCGGCTATGACATCCCGGACACGACAAACTACACCCTACAGTCCTGGGTGCCCTTTGAGAAAATGATCGCCCTCATGCAGCCCGAAAACATGACCGACCTGATGGTTGAACTCCTTCCCCAGATGATGGCAGCGATGCCAGCTCCGCTTCAATCAATGATGAAGATGGTCAAGTACGTGCCCGGCATGGACGCCATGATGAAACCCATGATGCCGGTAATGATGCCGAGGCTCATGCCCACTGTCATGCCAAAAGTCATGCCTGATATGCTTAAAGCCGTGGAAAGAAGAGTCCCCATGCCGGACTACATGAAAGAACAGCTCCCTGACCTGATGCCGAAGGCAATGGAGAACTTGATGCCTAACATGCTTCCCGAGATAATTCCACTGCTGACCCCGCGCATGATTGAGTATATAAAAACACACTGAGATCGGGCAGGAACCGCAGAAAAAACTAAAACAAAATCCAGAAATCGAAGGAAAAAACTGAGAATTCCTTCGATTAATCTCCTTTCTCAGATAAAAACGGATTCTATTTTTTCATCCCTGCATGTACTTTAACTATTTCATTAATGAGTCTCATATACCTTATTTTATTTGAAAAGTTGCGTTCCATATCGAGCTTGTACTAGCATTTGTAATTTAGTCTTCCTGTGCCAAGCTCACTGCTATATTATTAGACCTCTTTATCAGTCCTCCTGAGCTAAACTCACTATATAACTTCTAAAGTAGTCCTCTTGAGCGAGCGAAGCGAGCGAAAAGAACCTCGTGCTCCCGAAGCGAAACTCGGGTGGCGAAACGCGGGTATTAAAAGAACCAGCCGACCCTTTTTTAAAGATTAGAAACCTGACATTCAGAGTAATTCTTATATAGAAGTGCTTGCATTAAGAATAGGAAATTACGCACAAAGGTAAGTGCTCAGGAATACAATTAATAGAAATTCATACTATTTCACATCATTAAAAAGGAGATTGAAGTTTGGCAGCACAACCGATCTTTATATTAAGGGAAGGCAGCAAGAGAACCCATGGTTCCGATGCTCAGCACAACAACATCATGGCCGCAAAGGCAGTAGCTGAAGCAGTAAGGACCACTCTTGGGCCAAAGGGTATGGACAAGATGCTTGTAGACTCAATGGGAGACGTCGTCATTACCAACGACGGAGCAACCATCCTCAAAGAAATGGACATCGAGCACCCTGGTGCAAAGATGATCGTAGAAGTCGCCAAGACCCAGGATGCCGAAGTAGGCGACGGGACAACTACCGCAGCCGTGCTCGCAGGAGAATTCCTGACAAAAGCAGAAGACCTGCTGGAAAGCGGCGTACACCCAACTGTTATCGCAAGCGGCTACAGGCTCGCAGCATCCAAAGCTGTAAATATCCTTGACACCATCACTATTAGCGCATCTCCTGAAGATACCGAGACTCTTGAGAAGATCGCAGGCACAGCCATCACCGGAAAGGGCGCTGAATCACACAAGGCTCACCTCTCCAAACTCGCAGTCCGTGCAATTAAGTCCGTTGTTGAGAAGAGTGAAGACGGAAAGATCACTGTCGACATAGAAGATGTTAAGACCGAAAAGAGACCCGGCGGCAGCATCAAGGACTCCGAGATTATTGAAGGTGTAATTGTCGACAAGGAACGCGTTCACCCCGCCATGCCGGAAGTTGTTAAAGACGCAAAGGTCCTTCTTTTAAGCGTACCAATCGAGCTTAAAAAGACCGAAACCAAATCCGAAATAAAGATCACCGCCCCTGACCAGATGCAGCTTTTCCTTGACCAGGAAGAAGCAATGCTCAGGGAAATTGTAGAGAAAGTGATTAAGACCGGCGCAAATGTAGTATTCTGCCAGAAAGGCATTGACGACCTTGCCCAGTACTACCTGACAAAGGCAGGCATTTTCGCAATGCGCAGGGTAAAGAAGAGTGACATGGACAAACTCTCCAGAGCTACAGGCGGAAGAATCATTACCAACCTGGACGAAATCGATGAATCCGACATCGGCTATGCAGGCCTTGTGGAAGAAAAGGACGTCACAGGTTCCAGAATGACCTTTGTAACAGGCTGCAAGGACAGCAAGACCACTTCAATCCTGCTCCGCGGCGGAACAGAGCATGTTGTAGACGGACTTGAGAGAGCCCTTGAAGACGCTCTCAGGGTTGTCGGCGTTGCTCTCGAAGACCAGAAGATTGTTGTTGGCGGCGGCTCACCAGAAGTAGAACTGTCCCTCAGACTCAAAGAATATGCAGCAACCCTCAAAGGAAGGGAACAGCTTGCAGTAATGAAGTTCGCCGAGTCCCTGGAAGTTATCCCGCAAACCCTTGCAGAAAATGCAGGGCTTGACCCGATCGATACTCTCGTTGAAATGCGCTCTCAGCATGAGAAAGGAAACAAGAGGGCTGGGTTGAATGTCTACACAGGCAAGATCGAGGACATGTTCGAAAATGATGTAGTAGAACCCCTCAGGATCAAGACCCAGGCAATCAATGCAGCAACAGAAGCTGCAATCATGATCCTCAGGATTGATGACGTGATCGCTTCATCCGGCGGTGCAAGAGCAGGCCCAGGTGGAATGCCAGGCGGCGAAATGCCTGAAGACATGATGTAAAGATAATTAAAATCAAATTAAAACTAGACTGTAGGTTCCCGGAAAAACTCAAACTTTCCGGACCTCTCTTTTTTATATTTCCCCGCTATTGATTCTGGCAATGTTATGCCATTTACTCCAAAATGAATTCATTAGAGTAAACTATCTTTGTCTCACCTTGCTCAATCGGTCTTTTCCAAGGTTCATTCTCGATGTCTTCTGATTCTACTGTGACCAAACTATAGCGGAACGCAAATCTATATTTACCTCGCTCAATCATCTCAGGTTCAAATGGCTCTGGCACTGTCTTAAAAGGACATATCTTCTGGTCCCATTCGTAAAGAAGATCTGAGTGTGGTTTCAGTTCCGTTACTGCACCAATAGGTCGTTCATACAGTATTATTCGGCAAACTTCTCTGCCCTCCTCAACAATTGGCAGACGAAAATCCAGACCTTGCCAACTATTGTTTTGAGCTTTTTCAATCTCCCAGAAGACCAAATCTCGCTGAGAATAGCCTATATACCAGGCAGAAACATCCAGGTTGTTTGTTACTTTTAGCTTGACCACTTCACTGCGGGCATACTGTGTCTTGTCCGTGGTCATGACAATGGACGAAGGCGTTGCAGAGGAGGCGGGTGTAGTTGCAGAAGAGGGGACTGTAGTTTCTGTCGAATAGTCCGAACATCCGGACGAGAGCAGGAACATACCGAGCAGGATTATAAATATAATTCTTGAAGTCACTGGTTTTTTCATAATCTGTTATAGTTTTTTACCAATTCAAGGTATCTGAGGATCAATTTATATTATTTATATAATATAATGAGTAATCCACATATTCCGCTACATATTCTGGAGAATTGATATTTCTCAAAAATTCCGAGAAAAGAAAAGAGAAAAAACGTTTTTCTGAAAGATAGTGCCATTTTAAAGTAGGATATTTATTAAAGAGAGTTACCGGTTCCGGAAAAGATATACTTCAGATAGAAACCCGGCATAGGGGCTAAGTTAGTTAAATTTTATCGGGCTTCGTAGCAGGAAATTTCCCTTGCATCTACTATCACGGGCTTCCCGATTTCATTTGAAATAACATTCTTTACCCTTGCCATACACCTGCATTCAAGCTGAATGCGGGCTGACAGAGCCTCTCGTTCTTCAATGTATAGTTCGTTTGAATTGACAAAGGAGTGAACTGAGATCTGCTTTTGAACAACTCTTGCTATGAGTCCCTGAATCCCATCAGTCAGGTCCTGAAGGCTTGTGGAAGTCAGGAGAACACTGTCTCCTGCATTGAGTTCCAATACTCCAAAGAAGTTCTGCGGATTTCGGATCTCAAGAGTCCTGAGATCGTGCTTTTTCAGGATCTCAATCACGGAGTCGGCAATTCCTGTTAATGCTATGTACTCCATGAGATCACCCGTACATTGGAAACTCCTTTTTGACTTCTCCTTTCCGCTCGGTAGCCTGAACATCTTCAGCAAGCTTCTGGAGCTCGATTTCTATGCGTTCAGCCTGTTCTATAAGCCTATCAGTGCTGACTGAAAGTCCATACAGCTTATTAAGGACTCCAATCACAGAAGATGCGGCTCTTGGGTCGGGGTTCTGAGTTTTCGTAGCCCCTAGCAGGCTGATTGCAGGAATCCCACGCAGCAGGCATTCAGCCATTACACTACCCGATATCCCGGAAATAGTCCCCATCTGGAAAATCTCGACCTTATCCCTGATCTTATCCAGCATTTCCGGCGTGGTAGCTGCTCCGAAGACCTTATGTCCTCCATCCATGATCGCAATCCCTGCAATAGAAGCAATCTCTCTGACATTGATAGACTCAGCCCAGTCTACAAGAGCATTGCTTACATCGTAGGAAACCGAATGGCTGATCGGAATATCGGAAATAACTATAATGATGTTGTGCTCCACATTTTCATAGATCCGCACAGGCATGTTTATAAGCCCCTCATAAAGCACTGCAATTGAGGGGAAATACCTGGACTCAATGGAGCCTATATACTCCATATTCAACTCTTCGATCATGTGCTGACTTGCAATATTCCCCACAAGCCCAATTCCTGGAAAACCTTCAATCAAAACAGGGTTTTTTGACTGCACAGGTTTCGTAATAATTTTCACGTCATTGTCGTCATAGTCTGTCGTAGTTGACAAAAAACCACCTCATGAAATATAACCCCTATGTGTATATCTGATCTAATCCTAAATAAACAAGTTTCTCGCCAGCCCAGGTCTGTGCTGCCGTCTTCACATGCATCAATAAAAAAATTGATGATTCAGGGATTTCGAATGCCATAACCCTCTTTTTAATAAAAAAGAATCCTTTTGATATATATCTTTTCTCACGGCAGAAGAAAAATAATTCAGATCAGAAGCACTTATTCTAATTACCATACCTTTTTTCCACCCAATGTTTGCTATTAAATATAAACCGCGCTTGTGAAAGATAAAAAGGAAAGAGAAAAGAGTTCCATAGAAAAGATGGAAAAAATAAAAGAGAAATCCATAAAAGCCGTAAACGTAAAAGCAGTTGAATTAGTTAAACAATAGAATTGGACATAAAAAGATAATAATCAATGACAGGAGTTCATAAAAGGGAATTAAAATCAAAAACAGGAGGAAGTAATTCATGAAAAAACCAATTTTTTATTTGGACAGCGTAGGAGAAGAAAACACGGAAGCTGTTATTGAGGCTGCAGCAAAAAGAGCAGCAGAACTTGGAATCTCTTATATTGTAGTTGCCAGTACCAGCGGGAGAACCGCCTTAAAAATGGCAGAGGCAGTAAAGGGCAGAAGCATAAAAGTAATTGGAGTAAGCCACCAGTACGGACAGAAAGAGAAAGGCGAATGGGAAGTAGAAGAAGAGTACAAAAAGAGGATCGAAGAGCTTGGAGGAATAATTACTACCCAGTCGCACATGTTTTCCGGAATAGAGCGCTCGATCACAAAGAAGTTTGGAGGCTATTCAAGGACCGAGGTAATTGCAGATGCCCTGCGTTCCCTATTTGGGAAGGGATTCAAAGTCGCTATAGAAGTTGCCATAATGGCAGCAGATTCAGGCCATATCCCGGTCTCAAACGATACTGAGATTATAGCTATAGGGGGCACAAGGTTGGGCGCAGACGTAGCTCTTGTGCTGAGGCCGGCTCACAGTAATGACTTCTTCTCACTCCAGGTCCGGGAAATCATTGCTATGCCGCGGGCAAAAGAGGACTGAAAATTGGAGAAAAAAGAAAATTAAAAAAGCATGGGCACAAGCCTCTAAGAGGCTGTCCATTTTTATTTTAAAAAAGTTTTTAAGCCATCCCAAGCCTTTTGAGGATCTCCATCCGGTCTTCTTCAGTAAAAGACTCGCCCTGGAAAGTCTCAACTGCATCCTTCAGGAGAGTTACTGCAAAGGACATAGAAGGTCCGCCCCCAAAAGCAACTGAGACCATGGCAGCCTGCATAATCTCCTCTTTTGTCGCTCCGGCTTCAAGTGCATTGAAGGCATGAAGAGAAATGCAGTAAGGGCAGCGGTGGTAAAGAGCAACACCTATAGCAATCAGTTCTTTTGTTTTGAAGTCAAGGACAGAAGTTTCAAAGCTTGCTCCGATCATGCCCATAAACGCTGCAGCCTGCTTTCCCTGAACTTCAGTTTCAGAAGCAAAATTTCCAAGTCCGGCCGTAAAGTCAAATAACAATTTTTTCGGATCTTCAGCCATATAATCACCTTATTTCTTCGGTGTATAGCCATTAATTATTGAGATATATAATGGTTGTGTATAGATATTACAAAACTGCCCAAAACTGAGAATACTACGGACCTGAAAGAAACCGAAATATCCAAGAAAAGCTAGAGGAAAAGAGAAAACTGAAAAAAGTGCAGGACCCCTTTAAAAAATCCTGCCAAACCCGCTCAACTCCGGCCTACTGCCAGTCCCCAAAGATAAATATATCTGAGAGGCATCTATAACCGCGGCATGTCAGCGATATTTGAAATTCTCGATAAGGACGCAGGCGGCAGAATAGGGAAACTAAGGACTCCACACGGAGTAGTTGAGACCCCTACAGTCATGCCTGTTATTAATCCGAACATCCAGCTTATCCCCCCGAAAGATATGAGGAGCTTCGGGGCAGAGATTCTGATCACCAATTCCTACATTATTTACCGTAAAGAAGAGCTGCGAAGTGTCGCACTTGAAAAAGGACTTCACGGCCTCCTCGGCTTTGACGGGCCAATTATGACAGACTCGGGCTCTTTCCAGCTTTCAGTATACGGGTCAGTGGAAGTTACAAACGAGGAGATCCTCGGGTTCCAGGAAAAAATAGGAAGCGACATTATAGTCCCCCTTGATATCCCGACTCCTCCCGACGTCCACTTCAGGAGGGCAGAAGAAGAGCTTGCAATCACAGCCGAGCGCCTTGAAGCTGCCCGAAAATTCATCAAGGGCAAACAGCTCCTTGCAGGCCCTGTCCAGGGCTCGGTCTATCCCGAACTCAGGGAAAAGGCTGCATCCCACCTGAAGGACCTGAACTTTGAAGTTTATCCTCTGGGAGCAGTTGTGCCTTTGATGGAATCCTATCGTTATGCAGAGCTCGTGGATGTGATTGCAGCATCCAAAAAAGGGCTTTCTCCAACCTCACCTGTCCACCTCTTCGGAGCAGGGCACCCCATGATGTTTGCTCTTGCAGTAGCCCTTGGTTGCGACCTTTTTGACTCTGCAGCTTATGCTCTCTATGCCAAGGACGGGCGTTATATTACTGCAAACGGGACATACCACTTAGAAAAACTGAATTACCTGCCCTGCTCCTGCCCTGTCTGTTCTAAATATACTGCCGATGAATTGAGAAAAGCTAAAAATAAAGAAGAGCTTCTCGGACAGCATAACCTGTATGCAACTTTTGCCGAAATCCGGCTGATCAAGCAGTCCATCAAGGACGGAAAACTGCTCGAGCTTGTTGAGCAGCGCTGCCGTGCCCATCCGAAACTCCTTGATGGGCTGAAAAGGCTCTATACTCACTCTTCATGGCTGGAACAGTTTGACCCCGCAACTAAAGGTACCTACTTCTACTGCGGACCGGAGTCCGCCTCCAGACCTGAGGTTCTGCGCTTCGGGAAGAGGCTGGAAAGGTTCAACCTTGAAGGTTCGGCAATTATACGCACGGCTCCGGTTAAAGGAGAAAAAGACTACAACCGTGTCCTGGCATTTAAGGCCCCATTTGGAGCATTTCCTGTAGAAATGGAAGAGGTTTATCCCTTCAATGCCGAGGTCCCGAAGTTTCCGGACTACGAAGCTCTCAGCACAGCCCTTTCAAATACGATTAAATTGATAGACCTGAACCCTGGGGCAGAATTTACCTTTATCTGCGAAAAAGAGTTTGAACATCCTTTAATTGAAGAAATAGGGAAAAAAGCAAAGCTTGTATACAGGGAAGCCTGGAAAAAGGAATAAGCAGACTGAAAGCCGTAATCTAAAAGGAAACTTTTTTGAAATGCGAAAGTTTATAGGACTATTTGCAAACAAGCTCTTTAACCGAAAAATCCCAAAATATGAAATTCCGGATACAGAAAACTCCGTATAAATCGAAAATTCACAGGTGAAACGATTTGTCCCTTACAGCAAGAATCGGGGAGCTCAGTCCCTACCTCCGGCTGCTGAGGCCAGAACTCTACTACATGGACCTTACCCTCCCGGCCTCAAGTGCAATTCTCGCTTCCTACCTGGCAACCGGAGGGCTCCCCGAAATTCTCCCCTTCCTGATTGCCGTAATCGGAGGCTTTGCGGCCATAACCAGTTCATACGTTTTCAATGACTGCTGTGATATTGATATTGATACGATCAATCTTCCAGGCAGACCTCTCCCTTCCTCAAGAGTTTCGAAAAACTCGGCACTTTTATATGCCGGTTTGCTTTTGCTAATTGCAGGTACCGCCGCCGCTTACCTGAACCCGGAATCTCTTGTAGTCCTATTTATCGCGGCTGCGACCATAACAATTTACTCGATCTTTGCAAAAAGGAACACATTTCTCAGTTTTGTTCCAGTGGGCATATCCTATGGGCTCGTGCCTATAGGAGTCTGGCTCGCTTTTGACCCCGCAGGGATTTTGAAAGGCAGTGATGGGGTAATACTTCCTCTTCCTGCAATATGTTTCGGGCTCATGATGTGCGTAAGTGACTGGGCTTTTACACTTGGAGGTGTTTCCAGGGACGTGGAAGGAGACAGGCTAAAAGGAGCACCTACGATGCCAGTAACCTTCGGGATCCCTTTTACAGCCAGGTTTGTAACATTCTGGTGGATTGTCGGAGTTATTGCTTCGGTTATCATAGGCTGGTCAGCCCATCTTGGTCCTGTGTTTTTTGCAGGAGCTCTTGCTTCAGGCCTCTGGATGCTTACCCAGTGCTTTGACTTTATCAGGCACCCCACTCCTGAGAGAGGCGGCGCACTTTTCCTTAATGGTTCAAACTACAGGGCAATAATGTTCGGATCAATGATCCTGGATGTTGTGCTCTGCATATATTTAGGATCTTATACCTCCATTCTCTGGTGAAAAAAAGGATAGGAAAAAATGGATGCGGACATTATTGTAATCGGGTCATCCCCCGCAGGGCTTATGGCTGCCAGAAATGCCTGTGAGAAGGGGGCAGATGTCCTTTTGCTCGAAAAAAAAGAAGAGATAGGGAATCCACCACACCCTGCAAACTCTTTTTTTAAGGGGATGCTTGACAGGTGCGGAGAAAAGGCAGACCCGTCTTATGTGGTGCACTACCTCAAAGGAATGAAGATCATCTCTCCGGAAGGGCGCGAAGTAATAGTAGAAGCCCCCGGCTATTCTATTGATAAAACAAAGTTTGACCGGTTCTATGCAGAGAAAGTAATGAAAACCGGGGTTGACCTCAGGACGGGAATAGAAGCAAAGGATATCTGGAAAGAAGGGGAAGAATTTGCGGTCAGCACTTCGGCTGGGAGATTCAGGTCGAAGCTTGTAATTATCTCCGACGGCATCAATTCGAAGATGGCTTCTCTTCTGGGTTTAAAAACGATGAAGCACCCTGAAGATATCGCCTGGGGGACCGAGCTGGATATCAGGGCGCCCGGGCTGGGCAAACCTAAAATGTTTGAGTATTATGTAGGGAACCATGCCCCAGGCTGGAAGACCACATATGCGCCAAGAGGAGGAGATAATGCAGCTATAGGGGCTTACGTGCGCAGATGCGGGAAGGATACAGCTCCCTACCTGAATGCCTGGGTAGAGCGTTTCAAAAATCTTAAAGGGCTCGAAGAGATAGAGGTTGTAAGAAAACTTTCCGGGGGAGACCCTATCGTAACCATACCCGGAGAGTACATAACCGACGGGATAATGGTAGTCGGAGGAGCTGCCGGCCAGTCCGGAATAGGGTATGCAATGAGGGCAGGCCAGATATGTGGGGACGTGGCAGCAGATGCTGTAAAGAAAGGGGATGTCTCAAAAAGTGCCCTTTCGGAATACCGGAAAACCTGGGAAAAGGAGTTCAAGGTAGAGCACTACGTGGGCCGTATGGGGCTTGAGACCCTCAGGAAGATGACGGATAAGGAAATCGATGAAATGGCAAGGGTATTTGAAAACGAAGACCTCTCATTCATCCACGGCGGCGCTTTCGAACAGGCTATGCAGGTTTTTGCATTTATGTTGAAGAAGAAACCTTCAGCCATGCTGAAGTACAGGGCACTCCTGAGAATTAAATAAAACAGAAAGTAAAAAATCACCAGAAAGCCAGATGCAGGGAAAATATGCAGTACGAGTTTTATAAAAACCCACTTTTCAGGGTTTATGCCGAAATTGAAAATGGGTGCTTGGCGATGAAAACCAGTGGGGCAGCATCCCCACTGATGAAAAAGGTCCTTAAGGCAAATATCTCAATCTTTGATGGCGAGAAGCCTGCAAACGTAGAGGTTGAACGTCTGATATATTCTACCTGGATGCCACCGATTCCGAGTACTGGCTTTGACCGTCTTGTAAAAAGCCAGCTTTCTTCAATGCTCGGAAAAAACATGCCAGACCAGGTAACGATATCAATTACCGAAGACTGTCCTAACAACTGCATCCACTGTGCCCTCCCTGATACAAAGAACAGGGTAAAGCTTGAACCTGAAGTGGTTAAAGACGTAATCGATCAGGTTCTTGAAATGGGCACTACTTTTGTGATCTTTGACGGGGGAGAGCCCCTGACATATCCCGGCCTGGAAGCCCTGATAAGCTATGTTGACCCTGAAAAAGCCATAACAGGCATGTTCACTTCAGGGGTAGGGCTGACCAGAGAACGCGCGCAGAGCCTTAAAGCTGCAGGGCTGTACTCCCTTACAGTCAGTTTTGACAGCGCATACGAAGAAAAGCACGATTATATAAGGGGCAGGAAAGGGGTATTCAAAAGTGCGGTTGAGGCTGTTAAAAACGGACTTGCTGCCGGTCTGCTTGTAAATATATATGTGGTGCTCTCAAGGGACAATGTCAATGAACTTGATGAACTTTATGCCCTTGCAGCAGACCTCGGAGCCCATGAAATCTCTTTCTATGAAATAGTGCCTACAGGCAGGTGGATGGACCACGCCTCCGAGATAATGACCCCTAAAGACCTGAGAAAATTTGACAATTTTGTTGCCCAGTCACGCGAAAAAAATGGTCCAAGAATTTTTCCGATTCCACAGGTTATGAGGACAACAGGGTGTATGGCAGGCAGGAAATGGCTGCATATCACGCCTGAAGGAAACATTCTTCCCTGCGCCTGCATCCCTATTCCTTATGGAAATATCCACAAAGACAGGGTAAAGGACGTCTGGAAAAAAATCAGGAGCGAACCAGCATATAACGCAAAATGCTGCCTTATGAGGAACCCGGAGTTCAGGGAAAAATATCTGAAGCTTTCAGAGTGAGCTTTGTTATTTTAAAGTAAATTGGACTTCGGTTTTTAAGTAAGTTTCAGATTATTGAAGCAGGCAAGGCCAAAAGCAGGATAACAAATAGAATAACTCTTTCTTCCACATGGGATGTGTGGCCTGAGCTTGCCTGCGCAGAAGATGAGTCAAAAGCGCTAGCTACGCGAAAGTTAACTAATAGATAAACAGCAGATTCCAGTACTGCTCTGATAATAGAAAAATGAGTGCAGGAAAGATTTGAAACCTTTACCTGCAATTGAATTAAAGATTCCAGCGAATCTATTTTATGAGATTGATTAGACTAAACCAGACCTCTGAAGAGTCATCAGGTCTTCAGTAGTAAGCTTTGCTCCGCCCTTGAACTTCTCGAAGATGGACTTGGCATCTTTCTGGAGTTCGGACTTGATAATGCGGGACTTTCCGTCTTTGTCTTTCCTCTTAAGTTTGAAGATTTCTTTGTCAAGATCCCTGATTTCCTTCTGGGCGTTGATGAAAGCCTTGTGCTGTTCGTCAGCTGCTTCCTGGGCTTTTACAAATTCCCTGTGTGCAATGTCTGACTCTGCTCTGGTCCTGTCAGCTTCCTTGAAGGCTGCAATCATCTTCTCGTGGTATTCCTGTGCCTGCCTGGCATACTCGGCAAGCTCATTGTGGAACACAGAAGCTTCGTCCCGGATTTTCTGAGCTTCGTCCAGGATATTTTTCAGTTCGAGGTTGCTTTCGAGCTGTACTTTTTTAACCTGGTACTGTTTCTGAAGCTGCGTGATCTTACCAACGAGTTCTCTTTCCTTTGTGGTGCTCAGGACTTCAGTCTGCTGGGCGAATTCAAGGCGGTCTATGTCTTTTCTTAAAGCTTTGATTGAGGGCCCGCCAAGATTGTTCTGCTTCCTGATGGAGTCTGCCTTTGAAAACAGATCGTTTGCTCTGGCGTTGGTCTCGTCGCGCTTATTCTTGAATTCGCTGACCTTCTCGTTGATCTCGTCCCTGAGAACTTTTAATTCCTGGGCTTCGTTTATAAGGTCTTTTGTCTTTTTGTTGAGATCGTTGCGCTTTGCGGCGAGAGAGCTGGCTTCAGCGTTTAGAGTATTCCTTTTTTCTTTGGCTTCTTCAGATATTTCCTTCAAATCTGATCTTTTTTTCTGCAATTCCTTTAGCATCTCTTATTGTGCCTCCCGGTCCAGCAAAAAAGCTGGCATTTTAGTAGTGTTCGATGTCGACATGCTGTGCCTGATTACAACATTGAGAAGAAAGAGATTCAATAACAGGGATTACGGCTCTTAGATCTTTTACTGTTATGACCACGTCCGCATACTCCCTAAGGATGGGCTTTGGATTGAAAGCTATGGCAAAACCTGCTATCTCAAAAATACATGCATCGTTTGCACCGTCCCCGACAACCAAACATTGCTCGGGCCTGACGTTGTAGAGCCGTGCCAGTTCCTTGAACACTTTTGCTTTAGAATCGCTTTGTGTGACAGGACCGACAACTTCTCCCGTAAGATAGCCGTCTTCCACAAGCAGTTTGTTAGAAACGACGAAATCGATACCAAGCGTTTTACCTATCCTCTCGGCGGCGATGGTAAATCCACCGGAAATCATAGCAGTCCTATAACCCCGACTTTTAACATACAGGACAAGTTCGGCTGCTCCCGGCATAAGATTAATCTGATCTACAGCATCAAGGGCAGTTTCCAGGGGGAGTCCCTCAAGAAGTCTGACCCTTTCTGAAAGCGCTTGCTCGAAATCGAGATCTCCATACATCGCCCTCTTCGTAATCTCCTCTACTTTGCTTACAACACCTGCAGCCCTGGCGAGCTCATCGATGGTCTCAGCGTCTATAAGGGTGCTATCCATGTCAAAAACAATGAGTTTGTTTTCAGCAGAATCATGTATAGGACAGTTCACTTAATCAAAACCTGGACCTGAATGGATATAGATGTGTTGGGATAAATCCCGGAAAAGGGCATGCTGCCAAAGTACCTTTTTCATAGGTACCCCCACAGCCTGTTGTAATATATGTGCCCTGACACTAAAAGCCCACCAACGGATAAGTTTTTCAAATTATAATGCGGGTTTTGCGAAAACAAAACCACAAAACAACAGCATTAATGTCAACGTTTTGGATTGAAATTAATCACATCCTTTTTAAGCCTTTCGGAGGAGCCATGAAATATATCAAATAATGATTATAAATAGGGTAGATATATATAAAATAAAGGTTATACGGGTGGAAGGTCGCCAAAAGGATTATAAACCCTTTAGGAATTCCACTATGGAAGAAAAAGGTCAACACAGGATTTTGAAAAAATGGTCAACATAGGCTTTATAAAAATGGGCAACCTGGGAATGAGCCAGGTTATCAATCTGATCCAGGATGAAATTGCAGCGCGAGAAGGAATTACGGTGAGAGTATTCGGTACCGGTGCCAAAATGAGCCCTGCCGAAGCCGCCGACACTGAAAGCTTCAAGCAGTGGAACGCTGACTTCGTAGTAATTATCAGTCCGAATGCAGCAGCTCCAGGTCCTGCCGCAGCCCGCGAAATCTGGAAAGATGTACCCTGCATCGTAGTTTCAGACGGTCCTACAAAGAAGGAAGCCCGTGAGGCTTTTGAGCAGGAAGGTTTCGGATACATTATCCTCCCGGTAGACCCCCTTATCGGAGCAAAGAGGGAATTCCTTGACCCTGTCGAGATGGCATCCTTTAACTCCGACGCTATGAAAGTGCTTTCCACTTGTGGTGTTGTAAGACTTATCCAGGAAGAGCTCGACAAAGTAGCAGAACAGGTCGCCTCCGGAAAGTCAGGAAAGAACCTGGAACTCCCCCACATTTTCGCAAAACCAGAGAAATGTGTTGAACACGCAGGCTTTGCAAACCCTTATGCGAAAGCAAAAGCTCTTGCTGCCCTTCACATGGCTGAGAAAGTTGCACAGGTTAACTTCCCTGCTTGCTTCATGTTAAAGGAAATCGACCAGGTCTGCCTCACCGCCGCAGCCGGGCATGAGATCATGGGAGCTGCAGCGCAACTCGCAATTCAGGCAAGGGAAATCGAAAAATCCAATGACACAGTTTTCAGGCAGCCCCACGCAAAGAACGGAACTCTGCTGAAAAAAGTCAAATTATACGAAAAGCCAGAGTAAATGCTGGAAAAGTATTTCCAGCTCTGAAAATTACTCTGGATTTCATTAAGGACCGGAGGAGATAAAAATGTCCCTTTCAAGCCTTGAAAAAAGGCGAGGGACAAAATCCTCCAGCAAAAATAAAATTAGCTTTTATCTTTTTTAATAAGATTCTTTTTGTAACCTGCTATTTTTAGAACTTATTCTTATAACCTCTTCTGCGTCACTTTTTTGCACCTTCAACTTCTTCCAGCACGGAGGTATATTCCAGGAAGACAGATGAAAGATCAATTGTAGCCAGGAGATCCACAATCCCGATGGCCGCAACAACCTCCCCATCCCTGGAGCGGATAGGAGCAACTACGACATGTTTTCCGCGATACACGCCTTCTGCGGGAGCTTCATGGATAACCTTGTTGGTCTTTAATACCTTTTCGAGTACAGGGCCTGTATAATCTCTGTCAAGGATTTCTCCTCTTTCCAGTCTAAGTCCTCTCTTTTTCAAGCTTCTGATGGTTGTAGGGAGGCCCGTTAACGAATGTATTGCAACCGCTATTGGCTCAAGGTCTTCAGGCCCTGAGTCTTCTGAGATAGATAGGGAAATAATGGTTTCACCCCCAAAGGTATTTGACAACCGTTACAGGCAAAAAACAGGAATTTCATAAATAAAAAATGAACTCCATTTTTCTGCCATATTTAGATTATATTTTCCAAAGAATATATAATCAATCCTCATTCTCAAGCGCTTTTATAAGCGCCTGTTTGTGCAATTCTCCAGACTCGTGAATACCTCCAAGGTCGCCCCTTTCAGCCCGGCAGGGATAATGCTGGATTAACAACCCGGCTTTTGGAGGAGCGTCCTTTACCGGCACTCCAACAATTTCCTTTGCCATGTACCATGTACTCCCACAGGGAGCGCCTTTTATAACCTTAACTTCAGCTATTTTTCCGTTTTCAGTCCTGACTTTCAAAACAGGAACCCCGAATATATCAGAAAAAGGCCGGTTGCAGGAGTTGGGTTCGAGAGTACAGCAAATATCATCTACCTCTATATCCATTCCGGAAGCTTCGGAAATCTTTTTAAGTTCAGTAACTGATGCCCTTGAAGGCCCACCCGGAACAATCAAAGATCGAACCCCGGCTTCTGCGGCGAGCTTTGCAACTGCAGAAGTAAGGTCAGGATGTAGGGCATAACTGACCACTATCTCGGCAGAAAAGACATTCCTGTCGAAATTAAGATTTTCCAGGAATTCATCAGGCTCCTCGATGAATACAGGCACGAACTCGGGCAGGTCGGCAGTTACAACTGAAAAATCACTGTGTTCCTTTATAGCTTCGATAAGGCGGTGCCCGTACTTGCCCCGTGTGATAACTCCTATTACGGTCATTGCTTTAAGCTATTTTTAATGTTTACATAAATAGATGCTCATTTTATCCGGAACTGTTGCCCTGACCTGTCAGTTACCCGTGCCCCTGTAGACTATAAATATAGATAACGCATTTCAATAGAACCTGTTAAGAAAAAAATAAAAAGGCATTCCTTATGAGAGGCAAACTGATCACACTTGAGGGTATTGATGGTTCAGGCAAAAGTACGGTTGCAAAAAAACTTCAGGAAAACCCTGATATTCGTGTTTTTGACCCAATCTTTACCAGAGAACCGACAAGAGGGACCCTTACCGGAACTGCAGTTGAAAACGCCATTCAGTCTGAAACAGACCAGCTTGCCGAGCTCTTCCTATTTACAGCTGACCATGCAGAGCACCTGGCAAAACTTGTAAAGCCTGCACTTGAAAATGGGAAAAACGTTATTTCTGACCGCTATTCAGACAGCCGATATGCTTACCAGGGAGTAACTCTTAAAAACAGGTTTGAAAACCCGCTTGAGTGGGTAAAGAACCTGCACTCAGGATGGACCGTTGTTCCGGACCTTACTTTTCTTTTTGATATTGAACCTGAAATAGCAGTTGAACGCTGCGGAAAGCGAGGAGAACAGACAAAGTTCGAAAAAATAGAGTTTTTACAAAAGGTCAGAGAAATTTTTCTCAGACTCGCCGCAGCAGAGCCTGATCGCTTCGTGATAATCGATGCCTCCTGTTCCCAGGAAGTTATAGAGAAAAAAGTCGTGCAAAAAGTTCTTGAGTTTATTCAAAAGGACTGAACGTGAGTTTATTCAAAAGGACTGAACGGGATATTGCCAGGATACGAAATTTAATTTGCAAGGATTAGATTTTAAAGGCATATAAAAAAATAAAAAAAGAAAAAATGAAAAATCCGGTTAGAGCCCGTTATCATCCGCAAATTTGATCAGGGTTTCCCCAAGCATCCGGACGTGAGACGGGTTAAGATTGAAGCGGGACTTCTTCATACCTCCTCGTTCTTTTGCCAGCTCTACGTATTCTTTTTCATAACGGTCGCTGTGTGCAAGAGAGATGGTCATGTACCAACCGCCACCCATCTTAATCTCCACATAACCGTCTCCACCGCTGACTCCTTCATTCTCCTCTACTGGCCCTTCAATACTTTCCTCAGTAACCTTTCTTGTTGCCATGCTGTAACCTCATGAATTCTGTATTTATGGTAAAATCTGATAATTCGAATATAAATCTGCTAACTGGGTTATGCCTGTAGTGGTATATAAGAGACTCAATACTTTATATACCAGAGGCATAAGGGAGAGCATAAAGCCTCCTGTGCACTCATGTATCAGCATTCTTAGCCTTTTAACCCTCGGGTCATCACTTCCAGAGGGACCGAACCTGAGTGTATTGCAGTTGCCACCAGAGCGCCCTTTATACCGAGACTGTCAAGAGCAAAGAGGTCCTCCATACCTCGGACCCCTCCTGCAAGCAGAACGTCGTGTACTGAGCTCTCAGACAGTTTATGCAGAAATTCGTGATCAAACCCGGAAGCTGTACCGACCCTGTCAAGGTCGAGGAAAATCAGGTCTTTTAAGGGAAGCCCGTTAAGAAGTTTTACGATTTCAAAGGGATCTTCTGGGATCTCCGGGTCCTGTTTTAGAATCTTTCCATGTTTCACATCAATACTGACACTTATGCGCCCCGGATTTCTGGTGGCTGAGTCCTTGATTACTGCAAGTGTGCCGGTCTCCGTGCCTATAACTGCAGTCCCTGCAATAGAAAGGGCTTTGTCCACGTCTTTTAGAGAAGATACTCCAAAATCAAGCATTGTATCCGCCTTTAAACTTACCTCTCGGATAACCTCCGCATTAATGTCGAGAGGCCCTTTGCCCTGCAGGGCATTAAGGTCGGCAATGTAAACTTCCCCAGGGTGTAAAAATTCAAGTATTTCCAGAGGAATTGAGGTCTTGCATACGGAGCTTGAATCCGAAACAGGGAGGTAATTTTCCCTTATCCCGCCTTTTGCAAGAACCACGGTACGATTGAATATATCCATTACGAAGACTAGTCGGAACATACTTATTTGATAGTTACATCATCCTATAAAAAAATATAAAATAAACATTATTGTATAAAAATGAAGAATATATTATAAGAGTATATTATAATACTTCGTTTGACTAGAGGCTTTCTATGAAACTGCTTGTGAGTCCAATTAATAGAGATGAGGCGATCATCGCTTCTGAAGGCGGCGCGGACATTGTGGATGTCAAAAACCCTAAGGAAGGTTCCCTTGGAGCCAACTTCCCCTGGGTAATCAGAGAGGTTAAAGCGGTTGTGAACGGCAGGCAGCCGATAAGCGCAACAATTGGAGATTTAAATTATAAACCCGGAACTGCCGCCCTTGCAGCCCTTGGAGCAGCAGTTGCAGGAGCAGATTATATAAAGGTAGGTCTTTTCGATATCCAGACCGAAGCACAGGCCCTTGAGATGCTTACAAAGATTACAAGGGCCGTAAAAGACTATGACCCGTCAAAAAAGGTTGTTGCCTCAGGTTATTCGGACTATAAACGCATTAATTCGATTTCTCCTTTTTTACTTCCCGCAGTTGCCGCAGAAGCAGGGGTAGATGTAGTCATGGTAGATACAGGCATCAAGGATGGAAAATCTACTTTTGAATTCATGGATGAAAAGGAGCTGAAAGAATTTACCGATCTTGCTCACAAACACGGACTTGAGAATGCAATTGCCGGTTCCCTGAAATTCGAGGACCTCCCTGTACTGGAAAAGATAGGCCCCGATATAATTGGTGTCCGGGGTATGGTCTGCGGTGGAGACCGAAGAACTGCAATCAGGCAGGAACTTGTTGAAAAACTCGTAGCTGAGTGCCAGGCCTGAAAAACTGCGAACCAGTAGATAATACAAAATATAGGTAATCTGTGCTGGCCTGCCTTTCAGGCATGTCAGCCAAAAAATAATTATACATTACATACTTTTCTAATCTAATGTTTATTTTCGGGCATATAGGTATAACTCTGGGAATCTTCTATTTACTGAGCCGTATATTTCCGGAAAAGGATATTCCGGTAGACTTAAAATGGATTGCTTTTGGAGCACTCCTTCCAGACATTATTGACAAACCCCTTGGCAGGATAATCCTTGCTGAAACCATAGGAAGCGGGAGGATATTTGCTCATACACTTATCTTCGCAGTCCTGCTGGGACTGGCTGCATATTACATCTTCCACAAAAAAGGCTGGAAGGCTCCCCTTATTATTGCAGGCGCTTCATTCTGTCACGTGATTGAGGACCAGATGTGGAACTCACCAGGAGCCTTTCTCTGGCCACTTCTCGGGTGGGAATTTCCAAGAGACACGCTTTCCGGAGGCTTCATCGAGTACTTCATGAAGATTCTGAACAATTCATTCAATCCGGCCCATACAGGCGTATTTATTTCGGAAATAATCGGGTTAGGGATAATTCTCCTGTTTGCTGGCAACCTTATCAGGTCAAAAATGAAAGAAAATCACAGAACCACCTCCTGATCAAAAATACTTCCCTTGGCCCCAAAAGCCCTTTTTCAATTCATAGGTAAATAAGTGCTCCAGCCAGTTTGACTGCGGGCCAAAAGAATAAAATAGAGTTAAAAAAGGATCAAAAAGAATTGAAATCCCCCTTATGAATCTTATTACAGGGCTCCAGGTAATTTTTACTTACTGGTTTTTTCTTCATTTTCCTCTTTTTTATGGATTCACTGTTTAACTCATAAATTAGTCATCCTGAGCGTAGCTCACTTTATAATCTATAAATTAGTCTGCTTGAGCGAGCGCAGCGAGTGAAACGGACCGCGGGCTCCCGAATCGCAATTCGGGTGGCGAAACTCGGGGAGAAAAGCAAACTCAAGGAGTATGCTTGTAAATTTTTATATCAAGAGAGTCGTAAATCTTGTATAAAGGCATGTCTTCCTGAGTTTCAGAATCGTTTTCAGCTGAAGAATATTCGATTTCGTGCCCGGACACTTCTTCCAGACCCATAGCTTCCGAAAAAGTTGTCACTATAAGGTAGAAAGGTTCGCTTGTAGTGGTATTCTTCAAAGACATTGCTTCCTCAGAACTATTCGAAAGCCTTGATCCAAGACTTGCAGAAGCTTCAGAAGAGACTTTTGACTGTTCCTGGCTGTAGGAAGAGTTTCCTGAAAATGCATAACCCTCTTTTTCTCCAGATGATGTGATATAAGGATATGCTGCTTTTGATTCTATCAGCCACTGTATTCCTTCCACCTCGTTTTGTGGGACAGCTTCCGAGACTCCCCCGGCATATGGGGAACTGAAACAGCTGAAAAACCCTAGAGTCCACAGAAAACCCAGTACAAGGATTGCAGCTCCAAGACCGGTTGGATATCCCTTCCTGAGAAGGACAATATATAGAGAATATCCCAGCAGCGGGATCTGAGCAAAAATAATGAAGCTCAAGTTTGCAAATCTATCTGGGGGATAGGGCATGAATGGGTTCAAGAGAAAGCCCAGTTCCAGGATGAACGAGGCTATATACAGGAGTAAAAAGCGGGGATATCTGCGGACAAAGTAAGGACAAAAGCGTTTGCGGTTCTGCCATACGATTATTGTATTGATTACAACAAAAATTAACGGAATATAATACTTACCATAGTAAAGATTGAAAAGATGTATAAATTCGAAAATTCCGGGTTCCATGCTTGGAATTGTAGCAAAACCTGCAGCTGCCAGGGTCTCAATACGCAAGATAATAGCCGGAAGAAAAGAATCAAAAAATCCTAAAGCGGACTTTGCGCAGAGCAAGAAACCTACTGAAGTAAATGACAGGAAGATAAATAGAGGGATTATTTTTCCTGAAGAGCCGGAGAGGGGATCTCGAGCAAGATTTTTAAAACTGAGGATTTTATTAAAGAGGCCTGACCGCATGACTTTGCCTGCAAAAGTAAGCAGCAGAGCGAAACACAGCAGATACGTAAAGATAAAAGGATGAGACAGTGGGAGCAGAGGTGCCATAAAGATCAAACAAGCAACCATCGCCATCCTGTTTTTACCGGATATTGCATTCCACAGCAAAAGGAGATAGATAGGAACAAGACAAAAAGTAAGGTAATAGGAGACTGTTGATGCCTGGAAGTGACCAAAGTATGGAATGACCGAAGAAAGAAAAGTTACTGTAACTAACTTTTCCCGGCTCATAAAGCCACGATAGAACAGATACATGCCTGTAATAAATATAATTGAGAATAAAATCGGTAAAAAGTGAGATATTGCCTGTGCCCCCATACCTGAAGCAAGAGCCAGAGTTGAGACTAATAAAGGCCCGGTAGGAGATAGATCTGAAAAGGCAGCCATACATGAGGTTCCTGAAATACCGGTATTTATTGCCAGACCTGGATATAAGAATTCATCTCCCCTACCTACTGAAGCGTAACCAAGCATATAAGGGATCATTAATACGATAATTTGAACAAGCACCAGTGCTAAAACCGCACTGATCTTTCTATATGCAAGAAGCACAAAGCAGGCGGAAAGGAAACATAAGAGCAGGATCAGGTAGAAATGGAAAGGAAGCTGCTCATAGATATTAACTGCATATCCTTCAGGCTGGATTTCTCTGAGAATAAAGATACTATAAACAAGCAGTAACAGAGAAATCGAGGTTATTAGATTTAAGATTTTGTTGTTGAGTTTAGACAATGTGTCCCCCATCCTTCCGGAAAGTTACAGAGTCCAGTTCCCATACCTATATTTTAAAGACAGTACCTGAGACAGCACCTATATCATTCTCTGATCGTCTGCTTTCACAGTCAGTCTGTGGCAAGGGAACTTCCGTTCTCAAAATTTCTTTATACATAAGAAATTTTTTATTGTATTTCTCCTTTTTATTTTCCGTGTATGCAATTACGTAATAAATAATTAATTGTTGTTCCCGGTGTGCAGTTTGATACACTATTCTCAAGTTAATTAATGTTCGCATAAATAAAAATACTCAAGAATTAAAGTCTTTCGGACTCTGACAGAGATAATTGTAGACATTTAAGCTTTCCCAGCATTTGTAGAATACATTTTTAGAATATATAGACAAAGGAATAAGGATAGATCCAAGGATAGATCCACAAAAAGAAGTTGTGCTGTAAAAGTTTAATCCTGAAAACAAATGAAAACGCGGTAAAAATCCAGAAAGAAGTTGCTCCAAAATTGGATATTAAGGGGAAGGGTTCGATTTCCTTACGAACCCCAACGCCTTTAAAAAAAGCGAGGAAGGAGCTTCCTTCGAGTGTTTACTTCATTTGTGGATAATATTCTAAGAATCTTATCGACATCGGTAAACCTGTTTGTCGAAGGTTATCAGCGAATTTTTGATAGCCTGTCCACAAGGCATTCTGTGATAGGAGTTCTGCATAAAAATCGGGAAGTTTTTAAACACATGTTACTCCTGGATAATCCCTCAAAGATACCTTCTCAACGTCGCTAAGTTTCCTCAGGATATGCCGGATTCTTTGTTCAATGAGTTTCCCTTTTATGCACCAATAAAAAGGCCTTTTATTTCCAAGAGACGGGAATTTTACACAGGAAATATCCAGTGGATGGAAATAAAATATAGTGTGTCCTCTTTTAAGGCTCTGCATAAGCCCGTCCAGTATAAACGAGGAGCCAAGGAATCGAAGCATAGGACCGCCTGATGCTGGGAACTTCAATCCATGTTGACAATAAGCCCATGGGAACTCAATAAAGCCTCTGTCATTGCCTACTTCAAGTTCGCTTTCCACAGGATAATAAGGACAAGACGAAACTGTCCTGAGAGCGGAATCAGTTTTATTATAAAAGGAATTTACTGAGACAGATGAATCATACTTAAATCCCATCCTTTCGAGGGAATCAATCATCCATCCGCTTACAAGAGCATTTGGTGCCCTGTAACCTATCAGCTTTTCTCCACTGATTTTTTCAAGCATTTTTTTTGCATCCAGAGTTCTTTGCTCAAACTCATCTATACCCATTAGTGGTTTTTTTGTCTCAGGATCTATCTTACAGGCATGGCTCAGCCCATGACAGGCAAGCTCGTGTCCTCTATCTGCAATTGATTCTACCAATCCCGGGTAGTGTTTGATAGTATCTGCAACTACAAAAAAAGTAGCGCTTACATTGAACTCATCAAGGATGTCCAGAACCCTTTTCGTAGGCTCACTTAAGAAATCATACCTGCCTTGCCAGGTCCTAAAGAATTCGTCTACACTCCTGTAAACCGAAAAAGGAGAGCTGCAGACGGAAGGAATATGATACCAATCTTCAAGATCAACTGTAACCGAAAGACTACCGTTCATGAAATCCCTCAATACGAGCTATATTTGCATGTATCGTGAAACCAGACTGGAAGTTTCAATAAGAATGGGAATTTAGTAACTACTCGTATCCCCACTGGCTTAGAAAGCCTCCCCAATAAAAGGAACATCTTAAGAGTATAAAAGATTTTTTGAGATCTCGTAAGAAAGAAAAGGACAAAGAAGAAAGGGATTAAAGAAAAATTATCGTAACAGTGAAAACGAAAAAATAAACATTATTAAAAGGATAAGTATAAATATAAGATGATTTTCGATGGTCTGAAGTCTTTTTTCGACAGATATGGCATCAGGCAAAGGGGTCATACCACTGTTTTTAGTTAGAGTAGTTATAACTTAAAACTAAATAGTTTAGCTAAAAACCTGCTGTCGAATATCAATAGAGGAAAAGACAGGGATCAATGAAGAAAAAATGAATAATTTATTGTATATATTTTTCCACAGTTTAGAAATAGAGATTATTGAACATCTTGAAATTTAGAAAAAACAAAAAATAGAATCTAGAGACTGTAATACTTCTTGAATCTACAGCTCAAATATGGAAGTTTGTGCAACTTTCTCTTAAAAATATTGCCTTTTATCGTCGAAATATACATACAGAAATATAAAGTGCCCCTGATACTGTATAAAAATATTACAAGAAATATCAAAAATAATTTATAATATGACTACATAATATTCAAAGTTAACTCAAAATAATATAAGTAAACAAAAGTTTCATAGATGAGTTGACCGGCCTAAAAGTGACGGCTAATAAGAGCAGGAAATATTGATTTGAAAAAACATCCTGTAATTATTATAGGTTTTTGAAAAAAATCCAGAGCCAGAACTTATAAGGTCCGCCACCTCCAATGACTGATACCTATAATGTGATTGGAGAGTGAGACTCTGTGTGCA
>ENA-UOOK01000692-UOOK01000692.1-fermentation-metagenome-genome-assembly--contig:-NODE-692-length-44793-cov-11.700188_pt1 | contig 44793 bp, 41 predicted proteins | sample MGYA00245777_ERZ724023 | MGnify/ENA primary metagenome ERZ724023 (study PRJEB28704, sample SAMN03018312) | fermentation metagenome | biome: anthropogenic terrestrial biome; feature: soil; material...
GGTGAGGGCAGTGATAAACCGTTGTTCCTCCTTCGGAAGATGATTATGAGCAAAAATGCGGATGAGCGCCGGGCGGCCTTAGATGAACTGTTCCCGTTTGTAAAGAATGATATGAAAGCGACAATGGAAGTGCTGAACGGATTGCCAATCACCATCCGGTTGTTGGATCCGCCTCTGCATGAATTCGTGCCTCATTCCGAGGATAAACTGGTTGCTTTGGCAAAAGAACTTGGTGTTGATCTTGCCGAAGTCAAAAAACGCGGCGAAGGATTACGCGAAAACAACCCAATGCTCGGTCATAGAGGAGTCCGCTTAGGCATTACTTATCCGGAAGTATCCGAGATGCAGATTCGAGCTATCTTAGAGGCGGCCGGAGAGTTGATTAAAGAGGGCAAGAAAGCCTATCCGGAGATTATGGTCCCGGTTACCTGCATCGTTAACGAGTTGACCGATCAGCGCAAGATTGTGGATCAAGTATATAGTGAAGTACTTGAGAAACTTGGTCTTAAAGAGATTCCGTTTATGTTCGGAACGATGATCGAGATCCCGCGCGCCGCCTTAACCGCTGGAAAAATGGCGGAAGTGGCCGAGTTCTTCTCGTTCGGCACCAATGACCTGACCCAAATGGGCTTCGGTTTCTCCCGGGATGATATCGGTGGTTTCCTACCGGATTACCTCGAGCGGAAAGTTTTGGAAGATGATCCTTTCCAAACTATCGATCAAGAAGGCATCGGCGAATTAATCAAGTTCGGTATCGACCGTGGTCGTTCGACCCGGAAAGAATTGAAAGTCGGTATCTGCGGCGAGCATGGCGGCGATCCCGAATCGGTTAAATTCTGCCACCGGGTGGGAATGAATTACGTCTCCTGTTCGCCCTTCCGGGTGCCCATCTCCCGGTTGGCCGCTGCCCAAGCAGCTGTGGAAAGCAAAAAGAAATAAAAATTTGAGTTCTAAAAACGGGAGCAGATATGTTCCCGTTTTTAGTTTATTCTGTTTTAAAATCAAGTTTTACTAAAAATTGAATTAATTAACTAAATGGTTTTAAATGAAACTGTAGAAATCTATGTCTATTATCAAAAAAAGGAGTTGGGAATACCCCTAAAACATGGCTCATCTCAGGATTAAATAAAAAGATAATTTATAAATAGTGATTCGATTATGAAAATCAGGAAATTCATTTGAAAAACGGCATTATTCTTGTTAAACCACGGTAGAATGAATTCCATTTTTTCTGGCAGCGTTAAGAACATATCTTTGTCTAATTATTCAAGTGGAGGTTTTTCAATGAAGACATTTGGTACTTGTATCACAGCAATAGGCCTCTTAATGTTAGTTTCGGTTTCGGTAGCGGCTGCGCCGGTCTCGGGGGAGTTCGACAAGATTATGTTTTACGGTATTTATAATGATTTTAATGGAGGGGATATCAAAGGCGCAGAAATGAAATCTTTTACTGGTTCCGGCATCGGCATTTTAATCCCCTTATCCGCTACCGGCAGCATTGGACTGGAGTATTCATCAAAGGATTACGACAATCTCTATTACGAACTGCAAGCGACCAAGTTATATCAGGAAGAGTATTTGTTACGCTTTAATTTCTCGAAATATGGCAAAGATGGGACCATCTCGCATTTCGGCGCTTATAAAAACTATCCGGTTAATGAAATGTTTCAGGCCTACTTTGGCGCCGGACTGTCAATGGTCTGCTTCGATGATGACCAAGACCCTGAGGATTGGGCTTACTTCTCCCTTTACGTTGAGGCTCAAGGGCAAATGAGATTAACGGAAAACACCTTCTTATACGGCGGGGCTTTATATGATTACCATTTGGACGGCGTTAGTTTGGAGGCTGGCGTAGGGGTTAATTTTTAGACCTAAATTTGCTCCGCGTTACACGTATGGTTTGAGAAAAGAGAGGCAAAAAAATAGAAACTTCTAAAAGCGGCGTTCATTTGAAACGCTGCTTTTTTATGGTAGATTTTAATACAATTATTGTTAATTTTAGCGCGCCAAGTTCCGATATATAATTTGATAAACCATTTAATTATAATCTAGAAAGCTGTTGTTATAAATAATACTTCATGTTATCATTGTTATTGGTTTATTAAGGGAAAACAGATTGTTTTTACCTTAATAGTGGGAGGTATATCGTGAGAATCAGATGGAATTCGCTAAAAAGTTTTATTTTTGGGGTTATATTTTCGATTTTGCTATTTGAGTCGGCTACGGTCGCCTGGGCGGACCTGAAAGAAGAAGGTATGTATTTTAGCGTTTCGGGGGTGGAGAATAGTATTGGCGGAGACTTTACCGGAGCTAAATATTATCTATATGAAGAATCCGCCTTAAGATGCGATGTACCGGAAATCGAATCAGATCGAGGCTTCGGAATGACAATTGGGGGCTATAAAGGGAAACTGGCCGGCGAATTAAGCTACTTACGTTCGGTGCATAATACTAATTTCTTAGGTTTGCCTTATGATGGCGAGGTTGAATTAGTCAATCTTGATATCAAGTTTTACACGTTAAGAATATTGAAACAAAGTATTAAAGCCTATTTTCTGACTGGAATCGGGCTTCCTAAGATTACGATTGAGAATGCCGCAACTGATGGACAAAGTTTAGGAGATGCAATCTATAAAGGGTTTGGACTTAATCTGGGGTTGGGAACGGAAATCCGGATACTGCCTAACCTCGGAATCGATGGCTCCGTGGTCATCCGGGGCATGCGCATCAATCGGATCGAAGCCTTTGGAAAAGAAATGGCGCCGCAAGATAGTTTTTATGCGACCGGCCGCAGCTATCAGGTTAAACTCAATTATTATTTTTAACCGGGGATTTATGTTTTAGAACGGAGGGTTATCTAATTGCGAGTATCGTATTACTAACCAAACAATTTTCCAATCTACTACAAATAATTGAATACGTTTATTTACCTATTCTCTTAATCAAATTTGATTATTCCCCACTATCAAATATCTTATTGGAAATAATCGTACCTGTACATGAAATTGCTAATTGGATGACTTTAATTATCAACCATCAAAATTATAATTTTAGCTTGTACATGACCATTTCTATTGTAGATTGCCTTTTATGGTTAATTTTAGGATTGGCCGCCTTCAAAAAAGCTAATAATTTGGCAAAACATAGTGGAAAAATTGGTAACTTTTAAAATAACGCAAAAAAGCGGTAGACATCATAATGCAATGTCTACCGCATTTCTTTAATTTTACTTCAAACTCTCTGTAGCAAATAACCTATTTTCAAGTGCTGTCAGAAGTGCTTCCGCAGTATCTAATGCAGTGAGCAGTGGAATATTTTGTTGGATTGTAACCTGTCTAATAATGAAACCATCTGAGTTTTTCTCAACATCATGGCCCATTGTATTAATTACCAAGTCAATCTTCTTATTTCTTAATTCCGTCAAAATATTATTATCACCGGGCTCATGAACCTTAGTAACCGGACTTACATGCAACCCGTTTTTACGTAAGAATTCTGCAGTACCTTTGGTTGCAAAAATCCGGTAACCAATCTTAGCAAAGCGCTCAGCAATCGGTAGAATTTTACCTTTATCACGGTCCTCAATGGTAAGAAGAACGTTACCATTATCTGGAATCTTCATATTTGCACCAGCAAATGCCTTTAACAAAGCTTTAGCAAAAGTCCGGTCGCTGCCCATTACTTCACCAGTTGATTTCATTTCTGGACCAAGGTAACTATCAACATCGTCTAATTTACTGAAGGAGAACACAGGTGCTTTAACACTAATTCTGTCAGGTTCTGGAGCCAAGCCATCTTGATAGCCTTGCTCTTTTAAACTTTCTCCCATAATTACTCGGGTAGCAACTTGTGCCATTTCAATCCCGGTAATTTTACTCAAGAATGGAACCGTTCGACTAGCACGTGGATTTACTTCAATGATATAAACCTCACCATTCCGAACAATATACTGAACATTCATAATTCCGTGACAATTTAAAGTTAAAGCTAATTTTCTAGTAATATCGGTAATTTTTTCCTTAACTTCTTTAGTAAAAGTTTGTGGTGGATAAACCGCCATTGAATCTCCTGAGTGCACACCAGCATGTTCAATGTGTTCCATAATTCCTGGTAAAAGGACCCGATCGCCATCACAAATTGCATCGACATCACATTCACGGCCATCCAGGTAATCATCAATTAAAATCGGGTGATCACTTGCAATATCAACGTGATCGTTCAAGTATTCTTCTAACTCAGCTTTACTGTAGACAATTTCCATTGCCTTTCCACCTAATACATAACTTGGACGTACCAAAACTGGATATCCTAATTTTTCAGCTGCTTTAATTACGCCATCCCGAGTAGTAGCGGTTAATCCTTTAGGTTGCTTTAAGTCAAGCTTTTTTACAATTTCATCGAATAACTCACGATCTTCGGCTCGGTTAACGTCCTTAACGCTAGTCCCTAAAATTTTAATACCGTGTTTTTCAAGTCCGGCAGCTAAGTTAATTGAGGTTTGTCCACCAAATTGAACGATGACTCCTTCAGGCTTTTCAAGGTCACAAACGTTTAAAACGTCTTCCAAAGTTAACGGTTCAAAGTATAATTTATCTGAAGTTGAGAAATCGGTTGAAACAGTTTCAGGATTGGAATTAATGACGATTGCTTCATAACCCATTTTCTGTAATGCTTTGACACAATGAACAGTTGCGTAATCAAATTCAACCCCTTGACCAATTCTAATTGGACCAGAACCAATTACTAAAACCGATTTTTTATCCGTCTTCTTACTCTCATTTTCTACATCGTAAGTTGAGTAAAAGTATGGGGTCTTCGATTCAAATTCAGCTGCACATGTATCTACCATTTTATAAACTGGGATAATGCCCTTAGACTTTCTAAGTTTACGAATTTCATCAACATTTTCATACCATAAGTTAGCAATTGTTTGATCACTAAAACCATATTTCTTAGCAATTTTTAATGTTTTAATATCGTCTTTGTTTTTCTGGATCGTTTTTTCTAAATCAACGATGTGTTTAACGATATCTAGGAAGTAATAGTTAATCTTAGTTAACTCGTGGATATCCTTCATGCTGTAGCCACGCCTAAATGCTTCGGCTAAGTAGAATAAACGATCATCTTGAGCTTTCACTAGTTTCGTTTCTAAATCTTCATCGCTAGCAGCGTGTGCTTCAGAAGAATAGAAATCTTTTTGATCAATTTCTAACGAACGAACTGCCTTTTGAAAAGCTTCTTCGGCAGTACGACCAATTGCCATAACTTCCCCAGTAGCCTTCATTTGTGTACCTAAAACTCGATCAGCCTTTGGAAATTTATCAAACGGCCAACGGGGAATTTTACAAACTACATAATCAAGTGCTGGTTCAAATTCTGCATAAGTAGTACCTGTTACCGGATTCTTAATTTCATCAAGAGTCATTCCCACGGCAATTTTGGCCGCCATCTTTGCAATTGGATATCCGGTAGCTTTAGAGGCCAAAGCAGATGAACGCGACACCCTCGGATTAACTTCAATCACGTCATATTTATAACTATTAGGATCAAGTGCAAGTTGAACGTTGCACCCGCCCTCAATCTTTAATGCCCGGATTAGTCGCAGTGAACAGTCACGCAGCATCTGGTATTCTTTATCAGATAAAGTTTGCGATGGTGAGAAAACAATCGAATCTCCAGTATGAATACCAACTGGATCAAAGTTTTCCATACAGCAGATGATCATTGCGTTATCGTCTTTATCCCGCATTACTTCAAATTCAATTTCCTTATAACCAGCAATTGATTGTTCAATTAAACATTCGGTCACTGGTGATAATTCCAAACCATTCTTAGCAACTTTAGCCAATTCTTCACGGTTGTTACAGATACCACCACCGGTACCGCCCATGGTAAATGCAGGACGAACAATTATCGGGTAGCCAATCTTGTCACCGAAAGCTAAAGCATCTTCAACGTTATTCACATTTTTAGAAGGAGCAACAGGTTCACCTAGTTTTTCACACAACTCTTTAAATTTTTCTCGGTCCTCTGCCTGATCAATTGACTCAAGCTTAGTACCTAAAAGTTCAATATGTAATTCATCTAAAATACCTGTTTTTGACAATTCCATTGCCATATTTAATCCAACTTGCCCACCAAGCGTCGGCAAAATAGCATCAGGATACTCTTGACGAATAATCCGAGAAACCGAATCTACAGTAAGTGGTTCAATATAAACTTTATCGGCAATAGATGTATCGGTCATGATGGTAGCCGGATTAGAGTTAACTAAAACCACCTCGTAACCTTCTTCACGTAAGGCCAAACAAGCTTGAGTACCGGAATAGTCAAATTCGGCAGCTTGTCCAATAATAATCGGTCCTGATCCAATCACCATAATTTTATGAATATCTGTTCTTTTAGGCATGACGTTTTGCATTCTTTCTTTGATCAATCATTTGCATAAAGTAGTCAAACAGCGAATCTTCATCGTGTGGACCTGGTGTTGCATCAGGGTGAAATTGAACTGAAAATGCGGGATACTTTTTATGTTTCAAGCCCTCAACAGTTCCGTCATTAACTTCAACGTGCGTGATCATTAAATTATCCTTATCAATTGAATTTTTATCTACCGCATAACCATGATTTTGTGCGGTAAAGCCAATATTGCCGGTAGCAATCTCCCGAACTGGATGATTAAAACCACGGTGACCAAATTTCATCTTGTAAGTTTTAGCACCATTAGCAAGGGCAAAAACCTGGTGACCCATACAAATGCCCATTAATGGAACACGTTTTTCAACTTCTCGAATCATTTCTGTAGTAGCGCCGACCATTTCCTCAGGATCGCCTGGGCCATTCGATAGCAGCACACCATCAGGATATAGTGAAAGAATCTCTTCGGCAGTTGCTGTATATGGTAAAACGATGCAATTGCAATCTCTCTTAGATAATTCTCGTAAAATGCTGTGTTTAATACCAAAATCAACCACAACAATATTTCTCTTAGAACCAGGTACCGGATAGGGCATTTTAGTTGAAACTTGTTGAATAGTTCCCCGGGTAATATTTTTAGTCTTTAATTCTTGGGCCACCTTCTTGGCATCTTCTTTGGAATTTGCAATTTTGCCGCGAAGGGTACCATGAACCCTGATTTTTTTAACCAAAGCCCTTGTATCTATTCCTTGAATTCCAGGAATTCCTAAATGATCCAAAAACTTTGGCAGTGTCGTTTGCATGCGCCAGTTAGTAGGATGATTGGCTACCTGATGGCAAATCACTCCCTTAATTCCTGGTTCAATTGATTCATAATCAGCCAACGTGATCCCATAATTTCCAATTAATGGATTAGTAAAAACTAAAATTTGGTTTGCGTATGATTGGTCCGTAATTGCTTCTTGATAACCAGTCATCCCGGTAGTAAAAACAACTTCACCAAGAGTTTCTTTATTACTACCAAAACCTTCACCGGCATAAATACTGCCATCTTCTAAAATTAAATACCGCATTTATTGTCCATTCCTTTGATATACTATTTCTCCATCAACCATTGTTAAAACTGTTGCACCATATACCTCATCTCCCGTAAACGGCGTATTAACACCCTTAGATTGATAATCCTCTTCTTTAATTTCTGTAGCATGATTAATATCAAAAATCGCTATATCAGCTGGGGCACCCGGTTCAAGGTGACCAGTATTTTTTAAAGCAAAAGTTTTAGCAGGTTTATCTGTAAACCAACCTAAAAGCTGCTTTAAAGTAAAAATACCAGTTCGTACAAAGTTCGTATAAAGCTCACCAAATGCCGTTTCACTACCGGTGATACCAAAAGCTGCACTTTGCATACTACCCGTCTTTTCTTTCTTAGCATGCGGTGCATGATCAGTCGCAATCATATCAATTGTTCCATCCAACAATCCTTTAATTAATGCCGTCTGATCCTTTTTATTCCTAAGCGGTGGATTCATCTTGTAATTCGGATCATCCTTAGGAATATCTTCATCAGTCAAAAGCAGGTGGTGTGGAGTAACTTCACACGTAACATTAATTCCCTTAGCTTTGGCTAAACGCACTAGTTCAACACTTACTTTGCTTGAAATATGACAAACGTGATAATGGACACACGTTTTTTGCGCTAAAAGCAAATCTCGGGCTATTTGCGTTGTCTCAGCCAATTCGGTTATTGGCTTTAAATTTAATTCTTGGGCCCGTTTACCTTCATTAATAACTCCTTGATTGAAGAGCGCATCATCTTGTGCATGCTCCGCAAGTACCAAATTGTTTTCTTTGGCTTTTTGCATTGCCAAGTACATCGTCTCTGCGTTTTGTACACCTTTACCATCATTACTTACGGCAAAAGCTCCGGCTTTTTTCAATCCAAAATAATCAGGAATAATATCGGTCGTTTCATTCTTAGTAATCGGACCATATTGCAAAATATGTACTACGCCTTTTCGCTGATTTTCATTTACCATTTTTTGCATTAATTCTGGCGTATCAGGAACAGGCGTTACGTTTGGCATAGCACCTACCGTTGTAAAACCGCCATGAGCAGCTGCCAATGAACCAGTATGACTATCTTCCTTATAGGTTTGACCTGGATCACGGTAATGAACGTGTAAATCAATCAAACCCGGACTAACCAATTTACCCTTAGCATCAATTGTCTTATCACCAGATAGATGGATGGCAATAGCTTTAATTTTTTTACCTGCCACCAAAATATCCGCATGAATTAGTTGCCCATTTTGATAAACAGTGCCGTTTTTAATTACCGTCGTCATTTACCGCAGACCTCCTAATTTACGTCCACGCATAACGGCTTCAAGCATAGCCATTCGCATAAAGACACCATTTTGCATCTGTCTGACAAACATACACTTAGGTGCCTCAACCAAATTCCCGGCTAATTCAACATCATGATTGATTGGACCCGGATGCATAATAATCGCATCATCCTTCATTTGGCCGTAACGCTTCTGATTAATGCCATATTTCTCATGATAGGCTTTTGCATTAAATTTCTTTTCATTGGGATCCTTAGCATGACGTTCGTGTTGCACCCTGAGAAGCATCATTACATCCATCTTGGATACCAAATCATCCAACTTTTCAAATTTACCGTACTTATCGTATTTATCTGAATACCAATAACTTGGACCTGAGAAGTAAACCTGTGCACCTAATTTGGTTAATAATTCCATATTGCTCTTAGCAACCCGGGAATTAGTAATGTCTCCAATAATTGCAACCTTTAATCCTTTAAAGTGACCGAAATGCTCGTGAATGGTCATCATATCCAGCAAACATTGGGATGGATGTTGGCCACTGCCATCACCTGCGTTAACAATTCCAATATTCAAATGCTGTTGCTTTTGCGGATGGATTAATTGTTGGTAATATTCATTTTCTGAATGCCGAATAACTTCTAGGTCGATTCCCAATGCATCCATAATTAGAGAAGTGTCATAAAGGGTTTCACCTTTTTTCACAGAGCTATGAGCGGGATCAAACGGAATAACTGTTAATCCAAGTTTCCTTTCAGCCATTTCAAAACTCGTATGTGTCCTACTCGAATTTTCGAAAAACATATTTGTGACGTATACCGGCTTGGTTAAGCGGGGAATGGCACCACCTTGTTTAAAATATTCTGCTCGTTTTATCAGCGATTCAACTTCATTCTTCTGTAAATCCTTAACACTTACAAAGTGAGGTAAAGTAACAAGATTTAAATTTTCCATCTTTTGCATTCTTTCTTTTCTAAAAAAATAAACCTGAAGCATTATTTTGCTCCAGGTTTATCAAAAGGGATTTTTTTATACTATTTTAGTACAAGAAAAAGCGGCAACCCTTTTGACCCTCTCTGGAGTCAATTAAATGGTTGAATTAATTTATTTTTTATTTTGGTAATTCTTTAAGTTCAACTGCGTCACGCCCATCAATTTCTTGGACATTAACAGCAACTTGCTCACGTGATGATGTCGGAATATTTTTACCAACAAAATCAGCACGAATTGGTAATTCACGGTGACCACGATCAACTAAAACCGCAACCGCAATTGAGCTCGGACGACCGACATCCATTAGGGCATCCATTGCAGCTCGAATTGTCCGTCCAGTGTAAATAACATCGTCGACTAAGACAACGTGTTTATTATTAATATCCACACCAACCTCGGCTGAATTAACCACTGGATCTTGCTTAAGAGATGCATCATGGCGGTCATCCCGGTACAAAGTAATGTCTATCTGACCAATGGGAACATCGACACCTTCCAATTTCTGAATTCGATCATGGATTCGTTGAGCTAAATAAATGCCACGCGTTTTAATTCCAACAAGTACCAAATCTTTAGTACCTTTGTTACGCTCGATAATTTCATAAGTAATACGGGTTAAAGCACGTTTCATCGCCAGTGCATCCCAAATTTCTTTTGCCATTTTTTGCCTCTTTCTTTTGCCCATGAAAAAGCTCCCAGCCTGTAATCAGACTAGGAGCACTTTGTAAAGTTAAATTTAACTTTAATGGAAGTTGCCTTGCTAGCCTCACGGGACTAATTTTAAAGGATCTTTTCTGCCTTTAAATATACTTGTAATGATGATCGTTGTCAACAGGATCAATTTAGTTAAATTCAATTTGTCCGACTAAATCGTTGATATTCGTTACACCAATTTTTTCTAAAACTTTAGGTAATTCTTGAATAATATGCGGACAAGCCAGTGAATCATGAAAATGGGCGCTGCCGACCGCAACCGCATTGGCACCAGCCAACGTAAATTCAGCCACGTCTTTTGCAGAAGTAATACCACCCATGCCAATAATCGGCAAAGAAGTTATCTTTCTTACTTGTGCAATCATTCGAATAGCAATTGGTTTAATAGCCTCACCCGAAAGGCCGCCCATATTATTTCCAAGGAGCGGTTTCCTAGTTTCAACGTTAATCCGCATCCCCAAAACAGTATTTATCATGGATAGGCCATCAGCCCCACCATCTTCTGCGGCTTTTGCAATCGCAGTAATGTCTGTTACATTCGGAGTCAACTTCACATAGATGGGAATTTTTACAACTGATTTAATTTTTTTAGTTAAGTCTTTAACCACTTGGGGATGAACACCAAAGCTCATCCCTCCCTGTGCTACATTTGGACAAGATACGTTAATTTCTAAAGCATTAACAATGCCAGAATCAGATAATTTCTTGGCTACTTTAACATAACCATCCTCATTATCACCACCAACACTAGCCATAATCGGTAATTCAGGATAATTTTTTCTTAAAGCAATTAACTTTTCACTAATTACTTTGTCCACACCCGGATTAGTTAATCCTACAGAATTTAAAATACCGTCATCCAAAACGGCAATTTGTGGTTGTGGGTTACCAGTCGTTGCCTTAGGTGTGGTCGTCTTGATCACCATTGCACCTAACTCGTTCAAATCAAATTTTTTTGCAGCCGGTACATCGCCAAAACCAAAAGTACCGCTTGCAGGCATAACTGGATTCTTTAAATTTAGACCAGGTAATTTAACGCTGATATTTGTCATATTTCCCTCCAAAAATGAATGCTCACTGACATTCGCTTATTTTTTTGATTTATTGTACACGTCTTTTCTGCTTTTTAAAAACTAAATTTTATTTGTGTTTTATTTTTGATGGTGGTAAGCTCCATATAAGCAAACTTTAAACGGTACAGAGAGACCGCAAGTTAAATAATTTAACTTCAATAACTAGTACAAGTCTATTCTTGGCAGTTTCTCTGTGCCAGGAATAGGCTTTTTTACGTGGAGGAAATTATGGCAAAACCAGTTTTTGTTGCCTTAGATTTAGACAACGAAGAGAAATTAAAGCAAATTTTAGCAAAATTAGGTGCTCCCAAAGACACTTACATCAAAGTTGGAATGGAACTTTTCTTTAATTCTGGAAGCAATTTAGTAAGAAAATTAGCCGATCAAGGTTACAAGATTTTTTTAGATTTAAAAATGCATGACATTCCCAACACAGTTTATAACGGTGCTAAGCAATTGGCCCAATTAGGAATTACTTGTACAACAGTACATGCACTCGGCGGCGGACAAATGATTAAGGCTGCTAAAGATGGCTTAGTCGCTGGCACTCCAACCGGAAAGACTGTACCAAAATTGCTGGCTGTTACCGAACTCACCTCTATTTCAGATGTAATTTTAAAACATGAACAAAATTGCTCTCTGCCTATGAATGACCAGGTAATCAGCTTAGCCAAAACAGCTAAGAAAGCTAACGCTGATGGGGTTATTTGCTCACCATTGGAAGTAAAAGATTTACGAAAAGCGGTTGGTGATGATTTTTTATACGTCACGCCAGGTATCCGTCCCCAAGGCAATGCAAACGATGACCAAGCAAGAACTGCTACCCCAGCCCAAGCAAAAGAATACGGTTCAAGCGCAATCGTTGTTGGCCGCCCAATAACTTTAGCAAGCAATCCACAAGAAGCTTATGAAGCAATTAAAAAGGAGTTTAACTAATATGCATAAAGACCAAATTATATCTAAACTAATCGAAGAAGAAATCATTACCATTTCACCTGACAAACCTTTTACTTATGCCAGTGGAATGCTCTCACCGATTTACACTGATTTGCGATTAACCATTTCGTACCCAGACTTACGCGATTGGATCGCCACTGATTTAGCTAGCTTAATTAAAGAAAAGTATCCAGATGTTTCTATCGTTGGTGGTGTTGCTACAGCTGGCATCCCTCATGCTGCTTGGGTAGCGGAAAAATTGCATTTACCAATGATATACGTTCGCCCAAAACCTAAAGATCATGGTAAAGGTAGGCAAATCGAAGGTCGCTTCACTAAGAAAGACCACATTGTTTTAATCGATGATTTAATCACTACCGGTGGTTCAGTCCTCAATGCAGTTAGAGCCACTGAAAAAGAAGGCGGCAACGTAATCGGTGTTAGTTCAATCTTCACTTATTATTTACCAGATGCAAAAGATAATTTTGCTAAAGCAAACGTGCAGTTTAATCCCCTGCTTTCTTACCCAGAATTACTTAAGAAAGAAAAAGAATCGAAACATATTTCACCAGCCCAATATGATATCCTTAAAACCTGGCACGAAGATCCATGGGCATGGGGTAAGCAGTTTAAAAAATAGATTCTAGTATCAAAAACAATAAATAAAGACGTCCCAACTAATTTGGGATGTCTTTTTCTGTATAAAAATTTATCTCTGCTTTTCAGTGAATTTTTTCTTATCTTCAATATATTCTTGTAGTTGCTGTTTCCAATAATCATTATCTTTTGCAGTAATCGGCCGAATTACCTTGCAAGGAACACCGGCAGCAACAACGTGACTTGGAATATTGTGGGTAACAACACTACCTGACCCGATTACAGTATCATTACCGATCGTAACTCCAGGATTAATGGTCACATTCCCACCTACCCAGACATCATCACCAATAGTAACCGGTAATTCATATTCAAGGCCGGTACTACGAACCTCAGCTGAAACGGGATGATTAGGGCAGAAAATAGACACGTGTGGTCCAAAGTAAACGTTGTTACCAATCGTCACTTTATTATCATCTAAAATGGTTAAACCGGTATTAGAATAAAAATGTTCTCCAAAGGAAATCATATCTCCACGATCACAATAAAATGGTGGCGTGATCGTCATATCTTTTGCAGCATGACCAAAGAATTTTTTCAGATTTGCAAATGGTTTCTTATCTTCCCAAAATTTAGAATCATTAAATTCCTTGATAGCCTCTCTAACTTTAAGCCACGGATTATCTTCAACCTTAGAGGGAGCGTGAAGTTTCCCAGCTAGTTCTCTTTCTTTATCAAAATCTTTCATTATATAATGTCTATTTCTCCTTATATTCTTAAAACTAAGTTTATCATAGAAAAAATATATTTTAATTTTTGGTACTGACAAAGAAACACAGGCACATACTCAGAAAATCCTTACCAAATTAAACAATTTGTACCCCATTCAACACTGATTTTGGTCCGCGCTTAAAGCTTGACAAACACGACTATATCAATCAAAATTGTCAATTTGTTGACATTGGTGGAATTACAATCAAAGACAATGTTTGGCTTGCTCCTAACGTTACAATTGCCTCCGTAAATCATTCCTTGAGCCCCAAACATCGCGATCACGTATTCTTCGAACAGGTTATCATTGAAAATGACGTATGGATTGGAGACGAAGCAATTATTGCCAGTAAAAATACAATGTTATACTTTTCTCTGTTAAGAATTTACTTATTAGGAAAGGTCAAATATTGTCATTAATTTATTTAATAGTAATGAGTACAATTGCTGGAATTCTAACAGGCATAGTTGGCATGGCTGCATTGACACTCTACCCGGTTTTAATTTCTGTCGGTGTTTTGCCAATTACAGCTAACGCTACAATCACCGTATCTCAAGTAGCTGGTGGACTTGGGACCGTGTTATCATCTCTCAGAGAACTGCACGGCCACTGGAAACAAACACTTCAAATCACCGCGGTTAACACAATCGGCGGAGTTCTAGGAGCATTAATTTTAATTCATAGTTCTAATGCTGGTTTTAAAAAATTCGTTCCATTTTTCATACTATTAGCTGGAATCATGATTTTAGCCCCAAGCAAAAACAAAAAAGATGCAAAACAAGTAAGTAAATGGATCCGCATCTTAAGTTGGATCGGCGTTTTCTTAGTTGGCATCTATGATGGTTACTTCGGTGCAGGTGCAGGATTATTAATGATCGCTATTTTATCAAAGGTAATTGACCAAAAGTATGTCATCTATAACGCCATGCGTAACTTTGCCTCGTTTATTGGTAACCTTATTTACGCCATCATGTTTATTTTTATGTTGCAAATTGACTGGAAGGTTATCATTCCATTAATAATTGGCCTATTTATCGGTGGTTACATTGGCCCGATCGTTGTACGTTATATTCCTTCACAGATAATGAAATATTGTGTTGGCGTGTTTGCCATTGTTCTTTCCTTTGTGCTTGGTTATCAAGCTTATTTCAAATAACTACATTATATGATTCCTAAACCATGGAATTTGATGAATAATATAAGCAATGATTGTTGAAATAATAAAAATAATAACTGAAATTATCGGAACAGCAAGAAAAGTATTAGGCATTAATTTAAACATATGAAAATTCCGTGCGCCAATACGTACAAATAAGAAATGAATCAAATAGATTCCAAAAGTTAGTACTGAAAGATCGGTCATGCAGGTTATCAACCTGCTATTCTTATTCCAATTAATTTTTTTGCTTAACTCTTTAAAGAAAACAAAAACTCCGGCAGAAGTCAAAGCAACGTTCAAACTCATATAATCATAAAAAGGTAAAATCCTTTTATTAAAACGTAAAGATAAATAATTCGTACCAGCAAAAGTTACAACGAATCCTAAAATTGCTAGTAAGTAAATAATTAATTGCCATACTTTATTAATTTCAATATGGTTTAAGTAGTAACCAGCTACAAAGTAAGTCGAAAAATATAGAGTAAATGAAAAGTAAAAACTATTATTTAAATTAATTAGGCTCCTCATAATGCTCTTAACAATTGCTGGGATTATTTGATAATGCACTATGCTTCTATAAACTCCAAAAAAAGTAGGAATAATTATAGAAAAAATAGCAGCTAAAATTAAAAAGTAACGAGTTAAGCGAGTATTCTCAGTTATTTTTCTTAACAGCGGCACAAGCAAATAAAGCCCAATAATCATGTGTAAAAACCATAAATGGGAATATCCTCTTATAATTAATTTTATGGCAACAGATAAACTGTGACTTTCAAAAATAAAAGTATACAATGCATAAAATATATGCCAAAAAATTGTAGCACACACAATTCGCCAAATATTTTTAGTAAATAAAGTTTTGATTTTTATTAATCGACTAGGATCTAGAAATAAAGCTCCCGAGATCATAACAAAAACGGGGACACTCCAACGTGACATAGAATCCCAGAAATTAAGACTTTGCCAGATAAAGGTGTGAACATTCTTTAAATAAAACAAAGACTGCGAAGAAACATGAATAATAATTACTGCTAAAGTTGCAATAATTCTTAACATATCTAAATAATATATCCTGTGTTTCTTCACTTTTTCATCCTTACCCTATACACAATCTAATATAATTATGCTTTGATTATAGCATAATGTTAATTATGAATGTTTAGAACAAAAATCTCTTAACTTCAAGTCGAAGTTAGGAGATTTCTTTATATTAAATTATATTTTTAAACTGCTTGTTTTTCTTTGTGTTCACGCCATGTGTAGTAAACGTAGGCAATAATACCAAAGGCAACAGGCCCAATAGCCGTCCAGAAGGAAGTTGAATAGTCACCTGTAAGTAATGGTTCAATACAAGTAAAGATAATTCCAATTGCAACAACTAACCAAACAATAGTAGTAACTGTCCAAATTTTGGCTTTTCCATGAATAAATGAAAGCGGGTGTTCAACGTTTTTCTTCATTCTAAAGAACGGATATGCACCAATTAAGAATAGATACGGGGCGGCTGAAGAAACGTTCATCATATCCATCAGAATCGTGTAGAATTGTCCGGCAGCATTACCACCGAATGAAATGAACAAGATTATGATACTTACGATAATTGCTTGTAACCACATTGCCCGTTCTGGCATATTGTGCTTATTTAACTTAATTAACTTATCAGGTAAAAGTCTTTGGTCACAACCCTCAATAAAGGATTTAATTGGTGAATAAACCATTAGGAAGGCAGCGGCAATACCAGCTAAAACGTCCGCTAAACCAGCAAAACGTGAAAATGCTGATCCCATTGCCAAAGAAGCAGAATGCGACAAACCTAAACCATGTCCAGTGACAACGCCTAAGTTATTAATTAAAACATATTCAACGTTACCTAAATTAATTCCTTTAGATCCGAGTTGTGTATTCCAATTAGCTGAGATACCACACATTAAAATGTTAACTACATAGAGTCCGGTCATAGCAAGCATTGCTAAAATCAAAGCTTTCGGGAAAGTCTTTTCCGGTTTATCAACCGAATCAATAACTCCCGCCGTGGTCTCAAGACCGCCATAGGCAAATAATGCATAAACTATAAAGGATATAACTGCAATTGGAGATTGAAACGCTGGATTTGGTGAATGAGTTAAATTCATTGCAGTAAGTGGTTCTGCAAGGTGACCATGATCTAAGAAGAAGACAAAAATTGAAACAACCATAAAACCAACGGCAATAAGTAAAGTAAATATACCCCCGATTTTATCTACAGCTGCAATTTTATCAACACCTTTTGCAGCACAAAAGGTAACTATAACTAAGAAAAGAACTTCTAAAACACCTAAAAGCTGAGTTGAAGACAGAAATCCTAGATGCCAACTTTGGGTTGTATCACGCCCAAATAAGGTAGTTGAAACTGAAATCAAGAAAAATTGGGTTGAAGATACAAGCCAAACCACCCAAGCAGCTAACCAGATAAAGGTACCAACAAAAGCAACTTTTTCATTGGTCGATTTTTGTAGCCAAGAAAAGATCCCCCCTTTTACCCCTTTAAAAGAGGCACCGTACTCTGCAAATATTAATGCAGAAGGTAGAAAGAATAGAATCGCCGTAACAACATACCAAATGATACTTGAATAACCCATCTGGTAGTACGCAGTCAATGAGTTACTAAAACCAAAAATAGCAGAAAAAATCATCAAAATTAACGTACCTAGTTTAATTTTGACAGATTTATGTTTTTTCATAAAAATAAAACTCCTTTTCTATCTTACAAACATAATCCATTATGAACTTTTAAAAAACATTATTAAAGGTACTTGTTATAAAAATAAGCTTATTTAATTTTAATGTTCATTCCGCTGAATATTATAGTAGAGGCATATAACCGGTAGTTTTAAATTAAAAAAATTTAATAAATTTATTTCTAAAAAAAGACAAGTTTATTTAAAAACTTGTCTCAAAATTATTATTTATTTAATCATTCCACAGTCAAATTTATCTTAACTGCCCTAGAAACAGTTTGATAAACTGTTGAAACCAGTGCCGTCTGTTTCATAAATTTCTCTTTTTCTTCTTTAGACATCGATGAATCGAAAGAAACCTTAAGATTCATTTCAGAAACAATTGCAGTAGAAGGACCGGTTTTCTTAAACATCACGTGATTCTCAATATGGAATTTTTTAATGTTGAGATGACGTGTTTTATTGATTTCCCCAACAGAAATAGAAATACAAGAATCAACCGCAGCGGCTAAATATTCAACTGGATCTGGGCCAGAATCTTTACCCCCATCGCTTAATCCTTCATCACAAATAATAGTATGTTTACCAGCTTCAGTTTTGACTTGAATTCCATCATCGACTAAATATGAATTAACAGTATATTTACTCATGCTGCGCCTCTTTCAATACTAATGGTGATCAATTGCACCATCCAAACGTTTCCGATAGCACAAGTATATCAAAACTATGAGTGGGATAATAAATAATTGAACTGGATAAAACCATTTAATTGGTAAGAGACTATCCACAACCCCTGACAGAATTGGTCCCAAGGACATACCAATATCCAATCCTAAGTAAAAGGTGCTGCTGGCCAGCCCTTGCTCATTAATCGGTGCAAGTAGTAGAGCAGTGGATTGTAAAACAGAATAGATGATCCCGTAACCCATAGCCATTCCTGCGGCGGCTAAAGCCATCTCCCAGTTATTCTTCATAATGGTTAACATTAAGATATAAAAGACAGTTGATACGGTACTAATCCATAACCAGACACCGAAACGAACGGTGTCAAATAGATTCTTCAAGCCAATTCTAATGGCTAGTAAAACTACCGCATAAATTAAGAAATATGAGCCAACGGCAATATTTAAATGCCTTTGTTCAACGTAAGTAACTAAATCCGCTTGCGTTGAGAAATACGGCAAAGCAAATAAAGTCGTCAAAATTGCAACCGGTAAAACATTCCATTGAATAATTTTGAATTTTTTCTTCTTATTCTCCCTTTGAACCCTTTTACTTGGTTTAGCATGATCACCAACAAATTGGATCGCAATTACCATCAAAAAAGCAGCAACAGCTGATGAAATAATAGCCTCACGGTAGCCAATCTTTTGGTAAATATTAATTGCTAAGGCTGGAGCCAGAGCCATGGCTAAGGCATTCATCAAACCATAAAATCCCATAGCTTCGCCAACATGTTGCCGGGGAACCAAGAATGCCAGCCAGGTAGTCATACAAACAGTACATAAAACATAGCCAGCACCATTAATTAGCCTAAAAAGAAGCAACCAGCTGCCACTTGGTGAAAAGACGTAACCTATAACTCCAATTAGAATTAATATTCCACCAATTAAAGATAAACGGTATTTGGAAAATTTATCCGTCATATTACCAGCTACTGGCCTAAGAAACATAGCAGCAATGCTCATAATTCCAACGATTAAACCGGCAAAAGCACTACTTGCACCCAAGCTTTTGGCATAACCATTAATTAATGGATTGACAAACATCGTACTGAACATGAAGAAGAACGATGCTGCCATAACTAAAATGACATCTTTGGTATAAATTGTTTTCTTCTTTGACAAATTTTTACTCCTATAAATATTTATTTCATAGGTAGATTTTACCACTAGCAAAAAATTTGAGAAAAAAATGATCATAAAAATGATCATCTTTTAAGTTTTAATTAATTATACGTCAGTTAACTTATTTAACAGTAATTGCTTCATGATTAGTTTCACTTTGAATTGCTGACTTTGGTACCCAAGAAATTGCACCACGGTCATATTTCATGTTCTTACCACCAGTACCTGCTCCATCATTCTTAGAGTAGTAAAGTGGATCATTTACACGGAATTTGCCGTTCTTGTATCCAGTAAGAACCTTACAGTGATTACGATGATAATCGCCTGGCTTTTGGTATGATGAGAAGCCGTAGTACAAAACTGGCTTACCACCTTGTACATATAACTTCATGTCATTTACCGTTAATTTACTGCTTGAGATATTGATTACGTTCTTATCCCAACGACGAGCATATTTAGCTAATGCACCTGGGCTGATAACATAGCCGAACCCAACACCAGTGTATACACTACCCTTTTGTCCACCTTTAGTCGGTTGCATTGGTAAGTGACTTTGTACATAACTTAAGTTAACGTGTTTACCTTGAGAACGTAATAACATTGTCATTGCAGCACCAGCACAGCCCCATGGGGTAAAGACTGGTGTGTATTGACTGACATAAGGAACATTAATTAACTTAGTTTGATTAGGTGTAGCCATGGCATTTTTATTAATGTAGCCTAAGTTCTTGTGTTTCTTGGTAGTAGTTAACCAGTAGTACTTGCTACCATTCATGCTAAGAGTCTTCTTTACATTAAATGGCTTATGGAAATGAGAATTTGCAGATTTCTTATTCTGGAAGACACCTTTATAAGTGTTATACCCTCTCTTAACTACATAAGCTTTAAAAGATTTTACCTTTTTTGAAGTTGGTGTAGTACTAGATGATGCTTTAGCATTCCCAGACTTAATGTATTGATTAGAACCAAGTTTTATATAATTCTTACCCTTAATTGTTGCATTAGAGGTAGATACAATTTGAGAGCCTTTCTTCAAGGCCTTTTGCTTAGAACGTTTACCATTAGCTTTATAAACATAAGCGTTATTAGTTAATCTATAAACTTTTCTTGAAACAAGGTTATGTGCTCTAATAAATTGACCTGGTTTTACTTCAACATAGTTAGCACCACTAATAGTTTTTTGACTAATTGGTGTAACATTTTGACCAGCTTTTAAATTAGATTTACCAATCTTCTTACCATTTTTATCATAAAGAAATGAATTGACTGATAACTTAGAGCTCTTACCAACTTGAGATGTATTTGTTGGAGCAGCATTAACTGTTTGACTAATTGTAGTCCCTGCAATTGGAGCTGCCATAAGTACAGCTGCAGAAACAGTCATAATTTTACTTAATATTCTCGAATTTTGCATTAATTTCCTCCTATAATGATGAGTTTATTTACTAGCAATTAAGTCGAAAAAAACAATCATCTTTCGGTGACCGTTTTTAAATTTAATTACTTAACTAATTCCATGGACGAGCAACACCAACAATAATAGAACGTTGCTCATTCTTGATAGGTTGTACCATGATGTGTGGTGGCCAATTTTACCTGTTGGTTTAATTTGGTGGTAATAAACTTGGTGATATTTCTTAGGGTTTTGGTAACCTTTAGTCTTAGAAGTGTATTTCTTCTTAGATGTTATCCAATAGCCATTACTAGTTTTTAGATTTTTCCCGTCAAGCTTAGCAATTTTAATAAAATCACCTTTAAAATAATGACCATGTCCCTTATTCTTAGTTTTTGTTGGGCTTGTGTATCTGTAAAACCCCGCTTTGCCTTAACAATCTTAGGGTTACTTACATAATAAGTCTTTGAGGATAACGCTGGCTTAGTTGCATCAATCGTCTTATTATCTGTTGTATCTGTTGCTGAATTACTATCCGTGGCCTTGTTAGTTACGGTCTGGTAAGATCCCCTTCCCCAGTTGCTGTAGCAGCTAAGGCTGGTTGTATCGCTGATGAACTAACAAAAAGCAAAACAGCCATAGCACTAATCGCTACTATCAATTTTTTCATAATATAAAATACTCCTTTTTTACTTTTAATAACTTAAAGCTCTATATGCATCCTGACGCCATAATTTTGATATTTGCTTATTGGTAAAGCTTACTCGCTTAACTTTCCATGGATCATTCAAATATATCCTATTATTTGTATATCCATAAACAGTTAAAGCATGATTAGAAAAACCATCTAAGGGAGCTAACCACATAACTACCGGATGATTATTCCTAATCGATTTTTTAATTGTCGTGAGGCTTGTTCCCGTTAAATTACGAGCAGATCCCACATGCCGTTTAACTAAATTCATTAAACCAGCGGGATAAATATACCAACCGCTACTTGAATACGGACTACCAACAAATCCTTTATTAGGATTGCTAGATCGTGGCATTTCTTTAGCAAGCTTCATCTTAGATGATTTATCACCCGCATAATTCAACATCATGGTAACAGCGGTAATTTCACAACCTGTAGGTAATTGTTGCCGCTGACCAATTAATGGAACACCACCAATTTTATAGTAGTTTTTATCCATCGAATTGGCATTAATCCAACCAACAAATTTTTTACCTAAATAAATTTCTAGCCAAGTTCTACCATCAGAAGTATTTTCTGAAGCAAGTACGTGAACTTTCTTACCACGATACTTCTTTGAGTAGTCTATTGGCTTTAAATTAATTTGAGATGTGTTGTAACCACCAGTTTTGTAAATCTTATAGTTAGTATGTGACTTCTTTCTAACCTGCATATAATAGTTAGTTTTAACTTTATTTGAAACAGTTAAATAGTTATGAACTTGTTTAGATTCATTACCAGTTCTACCGCTAGTATTACTACTACTTGGGTTGGATTGATGATCACTACTTACTCGAGAATTATCAGATTTTGATGTTGTACTACTCTGTTGATGTTCGTTAGTTTTAACTACTTGTCGACGTTGAACAAAAAGTCTTTTTCTAGCTTTTTGACCAGAAACTGCATATTTATTAACCTTCTTTTGTTGATCCTTATTTGAATTAGATTCTTTAGATGAGCTTTGTGAATCTGCATTACTTGGATCATTTTTGTGATCTTGATTTACCTTATTTTTATCACTTTCTTGCTTTTGATTTGTATCTGCATCCTTTTTAACAGATTGTTGATCAGAAGTAACATTCCCAGCTGAAACATTATCAGCATATACGGTCGATGATGACCAACATATTAAAAATGATAAAGATAAAGTAAATAAGATATATTTTAAATACTTTTTCATGGTGCCTTCTTTAATATATAGCTTTAAACATTTTGTACATCAGCTAATTATCAATTAAAAATTGACTAGCAGTTATAACTAACACACTTTTATTATACTAAAGAATACTGTTATTGATACGTTAAATCATCAAAATGTTTATCTATATATTTCTTAGCTGAAGCTAGTGTTGCCCAAGCAACAGCGTCTGTTCAAAATTCAACACTGCTAGCCGTTTGATTCCATCCATAGATATTTATAAAAACAACTTTTAAACCATATTTTTTACCTGTATCCAAGGTATTTTCCCAAGAACCATTATATTTCATTGCAGCATAAGTAGTGATAATACTTATCACTTCCTTCCGACTAGCTTTTTAGCTGATAAATGACCGCTTTTGAGCAAGCTCCGGATGACTGCAAAAATAATAAATCAAATCACTGATATGACTTGACTTTGAATAGAAAAATAGCCGTCTCAACTTTGGCGAGCTGACGGCTATTTTTTAGTTTGTTAGCGTCACCGTTTTTTACGGCTCTACGAAGAAAGAGTCTATCATTGAATAGGCTCTTTTTCTGTAAGTATGTATAACATAAATCTATATTTTGAATTTTTCTAAAGCTTAAATAATCATAATGGTTATAATAATTTAAATAAGCTACTTTTTAACTTTATTACCTATTTTTATCTTATAAGCCAATTTCTTTTTCCAATTCTTTTTTATTCATAACAGGTTGTTTTTCAGCATTTTTGCTTAATTTATCAAATGCAGTTGGAATGGACTTGCGCATTTGCTTAAATTTAAAAATTAATTCTTTAGCAGAATAATTTTTAGAAACGAAATTTTCTAAAATATCTTCGTCAAAATCTAAAAAATCATCATTATTGATTTGGGTTGTCTTCATGTTTATTCACCTCAATAATATTTTCTCACATCACTCAAGTAATTACATTTAAATACAAAAAAGAAGTACCGCTTGGTACTTCTTTTTTAATCTAATAATTATTTAAAAATTAGTAGCCCATGTACTTGTTTCTTTCCCAATCAGAAACTGATTGAGTATATTGAGACCATTCTAATTCCTTAGAATCGATGAAACTCTTAGTCAGGTGTTCACCTAAAGCACTTTGAATTACTTTATCAGCTTTGAATGCCTTGATTGCATTGTGCAAGGTTGAAGGCAATGGTTTAATCCCTAATTTCTTTCTTTCATCTTCGCTCATCTCAAAGACGTTAGAAGTAACAGGCTTCATTGGCTTTTTGGCTTCTTTAATTCCATTTAAACCGGCAGTTAAACATGCAGCTAACAATAAGTATGGGTTAGCAGTTGGATCAACTGACCGCAATTCCAAACGGGTATTAAGTTCACCAGCAGAAGGAACACGAACAAGTGGTGACCTGTTCTTAGCAGCCCATGAAATATAAACTGGTGCTTCAAAGCCAGGAATTAAACGTTTATATGAGTTAACAGTTGGATCGCCGATAGCAGTTATTGCACGAGCATGTTCCAAAATACCATTTAAGAAGTAAAGAGCTTCATCGGACAAATGATACTTATTGTTTTTATTGTAAAAGACGTTTCTCTTACCCTTAAACATAGACATGTTGGTATGCATCCCATTACCAGCCTGACCTTGAATAGGCTTAGCCATAAAGGTAGCAAATAAATTATGTCTCCTAGCAACTGCACGTACAACCATCTTAAAGATTTGTACCCTATCAGCCGTAGTTAAAGCATCATCAAATTTAAAGTCGATTTCTTGTTGGCCATCACCGACTTCGTGGTGAGCAGCTTCAACTTCAAAACCAATACTTTCTAAAGTTTCAACAATATCACGCCGACAACTTGCACCTTCATCATTAGAAGTTAAATCAAAGTAAGATGCATGATCTGGAACCTCAGTAGTCCAGTTGCCCTTGTCATCTAATTTGAACAAGTGAAATTCAGCTTCAAAACCAATATCAAATTGGGTGTAGCCCATCTTCTTCATCTCACCAAGAACACGTTCCAAATTATTTCTGGGATCTCCTGGAAATGGTTCACGGTTAGTCATATGAACTGAACAAATCAGGCGGCCGATCTTACCGCCACGAACATCGGTCCAAGGTAATACTGCCCAGGTTGAAAGATCAGGGTATAAAACCATGTCACTTTCCTGAAGACGGACAAAACCATCAATTGAAGAACCATCAAAACGGATATCGTTAGACAAAACCTTCTCTAATTGACTTTTTGGAACCTCGACTGCTTTTAAAGTACCATTAATGTCAGTAAAAGCTAACCGCAAAAACCGAACATCGTTATCCTCTACACTTTTTCTTATATCATCTGCTGTAACTGTTTTACACATATTTTCTCACCTATAAAAATAAACTAAATAGTAATTGGTATAGTCATGGTTTCGATTTATATTGCCCTCAAAACCTGATTATTACAATAGCAGACCACTTTAGAAAAGTCAAAGTGGTCTAGGTAGTTTTAAGTATCTTTATCAATATCTTAATTAAATAAAAGTAGGCGAAAGATTAACTTACTGCCTATCTTTAAAGAACAGTTCATTAACAGCATTCGTAATTGCAATCTTAACGTGAGCAAAAGTTAACCCACCCTGCATATAAATTGCGTACGGCGGTCTGATTGGACCATCTCCTGAAAATTCAATTGTGGCTCCCTCAACAAACGAACCGGCAGCCATGATAATCTTATCTTCATAACCTTCCTGCTCACTCGGAATTGGTTCAACAAAGGAATCAACCGGTGAATTAGCCTGCAATTCTTTGGCAAAATTAATCATTTTATCTTTATCATGGAAAATAACGGTTTGAATCAGGTCGGTTCTAGGATCATTCCATTTAGGTGAAACTTCTACACCTACTTTGGCAAGCAATGCAGCAGAATAAATTGCACCCTTAATGGCACTACCAGTAGTATTAGGAGCAACAAACAAGCCTTCATAATAATCAATATTATTATTTAAACTAGCACCCTCACTACGGCCAATCCCAGCACAAGTTAAACGTGCCGCAGCATTTTCAACTAATTCATGCTTACCGACAATATAACCACCGATTTTAGCGAGGCCACCACCAGCATTTTTAATTAAAGAGCCAGCCATCAGATCAGCACCGTATTCCGTTGGTTCATGCTTTTCTGAGAATTCGCCGTAACAATTATCAATAAAGATAATACTCTTAGGTGAAACTTCTTTAATCATTCTAATCATTGGCTTAATTTGGCTAACAGTAAAACTCTGCCTGGTTTCATAACCACGGGAACGCTGAATGACTACCATTTTAGGTTGGTGTGTGCTCAATAATTTACGGGCGGCATCATAATCAACAGCACCATCTTTCAAAGGTACGTGAGAAAATTTAACACCATAAGACATTAAACTACCCCGCTTATTACCGGCTAAACCGATTACTTGTTGCAAGGTATCATACGGCATTCCCGTCAGATAAGTTAATTCATCCCCTGGGAGCAAATTCCCAGCCAATGCCGTAGCTAAAGTATGGGTACCAGAAACAAATTGTGAACGAACCAATGCATCTTCTGTATGAAAAATTTGTGCATAAATTTTATCGAGTTTATCCCGGCCTTCATCATAAGAGCCATAACCGTTTGTTCCCAATAAATCTGATTCAGCTACCTTATTATCCTTAAAGGCTTCTAATACTTTGTTTTGATTATACAAAACATTATCATCAATCTTAGCCAGCTGCGGGGCAATTTCTTTGTCTACCTCTTTAACTAATGTTTGTAATTTCTTAGACCAATTATTCATTCAACCATTCCTCAACTTTCTGCAAAATTTTTTCTTCACAATTCAAATCATTTAAAGGATCAAACCAAGTTACTGGCAGTTTATTTCTAAAATAAGTTAATTGGCGTTTGGCATAATGGCGTGATGATGTTTTAAGCTTAGTAACGCATTCATCCAACGTTTTTTGTCCTTCAAAATACGGGAAAAATTCTTTATAGGCAATTGCTTGTAAAATTTGGTGCTCATCGGTACGTTGATCATAAACAAACTTTGCTTCTCTCAACATTCCATTCTGCATCATTTGTTCAACCCGTAAATTGATCCGGCGATATATCTCCTGCCGATCCGAATTTAAACCAATAATCAGGTAGTCATAACGGGGCTTTATCTCTTTTTGCTGCTCAGAAAATTTCTTACCAGTGCGCTCAATTACTGTCAAGGCACGCAAAGTTCTTCGAGAATTTGGTACAGGTATCTTTTGCGCTGCTTCAGGATCTTTTTTCTTCAAACATTGCCATAATTTTTCAGCCCCATTACTTGTCAAATAATCCTGCCATTTTTGGGCTACACCACTATTTTCTTCATGCCGTTCTCCCAACTGCATTTGATTAAGCAAGGCATTAACATAAAAGCCAGTACCACCGACTAGCATCGGTAATTTATTTTTTTGACTAATTTCATTGATAGCTGCTTGTGCCTGATCAACAAAATCTTTAACAGAATAACTATCAAATACCGACTGACTATCCACAAGATAATGTTTAACCTGTTTTTGCTCTTCGGGCGTTGCTTTGGCAGTACCAATGGCTACTTCGCGGTATACCTGCATGGAATCACCAGAGACAATTTCTGCATTTAATTTTTTTGCTAACTTAATTGCCAATTTAGTTTTTCCAATCGCAGTCGGACCCACAATTGTCAGTATTTTCCGCATTCTTACCGCCCCTTCCCAAAATAAATTAACTATATCCTTTACTTAGCTCAATATTTTTTAATTAAAATTCATTAATCAATTATCTCAGAGCCAACATCTGGCCCCCAATCTATCTCAGGAGTAGATAAATTCCCATATTTTTTCTCTTGCGCCTTAACAATATCCCACATATTCTCAGGAGTCTCTTCTTTTGTTAACTTCATTTTATTTCCTCTTATTATCAATAAACTAAAAAACATGCCTGAGAAAAGTCCCAAACATGTTTTCCTAATTAATACTTAGATGATTTAGTGCGGCCCTTCCATTCTTCAAAGCCATCTTTCAGCCAGTAAATGGATTTAAAACCTTTTTTCTTTAAAAAGCTTGCGGCTCTTAAAGTCATCGTTAACGAATCGGAATAAAGGTAAACCGGTAAATCAGGTCTTAATTCACTATATTGGTACTTAAGCATTGTGTAAGGCAAGTTACGGGCACCGTCAATATGCTTACGCTTAAACGGTTCTTTTTCCCTTACATCAACGATTTGTGCCTTTCTCATACCTTTATTGAACTCATCATTATCGAGTCTGCCACCGATCCGCTTGGCTTGAATCTTATTCCAGCCCCAAACGGCAACAAATGCAATCACAATGGCTCCTAACACAACATCTAAAATGATTAAAAATTGTGACATAGCTTTAAATCCGCTCCTCTAAAAAACTTACAAATACAATAATAAACCTAAACCATTTTAGGTGCTATGCTTTTTAGGCTCTTTTTCTTTTCGCTCCTCAGCTTCATGCTCACGTTGCAAAATTAATTTAGCAATCATATAAGTATGTTCATCAAGTACACCGGCATGACGAATGTTGTCTAATTCGATTGCCATTAATTCAATGTCCCAAATTCTCTTGCCGACATGAACAAGAACACCATACTTTTCAAGAAGTTGCTGGACATCATATAAACTTTTCATCAAAATTTAATTACCATACCCGTTCTAACTGTAAAGACGACGTAGACAACCAATCCGACAAATGCAATCACACGCCACTTAACGCTATAACGCTTCATCGTTCTGTCACCAGCAATAATCGCCAGTAAGAATCCGGCTATCAGACCGCCCAAATGTCCTTGAATATCAATATTAGGAGCAAATAAATCTAACACAATGTTAATTAAGGCTAAAACAAAAGCTTGCCGGGCCAAATAAGAAATAATTGGGTTGGACATATTGCGCAGACCGATTGCAACCATTGCACCAAAAAGGCCAAAAATGGCGGTTGAAGCACCAGCACTGATAGCTTTATCACTACCAAAGGCTAAACTGAGCAGGTTCCCGCCGACACCAGATAAAAGGTAAACAAACAGAAAGCGCCAGTGACCCATAATCGGTTCCATATATTGACCCATGTAATAAATAATTACCGCATTGGATACCAGGTGTAAAACACCGATATGGAGGAATTGAGCTGTAAAAAGTCGCCACCATTGTCCACCAGCTACGATGGCATAATTACTCATGGCACCCATTTTTAGCAGAACTTCATTGTTCTCTGAACCGCCCATGAACATTTCAGTAATAAAAATCATGAGTAATCCACCCAAAATGGCAATTGTCATGTAGCAATCTTTGAGATTCAGTCTTTGATTCATATTAACCTCGTAAAATTTGTTTTGGAGTAATAATCGTTTGGATAGGAATATCTGTTTTTTCAACCTTCCAGTTAGCAGTTGGAAAAGCCATCTTCGAATTAACCAGCGCTACCGTTTTAGAATCTGGATGTTTAGCTAAAAAACGATCATAGTAACCGCCGCCAAAACCTAAACGTTCATGAGTGTCTAATGCAAAAGCCAATCCGGGCACAATGATTAAATCAAGGTCATCATTGATCTGAGCATCCAGATCACTTACTTCTTCGATGCCAAACTTTGATTTTTCAAGCTTGGACTTATAAGTATAGTGAAGAAAATCTTGACTATGATTTGCATCGTTATGTGCCTTAGCCAAGTAAACATCTTTGCCTTCATCCCACAAACAAGCAATTAACTTTGAAGTATCAACTTCAACCGGTAAAGACGAAGTAACGCCAATTGTTTGACTATTTTTTAATAATTCCGTATTCATTATTTGATCAAGCAAGAGTTCATCTTCTCGATCCTTTTCTTTGTTATCCGCAAAATCGCGTAATTTTTCGATTTGCTGTTTACGTAACTCTTTTTTATTCATATTTCTTCCAAATACAAAAAATAGCAGGCATCTAGACCTGCTATCTTGGTTTTATTACTTAGTTTCACGGTGAAGTGTTACTCGTCTGTCAACTGGGCAATACTTCTTCAAAGTTAAACGTTCCGGATGCTTACGCTTGTTTTTCTTAGATAAATAACTTCTATCGCCACATTCGGTGCATTCCAAAATGATGTTATCTGCCATTTCTTTCACCACCTACAATTTAGTTTCTAACTATATTAGAATAGCATTTTTCTTAGCATTTGGCTAGGGTTAATGATTACTTTTTACTATTTATGCAGACTGTAATAATCCTGAATCATTGCCTTGGCTACCTGTAAAGTATAAGTACCTTCACCATCTGGATCAAGTCCAGGGAAGACAACAGCAACAGCCAGATCAGGATTCTTCGATGGAGCATAACCAACGAAAGTTGAATTAATCAGCTCTGGAGCATTCTTTTGGTGCGGCTTAGACGGATCATAATAGTAAGTCTGAGCAGTACCGGTCTTACCAGAAACCGACGGCTTAACACCCTTTAACGGGTGTGCGGTACCCCAACTATTAGTACCATGAACAACCCGGTAAAATCCTTGTTGAACGATATTTAATTCGTCTGGGGTCCACGGAATTCGTTGTTGCACGTTGGGTTCCTTATTGTAATCAATGTAGATCTGTTTGCCGTCTGTACCAGTTTTACCAACTGATTGAACAACGTATGGCTGCATGCGGTAACCACCGTTAGCAACAGTAGAAACGTACTGAACCATTTGAATCGGCGTATAGGCGTCGTAGTTACCGTAAGCCAAGTCAAGTACAGAACCTGAAAGAATATTACCTTTAGAATTAAAGGATTTACCTTGAATTCCGGCAACTTCCCCAGGAAGATCAACACCGGTCTTGTGTCCTAAACCAAACATGTTAAAGTTCCGCCGCAGAACATCAAAGGAATTTCTTGGCATACTAATATATGACTTGGGTACATATTTAGCGTGAACCCATTTCATAGCTAAGTGCATCATGTAAATGTTACTGGAAACTTCTAGGGCCGTTTCTGCATCCAAGGCACTAAAAGTACCAATTGGGTAAACAGATTTTTTAACTGGTGAACCTGGTAAGTAAATTGCCGTATCAGGCAAGGTGCTGTTGGTCGGGGTGATTGCCTTGTTAATCAAACCACCACCAACGGTTGCACCTTTAACTGCGGATCCCATAACAAAGGACTGGTTAATTACCCCTAAGGCATTCTCAGTCACTTTGTTCTTCTTAGGATCACGATTTAAACCGGCAATTGCCAGCAGTGCACCGGTCTTAGGATTCATTGCAACGGCATAAGCACCATTAGAATAGTGGGCCGCACCAGATGCTAAAGCTGAAGAATAAACTCGCTTTAAGTCAGCTTGAACTTTCTTCTGGTACTTAGCATCTAATGTCAATATTAAACTGGCACCGGCTTGACCTTTGTAAACTGTCTTAGTTTGTTGAATATCCCCGTTACCCTTAGTTGTAACCTTGCTGGTAGATTTAGTACCCTTAAGGAGTGGCTCGTATTCCTGCTCCAAGTATGAAGTACCAACTCGATCATTACGTGAGTAACCATTAGTTAGGTAATATTGCAAATTATCGCTTGGCAGTCCGGATTTTTCACTGGAAACCGAACCAATAATACTCTGAATTGAAGACCCATTAGGATATGATCGTTGCCAATCAGTCCCAATACCAACACCTGGTAACTCGGATAGGTGTTCCCCAACCTGAGCAATTTCTGTATTGGTTAAATTTTTGTTTTTAAGATAAATCGTTGATAAAGTATAGGCACCAGAGATTTTATTGAAAATCAAAGCTGCGGTTTTTTGTTTAGGGGTTAACTTTATACCCTGCTTTTTAACTTCTTCGCCTAGCTTTTCATTAATCAAGCTTTGGTCCTGACTATCCCTAATCGATTTAGGTAATTTAGCTAGTGCTGGTTTAGAATTCTGTGGATTAGCCAAATAAAAATCAGTTTTCTGCTGTTCAGTCGGTTTTTCATCACTGAGTTTTATATAATTACTTAAGGCATTAGAAACCGTATAGGCTTGATCACTCGTCGTTGAAGCGCTCTTAGTATAAGTAATCGCATTATTAGCCTTATTACCAACCAGCACACGACCTTTGGTATCATACATGACACCCCGAGGCACCTGGCTAGAAACAACTGCTGAATTCGATTTTTGTACTTCAGATTTAAAGCGCGAACCGTAATCTAGCTGCAAATATGCGAGTTGCCCAATTAAAGTTGCAAAAAGAATAAAAATAACGCATAAGATAATTTTCATTCTAACTGGTGTTGAAGACTGATTTTTCGAACCAGTTCCACTATTTTTTCTAAAAAAATCCACGTAAATCGTCCCTCACTAAACTGCAATTATTTTAACAAAAAGCTGACAGCAATTCTATGATTAGGTAAGGAGTTTTGTTAAATTTTAAGATGATTAAACTAAAAAGTATAAAAACCAATTTTACTATCTTCAAAAAGCAAACAATTACTTATTGGATTAGCTTCCTTATCCCTATGTTAGTGTTCGCTACCTATTTTATTACAAAGGGTGGCAATATCCTAACTGTCGATTTAGGACAGCAATATATCGACCTCTTAGCTTTCTTTAGGAGAAACTTATTTACGCACCCCCTAAAGCTAATTTATAGTTTTCAAAACGGATTGGGCGGCTCTTTAATTGCTACTGCAGCGTACTACCTATCCAGTCCTTTTAATTTAATTCTATTTCTTTTCAGCCAAAAGCAGCTGCCAATTGTAATATTTATCATTATTTCCCTAAAAATCGGCACAATTGGCCTCACTAGCTTTTATTACTGGAATAAAAACAGCGGGAAACAAAAGCAGATGTGCGCCTTAGCAGCCAGTTCTGCCTATGCACTATCAGGTTACGTGGTTGCCAATTACTTTAACTTAATGTGGCTCGATTCTCTGATCTTCTTACCATTATTAATTAACGCCATCGATCAAATCCTTAAGCATGAAAAAAGCCACCTAATCCTCATTACCTTTGCACTGTGGTTTACCAACTTTTACACGGGATTAATGACACTCTTCTTTGGCTTTTTGTATTTATTGAGCAACATTTTCATAAAAAATAAATATGAATGGTGGCCAATTTTAAAAACTTACCTTGAAAAGAGTATTTTAGGTTCATTTTTGGATGCTTTTGTGCTTCTGCCAGTCTTCTCGGAGATGCTCACCGGCAAAGCCGCTTCCGGCACAAATTGGAGCAGGGGCTTTCAATTCCCACCCTACCAAGAACTAGCTAAGTTGGCCGATGGTGCCTATAACTTCCACGAAATGGAGGAAGGACTACCAAACATCTTTCTCACCATTCCGTTTTTGCTCTTAGCCATTGCATATTTTTTAAGTAAGAAAATCAATTGGCGAGCTAAATTGGCAAATGGGCTGTTACTAATCCTCTTAGTAGCTTCCTTATTCTGGACGCCGCTAGTCTTATTCTGGCACCTGGGACAATTCCCAGTCTGGTATCCAGGCCGCTTCAGCTTTCTGCTCGTCTTTCTTATGTTAAATTTAGGAATTACCTTCCTTAATAGGCAGGACTATTTCCTGCTTTGGCAAAAACTATTCTTGTCAGTCATAGCTGCATTATTGCTTGCTTACCTTTATTTCAATCGGAACAGTTTTGACTTCTTAAGTCAGCAAAACCTGCTTCTGACTGCCCTGTTTACGGCCTTAATGCTACTCTTTATCTGCTTTATTTATGGTTACAATAACTTCAGCGGTTACTTTCTGACAATTAGTGTCGTGCTCGAACTCATTTGCAATTTGGTACTTGCACTTAACAATCTTTCTTACCAAAAAAATGGTGATTACCGCAACTTCAGCACAAATACCACACAGGTTACTAATTATTTGTGGAAAAATGACCACACACTCTTTCGAACCGAAAAGAATTTCTACCGCTCAGATGATGATCCGTTCACTGCTAACTACTATGGCTTGAGCAATTTCAACTCTATCAGCAACCAGAAAGTTATTAATTTTATGGGAGCTTTGGGTTATATGCACAACAATAACTCTTACACCAATTACGGCGGAACACCGGTCAGTGATGCTTTGCTAGGCGTTAAATATTATATTGAACCCAATTACGTAGGTGACTCAGTCAAGCATAATCAGCAAATGGTTTACAACAATGCTAATCACCGTTTAGATTTAAGCAACTATACAATTAAAAAAGAATTTAAACAGTTGTTATTAACTGAAAATAAACAGGCATTGCCACCATTGTTCTTAACCATTAATACCGATCAAAAATTTGACTTTACGCCCGATAATCCAAGCTTTAACCAGCAATTGCTCTTAAGTAAAATAACTGGAAGTAAAAAGAAAATCTTTAAGAATCTAGATTGGCCAACTGCACAAATGCATAATGCAGTCCCAGAATTGAACGATGCGATGGAATACCATAAAAAGGATAAGTTAAAGAACAGTAACGTCAGCTTTACCCTTAATCTAAAGACTAATAATTCCTATTATCTAGAATTACCAAGCGGTTTAGATGACGATCAGGTTGACCTTTATGTTAACGGTAATAAAATTGACGTTGCTGCTCGTGATGACCAAAGTCGCTTAATTGACATTGCCAACAAGCAGAAGGGCCAAAAGATTAGGATTAACTTTATTTTGAAAAATAAATTCCTGGATTTGAGTGCAGCTAATTTATGGTCCCTAAAAACTAAACAACTTAAACAAATATTGCAACAATTCAAGAAACAACAGCCAAGTACTTACCAACCTGCCTCTTTACTTATTAGCAGCTCCAACTTTTACACGGCTAATAAAAAAGATCTGGCTTCGACTATTCCTTACAGCAATAACTGGCTCATTTTTGATAAGCAGCACCTACTTAAAAAGAAAGTATTTGCTAACACATTTTTAAGTGCCACATTAACAAAAGGACGACATCACTTAGTTTTGGTTTACGTACCATTTGCCTTTCTAATTGGTTGTGTAATTTCCTTAATTACCCTATTTATAAGTAAAAATTATAAGTAAAAAGATTAAAAAACGTTATCGTTAACGCTAACAATTGATTTTATACTAGACCGAAGACGAGATTGTGTAATAAAATGAATACGTTAACATGTGATAAATTTAATTTATAGAAAGAAGAATAATCATGACTCTTAAATACCAAATTGGTGTCGACGCTGGTGGTACACATATCACAGCGATTGCTTATGATTTAAAAGGTGAAGAACTTGATCGCTCAGAAGCTGGTCCTGGTCAGATAAATACTAATTACGAGGCTGGTATCAACAACATTGCGAAGGCAATTAATAAATTATTGAATACAATTGATGGTGACTGCATGCGAATTTTATGTGGCATCTCCGGTTTATCGGTAGTCGGTAATGCACCAGTTGTTGCTGCCACTATTTCATCTAAGGCCGATAACCTGCCAACTAGAGCCGTTACTGACTCACTCTTGGCCCTTTATAACGGACTAGAAGGTGACGATGGCGGTTTGGTCATTGCTGGTACCGGTTCAGTTTTCAATGGCTTGCAGAAAGGGCATTTAATCGCTGTCGGCGGTTATGGCAACATTTTAGGTGATGAAGGTTCAGGTTACGCGATTGCGGTTGCAGCCTTGAAATCTGCCCTCCTCAGTTGGGACAAGCGTGAAAAGAATGGTTTGATCCCAATGTTTACCAAATTGTTTAACGTTGAACAAATGGATGAATGTACCGGTAAATTCTACAAGATGAAGAATGCAGATGTAGCTGGTTTGGCTGTTCACGTTGCTAAATTAGCTGATAGTGGTGATAAAGCTGCTACTGATGTTATCAAGGGGCAAGCTCATTTATTGGCCCGTGACATCATCATCGGACTTGATCGTTATGAAGATCCTAAGCCAATGAAGGTTGCTTTAACCGGTTCTGTTTTAGCAAACAATAAGATGTTGCGGGATGCAATGGAAAAAGAGGTCCAAACCAAATATCCTAAGGCTAGCTTCCCAATTTCTAACGGTGAAAATGCCCGTGGTGTTGTCTTTGATAAGAGTAAAGATTATCGTTACTTCACTAATCCTAACGATTAATTAAAGATGAATAGTGTTTCCTGTTAATACTTACGAATAATATGTATTAACAGGATTTTTTATTTAAAAAGAGCGATGCAGAATGGATAAATAAGTTGTATATCCTGCAATCATTAAGCATTTAAAAAATAAAAAAATACATTTCTCACGAAATGTATTTTACAGATTAAAGTGCTTTACTTCTTTAATTCTTTCAAATGCTTTTTAATCTTATTTGCAGATGCAGTTAATTTATTATGCTCATCCTCGGTTAATTTCAACTCAACCAATTGTTCAATTCCATCACTGCCAATAATTGCGGGATAACCAATATAAGTCTTGTATTCTGGATCATAAGCTGAAACTGAAGCATACAAACGAGCGTCACTAAAGACAGCCTGAATCAATCTAACCGCACAAGTTGCTATTGCATAGCAGGTATAGCCTTTGCCCTTAGCAACAGCAAAAGAATTTTCATTAGGCTTATCACTGATTTTCTTTTGGTCATCTTCATTAAACAATTGCAAGGCAATCTTGTTGTTAACTCGAACGGTTGACCAGGCAACAAATTGCGTTGAGCCATTTTCACCTAAGACAAATCCTTCAACATTAACTGGATTCTGCCCCAATTTTTCACCGATAATTCTCTGCATTCTAGCAGTACCAAGATATGTCCCAGTTCCAAATACGCGGTTTTTCTTTAAATCGCTGCTCTTCTGCAAAATTGCAGTAATGGCATCACACGGATCAGAAATATTTAACAGGACACCTTTAAAGCCAGACTTCTTAATCTTATGTCCAACTTTCTTTGCTTTCTTAGCATTGCTCTTAAATTCAGCGAATCGGTCCGTTGCCTTAACAGTTTCAGATACATCCCCAAACGCAGTCACAATCACATCCGCATCCTTTAATGCATCCCAGTCTTGCATCTTAATCTGGACATAATAATTGTTAACTGCCAATGCATCCCGCAAATCGTTATATTCGGCGGTCACCTTATCATCGTTTTTATCAATTAAGACTAATTCATCCGCAATTCCGTGCGTGAACAAGGTATAAGCTACCGTTGCACCAACATGGCCTAAACCAATAATTCCAATTTTTCTCATATTTAAATTCCTCTAAAAGAAAAAGAGGCGGTTAATCGTCCCACCTCTTTAATAATTAATCTTCAACTTTATTAATCTTAACCTTAAATTTGCCGCCAGGGGTGGTAATTTCTACCGTTTGCCCCTTTTTCTTGCCAAGTAAAGCTTGGGCAATCGGTGAATCGTTAGAGATCTTACCGTTCAAAGGATCAGATTCATCACTACCTACAATCGTGTAAGTTTCGGGATCATCTTCACCAACTTCAGTATAAGTAACCTTCTTACCAACGGATACTTCATTGGGATCAACGGAATCAGCGTCAACAACGTGGGCATACTTGAGCATCTGCTCAACTACGTCAATTCTGTCCTCAACATGACTCTGTTCATCCTTAGCTGAATCGTATTCAGAGTTTTCAGATAAATCCCCGTATGAACGGGCAATCTTAATTCTCTTAATAACCTTTGGACGTTTAACTAACTTTAAATTCTTTAATTCTGCTTCCAGTTTTTCTTTACCTTCGGCAGTCATTGGATATGATTTTTCAGGCATAAAATATTCTACTCCTTAAAGTTCAAACTCTTTTTGTGCATGCTCTATAATATTGATTTACTAGCTTAAAGTCAACCTTTAACGGATTTTAGCGTTAATATCTTTCTCTAAGTAACTAGTAATATTATCCATTGCTTTATTAACCACTTTATCAGTTAAAGTATCCTTTTCATTTAAAAAGGTTAAGTTATAAGCCAAACTCTTCTTATTTGCATCAACATGAACACCCTGATAAACGTCAATTACCTTAAGATTTACCAGGTATTTACCGGCATTAGCACGGATTACGTTTTCAATTTCTTGGTTATCAACGTCTTTATCAACCAGGATCGATAAGTCCCGCTCAATTGCTGGGAACTTAGGTGCTTCCTTAGCTACAGTCTTCTTATTAAGCATTGGAATAATTGTATCCAGGTTTAATTCATAACCATAAAGTTTGGCACCACGCAAAGCTTTGTCTTTCATAGTAACTGCATGAGCAACCATGCCGATCATCCCGACATACTGATCATTGATATAAATTCCAGCAGTTCTGGTTGGGTGCATCCCAGCGATAGCCTCAGGTTTATATTCAACCTCGTCATCATTAATGCCAATAGCTGTCAGTAAATTAGATAACTGACCCTTAACGAAGTAGAAATCGACCTTTTGGTTTAAATGCTGCCAATTTTCGGCATAAGTAGTACCTGAATATAAAGTAGCCAAGTGCTCATGTTCATTGAAGGTACCACCATCATGATCATAAACTCTTCCTTGCTCATAAAAGGCAAGCTCTTTTTGTTTACGGGCCATATTGTAGCTAGCCGCATCAACCAAACCGGTCATCAGATTTTGTCTCATCGTCGAACGGCTGGAATTAAGCGGCCATTGAACCTTAACCAGGTCTTTTGGATCTTTCGTATAACGAACAGCTTTTTCAGGTGAGGTCAATGAATAAGAGATAGCTTCCATCATGCCCTGACCCTGAACAATCCGCTTAATCCGTCTGATCATGGTTTCCTTAACAGAATAACCACCATGTGTTTCTGGTAGAACCGGTGCGGTTGACTTCAAATTATCATAACCATACAAACGGCCAACTTCTTCAACCAAATCAGCAGGGATTGAGATGTCCCACCTTCTATTTGGAACGTGAACGGTTAACTTATTACCGTCAATTTCAGTAGGGAAATTTAAACGTTTGAAGATATTAAGCATTTCTTCGGATGAAATTTCAGAACCTAAAACCTTATTGATATAAGAAACTGTCGTGTGGACAACAACTGGTTTACGCTGCTGGTCAGTAGCCTTGATAATACCTGCATCAACTGTAGCTGAAGCATCGTTGCGTAAGAGCAATGCTGCCATGTTAATAGCTTTTTCAGTATTATCCCAGTTAACACCTTTTTCATAACGGCTTGAAGCTTCAGTTCTATTAGCGTGCCGCAACGCAGCTTTTCTAATCAAAGTTGGGTCAAAGATAGCTGATTCCAAAATTACGTCGGTAGTATCTGAGGTGATTTCTGAATTAAGGCCACCCATGACACCAGCCATCATTACCGGCTTATCACCATCGGTAATGATAATGTCGTTAGGATCCAAATCAACCAACTTATCATTAAGCAAGGTTAATTTTTCACCTTTATTAGCTTTTCTAACTACCAACTTGCCATTAGCAAAAGTCTTAGCGTCATACGCATGCATTGGTTGACCAGTTAACAACATAATGTAGTTAGTTACATCCACCACATTATTAATTGGGCGAATGCCAGCGTTCCAGAGACGTCTCTGCATCCATAACGGACTATCCGCAATTTTAACGCCAGTAACTTTGCGTAAATAATATTTAGGAGCTAACTTAGGATCAACTACGGGATTAATTTGCTTAGTCCAGTCAGGTCCATCTTCCTTTAAAGTAACATCTTCAACGTTAACTTTTTCATCAACAATGGCACCGACTTCGTAAGCAGCACCTTCCATTGACAAGGTATCTGCACGGTTAGGTGTTATATCAAAGTCAAGGATATAGTCATCCATGCCTAATGCTTGATAAACGTCCTGACCTGGTTTTATGTCAGCGTCTTCAGGGAAGACATAAATTCCATCGACGTACTTTTCAGGAACAATTCCATCAGCGAAACCAATTTCTTGCAGAGCACAAATCATACCGTTGGATTGCATCCCACGGAGTTTGCTCTTTTTAATTTTTACATTGCCGGCAATCCTGGCACCGTGAAGCGCAACAATTACGTTTTGCCCAGCAGCAACATTGGGAGCGCCACAGACAATTTGAATTGGGTCATTCTCACCAACATCAACGTGTGTTAAATTCAAGTGAGTACCCTCAACCTTTTTACAGTCAAGAATATGACCCACAACAATCTTTTTTAACCCCTTTTCAGGATGATTAACGCTAGCAATTTCAATTCCAGTCCGGGTGATCTCATCTGCCAACTTATTTGGATCCTGATTTAATTTAAGAAAATCTTGTAACCAATTATATGAAACTAGCATTATCTTTCCTCCTTACGGAATTGTCCTAAGAAGCGGACATCATTAGTATAGAAATCACGAATATCATCAATCCCATATTTCAAAATTGCAAAACGGTCTAAGCCAATACCAAAAGCAAAGCCACCATATACGTCAGGATCAACACCAGCATTCGTCAAAACATTAGGGTGAACCATGCCGGCACCTAACACTTCAATCCAGCCAGTGTATTTACAAATCGGACAACCTTTGCCTTCACAGTTAAAACAAACGACGTCCATTTCAACCGATGGTTCAGTAAATGGGAAGTAACTTGGACGAAGGCAAGTTCCCCTATCTTGACCAAAGACGTGCCGAGCTGTTTCTTCCAAAGTACCCTTCAGGTCACTCATAGTAATATTCTTGTCAATTACTAAACCTTCCATCTGCATGAATTGGTGAGAGTGGGTGGCATCATCGTCATCACGACGGTAAACCTTACCAGGGCCAACCATCTTCAACGGGCCTTTAGAGAAGTCATGCTTTTCAAGGACACGAGCTTGGTCACCAGAGGTTTGTGGTCTAAGCAAATTTTCTGAATCAATATAGAAAGTAGCTTGCATATCGCGAGCCGGGTGATCCTTTGGCAGGTTCATCATTTCAAAACAGTAATGATCAGTTTCAATTTCTGGTCCCTGGACTACTTTGTAACCCATACTGATAAAGTAAGTTTCCAAATCATCTAAAATAATATTGATTGGGTGTTCTGAACCAAGGTGAGTTTTACGACCTGGCAAAGTAACATCAATTTTTTCTTTTTGCAGTTTTTCAGCTACCAAAGCTTTATTTATTTGATCTTTAGTACCATTTAACTTCTTATTGAACAAATCACGTAACTGGTTAACTTTTTGTCCAACTTCACGTCTGTCTTCTGGCGCAACGTCACGCATAGAACGCAAAATTTTAGTTAATTCACTCTTGCGTCCTACAAGTTTAACGCGCACATCATTTAATTTTTTCTCATCGCTAGCCTTTTCGATTTCGGCTAAGCCTTTTTCACGAAGTTCTTTTAACTTGTCTGATAAATCCATCAGTCTTTTCCCTTCACATAAAAAAAGCTTCATCCCTTCTCAGGGACGAAGCTTCGCGGTACCACCCTAGTTTGGACAAAAACTGTCCACACTCAAGTTTTCGATAACGGTGAATACCGGAATTGATTAGATCCTACTCGCAAGATGAAATTCACAACCCATATTTAAACTTTTCTTTCAGCTACTAAAAAAGTCTCTCTTGTAAATAGCGGTTGCTACTAGTCTTGTTCTCTGTAATTAATTATAAGGATAGGACATTTTATTTAAACTTGCAAGTTTAACCTGTTTGAACATAATTTATCTCATAATAAAAAACAAAACTATTTTTTGCTTGCATTACCTTTAAAATATAGTATTATTCTAATTATCATCTCCACAATCTAATATGTTTGAAGGACAAAAAAGAATCATTCACACGAATGATCCTTTTTTATTGTTTTCAAAATTTGTTTAAACCCATTTATCTGCCCAGTCATGAATTTGATCAAAAACAGGTTTTAATTCAGCACCTTTTTCAGTCAAACCATAAGAGATAATGCCAGTATCCTTATCAACTGACCGCTTAACAATTTTTTCTTTTTCTAATTCTTTTAATCGTTCAACAAGAACACGATCAGAACAAGCTGTAATGCAATGTGCTAAATCTTTAAAACGCATGTATTTGGTATCGCAGAGTGAGCTGATAATTAACCCATTCCACTTTTTACCAATAACACGAAACGCATTAATAAAGTGTTCACACAGCTCATAATTTTCTGGTGTGCAGCCACAATCTCGTTTACTCTTTACTGCTTCTGCTTGAGCCATAAAAAAATCCTCCCCTCTATCAAGGCTTGAACATCTCAGATAAAATATACAGATCTCTTTATACTTATTATAAAGAAGCTACTTACTAAAAACAAGCAATGGTGCTTAAGCAAAGTGGTAGATCATGATCCCTGCGGCTACAGCTGCATTAAAAGACTCTGCTTTTCCTTTAATCGGAATATACAATTTTTCACTACAAAGGTCAGCAACTGTAGAACTTACTCCATGTGCTTCGTTACCAATAACTAATCCTAATTGCGCTACCGGTTCAAATTCAGATAATTTTTTAGCGGACTGATCCAACATACTAGCATAAACGGGAATATCTGCATGTTTAAGTGAAGTAATGACTTCTGACAAATCATGTGTAATCAAGTTAATATGAAATTGACTCCCCTGCATTGCACGCTGAGTCTTTGGATTATATAAATCCACGCTTTCTGGTGACAAAACAACGCCATCAAAACCCGCAGCATCTGCGGTTCTGATAATTGTACCAACATTACCTGGATCAGCTAAATTATCTAGCAATACCCACTTACCGTAATCAAATGGAAATTCCTTAGGCTGAGCAATTTTGAGTACCATAAAAATATCTTGTGAATTCTTGGTTGCACTCAAGTGATGGGCAATCGCATTATTAATTAAAATAATATTGTTAGCTGAAAGATCAACGTCATAATCACTTTCAGCCTTGTTTAAAGCATCTTCCGTTCCTAATAAGTAAACGTAATTTTTGTTAGCCTTAATGGCCTCTTCACACAGGTGAAAACCTTCAATCACGTAGAGACCAGACTCTTCACGGTACTTCTTCCGCTTTAACTTTGCTAAATCTTTAACTGTTTTATTATTAACTGAACTAATTTGTTGCATAATTAATTCCTTTCCTTATAAAGAACATTCTAAAGGAAGATTTATTATTTTGAAAATGTTAAAAAATATCTTAATTAATATTCTCACGCCGATATTTTGAAATATTTACAGTAACCAATTTAACAAGCTCGTCTTTTTTAACTGTCGGTGTTTCAACGTCATCGTTAGGCAATTCTTCTACTAATGACATACTGCCAATTAAATCTTTTCCCATTTTAATCGCATCAGTCATATCTTTACCTTGGGTTTCTCTATCTAATGCTGGAACAGTAACTAAATACTTTAAATTTTTTCTTGTATTGGAGTTAATATTATTGAATAGGTTACAATTTTATCTTTTTTCATTATTATAATTATTTTTCCTATAAAAGAAGCTGGTTATTTGACCAGCAACAGATATTTAGCAGGCATAACAGTTTTGGTAGGCTCTGTGACCTCCATATAAAAGGATTTTGGTAGGCTCCCTAAACCTCTAAATAAAACAGTTTAAAAAAATTCTGTGACTTTATATCCTGCTTGTTTACAATATTATCAATCATATGTATTGTCAATAAAAAATTGTTGGACAAAATTAATTAGATAAGTAATAATATTTTCTTCTAATAAGATTTATTATTTTGAAAATGTTAAAATCAGAGTAGTTTGCAGAAAGGTCTAAAAATGAGCTTTTTTGATAAATTTCATAAAAATAAAAAAGAAGGCGGAAGCATGGAAACTTGGAAACTAACTGCCTCAGGCGTAGTTCAAGGCGTAGGTTTTCGGTGGAGCGTTGCAAGTTTAGCTCAAAATTTAGGTATCCCTGGAACCGTACGCAATAACGCTGGTGGCTCAGTCACAATCACACTGCAAGGAAATAAGGGACAAATTAACGAGTTTATTAAAGATTTGCCTCATAAAATTTCACCATATGCCAGGATTGCAAATATCACAACAGAAAAATTATCAAACGTGGAAAAGATGCATGGCTTTCATGTATTATATTAAACGTGAACTAGAAAAATTAATGTGGAGAATTGAATGAAAAAATATCGTAAATATATTGGATTGGCTGCTATTGTCTTAGGAGTCATGCTTATTGTTACCGGTTGTGCTAATGGCAATGTAACAACCCCACCACATGGTGGACTTTATGGTTGGATCTACACTTGGATTGGTAGACCGTTACAGAATATCATGCTGCAGTTCTCACGTGCTATTGGAGGCACCAACGGTGCAGGCTGGGCAATTATCCTCATGACATTAATTGTAAGAACATTGTTATTGCCATTAATGCTGAACCAACAGAAGAAGAGTGTTACCCAACAAGAACGGATGACACGTGTTCAACCGCAAATGCTGTTAATTCAAAAAGCCATGAAGCGTAAAGATTTAACCCAGCAACAACAAATGACTTTAGCGGGCTGGCAACGAGAGCTTTATTCTAAGAATAACCTCTCATTAACAGGTGGTATGGGATGTCTCCCATTAATTATCCAGATGCCAATTATGATTGGTATTTACGATGCTGTAATGTATTCAAAGACTTTAGCAAATTCAACTTTCTTCGGAATTTCACTTAGTCAAAAATCATTCTTACTCGCAATTGTCGCTACCATTTTTGCTTTCATTCAAGGTTACCTATCTATGATTGGTATTCCAAAAGAGCAGAAGAAATCAATGCAGACAATGATGCTGATGAACCCAATTATGACTTTGTTCATTACCATGACGGTTTCTGGGTCAGTAGCACTTTACTGGACAGCCGGTAACTTCTTCATGATCATTCAACAATTGATCGTAACCTTCATCGTTATGCCGAGAGTAAAGAAGAACGTTGCTAAAGAAATTGAACACCAACCAATTAAAGAAATAGTAACTCAAGCTAAGATTGATGACCTACTTAGTAACAAAGTTACAACTTCTGCTAATGATGAAAAGACAGAGGAATTACACGAAAACCTGCGTAACCGTAACAAAGGTAAACAAAACAGAAAACATTAATTTTAGGTAAAATAAATAGGCTTAGGTTTTATGAAATCTAAGGGCTCTGTGTCAATCGCTGGTGATAGAAAATTTAAAACAAGACTAAATTAATGAA
>ENA-UOOK01000693-UOOK01000693.1-fermentation-metagenome-genome-assembly--contig:-NODE-693-length-44749-cov-61.433235_pt1 | contig 44749 bp, 44 predicted proteins | sample MGYA00245777_ERZ724023 | MGnify/ENA primary metagenome ERZ724023 (study PRJEB28704, sample SAMN03018312) | fermentation metagenome | biome: anthropogenic terrestrial biome; feature: soil; material...
TCGTCCTGGCTTTCAGAATAAGGTGTGTGTAGTTCGCTTGCCATCTATTTTCCCCATTAATGTGATATTAAGGATTTTTGACTGTAAAATCTCTTCAGATGAATTTCCCGGTTGTACCTATGCCAATTCCAATCAGCCGAGTTTCCATTGGGGTAGTTCCCTTACTTCCCACATCATTCTGTTTTAGATCAAACTCGACATTGTCCATTTCCAGACCATATCCGTCCATATACTCCGAAACCAGCCTGCGACTTAGCTTGAGTCCATACTCAAGGGCCTCGCCATAATCTTCAAAAACTTCTTTTCCAAGCCCAGAGAAAACCGAATACTCCTCCCCGCCTGCGCCAGAAGGCCGGATAAGGATCTCGGTCCTGTGGATTATCTTTCCTTCAAGGGCTCCCACGGCATTTCCAACTTCATAAAACGCAGGAATTCGGATATCTGCATCTATAGCCTCATTAATCTCTTTCAGGTAAGCTCGCACAGGAGCCCCTACTAGCACAACAGGGACTTTAATATGGAATTTCAGGAATGCTTCGTTTCCAATTAACTTTGCAAGCTCCTCTTTTTTTACATTACTCGCAAAGAAAGACACAAGCTCAATGGTAAATCTTCTCACAACCTCGGCTTTAATTTGCGCCGAAAATTCCTCTCCTCCTATTTTCAGGGTTTTTCCGAGAATGCTTGCTCCGAGAACTGAAGCTTTTTCATTCCACCTCAGGTATTCTCCAAGCACGTGAAGCGCATCAGTAGGGGTAAACCCAATCTGGCTAACATGTCTTTTCCTTATCAAATTTTTAAGGATGCCTGCAAACATCAGTGGGTGCTTCCCTGTCAACTCTGAGAGCTCAGACACAGACCGAGGCTCTGCCCCAAGCTGATTGAGAATTGCCTTTTCACCCTCTTCGAGTTCTCCTGTCAGAAGTTCAGGGGAGTTCTCCTTGTTCCTTATAAAAAACGAGGTCGGCTGTATGATTTCATCCATTATGCGTTCATTCGGGATTTCAATTTTTTTCAGTTTATCCAGAAGGCTGGGAAATTCCGAGGCTGCTAGACAGAGAGGAATTGCTCTTGTAGGCCCGAGATAGGTTTTTCTTTTAATCCAGACTAGACTGTCTCCCCCAAGAGCCGAGGTTTCCATCCTGATCGCTTTTACCATAGTTTTCCAGTCCCCTACCTTTGCTCCCGAACTGCTTATCTCAGGGATTCCTCCTGAAATCATGGAGATATCAGTGCTTGTGCCTCCCACGTCTACTGTCACGCAGGTATCGAGACCAGTCAGGTAGGCAGCTCCTACAAGGCTTGCTGCAGGTCCGGAAAAAATTGATTCTACCGGTTTTTGCAGGGCTTCTTCTATGCTGACCAGTGACCCATCGCATTTCATCATCATCAGGGTAGCTTTGATTTCTTTTTCCTGCATTATGGTCCGGACTGAATTGATGAACTGTTTGCTGACTGGGATAAGTTCGGCATTAAGGAGCGCGGTTACGGCTCTTTCATAAGCTCCCAGGCTCGTGGAAAGCTCGTGCCCGCAAACCACGGGCAAACCAGTCATTTCCTGAATTATTTCCTTTACCTTAAGCTCATGCTCAGGGTTTCGGACTCCAAAATAACCGGAAACTGCAAATGCAGCTACTTTATTTTTTACCTGTTTAACAAAATCTCTAATAGTTTCCAGATCCTCGAGTGGGGCGATTTCGTTGCCGCTGGAATCATGTCCGCCCTGGATTGAGATCGTGTAGTGATTGACAAGCTTTTTGGGAATAGTATGCCCTATAAGGATCAAACCTGCAGGATATCCCTTGCCTTCAAGCGTAGTATTGGTAGCAAGCGTAGTAGAAACCGAAACGAATTTTATCCTTTTAAAGCACCTGGGATCCAGTCCTTCAATTGAATTCTTTATTCCCCTTATAAGATCAGGATAAGTAGTAAGTGCTTTATTTGACTCGATAATTGTCCCATTTGACATATCCATAATAGCGACATCGGTATAAGTCCCGCCTGTATCAATACCCAGTCCCAGATACATTATATTCCTCCCATGCAATCCCTATGAATGACCTTTTTTTCATTTTTATTTTCTATTTCCCATCTTATTTGTGCTAATTCACCAGAATATTCTCTGTTTCAGGGGTCTTCTATGTCCAGAATACCTGGATTAAATTTTAAAAGGCAAAGTCAGTTTCAAAAAAGATTCCACAAACTGCACCAGGGTTTATATGAAAATGAGTGGAGAAATCCACCCATATCATATGCCTTTTTACTTGGCAAATTTCGTTTGGAGCCTTTGTTTTCAACCCTATTCTTTATCCTCTTATATTTCTTGCAGATCTTGTTTGCTTTTCCTTCAAAATGGCATATTACCGCAGATGGCACAACTGCGGTTTTTCTCAAATGGAGGTTTAGAAATAAATTTCTATCTATCTTTTTGGCTTTTATAAAGGAGGTTTTTTAATTTTCTGGATACAGAATAGGAGATCTCCAAATTTCTGGATTTTAAATTAAAATGGGGAGAGGAATCTCACCCCATGATCTTTTTCTGAAGTTCTGGACCGAGTTCCTTTACTGCATTCACCATTGCCTGCACTGTGGTCAGTGGGCCGCCTGGTGGGACTTCACATCCTGTAGACATAACATACTTGGACTGCAGTCCATTCTCCTTGAGGACAGGCAGTACATTTTCAAGTAGAGTTTCTGTATTGTCCTTTACCTTCTGTACACCTGCTGCTGAGCCGTCCATGAAATCAATAGGGTTGACTTCTCCCATCATACAGCAGATATCTCCGTACTTGGGAATGAGATCAGCATAGTTCTGGGACCCTTTATCTCTGGTCTTCTCGTAGTAAGCATAGCTGTAGAGGGCTGTTCCAAACTTCCTGATCTGAGTCTCAAAGTGCACAGCATCAGCGCAATTGTGAATAATGTAGGGCTGGTTATACTGTTTGAAGATAGGAACATGCTGGTCATAGACAAACTTTCCATCAAACTTCCAGTAGTCATCTTCACTCATAATTACATTGTTGGACCAGAGGTTATCGACACAGAGAGCATCACAGGCATCCTCATTGAAGAAGAGCTCGGAAAGCTGGCAGATGTAATCGGAACACTTCTGGACAGCCTCAAGAACAACATCAGGCTGAGTCTTCATATCCATAAGTACGCGGTCTGCGCCCATAAGCTGGGTAAGGGTAAGCAATGGACCTTCGTGGAAACCGATGAAGGGAGTGTTAAGCTCTTTGTTGAGTTTTTCCTTTGCCTGCTTTGAAGACATAACAAGCTCATAGCCACGGGTGCCTTTCTTAAGTTCTGGGACTTCGATCTTTTCATAGTCTTTTATGTGCCCTTCTGAGGATGGGGTGTCTTCTTCAGGGTATTTGATCTTACATCCGAAGTCTGCGGATGTGGCTGAAAGGTCAGCAAGACCCACGAACATATCAAGGTCGAGATACTTACAACCAAGGAAAGCGCTCTCTGTGAAGGCTTCAGCCTTTGTGGCATAGTCCCTGTAGTTGACTCCAGCGAATTTTCTGAGCACGCCACAGGCAAGTGGATAGACAGGCAGGCGGTCGACCTTCTTGTCAGACATTGCAGATAAGGTCCTGTCGATATGGGTCATTTCCTCCTTGCTCTTCACGCCAATACTTTCGAATTCCTCTTTAATCAGGTTTGCAGTCTCAAGTCCGATGTCAACTTTATCAGAAACTACTCTCTTTGCGAGAATTTCCCTGTACTTAATCTTTCCAAGGTTGATTTTCTCTTCGCTCCATCTCACATCTTTAGGATCGAGCTCTTTTACAGCTTCAGTTGCCCAGGCACTTGCATGCATTGCATCGGCGTGAGTGGAATCGGCTCCAATTCCTGTGGCAAATTCTTCCGAGACAGGAGCTCCTCCTACCATAACCTTCATAGCATCGCGAATACCTTCTTCCTGGAGAATTTCAATAACCTTCCCCATGTTGGTCATGGTTGTGGTCATTAGTGCGCTTATGGAAACAAGTTCTGCTTTGTGTTCTTTTGCGGCTTCGACAAACTGCTCTATAGGTACATCTGCACCAAGGTCGATCATTTTGAACCCGCCTGCACTCAGCATCGTTTTTACGAGATTCTTCCCTATATCGTGTACGTCTCCTTCAATTGTTCCGATGATACCCACTGCCTGCACACCATCTCCTTCGATCTTCATAGCAGGAGAGAGGATATCCATGCCTGCATACATTGCTCCAGAGGCGATGAGCAGGTGAGGTACAAAGGCTTCTCCTTTCTCGTAATTGTCACTTACAATAGACATTCCTCTTGCAAGTCCATTTACGATTGCATCATAGGGGTCAACACTGCCTTCGTCCAGTATTTTCTGTGCCAGTTCTTCTATAAGGTCATCGTCTCCATCGACGACAGCCTCCGCTAATTGGTTAAAGATATCTGCTGTCATAAAAAACGCTTCCAACATATTTTGTAAATTTATTTTGCAATTGTCCCTTACTAGGGAGTAAGTAACTAGATCAGGAACTCACCTCTCAAATAAGCTCCTGTATAACTGTTAACTTACACAACTATTACATTAACTCCAAAACATATAACATAAACTCACAGATTGAATTAACGCGGTTAACATCTCTTCAGATACCTAATTTGGCTAATTACGCTGATTATATAAATTTGCCTGATCTTGTGAGATTTGCAGATTTTGTTAATCTCCCTGATTCTTGTGAAACCATCCTGTTTTGTGGGTTTATCTGATTTGATGCAGGGCTTTTACTCAATCAATGGTTCTGATCAGATCAAAGGCTTTGATTAGATGAAAGGCATCTTCAGCAAAAATTTCAAAAATAGGGGATAATTAACTCTATTTTAGTAAAAGAAGACGTATTTAACTCCTTCTCCAAATAAACGGATTTTTAATGTTGCTCTGCCAGTTTATGGTCCGAAAGCTCAGAAATTAAAATCTGTTGTTGACAAAAAAGAGTGAATCTTAGGTAAGTTAAAGAGGTTTATGAAGTTAAAATCAATGTTCTCAAATAATTTTAATGTCAACATTTGCTGATTACGAATTAAACTGGAAATTTACTATTTATTATGAAATAAGGCTGGAGTGCTCACAAGCCTATATTTAGTAAATCTATTGGTACCGGGGCATAGTTTGAAAAATGGATTGACCATAGATTGAAAATAGATTGACTATGGATTGACACTATAGAATTTATTCGTGCCTGGGCTTCAGGCTTTTTCGCACTCGAGTTCCCTTATTTTCCTTGAGTATTTCATGTAATGCAGAAAGAGATCCTCTCCCCATTTCAGGGCGGTTTTCTCCAGGCTCATCATTGCATGGTTGTAATAGATACCATTTTTGTAAAAGAGGGAAAGAGCCATGAAATGATCTGTTACCACACTTGATGCTAACCTTATGGGGCAGTCGCAAACAAAAATTTTCGCGTTATCCCTAGTTAGGTATTCTTTGAAGGACGAACTATATTCATTTTTCAGCCTTTCGAATACTGGATCTGTGACAATAAGGGAAACCTCGGTTCCTTTTTTTATGAGTTCGACATAGGTTGAAGAATAAGCAGGGTTGAAATATGAAGACACTTCCATGATATGAACTGAGGAAGTCAATTTTTCTTCGATTTTCAGGGGAATTTCGTACATTCGGTCCAGATCGGGTTCAACAAATTCGCAGCTTCCCAGATCATCAATCCGATCAAGGAGGTTAACAGGAATTGCTTTTATGTTGTGGTTTTCCCAGTAATCCATATGCTTCGAAAACACTTCCAGTGTATCCAACAGCGGCTTCATTTTCTTAACGACCACTTCTCCGATGTCCGAAAGTTTGTAAAGGTCATCTTCATAGATAATAAGCCCCTGGCTGATTAGAATCTTGATCTGGGTCATGATTGCACTTGTGTTCACGTTGAGGATGTTTTTAATTTCATCAATGTTTCTGGGTCCCACTATCAACAACAGAAGAAGATCTTTCCGCTTGTCCGAAAGGAAAAGAGTACCCAATAATTCCAGTTTCATCGTAAATCTCCAGCCACGTCATTTAACATTTTAAACTTAGACTCCATTGAGTCTTTTGACTCTATTGACTCTTTTTTATTTGCGCTTCCGGTTTCAGGACCTTTTTGGAAGCCTTACATGCATTATAGTGCCTGAACCTTCCTCACTTTCCACCCAAATCTCACCTCCATGGGCATTTACAATATTCTTGCAAATATAGAACCCCGATTCAAGCCCCTGATACCTGCGAGAGAGAGAGTCGTCTACCTGGTAGATCCTGTGGAAAATATGAGGGATAAGCCTTTTCTGGATGCCCGTTCCGCTGTCTTTCACCATAACATGGATATTTTCTTCTTCCTCTTCTTCCATGGCTTTTACTTCAAGAATTCCACCATGAGGTGTAAACTTGATAGCGTTGCTGATAAGGGTTGTAAAGAGTTCGGTCAGCTTGTTCTTATCTCCCCAAATCAGAGGCAGGTTCTGGGGTAGCTCACTCTTAAAATTCAAAGCCTTTTCATCGATAAGCAGAACCAGATTGAGATAGGCATTTGAAAGGATTTTCTTGAGCTCGACTTCACCAAAAGAATACTCGATCTTTCCTGCCTGTTCCAGGCTCATATAAAGCAATGAGTCCACCATATGCCTTAATCGGTCCGAACTTGTAATAACGGAATCTATAGCCTTCTGCTGCTGGTCTTCAATTGCTCCCCAGGTTTCGTAATCTATAATCTCACTGAAACCAAGTGTGAGATCGGGCAGGTTTTCAGCCACAAACTCAGCTTTTATCCTGTTAAGAGACCTCAGCTCGTCATTAGCTTTTGAAAGATCTTCAGAAGAGGTTTTCAGGGCGCTTTCCAACTGCTTTCTCTGGATTAACTGCCACATTCCTTGCATAAGCAGAGTTACCTGCCTTAGATCAGATTCATCGTACGGCTCGTCTTTGTTTCCTACCCCTGCAACAGCAACAATCCTATCTCCGTCAAATATAGGCACATTCATATGCCTTGTCAGTCGCACGTGATTTTCAGGATAACCTTTCTTCAGCGTGCTCGGAGCTATGTAGTCATTTGTAATAATGGGCTTGCGCTGCCTGACTGCCTCACCCCAAAGACCTGTGGTCTTTATGGGATAAATGAAGCGTTTGTCTTCAATAGTACATTCTTCCATGGCACTTTTTGACCAAGAGTGCATAATCAAGGAGGTCTCGTAGGCATCCATAAATGCCAGATACCCGAGTTTGCTTCCTGTAAGCCTGACTGCCTCTTCCCGCGCAAAATCAGTAATCTCTTTTAAGGAAGCTCCTGTCATCTGATTGAGTTTTACCAGAGCTTCGAGCCTGGCTTCGTTAAGTTTCTGTGCAGCTTCGGCCTTTTCGCGCTCTGTTATATCCCTGGCAACCGAGAGAATAGTTTTCTTGCCGTCATAATCAATGATCCTGGCGCTTACTTCAAGAGGAACAACAGTACCATCCTTGCAAACAGCTCCGGCTTTATAAACCCGGGAACCTTCACTCTGAATCTTTTTGAGGTTTTCTCTAACTGAATCCCAGTACTCGGCAGGAATGATCTCTTCTGCCTCCATTTTCAGAATGTCTTCTTTGTTATATCCAATCCGGTCTACCACTGCCTGGTTTACGTCTATGTAGCTTGTCCCTTCAGGCTCGCGAATATACAAATGGTCATTGATATTATTGAAAACCGTCCTGAACTTGTTCTCGGATTCTTTGAGAGTCTCTTCTGCCAGCTTATGTTCAATCGCAATGGCTGCTAGCTGGGCATTTGTTTTCATAAAATCAAGGTCTTCTTTCTCAGGTCTGCGCACTTCGCTGTAGTACATAGAAAAGACGCCCAGAACCTCTCCTGAGGATGAAATTATGGGTTCAGACCAGCAGGCTTTCAGCCCGACTTCTGAGGCAAGTTCCCTGTATTCGGTCCAGTAAGGATGCTCCGTAACATTGTCTACTGTAACCTTCTTTTTCATGTAGGCTGCAGTTCCAAAGGACGCAGCCCCAAACCCTATCTCAATTCCATTGGTCCTGTTTACGTAATAAGTAGGAAGCTCGGGAGCAACGCAGTAAAAAAGATGCTTCTTTTCCCGGTCAAGCAGCATAACCGAGCATATCGAGCCAGGCTTGATATTTTCTGCGTTCTGGATAAGAAGCAAAAGGATTTCGTCCAGGGGAGCCCTTGAAGCCAGTCTTTCCAGGACCTGGTTCTGCCCTCTAATCATCTCCTCGGCAAGCTTACGTTCGGTAATATCAAGGATAATTCCCTGGTAATTGATAATTTCTCCTTTTTCGTTTCTTTTTATGAGGGTCCTGTCATCTATGTATCGCACCTTTCCTGACTTTGTCAGGATCCTGTGCTCCTAGGTGCAGTAATTGTATCCTTCTCTTGAAAATCTTGCCACATCTGCGCGAATTCTTTCACGGTCTTCAGGATGTATCAGATCTTCAAAGCGGATTTTTCCTGAGATGAACTCTTCAGGGGTATATCCCAGCTTTGCAATGTTCTCAGAAACAAATTCAACAGGCCAGTACTCCTCTGGCTTGCACAAAAAGACAAATACCTGACTGCTATTTATGATATTTTCCAGTTCATTCTTTTTTTCCAGGGTTTTTTGCATTGACTCTTCAGCCGTTTTGCGCTGGGTAATATCAAAAAGGATGCCCTGGTAATGGGTCACACGTCCATTGTCGTCTTTTCGGATGTAGAGTTTTACTTCGACCCAGCGGGTTTCCCCTGAAGCTGTCAATATCCTGTATTCCTGCGTCAGCTCCGAACACCCATCTTTTAAACATTCGCTTATTTCCAAATTTACCTTTTCGAGGTCATGAGGGTGAATAGTGTCAAGGTACTGGATTCTTCCGGAAATGAAATCTTCAACCCTGTAACCGAACTGCTGAATGTTTTCAGTGACAAGTTCAAGAGGCCAGTTCTGAGTTGACCTACATAGAAAAATAACTACAGGACTGCTGATTATAATTGAATCCATGTTTATATCGAATTGTTTCATAGGTTTGTTTCCCATAATTAGATTCTAAAGTTTATTTAATTGGTTAATTAGTGGTTCTGAGCTTTTTAAGGCTTTTATAGTGAATGTGCTTCAAAATCTTTTATATAGCCTTCACTTTCATAAGCTAATATCCTGGAGTTATTTCATTACAACGGGTTGGAGAAATAATTCTCTAGAGAATTGCTGAGACTTAGAAATTTCTAGAGAATTGCTGAGACTTAGAAATTTAATAATTCTAGAAGGCTAAATTCTTTCCAAATAAAATAGAAACTTGACTTATTTATCTTTTATTATTTATTTTAGCTATTATTAATTATCGATTTAGATTAATTTGTATATATAAACCTGTTTTTTTATAATCAAATTGATATATATTCCTTTATGTTTTCTTTTTTGATTTAAAGGACTAAACAAGTTTTATCATATTAAATATCATTATTTCATTTTTATACTATTGGACTTTATACTATTAGACTTTATACTATTCAGACTTTATACTGTTTCAGCTTTATACCATATAATTTGTTATCCCTTTATTTTAGTCTTGGAGGCCATAGATGGAGCAAAACCTGAAAAAGAGATTAATAAATGCCCTTCAGGGAAACCCTATTGATATGATTCCCTGCCTTTCTGTAACCCAGACCGGTACTGTAGAGCTGATGGATATTACAGGGTCAGCCTGGCCAGCCGCACATTCCGACCCGGAAAAAATGGCAAGTCTTGCCCTTGCAGCCCACAAATTTACAGGGCTCGAAGCCGTACGCTATCCCTACTGCCTGACTGTGCTTGCTGAAATCATGGGCTGCAATGTAAGAATGGGCACAAAAGAAATCCAGCCTTCGGTTTTAACCCACCCCTTCTCAGACGGGCCTGAGAATCTTAGAATTCCAGAAAACCTGATTGAGAAGGGAAGAATTCCTGTTGTCCTGAAAGCAACCGAAATCCTGAAAGCCCGTACAGAAAATGGAGCTGATTCTGAAGTCCCCCTAATTGCGGGCATGGAAGGCCCCCTGACAGTTTATTCACATCTTGCCGAAATAAAAAACTGTTTGATCTGGACTATAAAAAAACCCGAATATTTTGATACATTCGTGGAAACCTGCACTGAGATCTGTATAGAATATGCAAATACACTTTTTGAGCACGGCGCAGATGTCGTTTGTATGCCAGACGGTGGAATAATTGGATCAAGAATGATGCCTTCTTCAGTCCTGGAATATTCTGTCAAACCTTTCTACAAAAGGTTCTGCAAGAAAGTAAAAGGCCCAAAAATTCTCCATATCTGCGGCGATATTGGGGATTCCTTGAAAACTCTCTCTGAGTGTGGTTTCGATGCTATCAGTATTGAAGAAAAGGTAAGCATAAAAGCTGCAAAAGAGGCTATTGGCAATAGGGCAAGGTTAATCGGTAATGTCTCTCCCTCAAGGACGTTGCTTTTCGGAACCCCTGATGCCGTGAAAGCAGAAGCAAAACAGTGCCTTTCAGCCGGTGTGGATATTCTTGCTCCAGGCTGTGGAATTGCTCCAAGGACCCCGCTTGCAAATCTAAAAGCTCTGGTGGAAGCTAGGAATGAATGGTATGAAGAGAAGGATTGAAAAGATTAAAGGCAGATGAAAAGTAAAGGGAGAAATAAGACCGAGCAGCCTTAATAGCTATTCTGGCCATTCTTATCACACTCGGCGCGGGAGAGCGGCCTTTCCCAAGTAAAATAGAAAGAATTAATTTAGGTGGTCTCAAGCAACTGCAGGGAACATGTATACCTTTTCAATTACAGATGCCCCTTTCCAATGATTCCCTTTGCCCGATAGTATCTTCTCCCCACTTTTGTTTCACTGCTTCACTCCACTGGAGTTTACCGTTTCCGATCATGGATTTCGGAATTTCAAAAACGTTTGATCTTGTGATTCTGGAAGCCTTTAACTTTGACAATTTATACTGACTTGATTCCGTATCATACACCATCTTGTGACCAAATCTAAATGCATTAAGTATCTCGGAAAATTTGCTAACCTGACTTAGTTCGTCATTTGACCCTATTCTTTGCCCCGGATTCATTTTTTCTATTTCGAGCTCTTCCCTTCGTATATCTTCCAGGTACCATAAACTTTTATCAACTTCATTCTTAAATACAATTATATGCCATTTTAGAGACGAAGGGTACGACATTGTTAAAAGCTCATGTAATTCCTTGATAAGATCAAAATCATCTGTCGTTTTTTCAATTTCTTCCATTACTTTTTTCATTCTGGCCAGATTTGCTTTCTCTTTTCCCTTACTTGTAGACATACTCATTCACACATTTAAAATTTAATAATACAGTATACCAGCTTATGTATTTTAATCCTTTGTTTGTAAAGAATAAAGGTAAATCATTAATAAAACTAAGAAAGCGAAGTAAAAAGTCGGCGACGAGATCCAAATTACGTCAAAGGTAACTGTGCAATATAATATATAATTATACATCGTGATATATAATTCTTACTTATATATTACTTAGCATATGTTAACCAGCGAGAAAAGGGCTCCGTGCTGTTGCACTTGCAGTGCAACTCCAAGAAAATCGAAGATTTTCTGTGATCCCAAGACGGGACTCGGGCTGCAGAGCCACAACTCTGCCGGGCAAAAAATATTACTACCATCCCAGCAATTAACCCTCAAATGATTATAGGTGTAATGGGTCCCGAAGGCTCGTACTCGGAAAAGGCTGCAAAACTATGGGTTCTGAGACACGGGAAAGATAGTGCAGAAATCCAGTATTTTACAGATATAGAGGACACATTTCTGGCAGCGGTGCAAGGAAAATCCGATCTCTCGATAATCCCGATAGAGAACTCTATTGAGGGTTCGATAGGCGTTACTCTTGATTTACTTCTTGAAAATGGGGCCGATATAGTCGGAGAAATCGTTGTCAAAATCGAGCACTGTCTCCTCTCGAAAGGTGGGGCTGAGAAGATCAAAGTCATACTTTCGCACCCACAGGGGCTTGCCCAATGCAGGCATTTTCTGAAAAAGAATTTCCCTGAGGCTGAACTCAGGAGCACGGGCAGCACTTCCCATGCAGCAAGGCTTGCAGGAGAGTTTGAAGAGATGGCAGCAATCGCTTCCCCTGAAGCTGCCGAGCATTATGGGTTAAAAATTCTTGTTTCAAATATTCAGGATCGGAAAGAAAATTACACCCGTTTCATTGTTTTGCGGGCCGTCGAAAAAAACCAGGTTGAGCAAGATTCATGTGCCGCAGATAATAAACTGGATAAAGAAAAATCACAATTCTATCTTGGACAGGAATCAGGGAGTGATTCATTCCGGCCTGAAAAAGAAGTCGGGCTTGAGAACTCCAGTTTTTTAGCCTATAAAACCTCCATTATAATATATCTGGAAAAAGACAGGCCAGGAGCCTTATACGAAATTCTCGGGGCTTTTGCAAAAAGGAAAATTAACCTTACCAGGATCGAATCCAGACCCTCAAAAAAGGAGCTTGGGGATTATTACTTCTACATTGATTTTGAAGGGCACGCCAGCGATGCACTTATAAAAGATGCCTTAAAAGAAATAGAGGATAAAACTGATACTCTAAAGGTACTGGGTTCTTATCTTGCTTTCAAGAATTAAACGGAAAAATTGAAATGGTCCGAAGATAAAAGAGATTTAACAAAGTCTGCGCGGTGTGATGGTTTGGATCTTGAAACATCAATTAATAAATATGAATCTGCAGTCCGAATTTACAGATTACTATACACATTATTTGATTTTGCCACTACATTTTTTGTTTTATATATTATCTTTTCATTAACTAATATGAAAGATGTTTTTTCAATAATAAGTACTTTTGAACCCTATACGGGTATAAAATATAATTTTTTAGGCTTTAATGTGCTATTTGAAACTTTAGGAATTGTATTAATTGAACTCCTACTTTCTGTAATAATCACTTCTATTAGATATGCTCGAAAAGAAAAGAAAGATGCCATACATCTTATTGAAGAAGAATTTCCAACACTTAAAGAAAGGCTGAGAACCGCATATGACAACAGGAACACGGAAAATATAATTGTTAAGGATCTCATAGGCGGGGTGATTATTGATTTAATGCCGATAAAATCCTCTTCACTACTTAACCAAAAGTTGTTAATTATAGGGATTGGGTCGATGCTACTTGCAGGTTCGGGTTCTACTTATATAGCAGTTACAGACTATCATACAGACATAACTCCTAAAGATCTACCTCAAGTGATCGAAAAAATTCCCCTTATCTCGAATTCGAATACTGATCTTTACCAGGTAGAGGAAAACGGCGGGACCTCAGATGACAAAAACCAGGAAAATCTCTTTGGAGAGCCTGCTGTTATTGTGGTGGAAGGCAAAGAAGTTGATCTGAAAATTCCTCCGGGAGCAGGGCAAGGCTTTACAAGCCAGGAAGCAGGGAAACAAAATAATGATTCATTCATCCAGTCAGGCTCTGTAGACCCTGAAGCAGCTGCATCCAAGGCTTATTATGAAAATCTACCTGAAGGATACAGGAACGTTATTCAGAGTTATTTTGAAGGACTTGCAGAAGAGTAATTGGAAAAAATATCTAAGGTCGGATTTACCTGCGCACTCCGTTTTATCGAAAGTTGTCTGAAAGCAGTTTTTGAATAACAGACCTTTTCTAGAGGCACACTGTTCCAGAGCAGGTAATGTCCAGAGAAAGCGGGCTTTACGCCCTGCAAAAACAGAAACTTAAAGGGTGAAGCAGATATGAGTGAAATAAATAACGATTCCGGGCAGGCTGCCACGACCTATCAGAATGCAAGCAGGATTTTCAAAAGCTTTTTTGAAGAGATTGGAAACGTTGTGGTAGGCCAGAATAAAGTAGTGGAGCAGATCGTGATTGCAATAATCTGTGAAGGGCATGCCCTTGTAGAGAGTAATCCAGGACTTGGAAAAACGCTTATGATTTCCACAGTCTCAAAGGCAATGAACCTGAAATTCAGCAGAATCCAGTGTACCCCTGACCTCATGCCTTCTGACATTACAGGAACAAATGTTATTGAAGAGAAAGACAACAAAAAAGAATTCAGGTTCCAGCCGGGACCCGTCTTTGCAAATGTTGTCCTTGCAGATGAGATTAACAGGGCGTCCCCAAAAACCCAGTCAGCCCTGCTTGAAGCTATGCAGGAAAAGCAGGTAACTGTCGGAAACGATACCTTCCTGCTGGACCGTCCCTTCTTCATTCTTGCAACTCAGAACCCCATAGAAATGGAAGGCACATATCCCCTGCCTGAAGCCCAGCTCGACCGTTTTCTCTTAAAAATTCTTGTAGATTATCCTTCTCATGAAGAGGAGCTGGAAATAGTAAACCGATACACGAGATCCGAAGTCCCGAAGATTTCCAGGGGTCTTGATAAATCCACACTCCTCGATTTGCAGAAACTTGCCAGACAGGTTCCTATCTCTGATGAACTCAAGCAGCGCGTCCTTTCTATTGTGAGCATGACAAGAAAAAACAAAGAACATATAGAGTATGGGGCTTCTCCTAGAGCATCCATCGGCCTTATCCTTGCTGCAAAAGCCAGAGCTCTAATAGAGGGCAGGAACTTCGTAAGCAAAGAGGATATTGATTACATGGCATATCCTGTCCTCCGTCACAGACTTATTCTGACTTTCGAAGCCGAAAGAAGCGGAATGACCCCAGATCAGGCTATTGAGGATATTATCAGGAAAGTAAAGTAAAAAAATGAAGTAAAACCTAATTTCTGGGATTGCCAGGTCAGGAAAAAGACTATAGAATAAGTTAAAGTAACCTTGAAGGTTTCCCCCAGGTCTGGAATAATCCGGACTTTTTATTGACGATCCAGAATGACTCGCACAAAACAAAATATCGAAACTGACTTTTTTAAGCAGCTTGACCGCTTTACTTTCTCTGTCCGGAAAAGAGTATCAACCGTTTACGCCGGAAACCGTCCCTCCACCCGAAGCGGGCATGGTATCGATACCATCGGATTCAGGGAATATGATCTTAACGACAGCCTGAAAGATATCGACTGGAAAGCCTATGCGAGGACTGAAAAGCTTTATGTGCGGCAGTTTGAGGAAGAAAAAACCCTTACTACCCATATCCTTCTGGATGCCAGCAAAAGTATGGATTACCCTGAGAAGGGAACTTCGAAATTCGAGTATGCTGCCATGCTCGCTGCAGGCTATGCCTACATGGTAACAAAATATAACGATAGATTTGCAATCTCAACCTTTACACAGGAAATCGAGATAAATAAACCCAGCAGGGGACGAAAAAACCTTCTGCGGGCAATCGACAGGCTAACAGAACTCGAGCTATCAGGGGGGACCTCCATCGGGGAGGCTGTCATAAAGTACAGCCGGGAAATCAAATCCAGATCCCTTGTAATCCTTGTCTCGGATTTTCTTCAGGAACCTGAGGCAATAGAAACTGCAGTTTCCAGATTATCTCATCATGATCTCATTCTGGTTCAGGTTCTCGACCCCACAGAAAAGGTGCTTCCTCTTAATGGAAACAGCAAGCTTATAGACCTTGAAACCGGAGAAGAGGTCAGGACTTATATCAGTGAAAGTTTCAAAGAGAAATACCTTAAAAAACTCGATGACCACAACGCAAGGATTAAAAAAGCCTGCATGAAGGCAGGGGCTGAGTTCTATAGTTTTACAACCGACACCCCTATCTTTGACGCTTTCTACCATACCATCAGGAGAAGGAGACGCTAAAAAATGCCTTTTGAAAATCCCTTTGCTCTTGCTGCTCTCCTGAGTATCATCCCGCTTATCATTCTTTATATGCTCCGTCCCAAGCCGGCAGTACTTTCAATTCCCTCACTCATGTTTGTCCTTAAGCTTGAGAGAGAAAGAAAACGGGTTTACGCCTCGCTCACGAAAATCGTGCAGGACCCGCTTTTCCTGATCCAGCTCCTGATGCTGATCCTTCTTTCCATTGCGGCAGCAGGCTATTATTACAATTCGGAAGAACCTCTGAGTGGAGAGCATACCGTGCTCATCCTTGATACCTCTGCAAGCATGCAGGTTGATTCCCGCTTTGAGGACGCGGTTGGGATTGCTGATGATTATGTGAGCAAGAGAAACAGTATAATTCTGGCTTCGGATATGCCTTTGCTTGCCCTTGAAGGAGGAAGCGCCTCGGCTGCACACGACATTTTCAAGAAGGTCAAGCCAGGTGCAGGCGCAGCCGACCTATCTGCAGCAATTACCACAGGTATGCGGTCTCTTTCCAGGGAAGGGGGAAGAATCATTGTTATTTCGGATTTTGCTTACTCCAAAGGTGATGACCCTGTTGCTTCCAAGAACCTAGCTGAGTCCTACGGGATTGAGGTTAATTTCGTAAAAGTAGGAAAGCCTGCCGATAATATTGGTATCATTAACGGCTGGATTGAAGCCACAGATGGAAAATACGGCTATACAGGTGTGATCAAGAACTATAAGGATCAGAATCAGCGTGTAAAAATCGAAACCGTTAGAGGAACTTCAGGAAACGCAACAACATCTTTTACCCTTGATGTCCCTGCAGGTGAGACAAACCAGTTCACTCTTGGAAACCTTGGGCCAGGGATTACAACAGTCCGGCTCGATGTGAAAGACAGTCAGCCTGTTGACAATAAAGCCTATATCTCAATTCCAGAGACCTCAGATCAGCGTATACTCTATATTACTGATAATGGTAAGCTGCCTTCGAAAACTGCGCTCTCCCTGCTTCCAAACAGTGACCTGACTGTCTCAGAATCAGTACCTGCTGAGCTTGACAAATATACCCTTGTTGTGCTTGCCCAGAAAGAGACGCCTATTGCTGATACTTCGGTCGAAAGAATTGAAAACTATGTCAGGAACGGAGGCAATGCAGTTTTTATTGTAAGCGGAGCCCTGATTCCCGAGAAAACCGAGGTTGACCTTATCAGGATCCTACCTGTGAAGCCTCTTAGACTTGAGGATGCAGAATATGGGATCAGAGTTAAAGAAATCCAGAAAAGCAGTATTACAAAGGACATAAGAAGCAACGAAATCTCGGTCCGTAAATACATGAGTGCAGCTGAAAGAACTGGCTCAACAACCCTTGTAGCGCTTGAAAACGATGTCCCTATATTGAGTTACTGGCAGGTAGGTAGGGGAACGGTTTTCTATATGGGGCTGAGTGATGAACTCGGGGAAAATTCCTGGAATAATTTCCATAACCTGCCTGAGTATCCAGTTTTCTGGATAAAACTTGTCCAGTGGCTTGGAGGGACAGGCGATATCTCAGAATATAACCTGAAAACCGGTACATTGACCTCCCTTGCGAAAACTGAGGAAATCCGTACGCCTTCAAAGACTTTCACTTCAAACCGCATCCTCTTTGACGAGGCTGGAATCTATGAGCTTGCAGGGAAGAAAATTGCAGTCAATCTCTACGATGACCGGGAATCGAATACTAAAATCGATGCCTCGGAATTGATAAAAAGGGCGGTTTCGAATGATGAACCCAAACTTGTAAGGGCGGATTCCTATACCGCCAAACAGGATATTACCAATTACCTGATAGGAGTTTTATTCCTGCTCATACTGCTTGAAATCCTTATTGTGCGCCAGCGGGGTGAATTATGATCTCCCTTGAACATCCCGAGATGCTCTTCCTGATAATCCCTGTAATTATTGTGGGATTCTATCTCCTGAGGAAAACAAAAACAAAGCTTGTAGAATGGAGAATGCTTGTCGCGTTCCTGCTTGTGCTTGCCCTGGCTTCTCCCTTTACTACGGTTACACAAACGATTAGTGAAGAAGATCCTTCTCTTGTGCTGGTTCAGGATCAGACTTCAAGTATGGGGCTCTTTCCTGAAGAAGCAGGCAGTGAACTGTACAAAGCCCTTGTAGCCAATACTCCAACAACTTTAGTCCAGCTAACCGGGGATAAAACCTCGCTTGGAGATACTATTATGCAATATGCGGGCGGTGGCAACCAGATAATACTGGTCAGCGACGGGAACAATAATGCAGGCAAGGATCTCCCTGAAGCCCTGGAATTTGCAAAAGAAACCGATACTCCGGTCTATCTTATCCAGCCCGAACTAAAAGCGAATGACCTCAGTGTCGAAGTGCTCGGGGACAAGACCGTGGTCGTGGATAACCAGAACGAGTTTGAGATAGTTGTCCGCCAGGCTTCAAACCAAAATGTCAGCTATTTCCTTGAGGTATTTGTGGATGGGCAGCTTTCGCAGAGCAAGGACTTTACTCTGGAGGGAAGGAACAACATTGATGATCCTATTAAGATTAACCAGGCTTTTAACACTCTCGGCGCCCATAATATAAGGGTAAAAATCACTCCGCATGAGGGAGACATTAATAGCCAAAACAATGAGTTCTCTAAGGGAATATATGTAATTCCTAAACCGAAAGTTTTGCTCATAACAAACGAGCCTGACTCCCCTTTAAGCCAGATCCTTTCCGAGCTATATGAAGTTTCTATAGAGAGAGAATTGCCTAGGATGGAAGTCTTTGAGGAAAATAAGGCTCTTGTAATTGACAATATGTACATTACCGATCTCTCGGAAAATGATGTTAATAATATCAGGAAATACGTTACTGGCGGAAATGGGCTAATTGTTGTAGGTGGCAACTCAGCTTATGATAGGCCTCTTTCCAGAAATTATCGCAACTCTTCTTTCGAAGAATTATTGCCTGTAATCTCAAAGCCTTCAGATTGGAAAGGGGGAAGAGATGTGGTAATTATCATAGATTTGACAGGGAGTTTGGCAGGTGGACCTAGTAAAGGTGGTGGATATGCTTCTCCAGAGACGGTAGAGTATTACCAAAAACTAACTAAAAGTGAGAAATTAGCTAGAGAGCTTGCTGAAAAAACAGCGGAGGCTGAACGTGGAAGGGCAGAGATAGCTGCGTCGCGTAGGGTAAATGTTCCGGTTTCAATAGCAAATAGTATTGTTGAAGCTCAAAATTTAAAAGACGCTCAACTACTTGTTCTGACTTTTAAGGACGAAGTTGATTATCTTACCCGGGACTTTGTGGATCTTAATCTTGAAACCAACCGCGATCAAATTAAAGATGAACTTCAGAACCTCACTACAGGTGGAACGCGAAATTCACTTGACCTCGCACTGAATGAAGCTGAAAAGAAGATTATGGATAGGGGCAGGATTAGAGCCGATGTATTTATTATTTCGGACGGGGGCCTGGCGGATGGCACTATCTTCCGAAATAGCCTGAACACAATTGAAGTTTTAGAGGATACTGGAACTAATTTCTATTTTATTCACGTATTTCCAGATGAATATGATGCAAAACAGCTGGATTCTTCGGGAAATTTCTACGCTGAAGAACTGATGAAAGCTGTTAATGGAACATATCTGAAAATTGAAAATAAAAGCGTTTATGGAGTAAACATTGAGTTTGAAGAGTCTCAAAATTATCTTCATGAAGATATAGAAGAAAAGCCATCTGGACCTTCAAAACTAATTAAAATTTCTCCTGACCATTTTATCACTAAAAATGTCAATATTACAGGGAACGTTACAGGATACAATGATGTTACTCCAAAGGGCGGGGCTGAACGTCTAGTCATTACTACTACAGGAAAGCCTGTGCTTACTACCTGGCGTTTCGGGCTTGGGAGAGTTGCAGCCTTTACCACGGACAATGGGGAAGGAGAAGGTTCTCGCTGGGCGTCTGCCCTTTATAACGGTTCAAGTGCAAAACTTATTTCAGGTACTACTAACTGGGCAATAGGAAACCCAAGAGCCGAAGAAGGAGCTGTCCTGGATGGACCGGATACGTGGCTTGGTACGCCTTCTGATCTGACTCTTACAATGTATGAAAAGGGAATCCCAGAGCTAAAGCTGGATGGAAGCCCTCTCGACCTTGCTTTAACCGGAAGAAATACCTACGAGGCAAGCGTAAATCCCGAAACTATTGGAATCCATGATCTTTCTGGATACCCGCTTGCGGTAAATTACCAACTTGAGCACCGAGATATCGGGCTCAATGAGGATATAGAATCTCTTATCGCTGCAACCGGAGGGAAAATTTATACTGAAAAAGATGCAAGAGCCCTTCTCCTGAAAGACGCTAGGCAGAACTCGGAAAGACAGTCTGATGAGCCAATTAGCCTGAAAGTGTATGTGCTCCTTGCTGCGCTTGTGCTTTATCTGGGTGAAATCATTGCCAGACGTATAAAGGAAATGAATAAACTCAAAAATGCGCAGGTTGAGTCAGAAAGTAGAGTATAAGAGCCCATCAAGGGCTCTTTTGAGTTTTTTCAATATTTAGTTTTAAGAAGATTTTTCAAGTTTTTTTCTATTTTTCAGTTTTAAGAAGATTTTTCAAGTTCTTTACTATTTTTAGTTTTAAGAAGATCTTTTGAGTTTTCGTTTCTTTTAGATTTTTAGAACTTTCAAAAAGGCAATCAGGAAAAATTCATTTAAACTATAGGTTATTCTTTGAAAGTACTTTTGAGAATTTGAAGAATTATTATAAGTATGTTAGAATAAACAGAGTTAGCTGCCCGAAAAAGCCGGCAAAAACTGGCACTATAAGGTTATCATCAATCTTATTGACTGCGGTTTCCGTAAGGGTTGCAAGAAAAGCCATCACTATGGATACAATGGGATTTCCTACTATAAGCATCCCGATGATAAAATCAATTATGAATTCCGAAGCTGAGCCTTCAATCGATTTGTCATTTTTAAAGAGCTTTTGGAAAACTCGCCTTTTTCCATAGAATTTCCCTATCAGAGCCGCAGCCAGGTCTCCAAAGGTAGCCATAAGGATTGCGGCGTACGCGATTTCTCGGTTAAATAGAGCTATTACTGAAATTGCTCCGAGAGCAAAGAAGATGTGACCTCCGAATCGGTCAGCTTCATCTTTTCTGTACATAATATAGAAAAAAGGTATCCTAATTCCATGCTCAACCCGGAAATAATCAAGAACAAGGACAGTTACAAGGAACAGCATGAGCACCCAGAGTACAGCTTCTTTTCCAAAAAAATCGTAAATGAGCACAATAAGTACTGAGACCAGATGCACACTTTTTCTCAGGATTTCCAGGATAAATTCTCTGGATAACATATTAAAAAGATTCTTTAAGGATAATATAAATATGTCTACTCAATCTCTCAAAAATCTTCCGCGTTGACTGGAGAAAACACTGGAAACAGCGTGATCACAACCCTTTTTAAAAAAGGCTTGACCGAAAACGGTGGGTTTGATTTTAAGAGACTTATCCCAAACCCTATCCAGCGTGATCAACCGGCCCAACGGTTGCGGTACACCGATTGATTACGAAGATTACTTTTAAACCTGGATCTCACGAGCCTTCATGATCAGCTTCATAACCTGAATTTATTATGGTATCCTGTATGCTTGAGTCTTTATTTATAGTGACTTCAGGCCAGATCTTAATCCCAGAATGTATTGTAGAGTTACTTCCGATAATTACTTTATGTCCAATAACGGTTCCGTTTTCAAGGGAGCAGTGTTCTCCGACTATTGTTTCGTCTGATACTACCCCGCCTGAAATATTGGAATCCTTTCCTATGAACACATTATCAAAAAGATAAGACGAAAGGATTTTTGCATTATTCTCTATAGTGCAATTTGAGCCTATAACACTATAAGGCCCAATAAGGACATTATCGCCTATAGTTGTGTTTTCTCCTATGACTATTGGTCCTACAAGGGAAGAATTCGATCCTATGGACACATTGCTTCCTATGGACAGGGGACCTTTTATTCTGGCGTTCCGGGTTGTAAAATTCCCTTCTATTGTCGTTCCTGGAAGGTCATCGAGCATCCAACGCTGCGCCTGCCTGTAAGCTGCTGAACTTCCCACGTCAGTCCATTTTCCCCGCACAAGCACACCGTTAATTTTTTTATCAGATTCAAGCATGAAAGGGAAAAGGTCTTTTGCAAAGTCGTATTTTCTTCCTCTAGGAATCCATTCAAAAACCGATGGGTCGCAAATATAAATGCCTGTACTTGCAAGGTTGCTGAATATCTGACCTGCTTTTGGCTTTTCCAGGAAGCGGTGTATCCGGTTATTGATATCCATGTCCGCAATTCCAAATTCTCTTGGATCGTCAATTGAAAGAAGCCCTATGGTCACAGGGGCATCATTTGTTTCATGGAAACGATACATCTCTCTCAGGTTAAGGCTAAGGACGTGGTCTCCCCCAAGCACGATAAATGGCTCGTCTTCCAGGTACTCCTCAGCGTTTTTAACGCCGCCTGCAGTTCCAAGTTTTTCTCTCTCGTATACATAATCGATATGTACCCCAAACATGTGCCCATTTCCAAGCTGCTCTTCTATGCGCTCTCCCATATATCCCAGGGTTATGACTATCTCGTTAAACCCTTCTCTTGAAAGATGCTCTATCAGATGCAGGACTGACGGTTTATTAAGAATCGGTATGCTCGGTTTAGGGTGCTTGAAAGTTAGTGGTCTCAGTCTTGTCCCTGCCCCTCCGCACATAATACACGCTTTCATATTTTTCCCAGTTGTTCTTATATGAATATATTGTTAACGATATGTTACCATTATCTGACATTTATAGCCTAATAAGTAACCTTATGTGATCTTCTAGATTACTCTATAACTAAATAATCCTAATAATTGGCTAGTTATTCGAACTATAAGTAACTCAAAAACGCTATGTATTAATGACTTTACAACACTAAGCAATATAAAATTTATCTAAAACCGGGTGACTTGAGCCACGGAATGTTTTAAGCTTTTCGTTGTTGAAAGTTATAAAATGTTATGAAGAAACACGGGCGCTAAGCGCCCTGAATGAAGGTAGATTGGACGGGCAGCCGAACCCACCCAGGCTTGAGGCAAACTCTCAAACTGCTAGAGCCTGCACAATATTATCAGCTTCTTTACTATTTAGATTTTATTAGATTATTCACAAACAATACACCAGAAAACTCTTAAGGTTTAGCCCGGAATTGATAATCATCAAAATTTTTATAAACCTTATACACTTCTTCTGCTAGTTTGTCAATATCCCTATAAGCATCAGAAAAAGTACCTACTTTTAGTTGTTTTGTTTTGATTATCATACGTTTTGCGAATTCTTCAAGTTTTTCCTTTAAATCATCAGGTAACATCTCAGAGCCTTGTATAATAACCTGTATGTAAAGCTGAGCATATTCTCTAAGTAAATTATCAGTATCCGGCGAATATTTAGTCCCAACAGTTTGTGAAAATATTTTCCATGATTCATAAAATCCAAATAGTACATGGGATTTGATCAAATTTTTAAACTCATCTATTCTCTTGTTTTTGTCTGCATTAAAAGAGATTGCTTTAGTTAACAGATCAACACCAATTTTGGCAGCATTAAGCATAACAGAAGCCGTCGCTGGATCAGTCATAAATGCTAATATAATAACAAGTGATTAAAACTTTTTTATTTGTTGCGGAATTCGCTCTTACCTTAAAATTCCCCATTCAGTAAGCCGTTTCTTAATATCCATTAATTCGTAGTCTGTAAAGCTCAACTCTGGTAGTGCTTTAATGAGGTCACAGGTGGTCTAAGAGCCTCTAAGAATTGATTAAAAATTTATAGTCGTTTCAGTAAATGTTTTGTATATTCGTTTACAGTTTCAAGAAATCCTTTTTCATTTAAGTATTCTTTCAAAGCTTCATTAACTTCTCCTGACTTCTCTATAATATGAAATATCCTATGGCATGTAGGACAAAGAGCAATTAAATTAGATGTATCATTTTTTCCGCAAAGGTATTTAGGTATTATATGGTGAGCGTCTAAAACATCCTTTAGTGTAAATTTGCAGACAGCGCATTTGTTATGATATAAATTCCTAACATGCTCCACTTTTGAATTATTGACTTGTGAACAATACTCACGACCTATAATTGCTTTAATTATATCCATTTCGCTAAATTTCAGAAGATTATTGAGTTCTTCCGGCTCAAGATTATATATTAACTCAAAAAATTGTTCACTTTTCAAGATGTAATTAATTCTTTCTTCGGGTGTAAGTGGGAATGTATCTCTAATTTCTTGAATTAAGTTTTCAATTTCCTTATTCATCTCAACATACCCCAAGCCGTTAACTGTTTTTTAATATCCCGGATTTCATCATCAAAGAAGGCAAGCCCCTGATAGTGACGCATTGATGTTAAAGAGTCGTGACCCTGGCGAAGGCAAACAGAAGACTCAAGCACACCTGCCTTTATCATCCAGCTCTCTATCGTTTTCCTAGTAGTTTTGGCACTGATCCCTAGGGATTTAACCCGGTTTCTGTAGCCTATCACTGTAAATCCCTATTCCAGGAGCTTTCAACGGGTGGTTTTTTCCCATTAAAAAACGCATTCATGGTATAATTCCACATCGCAGGCAGCGGCTGTATAGTTCTTTTCTGTTGTGTTCTTTTGCGCTTCTTTTGGGCTTCGGGTGGTAAATGAATTATATTCCTGCGCTCATTATACCATTCCCTATTTTCGTAGAGCCTGCAAACCTCAATATATTTAATCCCTGTGACAATGAGCACATCAAGAATTGTTTTATATGCGTCTTTGGGGATTGCAGCCCAGGAAATCGGATAGAACCACAAAAAAGTGAGCATATACGTCTATTAGGGCAACTGATTGTGAAAGGTTATTGATAATGACTCTCAGAAGAATGATAATAGTTCAGAAAAAATATAATCACTCCGAAGAATGTTTCTTACTCAATAAAATATTTTCTTTTTTATTCACCTTGATTTCCCTTTTCCCTTCATACTCCTCGACAGTACCTGTTAAACTTATGAAATCTCCTTCCTGGATTGACAGATTTAAGGCGTCAGCACCTGCTGTTTTTGGAATAAAGACACTGAGGACTTCGGAGTCGCAGTCTATCTGTAAAAGCAGGTGCCCTCCTGTGTAGGTGAACCTTTTGCTCAAAACTTCGGCTTCAAGAAATACTTTTTCTCCTTCTACGGATTCACGGGTGTATTGCCTAACCTCTTTTCCTGTTTCCTGTCCCAGAGCTGTAAGTTCCGATCCAAAGCAAAGATAAGCTGTCATAAGAGAAGTTAATGTCATAAAGAGCAGCAGTACTGTGACTTTTTCTTCTTTTTCCATACTTACCTCCTGCTTTTAAAAACTCCGGATCACTTTATTTTAAAGCTCCGAATCACCTTACAATCGAGACAAGTTTTATTTCAAGAATCAGGGTTTTGCCTGCAAGTTCATGGTTAAAATCCAGGGTTGTAGAAGTTTCCGTGGAATTGAGCACTTTAACCTCTCTCCCGCCGAGAGTTATGATTTTCGTACCGGGCTCAGGAGGAGTCTGGAGTTCAAGCCTTGCAAGGGGGATTTCCTGGACAAGGTAATTTTTATATTCCCCGTAAGCGTCTTGTGGCGGAGCTGTAAGGGTTTTTTCATCTCCTTCTTTCATTCCAATAACTGCCCTATCGATACCTTTTATAACCTGACCTGTATCAGCTCTGAAGAAAAAAGGTCTGTATTCCTTTTTTTCGTCATAAATACCTGCTTCAAGGGCTTTTTCCTTCAGGGTAGTATCAAAAACAGTCCCGTCTTCAAATTTTCCAGTGAAATCAATAAGAAGGTAATCTCCTTTTTTCACAGTGCGAGAACTTTCCATTATCCTTTCCCCTATGCATTTTCCTCTCAGTATCCCTGTTTTCTCAATATCTACCTGAATATTGAAAGGATGCACGTTTTGAAAAAATACTATAACTCTCAATTAGATTTACAGGAACTTAAATTTTTTCGATAGACACGACTTTTATATCAAAAATTAGGGTCTTGCCTGCAAGTGGGTGGTTTGTGTCAATACTGATGTGCGTGTCGTTTACAGCTGTTACTCTGAACTGATTTCCATAAATATCTCTAATAGTCTGTCCTGCTTCAGGAAGTTCAGATCGATTTGTTAGATTTAACTCCTCAATAGGAATATCCACGATTCTGGCTTCCTCATACTTTCCATAAGCTTCTTCAGGAGGGATTGTGACAGTCTTTTCTTCCCCGACTTTCATTCCAATTACGCCTTCGTCAAAGCCCTGGATTAGCTGGCCTGAACCAACCACGAAGGTTAGAGGGGCATATTCTCTTCCATCAATGTATATTCCGGCCTGTTTTGCAACGTCCTCTTTTGAGGTATCAAAGATCGTGCCATTTTCAAGTTTCCCGGTATAGTCTACCTGAACCTTATCTCCGGATTTTACTACTTGGCTGTCTTCTCCCTTGGTCCCGTTGTCTTCTCCTTTGATCCCATTATCCATGCAGCCGCTGCCAAGAATTGTGCTTACAAGGAGCAGAATCGCTGTAAAGAGTACTGTTCCTTTCCTGATCTTCATTCTTTCACTCCTCCACAGAAACTATCCTGACTAAGAAAATCAGGGTTTTTCCTGCAAGCTCATGGTTGAAGTTTACAACGAAGTTATTCTCGCTGACCTCGGTAATAGTACCTGTAAGCCCGCTATCCGTGATCAGCTTCATTCCAACTTCTGGAGTGAAATCAACAGCATTAACTGGTATCTCTCTTGCTAGTTCTTCCCTGTATTCTCCATATGCTTCTTCAGGTGGGATTGTGAGAGTCTTTTCTTCCCCTACTCGCATTCCGACAACCCCTTCATCAAATCCTTTTATCATCTGGCCTGCGCCAACTGTGAATGTAAGGGGTTTGTAGTCTCTCCTTTGATTGTATATCCCTGCCTCAATAGCTGCTTCCTTTACGGAAGTATCAAAAAGCGTGCCATCTTCAAGCTTTCCTACGTAATCAACTGAGATGATGTCCTCGTTTTCGATCCTTTTGCTAGTGTCTTTTGTCATTTCCTCTGCCATAAAAATCAATACGACAAAGAGAACATGTTAGATAAACGTGCTGATAAATTAAAATCAAAAACCGATAAAATAGGAATTTCAAGAGCTGAAATAACATGAATTCCTTAAACTTTCTCTTTTAAGCTTTGATTTAGGATCCAGTCTCTTTCAGTTCTTTTTTGTATTCAAGATATGAGTAGACAAACGTGAACCCTGCAATAGAGAGTGAAGGTACAAGAATGAAATAGATTGCTAGTTCAGGGAAAAACGCTCCCAGCATAGCAGCTATTCCTGCAGCCCTGAATAACTTTCCTCCAAGCCGGTTGGTTTGCCTCCAAACCCTATCGCTACTAAGGGTCCAAGGAGTCCTTATGCCAATAAACCAGTTTCTCTCCGCATTTTCCATAAGAACCCCTATATAGTAAAATAAAAGCCCTATTCCTGCAGGAAGCATGGCATTTGGACTAATTCGGATACCTGTATTCCAGAGTAGTACCTGGAGATGAACGACAAGCATAAAGAAAATCAGAAAAATTACAAATCCATCATAATATTTTCTGAATTTCACTATATTTTCCCTCTTCGGATCGATTCTGGGAATTACCAGGAATAACCCTGCAAGCCCTGTAATCATCAACGGCATGAAGAAAACTCCCCAGAACTTCGACATATACCCATCTACTTCTCCCTGGATATTCCAGTGAGTAGCCATAGATTCAGGCATATTCGGGTAGAAATAAATTGAAATTATAAAGGAAAGAAGGACAAGTCCTGTAAGTATAGCGGTAGGTTTACGCATATAAGCAATTAAGGTTTTTTAATTATTTAAACAGAGCGGAGATCTGAAAGTATGCTGGCAAAAATCTGAAAATATACTGAGGCTTGACCGCAAACTTTTTCAAAAAACGCTTGCTCACAAACTTTTTCAAAAAAATGTTTGATCACAAACTTTTGAGAAAAGTTTGATCAAAAACAGAAACAGAGATTCAGTAGATACTGACTCCTTTGACTGAGGGTAGTTCGAGGATTTTGTCTACGAGCTCTCCAGGCACTTTCTTGTCGGTAATGATCGTAAGTCTTGGGTTGTCAGTTAGATAAGGGTCGTCCGAGACAGCCTGGCGAATGCTTACGTTGTTTCTGGAGATCAGGCCTGCAACTTCCGCAAGGATTCCCACGTGAGCTGCATCTTCAGGGATAATGATGATTACCCCCAGGCCAAGGGAAGGAGCTACGTCTCTGAGAAAAGGGATGGAGTGAACATTTTTAAAAATCGTACTCAAAAGTTCGTCTGAAATAATAGTCTTTGTAGTTGCGTCAACCACGCGCCGGTCAACACCTGCTTCTTTCGCAAGCTGAGTATGTGCTATCTCAATACTTCCGGAGGTGACCTTTCCTTCTTCGTTTACCTGAAACCCACGTTCAAAGAGCAACTTAAGCACTTTTGCCTGCGCAGGATATTTTTCAAACTTTTTGAGTAATGTCTGCCACATACAAACTTAAGTTTAAACTTGGTCCCCTGATATATAGTTTCTTATAATTATCTATTATCAGCCAGGTAGAGATTTTTCAGAACGAGGTTTTCAAATATTCCTGGTGTTAACTGCTGCCTGCGTTAATTTGATGTATCAGAAAGACACGAGTATTTATATGGAAGCTTCCAGCACAGGCAAAAAGTGGGAGGGGGCTGAAAAAAGAGGCTACCAACTCCTTCTTATTGCATATCTCAAGAAAGAAATAGAATTGGCTCGCAAACTTGACCCTGAACAGTTTGCAGCCGAGATTCGGAAAATCGGATTTTCCTGTCATCATTGTGGAAAATGCTGTAAGCGCGCTTTCGGGGACAACCGGGTAGCTGTGATCCCTCCCGAAATCGAAAGAATCCGAGAATACACAGGCCTGTCAAAACTGGAAGTTGCAGGACCATTTGTACCTGAGGCTCCTATCAGGGACCAGGCCTGGGAAGACGAAGAAGGACACCATGAGACATCTTTCAAACTAACGGAAGAAAACGAAGAGTCGTATTCTCCTGGATCTCTTGAGTCTCTTCAGGATTATATCGATTCTGAAGGTAAGATTCACGCCTTTGGATGGATACTCAGAAGGAAGAAAAACGAGGACTGCATTTTTCTTGAGAGGGACACGAATAAATGCAGGGCTTATCCAGTGCGCCCTATGCTCTGCAGCACTTATCCTTTTTACATTGAAGAGCTGAGACTACAAACCTGTGAATGTGAAGGTCTTGGGTACGCTATCTCTGCAGAAGACAGCCGGAAACTGGCAGAGAACCTCCTTTTGAGATATATTTCGGAACTTGAGGACACACTTACCGCGTATGAAAATTTCGTGGATTTCAGGAGAGGAGAAAAGGGCCTCGAACTTGCAAAAAAGGGCTTGGAGGACGGCACATGCATCTATATAGTTCACGACAGCAAGGGTAGTACCGAAGTCATTGATTAACAGTACAAATTGAAACTGCTATAAAAATACTATCCAAATTTCCCGTATTTTTAAATATGTTTAACATTTTATTAATCAGATTGAGTTTTTAATCATTTTTTACCAGAATCATCAATTAAATTTATTTATTAGAAAGAGCCAGTTATTCCCCATGAGCGAGATGTCTGGTAATGAAAATCGTCCGATGACCGTTTCGGAAAAGATCTTTTCGAAGGCCTCCGGAAATCCTGTAAAAGCCGGGGATTTCGTGCTGGCCAACGTAGACCTGGCAATGACTCATGACATTACAGGTCCGCTGGCAGTCAAAGGCTTTTACGAGATAATGAAAGATAGAGAAGAGAAAAAAGTCTGGGATCCGGCGAAAATAGTAATCGTGTTTGACCACCAGGTTCCTGCAGATTCTATAAATGCCACAGAAAATCATATTATGCTCCGAAAATTTGCAGAAGAACAGGGCATTTTAAATTATGATGTATGCGAAGGAGTCTGCCATCAGGTTCTTCCTGAAAAAGGGCACGTGCTGCCAGGAGACCTTATAGTTGGTTCGGACTCGCATACATGTGCATATGGTTCTCTTGGGGCTTTTTCTACAGGTATAGGGTCTACTGATATGGCAGCAGTTTTTGCCACAGGTAAACTCTGGTTCAGGATACCCGATACTTTCCGTTTTGAAGTGGAAGGCAAGTTGCCAAAACACGTTTACTCAAAAGACCTTATCCTCCATTTGATAGGCGATGTAGGAGTAGAAGGAGCCAGGTATATGGCAGCCGAGTTTGGAGGCTCAACAGTCCGCTCTCTTTCCATTCCTGAACGCATGACTATGTCCAATATGGCAATCGAGATGGGAGGAAAGGCAGGGATCATTGAAGCCGATGAAGTGACTGCAGAATACCTCGAAGAACGTATTCTGTATTATGAATTCGACCCGTATTGGGTATCCGATGAAGGTGCAACATATGCAGGAGTACGGCACTACGATATATCTGACCTCGAACCTCAGGTAGCCTGTCCTCACAATGTAGATAACGTAAAACCTGTAACCGAGGTTGAGGGTACGAAACTTGACCAGATCTTTGTAGGTTCCTGCACGAATGGCAGGTTTGAGGATATTAAAATTATGGCCGATATTATGGGCGACGAGCCCGTAGCAAAGGGCGTGCGCCTTCTTGTTATTCCCGCTTCAAGGACAGAGTACCTAAAACTGTTGAGGGCAGGGTATATAGAAAAGCTTATGGAGGCAGGTGCAATCGTAGAATCTCCATGCTGCGGACCCTGTATGGGTGGCTCTTTTGGCTTGCTTGGGGCTGGAGAAGTAGGCCTTGCAACCTCTAATCGCAACTTTAAGGGCAGAGAAGGAAGTCCTGAATCTTTCGTATATCTATCTTCCCCCGCAATTGCAGGAGCATCAGCCCTTACTGGAGAAATCACTGATCCAAGGAAGGTCTGAAGATTCCTGTTTTACATTTTGGATTTTATCTTCGCTTAAATTTTTAAATATTTATCCATTTTAATTAAACAGGTGTTAAAATGTCGGATGCCGACTTATCAATTTTGAACAAGGTATATGAGATCATTCTAGACCGAAAAACGAACTATGATAAGAACTCATATGTTTGCAAACTTTTGAATCATCGCAAAGGTATGAACAAAATTCTTGAAAAAGTAGGAGAAGAATCAATTGAAACAATCCTTGCAGTCAGGAACGAAGACCATGCGGAGATCGTTTCAGAAAGTTCGGACCTTATCTTCCATCTTCTAGTACTGCTTGCGGCAAATAATGTTACCCTTGATGAAATCGCTGCCGAGCTCAGTTCCCGACATGAAAGCATGAAAAGGGATTGAAGACCAAGAGGTTTCCTCCTGGATGAGAATGCAGAAAATCCGATATCCTAAGAATATCGAGATTTTTTCGGCGGCTTCTGAGAATACCTTTCCACCCTTTCACAAGAAGCCGTAAAAATTTTAACTTTCTCTGTACACTGCCAGTTCGTTCAGAACATCGGTTTTTGACAGCGTGCCTTTAGGTACACCATTAATTGTTACGATAAGCCTTCCCACATTGTACTTGTGGAAAAGTTTTACTACATCGTAGAGCTGCATATCCCCATCAACTGTGATAAGTTCTTTTGTCATAATGTCTTTGACTTTTACATTCAGTTTCCCCTGAGCAATTGCGTGGGCAATATCAGTATATGTAATGATTCCCACGATTTTTCCTTTGTCCTCTACAGGAGCACCATGAACATTGTTCCTGATGAAAAGCCGTGTTGCTTCCTGGATACTTGCATTCAGATTAACAAGCATAGGAGGATACTTCATATAATGCTTTACATGTTTTTTGGGAAGAGAAACCATTTCCGTAATGTTGAAGAGAATGGAATTGTTAGTGTCATCCCTTCCTGTGACCTCCCCGCGAATTATCAGGCGGTTTACGGGGGTAGGACCTATCTGAAGCTTATCGTCCATCACGAAGTCTTTTGTGTTTCCTAATACGCGGACGACTCCGCTGCAGGCTTCAGGATTTCTGACTGTCGTAAAACTAATTTCGGCAGCTGTAGCTCCCTTAACTAATGTGTTATTCCTGTAAAGAGGAACTACGGACTCATTTTTCAATTGCTGAATTTTTAACGCTTCGTAAGCTCTTCCTGTAGGCTTATATCCTCCTTTAGGCCCTGGTACTCCTTCTACAAGTCCTAAAGCCTTTAATAACTGCATTTGGTTGCGGACAGTTCCAGGATTGCGCTGGATGACCTCGGCGATCTCTTCCCCTTTAATTGCCCGGTCCTTTTGCCGCTGAAGGTTGATTAATGTAATAACAATATCTTTTTGAATCAAAGTGAGTTCCACGCTATCACCATCAATTTCATATACTTTTATTAGGATGATGTATAAAATCTATACATAGGCAATTGATGTTAACGTATGTATTTGCCATAATTAATGATTATAAATAGCTATTATAAATTACTATTACAAATATAAAAAGAGTCCGGTTCTGCTTTGAGTTTCAAATTGGTTTTATGCCCTATATTAAGTTTATCATCTGAGCGCATAGATATAAATTCAAAGTTGAATAAAAAATTTCCTCAGAAAATACGACCTAAGGAATCTCTGCGAGACTCTTGCTTGTATATTCAATTTATTAAGCTCCTTATTTAAAACAACATATAGAAAACTACACAGCCCCAAGAGGGTTAGATATGATGATTTTTGAAAAAATTCACACAGTTCCAACTTCCGAGGAATTAATCAATAAAGCCTTTAAGCGGTCAGCTAGGGCTATGTCCGGGAAAACCATAGATAGCAGGGAAAGCAGGTTCAGAGCCAACGAGTCCATGCTGCTGACAGCCGCAAATATTCTCACTGACAATCTTGCAAACGTAGTCAGGAGGTTTCCAAGTTTTGAACAATTACCCAGATTCTATTATGAACTCACGAATATCCTTGTAGGCGTGGAAAAACTCAAGATGTCTCTTGCATCTGTGGACTGGGCAAGCAGGAAGATCCATGAGGTTGCAAGGATCTATGTTGGGAAAATTCGGAATTCGGATATCCCTGAGCCTGTCCGGAAAGAGGCTTTCGGAAGGCTTGCCTCTATTATCAAGTCCATAAACAAGGACCTTCTCTTCCTCAATGAAGCAAGAAACATCCTACGGAAACTTCCTGATGTCCAGGACGAACCCACAATTGTGATTGCTGGTTACCCGAATGTCGGAAAGTCAAGTTTTGTCTCGAGGATTACAGGTGCAAGCCCAGAAATCGCATCCTATCCCTTTACAACAAAAGGAGTATCAATCGGGCATTTTACTCGAGATGGAGTACGCTACCAAGTTATGGATACGCCTGGTCTTCTCGACCGCCCTATGCCCGAGAGAAACGATATAGAAAGGCAGGCAATCACTGCAATTCGCTACCTTGATGCGGTTGTAATGTTTATGATTGACCCCAGTGAAAGCTGCGGATATGCAATTGAAGACCAGAAAGGCCTGCTTGCGGAAATCCGGGAGAACTTCGAACTTCCCCTGCTTGTAGTTGCAAACAAAGCTGACAGACCTGAGTTCCAGAAACTGGATGAAGCAGAATTAAATATCTCCACAATTACCGGAGAAGGGATTGAAGAAGCAATGGAAAGGCTTCTGGAGATGCTCGATGAAAAGCATCTTTCCTCTTCTGAAGAGCCGGATACCGAGCTATGATCTAACGCCCGAGTTCCACAAACTTTTGATAAAAGTTTGATCAAAACCCTTTGCAACGGCGTGATCAACCGGCGCAACGGTTGTAGTGCAGCGGATGCGTTCAAAAGGGCTGAATTAGAGGCAAGAGGAATTGTACTAAAATTTACTAAGAAATTAACTTAATTTGCACGTGTCCACGCTGGCTTGAATTCAGATTTTCTGTTGCATTACTCCAAGGTTCTTAAGATCAGATAATTTCAAATTGCATGAGCAGGGCAACGGAAATCAATATAATTCCTGTTGTCAGCCTTATTTCCACTCTCCATTTTTCCCTGAACTCAGTGACTTTATTTGGGCTGAGTCCTGAGGCAAGCAGAAGACCTAGAGCGATTATGGGAAGCAGAAGCCCGAGATTGTAGAGTCCCATATATAATATTCCCCTGATGATGTCAGTCTTCGTTGCCAGGATGCTCAGGAGTGAGAGGTAGATTGCTCCCACGCAGGGAGCTTTGACCAGAGAGAACATGCTTCCTGAAAGGAAGGATAACGTTAGAAGATTTTTGTCCATTGTGCTCATAAATCTTTTCAAAGGTTCGGGAGTCCTGAAGGTGGACTTTGCATGTTTTTTCAGCCAGTAAGCATCAAAAATATGCCAGATCCCAAGCAGGGCAATGAGCAGGATTGAAGCTTCTATAAAACCTACTTGTACTTCTGGAAGAAAATTAACTATGCCGAGAATACTCGTTCCTGCAAGCATATACATGGTAAAGATTCCTGCCGAAAACCCGAGCGTGATTTTGAGCATTTCCTTTCTTCTTCCGTGCTGGGCAAGGGTGACCGAAGCAAGAAATGCCATTACCGCAAGGAGGCAGGGGTTGAAACCAGCAAGGATGCCCGCTGCCAGGAGTAAGAAGGGACTGATTTTTTCAAAGTTTTTGTTTTTCCCTTCTCGGTTTCCTGCTAAAGGATATGAAAATTCCGGAGTAAAAAACAAAGCTGGATTTTCAAGGTTTTCCAATAGAGACACTTCTATTGTATTTTCGCTCCCGTAAAAATAGCTAGCTGCTCTGCTTCCTACCGAGATGGCCGAACCGGAAGCCGGGCTCAACAGTAGGAAAATAAATATAAATACAAGCGCTCCTTTAGTTACAGGCAGCGGGTACAGAGTTCGCTTTTTCGTACCTCTCTTCCGAAGCTATTTTAGCGAAAGCATTCAGAAATTCTCCTTATCAGTGTTGAATCTTCAAGGCAAACAGCTTTCAATGAAGTTACAAAAAGTTCATTTTCCTTAGTTATTTTCTCCGTGTATCACGGTATCAGGACACCCCAATATAAATATATCCAAAGTTAACGTTGATCATCCTAAAACAGATTAAGTAAATGAAAGTGAAACAAACTAAGTAAATGAAAATAAAGGAGTAATGAGAAGCCCACTTTCCGCGAGATTTTTTGGAAACTATGATTACTACTGCTATCGATTTCTAGTTTAAGATTGATAAAAATATATTTTTAAATTTATGGTTACGAATGTGTACCATATGGCGTCTAATTATTCTCGTTTGATGAAAAGATTAAAACAATTAGTGGAATTCTCACAATAACGGAAAAAGAGGGTAAAAAGAGCTATGAGGAAATCTTCCTCATACATTTTCATGCAAATCATGAAAAAAGAAAATTCCTTCTGATATTCTGATGAAAACTTCCCCGTTGTCGCCCTTAAGGACATACGCTTTCCCATTTTTATAAACTGTTTTTTCATTAGCACTGACTGACAATGAAGTTCCGTCCTTCAGATGAAATATCATTTCAATTATAGGCTCTTCCATTTCAGGTTTTCCGGGTTTATATGAGAGGAAGTGCGTTACGTTAACAGCTTTTTCCAGCTCCTCAATATCTGTAAATCTTCTTGCCTGAACATCTAATCTATTATTAGAGATCTCAACATAAGAAATATCATCTATTTCAGGAATGCCTGATAAAGGAATACCGTACATTATAAAATACCCGATCGTACTAATGAGCATCGATAGCAGTATCGGTATCAGATATTGTCGTGAAGTTTTATTTAATCCGTACTTTTTCGTTCAATCGCCCACCTTTGATAAATTCCACATTATTACTGAGTTACAGTTTACTAATTATATAAAGAAGCATAAAACCCCTAAGTCTTTAGCTCGAGGATATAAGTGTCAACTTATCTATTACAGACTTTTCACAGATGTTTCCTCAAAAGCAGTATTTTTCATAATTTGTTCCCATCAACCTTATTATCTATTTTTTAATTTCATCCACATTGGCAATTTGAGTTACCACGAGGGAAAGAAAAAAGAAGGAAAAAAAGAAAAAGGAAAAAATTGGAAAAAAGAGAGAAAGGAAAATATCCTTTTATAAAAGCTTCAAAGCACCTTTTCCATGATGCTCAGAGCTTTTTCAATATCTTCCATTGAAGCCGCGTAGGAGATTCTGATGTAACCGTCTCCTTCGCTTCCAAAGGCTGTGCCTGGAACGACAACGATGCCGTTTGAGATCAATTTCGAAGCAACTTCTGCGGAATTTGAGACTTTCGGGAAAGCATAGAAAGCACCTCTCGGAAGATCACACTCCATCCCAAGCTCATTCAACCCTTTTACGAGCACATCCCTGCGCTTTCTGAACTCTTCCCGCATGGCATTGACTGAGTCTTTAGGTCCTGTCACTGCGGCATAAGCAGCTTTCTGAGCAATTGAGTTAGCACAGGCCTGGATGTACTGATGCACCTTGAGCATCTGGGCAATATAATCTTTCTTGGCTGCTACATACCCAAGTCTCCAGCCAGTCATTGCATAGCTCTTTGAGGTAGCGTTTACCGTAATCACATTGTCCGAGTAACTGGCAGGGCTTACATGTTCTCCTTCGTAAATGAAATACTCATAAACCTCGTCTGAAATAATGGTTATATTGTGGTCGTCTGCAATCTCGGCCAGGGCTTTTACATCTGCCCTGCTTGCGACTGCACCTGTGGGATTTGAAGGAGAATTAAGAATAATGGCTCGGGTTCTCGGGGTAAGCTTCTCAAGCACTGCTTCAGGCTTCATAGTAAGGTCTTCGGCTAGGGGGACACTTACAGCTTTGCCGCCCAAGATTTCGGTCAGTGCATTGTAAGAAACAAAGCCAGGGTTTGAGATGAGGACTTCATCTCCATGGTTTAGAAGGGCTGCCAGGGCAATAGCAAGAGCTTCTGACGCTCCTGAAGTGACAATAATTTCCTCCTGGGAAACCGAAAACCCATTTTCCTCCTTGAATTTGGAACTCAGGGCTTCTCTTAACTCTGGAATTCCCGTACCTACGGTATAACCCGTAAAGCCTTCGTTTATGGCTTTTATTGCTGCTGCCTTGATATGCCCAGGAGTATCAAAGTCCGGCTGCCCAAGCCCAAGGTTAATTGCATCCGACCCTGCGGCTTCGAAAATCTTTCTGATTCCGGACATATCTATTCTGGCAACGTTCTCTGAAAACTTTATTTCCCTCAAATTGAGCCCTCCTGTATCCCTGCAAAAATATATCCTTGCAAATAACTGTTTTGAGTATATCCACTGCTTTCTGCCGATTTCCAGCCTTATTCGATGTTGGTATGCCTCGATTTCTTATTCGATGTTAGTATGCCTCGACTTAAGTTCGGCTTCAGACGCGCCTGTAAGCGTAATCAGCTGAGCGATTATTGAATCAAGGAAAATAAGCGAGGTAATTTCGAAAGATGTGCCCAGAGGAGGCACGTTTTTGTAATCTCCACGCATGTTTCTTTCAAGGTAGCCGCCTGCATCAAGGTCGTTTTTAGTCTTGCTCGGGAGGATCATAGCAATATCCGAGATTCTACCGAGTGTAGATTCCTTTTTTGAAGTAACCGTTATGAGGGTTGAGCCAATGTCTTTTACTATTTTTCCGAGATCCGCTATAGAATGAGTTTCTCCAGACCCTGAAATGGCAATTACCACATCCTCAGGCTGGACTGCAGGGGTTGTAGTTTCTCCAACTACATACACACTGAATCCAAGATGCATAAGCCTCATTGCAAAAGCTTTGGCGACAAGCCCGGATCTTCCAGCTCCCATTAAAAAGATTCTTTTGCTGTTCAGGATTTTCTGAATCATCATCTTTATGGATTCTTTGTCAAGCCTGTCAACAACCTCTTTGAGGTTTTCTGAAATTAATCTCATTGATATTAATACGTCTTCGCAGTTTTCTACCTGAGTTTTATTCATATGAGTTCTCCAAAAAACATTTGGGTTAAATCACTAATTCTCTATAATAATTATTATTAATTTCTATACTAACTATTACTAATTCTCTATAATAATTAATTTCTCTATATAATAATTAATTGATTAAAATCTTATTTATCTGCCTGTGTAAATAATTGAGAGCATATATCAACAACTGAAAGGCTTCTCGATTGTTTTTTTTTCAAATCCTTCCCACTCCCTTTAAGTTCGCAATAAGGAACTCAGAGCAATTTACTGGAAGCTTTCTTACTGCCTTACTGCAAATCAGCAAGTCTAGGTTTTATCTGTTTGTCTGTGATTCGATTTTATAATTAATAGCTTTCAGTTCCCAGTTCTCAATGTTATTTTTAAATTCGTGATAGAGTCTCTGAATATCACAGTCATTCCCATTCCAATAAAAGTCCTTACGGGCTTCTCCTTTTCCGAGTTCTTTAAGTATAAATTTTGATAGGTGGAAAATAGCTTTTTTGTTGGAAAAAGGAATGCTAAAGTTTACACGGTAACCACCGGCTGTTTTTCCATAGGACACGAGTGTGTACCCTTTACTCTCATATTCCGTGATCTCATCAAAGTTGCAGATAATTTCAAATTCATGAACCGTAGACTGATCGACCTTTGAAATTCCTATCAGTATCTGTGCTATAATGTAATCAGGGACTTTCCGTCCAAACCATACAGCGATTTTCCCGTAAGTACAGATTACATTAACGTCATTCCTGCCCATTTCAAAGGAGCCGAGGGATTGAGGAGGGGAAATAATAGCTTCCACGTCTTGGGTCTTCTGGGCACACATTGCTTCCACTTCGATTATTTACTTGCAGAGACAAGTGCACTGATGAGGTTTCGATCTTTCTTAAGGGTTTTGAGCTGGTTTGCAGGCCCTATTACCGTAAGTCGCTTGTTGCTCTGTTTTCTGAAAAGTTTTCCTAGCAACGAACCATCGGGATTAGCAGGATAACTTTGCATTTCAATGCCTGAAAACACATCAGGCTGGATTGCTGACATTGTCATTTCTATAAGCTTTGCTTCCTCCATAGGGTTCAAGCCCTTTTCAAGTACCAGAATTTTACCTTTTCGTACCTCATCGATTATATATCGGACTTTTTCCATTGAAGCCATCTGAGAGATTCTGGCTTCGGATATCAAATCAAGCTGAATTCCCTGCACGTAGATCACCCGAACTGTTTTGCCAGAGCTTCATAAAACGAATCCATTCCCACTCCTTCAAGTGCCGAAACTGGCACCATTGGGTGCTGGGGGAAGGCATCCTTTATGCCGGACGGATCGGCTTCAGGAAGGTCTACCTTGTTTGCTACGATAAGAAGCGGAAGGTTTCTGGCTTCCATATTTCCTATTACCGTTACGTTGACCTGAGTATAGGGATTTTCAGTGGAATCCATAACCAGTATGACTCCATCAAGGTCATCCAGCCATTTGACAGCTTCAATTACCCCTTCTGTTGCTTCTTTGGACCGTTTCTTGGATTCTGAATCACTCATTCCATGCTCCATGAAATCGTGGAAATCGATTTTTGTGGCAAGCCCGGGCGTGTCTATGATATCAAGGCTGATTGTATGCCCATTGGTCTGAATGCTTATTCCATTTTTTCTCTTGGCATGCCGGGTTTCATGGGCAATATGAGAAACAGAACCCATTGTTTCTTCGTTTCCGACCCAATCCTTGAGGATCCGATTGCTAAGGGTAGTCTTGCCAGCATTGGGGGGACCGTAGATTCCTATACATGCTCCTTTTTTTCTAAACAACTTATTGAACATTCTTGAAAAGCTTACCTTAAATCGTTTTATCATATTCATAGCTTCCCTCCTGTGGGAAAAGCATAACACCTAAGGATTTCTCGGATTGCTTTCCTTTGTGGGTTGATATTTATAATAAATCTTTAGTTATTGATCAATGCATGTAAGCGATTTCTATTGTCGTACTAAAGAGGTCGAGAAATTGGATACCCTCGTCTTTTTCCGACATATCTGTGAATAAATAAGAAATTTCATATCCTATCTGTGGTAGAATAGAAAGGCTCTGCATGGAGATAACACCAGAATATAAATAAATTGCTTTTATCGTCTGATTCCTCACAACATTAACATAAAGCTTTTATTAAAAAGTAAGAAGCTTTTTATACAGGAGACTTTAAGCTCTCCCGAACTCTATCTGTTTTTATTATTTTTTATAGGTGCACTGATGTTCTGCACTTTCCTTTATATTTTTTCCTATTTTTTATTCGATTACTCCAAAAATATAAATTGTTTTATAATAATATCTTCTAATATTACTTCACCTAACTGCAGTTAATAATTTTACAGCTCACTTCCCCTCTAAATGTTTCAAAGTATTTTTTATAAATTCAAGAATCTTTTTAAATAGTGGAGCAATTTTTAAGCGTTTAAAACATCGAAAAGTAAACCTATAACTCGGATTTAAGAGCTTAACTATATATCTAATTTTTTTATTGCCTTAAAGAAATTTTATTCAGAAAAGAAAATTGTCTTATTTATTAAGGTGGAGAGCGTTTATGCTTTTCTCTTCAGGTTGTTCATCGATCTTGAATTGCCATGTTTACGGCAATTTCGGCTATGTTGGAACTAAGGTCTCCTATTCTTGACAAACTATCTACAACGATTCCAAGTGAAATCACAACCTCATGAGTTTCTAATTTCAAAATAGATGCATGTAATTGCTCTACCCATGCACGCATATTATCAACACTGTCTATTACCTGATTGGCAAGAGAAGCATCGGCATCAAAAAGAGCTTCAACAGACTGCTTCACCAGTTCGATGTAAGCGTTGTTGAGTTTTTCGATCTCTTTCATCACATTATCACTAACAGGCCGTTGCAACTTTGAGACAACGTTGGCTATTTTCTGTGCATGATCGGCTATCCTCTCCAGCGGGCTTGCCGCCATTCTAAACTCATGGTACTCTTCTATATTTGTTTCTGCGGAATCTGGCATTCTTCCTCCACATAGAATGGAATGGAACTGCTTAGATATCAGAAGAAATAACCTATCAACCTCATCATCTCTCTGACTTACATCAAGTGCAAGGTCGAAATCAACAGTTTTAAGGGCCCTTACTGCATCCTTTTGCATGGATCTTGCAATAAGAAACATCCTTTGTACACCTTTTTTAATATGAAGCTCATTCGGGTTAAGGAGGTCCTGTATAACCACACAATTTAAGCTTTCTTCAGTAATCTCCGGACCTATGAGTTTGTGGCAGACCTTCCGAATTGTTTGTTTTTGTTCAGCGAGTATTCTCTCCGAGTAAAGCTCGATTTTGTCATATCCTTGAAGGTATGCAGCAATGATATCTCGCTCCAGTGTATTTATTTCACAGCCAGTAACATCGATTTTTTTGATTTTTATCGCCCGCCCTTCGAGAAAGGGGTTTACCAGTAGTTTTCCATCTGGCTGTGCTTGAAGGGAAACCCTCATACCTGTTTTTACTCCAACTTTTTCTGCCCATTGTTTTGGAAGGGAAATGATGTAAGTGGATCCGCCTGTCTGCTGTACTTTCCTGGTCTCGATGTTAATTCCCCGTTTTTAGTTAAATCTGTTAAATCTGATGTCAAGGATACTCATCTATAATTTTATAGTATTTCAGATAATAATTAGAAGTACTTTTCCACATACATCATTCAACTTTAATAATTATAACTATAGATTCTCGCTTCTTATGGTATTTTGTTTTATGGATATCTTACGGAGCCTATTATTTTGGGAAATCCAGATTCTAAGAAGAAACGTAGCAAAAAATATTAAAGAATAACACATTCTGAGCTTGATGACACTTGAAGGGTATGCCTGCGCATCAGGAGCAGGAACCATAATAAACGCTATAGCTACTTGGAAGGGCGCTGCATTTGGGATCGATTTAAAAACCTTTGCAAAGGTCGAACTTTCAGAGTGTGAGACTGAAGTCTCAGGATTTATCGAGGAAATGCCTGAAGGAGATGCGCGTCTTATTGAGCGCTCTGTTGAAATGACCCTTGAGCGCTTTGGGCTTGAATTGGGAGGCACAGTAAGTACGAGAAGTGAAATCCCTCTAGCAAGCGGGCTCAAGAGCAGTAGTGCCGCAGCAAACGCCTCAGTCCTTGCAACTCTTCGTGCAATTGGTGAGACTCTTCAGCCTCTTGAGGTCGTAAGACTTGGAGTTAAGGCTGCAAAAGAAGTAGGAATTACTATAACAGGCGCCTTTGATGATGCATGTGCCTCTTTTTTTGGAGGAATTGTAATTACCGATAACAGGGCAATGGAGCTTCTCAGGCGTGAGGAGTTTGATTCAAAAGTCCTGATATTTGCGCCTGCCACTAGAGCCTTCAGCGCGGATACAGATGTTAAACGCTCAAGGCTTATAGCTCCATACATGGAAATAGCCTATGAGCTTGCTCTGGAAGGTAACTATGAGCAAGCCATGACGCTCAATGGTTTTCTCTACTGCGGGGCTCTTGGCTTTAGTACAGAACCCCTGCTCCGAGCGCTCGAATGCGGAGTAAAAGGAGTAAGCTTATCCGGAACAGGTCCTTCATATGTAGCACTTGTGCAATCCGAGCAGGCAAAAGAACTGAGGTCAATCTGGGAAAGCTGTGGAATAGAAGGCAGGATTATAGAAACCTCTATAAATAACAGAGATGCAATATCTTTATAAAGCGAGGGGTACACTTGAGTGAACTTGAGTCAATCCGCAAGGAAATTGAAGAAATCGATAGCGAAATTCTTGCCCTCATAGATAAAAGAGTAAACCTGGCTGAAAGAGTACTTGAATCAAAAAGAATAAATGGTACTTCGATAAATGACCAGAAGCAAAATGAGGTTGTAATTAATAGGGCTTTAAATGCCGCAACCGAACTCAACCTTGATTTAGGGTCCATAAAAGCTGTTTTTGAGATTCTTATCAGGATGAGTATTGAACGCCAGAACGAGTTGAGTGGCAAGGGAAGCCTGCCCTGACTGTCCAGGAGAAGCTAAAAATGGTTGATATTTCAATAATTATGGGTTCCGAATCTGATAGACCTATCGCCAACCGTGCGATAACTGTGCTTGAAAAGAGCAAATACACTTACGAAGTTATGGTTATTTCTGCTCACAGGAACCCTGACGAACTTGACAACTACATTTCAAGCACTGATGCAAAGGTGTTTATTACAATTGCAGGTTTATCGGCAGCCCTTCCAGGAGTTGTAGCTTCCAGGACAAAACGGCCTGTAGTAGGAGTCCCTGTGAGCGCAAAACTTGGTGGACTTGATGCCCTGCTTTCCATCGCACAGATGCCTCCAGGAGTGCCTGTTGGAAGTGTAGGGATTGATAATGGAGCAAACGGAGCATATCTTGCCCTGAGAATTCTAGATTTGATTGACCCCTCTAAGCCTTAAGGATACTGTTAAGCCTTCGTTTAAACTTAAAGAAACAATGAATTTACTATATTCATCGGCTCGCCCCGAAAATCTCTTTTTTTAACCACATCAAATATCTGCTTTCTGTTAAGCCCTTAAAGGTCCCATTTCCTTCTGTTAACCCTTAAAGGCCCCATTTAATTCTGCCATCATTAATATTAAAAATTATCAGAAAGAACAGTATTAGGAGAACAGTATTAGGAAAAGTTATTATAGAGATTGTTTGGGATAGGGCATCTGAGTATTAGGGGTGTGGGGGGAGTTGGGGGTTAAGAATGTTGGCTGAGGTTTACAATAGAAAAAGATTTTTCTCAGATGCCCAATTAATAAACATATGTCATATTATATAAAAATAGAGATATACTGTTATTTTAATCAAACTTTTTACAGTACTTATATTTCTTGGGAAAGATTTTTCAAATTAGGCTTCACATTGACAAAGCAGGTTTCAAATCAAATTTTATATAGTAATTCAGGTTTCAAGCTTGAAAAAATACATGGAAAGCAAAAGTCAAAAAATAAAAGAAAAGAAGAAAAAGAATAAGAAAAAGAATAAGAAGACGTCAGTTTAAGGAGACACAGTGCTTCTAAATACGAAACAAACAAAACCGAATTTTCGGAAAAATTGTTTGGTAATTAAGCTTTGTCTGCGAGTTTTGCTTCCAAAATCTTTAAGGAGCCAGTGTTCCCCTGCCATTCTATTTCACTTTTTACAATCTCAATGCGCTTTTTAAAGAAAGGGGCATCAAGCACAACAGTCTCGTATTCTCCGCCTTCCCCAGCCATGTGAACCATATACCGTTTATTCATCGCTTTGAGATGTTCGATTGAGTTTATATTTATAGGGCGTCCCAGCCAGGTTTTATCAAGACCGTCAGCTGCGACCCTAACGATCCGAATATCCAGTACTTTCGCCATCTCATTGAGCAATTCTTCAGGGTCTTTATGCCAGAGGGGGGCATAGACTCTGAGCCCTAGAGAATCACAGATTTTCTGCACCCTACCTAGCTGATACTGAGATTCAATAGCGCCTACTGACACCCCATCAGCGTCCACTTTCTTAAGGGCAAGGGTCAGATCATCCAGTTCAAGCTCCTTTATTCCGCTGGATTCTTGCAGAACCAATGGGATTTCACAGGCAGCAGAGATTAGTTCTACTATGTGGAGGTTGATAGAATGGTACATGTAGGAGTCATCCCTTGCTGGAATTATATTAATCAGGTGAGTAACCTCATGCCCTTCCTGAAGAGCATTATATATGGCAAAAATCGAGTCCTTGCCGCCGGAAACCAGTGCTGCGAGTTTCATCTGCATCCCTTTGTTTTATTAACTTTTTCGTGGAAACCCCCTAGGGGGTTATTGGATAGGGGGTTATATTACTTGGATCATTAAGTAATACTTTAGAGACTTATTGACTTAATTTTTAAAGCTATTGATATTTAGCGTATTAACGCCGGAATTTGCAATTTCAGCAATCTTTCTCAAGCTTTCCGAAATTGGCTTCATAACGGATTTTCATTTCTTCCCATGTGGGAAGATTTGTCTGGCAGCCCCGCGCCTGCACAACAAAAGAAGCTACAGTAGACCCTATTTTCCCACATGTAGGAAGGGAATAGCCTCTAGTAAGGGCAAGAAGGAAA
>ENA-UOOK01000694-UOOK01000694.1-fermentation-metagenome-genome-assembly--contig:-NODE-694-length-44719-cov-6.256202_pt1 | contig 44719 bp, 38 predicted proteins | sample MGYA00245777_ERZ724023 | MGnify/ENA primary metagenome ERZ724023 (study PRJEB28704, sample SAMN03018312) | fermentation metagenome | biome: anthropogenic terrestrial biome; feature: soil; material...
CATAACTTTTAAAGCAACCATTTGAGCTTACTTTTTCACAAAGTGCAGAAGAGGCCTATTTTTGCTGTTTGAGCGAGGGAGAGTTATGGCACAAACCGGAGAAGAGGCGTTTTCTTTTAAAAACGACATGGGTTGTGAAAATAAAGAGAGAGGGATTTCCGCTTAATTGGGAAATGTGATTTGTGCGATATCGGACGCATCGGTGAGGATCATGGCAAGGCGGTCAAGTCCGAGCGCGCATCCGGCGCATTCCGGCATTCCGCACTCAAGGGCTTCCAGGAATTCGACCGGTTCCGGATAGGCTGCCATCCCGGAAACCGCGCGCGCCTTGCATTCAAGTGCGAAGCGGTGGCGTTGAACCGCCGCGTCGGTCAGTTCACTGTAGGCATTGGCCAATTCCAGCCCGTTGATATAGAGTTCCCAGCGTTCCGCCACCGAGGCGTCACCGGGTTTCAGGCGCGCAAGCGAGGCCCGCGACGCCGGATAATCCAGCAGGAAGGTCATACAGCCGCGGCCCAGTTCGGGTTCGATTTTTTCGACCATCAATTCATCGAAAATATCTTTTTCCGAGGCTTGTGCGGCGGTCAGTCCGGTGTACTTGAGGTAGGCCTCGTTGACGGTGATTTTTTCCACGGGGAGGGGAATGACGGAACGGACCATGGAGGCGGTGAAGTCCAATAAATCCAGATAATCGGCCCCGGTTTCGTACCATTCCAGCATGGTGAACTCCTCGCGATGGCGGGAGCCGAATTCATCTTGACGGAAGCAGGGGCCGATCTGGTAGATTTTTTCAAAACCGGCGCAGACCAGCCGCTTCATTTCCAACTCGGGGCTGCAACGCAGAAAGCGATTTCCGGAACGCGGGGCCTCAATGAATTCTTCCGGCGCCGGCGCCGCGATGCGGACCGGTGTTTCCACGTGGATGAAGCCGTGTTCGTCAAAGTAACGCCGGACATGCGAAAAAAGCCCGGCACGTTGTACGAGCCGGGCTTGAAGTTCGGAAAGCCGCTGCAGATGATCAGGCTTTGGATACACGGTCGGCGTATTCCCCGGTACGGGTATCGATGCGGACAGTGTCGCCTTGGTTGATGAACAACGGGACCTGGATTTCATAGCCGTTGTCGATCTTGGCGGGTTTGGTGACGTTGGTGGCGGTATCGCCGCGCGCGCCGGGTTCTGTTTCGGTGATGATCTTTTCAATGAACGTCGGCAGGGTGACGTCGATCGGAGCGCCGTTGAAGAACAGAATATGGCAATCGGAGTTTTCGATCAGGAAAAATTCCTTGTTGCCGATGACATCTTTGCCGACGTGGATTTCCTCATAGGTATCGACATCGCTGAAGACGAAAAATTCGCCGTCGGCGTAGGAGTAAACGGTTTCCCGCTCATCCAAGTCGGGCTTGTCGATTTTGTCCACCGGGCGGAACGTACGGTCCATGGTGGAGCCGGTAATCAGGTTTTTGAGTTTGCAGCGGTAGAGGGCGGTGCCTTTGCCGGGTTTGCAGAATTCGAAATCACTGATGACCCACGGGGTGTCATCAATCAGCACCTTAAGACCTTTTCTCAAGTCAGACGAGTTGTACATAGAATGATTGTCTCCATAAATATTCATTTAACTGCTTAAGCCTGATAATATACAACGATGGAATCGATTTTACAAGTATTTTACACCTAAATTCCTTTAAATCAATTTTCGCCATTGGAAAAAAAAAGAATGCCGTGCTACAGTAACCTTGATATGATATTAAGGATTTAAAATAACTCGGGAATCCATTTTTATGAGCAGTAAAATTTTCATCTCTGCTGAAATCGGTATCAATCATAATGGCGATCTCGACATCACCAGGCGATTGATCGACGCTGCGGTGTTGGCCGGCTGCGATGCCGTGAAATTCCAGAAACGCACGCTCGACAACGTTTATACTCCGGAATTTCTGGACAGTCTGCGCGAGAGCCCGTGGGGCAAAACCCAGAGAGCCCAGAAAGAGGGCCTCGAATTCGGCATCCGGGAATATGACGAAATCGACCGCTATTGCAAGGAACAGGGAATTTATTGGTTTGCTTCCTGCTGGGACTGCGATTCACAGAAATTCCTGCGCCGTTATAATCTGCGTTACAATAAAATTGCTTCTCCGGTGCTTACCAACATTCCGCTCCTGGAAACCTGTGCCGAAGAAAAACGCTATACATTCATCGCGACCGGCATGAGCACCTGGGAGGAAATTGACGCCGCCGTGGAAATATTCCGCCGCCATTCCTGTCCGTTTGAGCTGATGCACTGTGTGTCCACTTATCCGATGCGGCCGGAGGAAGCCAATTTGTTGCTGATTCCGGAGTTGCGTAAGCGCTACGGCTGTCCGGTCGGCTATTCTTCCCATGAAATCGGCAACATCGCCACGCTTGGAGCGGTCGCGCTCGGCGCGATTTCCGTGGAGCGGCATATTACGCTTGACCGCACCATGTACGGTTCCGATCAGTCGTCTTCGGTTGAACCGGCGGAATTGATCAACTTCGTCAAAGATATCCGGGCGATGGAAGCCGCCCTGGGCACAGGGCAACGGGAATTTTCGCCCCGCGAAGAAGCGGTCCGGAAAAAAATGCGGGGTTGATGGTCAAATGATGAAAGTATCCGACTATGTCATGAATTTTCTGGTGTCAAAGGGAGTCCGGGAAGTCTTCATGCTGCCGGGCGGCGGCGCCATGCATCTGAATGATTCGCTGGGCCGCTGTGAAAAACTCAATTATACTTGTTTCATCCACGAACAGGCGCTGGCGATCGCCGCCGAAGCCTGGGGGCAGCATACCAATGTCCCGGGGGCGGCGCTGGTCACCTCCGGCCCCGGCAGCACCAATACGGTGACGGCGGTGGCGGCGGCGTATATCGATTCCACCCCGGTCTTTTTTGTTTCGGGACAGGCGAAACGCGCCGACCTGAAAACCGGTACCGGATGCCGTCAGGTCGGTTCGCAGGAGGTCGATATCGTTTCGATCGTTTCACCGATTACCAAATATGCCGTAACCGTGCTCGACCCGGACATGATCCGGTATCATCTGGAAAAAGCCTGGCATGAAGCCGTTACGGGGCGCATGGGGCCTGTATGGATCGATATCCCGCTGGACGTCCAGGGCGCGGCCGTCGAAGAATCCGGACTGAAAGGATTCACGCCATCTTCCGTGGAACCGCAAACGCTTCCGCAGATGGATGATGTGGTCCGTGCCCTGACGCAGTCGCGCCGCCCCTTGATTCTGGCCGGTAACGGCGTCAAAAGCTCGGGGGCAGGGGAGCTGTTGTTGGAATTCGCCCGCCGGAATCAGATTCCGATGGTCTTGACCTGGAAGCTGATTGACCTGCTGGGGTATGAGGACCCGTTGAATTTCGGCTGTCCCGGCATCATGGGAACCCGTTTCGCGAATTTTATCGTGCAGAACTGCGATCTGCTCCTGATCGTCGGCAGCAGGCTGGACCCCAGCATCACGGCGTTCAACAGCGCGGACTTCGGGCGCCATGCCCGGAAGATCATGGTCGATATCGACCCCTGCGAAATCCGGAGAACCGGGGGGATCGAAATCGGGATCGAATCCGACGCCAAGGCATTTCTGGAACGTTTACAGGCTGTAAACTGCCCGGAGCATGGCGAATGGCTGGCGTATTGCCGTAAAGTCAAGGCGCGCTATCCGGTGGTAGTGCCGGAATACCGCGAGCACCCGGACGCCAAGGTCAACCTGTATGTATTTACCGATGAATTGTTCAAACAACTGCGCCCCGATGATGTGATCGTGCCGGAAAGCTCGGGCGCCGCCGGTGAAGTCACTTATCAAGCCATGCGGATCAAGCCGGGGCAGAAAGTCCGTAATGCCGCCGGGCTCGGTTCGATGGGATTCGGGCTGCCGTATTCCATCGGGGCATGCCTGGCCAACAACCGCCGCCGGACGGTGCTGATCAACGGCGACGGGGCATTTCAGATGAATATTCAGGAGCTCGAAACCGTGGCGCGGTTGAAACTGCCCGTCAAGATGTTCATCTGGGATAATAACGGCTATGGCAGCATCATGAATACCCAGCGCAATATGTTCGACGGGTTCTACGTGGGTTCCGAACCGGGCAGCGGCCTGACCCTGCCGGATGTGACCCGCCAGGCCGCGGCATACGGTATCCGCGGCGAAGTCATTTCGTGCAATGCGGAGCTCGAAGCAGGTATTGCGCGGGCGTTGGACGGAAATGATCCGGTGATCTGCCGGGTGATGGTGACGCCGGACCATTTGACCATGCCGAAAGTGCAAGCGATGAAACTGCCCGACGGCGGCATGGTGTCCAAGCCGCTGGAAGATATGTGGCCCTACCTCCCGGCGGACGAAATCGCAGAGAATATGATTTTCACGTTTCCCGCCGAAACGAACGCCTGAAGATTTGATTGTTCTTGAGCGGATGAAAAAGGTACATCATTTTTCTTGTTGCAACAGCGCCTGTTCATCGATGTCCAAGGCGCGGTTGTAGAATCTCACTGCACGGATTGATCCATTGAACGCGCCAAAGCCGTTTGCGGACACTTGATATTGCGATATACCGAGCGAGTGTTCGGATATACCGACTCCGGCGAAATCACTGTAGGTTGTGCTGAATTTCTGCTCAAGATTGATTTTACAGACTATGGAACTTCCATTCCAGATGAACAGTACATGGTACTCAATTGCCGGGGTGAACGTCAATTTTGCCGAATCCACTCCATATTGCCAGGAGGCGAACCATCCGCTGTCGCTGGAACCCGCATTAATAAATGCGATATTCCGTTCGCTGTTCGACGTGGACCCTTTGGCATAATAAATGGCGCATTTTGAGGCTGAAATCACCTTCAGTTTCATCGAAATGGTAAAGGCGCTTACTCCGGCCAGCAATGACGCCGGCAAACTAAGGTAGTTGGCGGCCGAAAAACCGCTTGCTCCGTTTGCGCCGAATGTCGGGGAGCCGGAAACAACCGCATGGCGACCGTTACCGGAAGCATCATTTCCGTCTGCAGTCAACGGATAATGCGCCAATAGCCCTACGGTCGGCATAAGCAACGGTTTTACCAGCGGCACAAATATATTGCCAAAAATCAAGCCCGGATCATCTTTTTCAGGTAAGGCGCCGGGCGGCAACAGCGCAATGGACGATTTTTCCGATTGCGGAACGACGATTAACATCCTATGAATAACCGCTATTTCCGCATCGTCAAGGGGGCGGTTATACGCCATGATATGCGCCGCATAGCCCTGATAATAATATCCTTCATTTGTCATGAAATCCGCAATCGTGTACGCGGGGGCGGTAATGTTGAATGAGGAAGCTGTCGCGGTTTTGATCAATGACCCGTCAATATAGAGTTTGACCGTGGTTTCCGCTACCGTCGCCGCGCAGACATGCCATTGACCGTCCGCGACAAAATATTCACTGCTTATGTTTCCATGCGAATGCTCCAATGCAAAAATACCGGAATTAAGCTGGAGTCCTGCGGCTTGATAGGGGGAATTGCTTCCCGTTGCGAAAATATTCTGCCCGCTGTCTCTGTTCAATGTTTTGATCATGCCGATTAACGTAAATGTACTGCCCAGGGCGGAACCGAGTGAACCGACAGCGCGGCCGCTTCCATCGCACACGGCGACTTCACCGATCGAATCCTTGCTGAACGTGATACCGTTGTCTGCTGCGGAGGCATCGTTGGTTTGATCAATGAGGTTATTTCGCAATGGGAAATAAGCAATTAAACCATCAGTCGGAATGTTGTTCATAAAAAATGCTCCTTGTTTGTTTCCAGAATGTTTCCTGTTTACGAAAATCGTCAACTTGGCAGAGAAGCGGTTCGTCCATTTTTTGGGGATATACGGTAAAATTACTTGATATTTAGGATATTCAATATATATTGGAATATTTAATGCGAAGGATAAAGCTCATGATTAAGCTGGTGTTACTGGATATTGACGGTGTACTGACCAACGGCCGGGTTACCGTCGATTCACAGGGCAATGAATACAAAACGATTGATTTTAAAGATATCGATGCGGTATTTGAAATGAAACGAAAAGGCTTCAAGGTAGGGCTGATTACCGGAGAGGCTACGCCGATAACATTGTTCTTCAAAGAACGGTTCAAGCCGGATTATTTCTATAACGGTTGTAAAAATAAGCCGGAAGCATTGCATGAAATTCTGGCGAAGAGCGGGTTGACCTCGGAGGAAACCTGTTATGTCGGCGATGCCAAATATGATATCCCGGTGATGAAATTAGTTAAATTATCGGCCTGCCCGTCCAACGCCATTCCCGAAGTGAAAGAGCTGGCGGGATTGCAGCTTGAAGCCCGTGGCGGCGAAGGCTGTATCTGGGAGCTGCTGGAGCGAATAGAGGATATGCGAACTTTATGAGAGGTTGATTTTTTGCATTCGCGAGACTATTTGCGATTGAAATACTGGACTTTTGCTGCGGATTTAAGGGAAAAGGCAAAACAAAAGTATTACGCGCATGAAAGAGTTTTCAGCATGAGCAGAGGCGTTATTATGAGGTTCATAGAGGAAAAATGGAGTGTGTGAATGATTTATCGCAATTATGGCAAAACTGGAAAAGAAGTTTCATTGCTTGGATTTGGCGGTTCAAGATTTAACACAGATAAAAATGACTTTGAAAAAAATATTGAATTGGTTTTAAAAGCTGTCCAATTTGGTGTTAATTACTTTGATACTGCTCCAAATTATGCAAATAGTACAAGCCAAAAGATTATTGGCGAGGCATTATCTCAAACAAAAGTTAAAACATATATTTCAAGTAAAACTTCAAGTAAAGAAGACCGTACTGCGAGTGATGTTTTACGGCGAATAGACATATCTCTTAAAGAACTTAAACGTGATAAAATCGATTTCTTTACTCTTTGGTCAATATTGGATATTGACCATTTTAAAACAGCGGCAAAACCTAATGGGTGCTTGGATGGAATAATAGAAGCAAAAAGGCAAGGGTTAATAGACCATGTTTGCATATCTGTTCATTGCAATGATGAAGAGATTATTGAAATTTTAGATTGCTATAATTTTGATGGTATAACTCTTGGATTAAATATGCTTAACTATCAATATCGCACTAAAGGATTGGAAAGGGCTGGGGAATTGGGGTTAGGTGTGGCAATAATGAATCCTTTGGCTGGCGGATTGATCCCAAGAAATCATAAGTTGTTTGGCTTTGATAATAGTGAGAATGCTGTTGATAAGGCTATAAAATTTGTCATATCACACGAACAGGTTTCAACCTGCTTGATCGGTGTAAATTCTGAAAGAGATTTAGTCGAAGCGGAGAAATATATCTCCAAAGGTGATTTTTTAAATTCGGAAAAATTAGTTCAAAATTATAATCAATTTACATATACTCACAAATGGGAGGGGATTTGTACGTCTTGTGGCTATTGTTCCGATTGCCCTAAAAAGATAAAATTACCCAAACTCATGAGCGTTTATAATGAATACATTCTTTCAGGTAAAGATATTGGTTTTTATAGATTTAAGCTTAGTGAAATGTTTGGATTTCATTCCCAGCAAATATTTGATTGCATTGGTTGTGGAAAATGTGAATCAAAATGTACTCAGCATTTGCCGATAATTGATCGAATTAAAGAAATCAATGAATTTGCCAATGAACAGATCATTTATTGGGACAGAATCGTTAATAAAGTAATGCCAGAAACAAAATTTCAAGCATTTGGTATTTATGGTGCTAATCTTGACGCAGAAAGACTTTTGATGGCAATGAAAAGGCTAGGCTGGAATTTAGATTCTTTAAAAATCTATCTTTTTGATTCTGATCCACGAAAGCAAGGACAACTATTTTACGGTAATTATACAATTTATACTCCAGAAGATGTTCTTAAATACAATGTAAAGCATATTGTTGTTACAGCCCCAAAATATTACACCGAGATAAAAAGTCATTTATTGACATTTGTTGATAATGATACAACTATTATTTCAATTTAGGGGGAAATATGTTTGAGCGACCAAAAATTCCCGAAGATTATTTTCAGCTTTCAAAAATTGCAATGCAAAAATTGCAAACCGTAAATGTTATCATTTGGGGGGCTTTCGGGATAGGTAATCTCATATTTAAGCATTTAAAAGAAAATCGTATTAATATTGTTTGTTACTGTGACAATAACTTGGAGTTCTCTAAAGTTGTTAATAATGTTCCTGTTCTTTCCATTGAGGAATGTTTAGAAAAATATCCAGATGCAGTATATATTTTAAGCGCGAGAGAACTCACCTCAATAAAAAAAATGGAAGAACAATTAAAAAGTCTTTGTTCGTCTCCTGAATATATTTATTACGATATTATTTATTTTCATTATATTTTATTCCATAGAGACGTTGTCCCGTTAAAATTAGCAAATGCATTATTCGCTTTTTTTGAAGGTGCCCGGAATTCATTACTTATTAACAGTTTATCATTTAGAATAACAAGCAAATGCTCTTTGCGTTGTAAAAACTGTTCTTTTCACATACCATATCATAAAAATTATTTTGATTTTGATTTTAATGAGCTTATGTTTTCGCTAAGAAAATTTTGCGATTTGACAGATGCCGTTTTGGAGATAACAGTGAATGGGGGAGAAACTCTTTTATATACTGATTTGATTGAATTACTTGAAGAGATATCTAAAATCAACAATATTATATTGATTACAGTTGTTACAAATGGTACAATAATTCCAAGTGATTCTCTTTGTGAGGTAATGAATAAATTAGGTGTTATTTTAAGGATATCTGACTATGGAGAATATTCAAATAATATTTGTCAGGTAAAAGAGAAGTGTCAGAAATATAGCGTCCCATATTTTAAATACCATAGAGCGAATGTTTGGTTTGAATTAGGAAGAACGAAGCATAACAGAAGCATGGAGATGAATAAAAAAATCCAAGAGCTATGTCCATTTAATTGTGGTGAAAATCGGAGAATTTTGGGAATATTTAACAATGAAGTCCATGTTTGTGATAGAATTGATGGTGTTTTGAGTGAAAATATTAACGCCGATGTTGTGGGATTTCAATTAACAGAGAATGTTACTAAAAATGAATTACAGGATTTTCTTAACCACGGTGAACACTATAAGGCCTGTGATTATTGCAACTATCCCTTTACGGAAATACCTGCGGGAGAGCAAGAAGAATAATATGAAAAGTGGACCTCAGTCATTCCGCAGGATAATGGAATGGGTAGGTGTATGAAGTCATTTTTGTGCATCAATGATGGCGCGCCTGCGTATACGTAAAATTTGCGTGCGTTTGGCGTACGGAATACGCATGAATTTCAGGAGAAATCGGAAATAGGTGCTTTCAAAAATCAAACCAACTAAGCGTAAACATAGAGGTAAATATGGTTATTTCTAAAATCTATGGGACGACAGTGAGATAAAATTATGGTTGCGGTAAAGAGACAAAGGGGGATTTTATGAAAAAAATCAGTATTACGATTTATTGTTACAATGAAATTGAAAATCTGCCGATACTTTATGAACGCCTGAATGCGGTAATTGACAAACTGCCGCAATACGAATTCGAAATCATTATCGGAGATAATTGTTCCAGCGACGGAACCCGGGAATGGCTCCGTGAGCTGGCCGGTAAAGACAAGCGGGTAAAAGTTATTTTGAATTCCAACAATTTTGGCCACATCAGATCTCCATATAACGTTTTTCTGCGTGGAAGCGGAGATGCAGTGGTCGGAATGTGTTCCGATTTACAGGAACCGCCGGAGATGATCCCGGAATTTATCCGGCATTGGGAGGAAGGGTATAAAGTCGTATGCGGGGTCAAGCCCGTGTCCAGGGAAAACCAGCTGGTGTTCATGGGGCGGAGATTTTATTATTACTTGCTGAAGAAATTCTCGAATGATCACCTGATCAGTAATTTTACCGGTTTCGGACTTTATGACCGACAGTTCATGGAGGCGGTAAGGAAATTCCACGAACCTTATCCATATTTTCGCGGTTTGGTGAGCGAAATCGGGTTCAAGCGTATTGAAATTCCTTATGTTCAGGGAAAAAGAGAACATGGAAAAACCAAGAATAACTTATTCACGCTCTATGATTGTGCGATGACCGGATTTGTCAATCATACGAAAATGCCGTTGAGGCTCGCGGTCATTATCGGTTTCCTGCTGGCCGGCCTGAGTCTGCTGATTGCGGCGGGGTATCTGGTCTATAAATTGATGTATTGGGATACTTTCAATTTAGGGTTGGCGCCGCTGGTGATAGGCTTGTTTTTCTTTTCAGCGATTCAGTTGATATTCATCGGGATCATCGGTGAATACCTCGGGGCGGTCTGGACACAGGTCAAGAACAAACCGCTGGTGATCGAAGAAGAAACCATCAACTTTCAGGATGTGGAATAATGTTGTCGGATTTTGAACTGATCAGTGTGATTATCCCGGTCTACAACGGGGAGAAATGTATTTCGGGATGCCTGGAAAGTGTATTGGCTCAAACTTATACCAATTTTGAAATCATTATTATCGACGATGGTTCTACTGATGCCACGGTTGAAGTATGCGGCCGTTATGCAACTGCCAATCCTTGCATAAAAATAAAGCAGATTGCCAACTCCGGACCCGGACATGCCAGAAATTGCGGTATCGAAGCGGCTATCGGCCAATTCATTTATTTCCTTGATGCTGATGATTGCATTGAGAATGATGCTTTCGCTTTATTGATTTCCCAATATAATTCATCTCCAGCCGATTTGATTATTACTGGTTACAAATGCTTTGATGGCAAAGGAAATTTTTTGCGTACCGAAGCGCATTTCGGTGATAAACTGTATTATGATCATCAGGATATTCTCTCCTATTTGGAAAATTATCTGGTAAAACCGAATAAAACCGAATTATTTGGCGCCGTTTGGGGGCGACTGTTCAATGCTGATCTCATCAGGAAGTATCAAATCCGTTTTAATGATTCCTTACGGGTTTTTGAAGATGCGGACTTCAATTTCAAATATTTGAAATATACGGAGCGGGTTTCCTGCATCAAAATTTATTCCTATAATTACACTTATATGGTTGCTTATATTTCCGCTTCTACCAAAATGAGTGATTACCCGGAAAAGATTTTTGATCATCTGGCGGCGATGCAGAGCCTGGCGGAGTTGTTTCAGCCGGAATATCCGGATAAGGCTCCGGAGCAGATTGTCGGTCATGCCTGTATCAGTCTTACGATAATTCAGTTGATTCGTAATTGCGGTCAAGCAGGGTATGAGGCCCGGCGCCTGGTCCGGCGCCTGGTTGATCATGATATGGTCCGGAAGTGTTTGCCTTATTATTCACCTGGCAAAGGGGAAAGTAAATTGATTCCGTTATTAATGCGGTTGAAATGGGTAACTTTAATGATCATGGTATGTCGTTACAAAGCTCACAAGAGGTATGGGAAATGCCGGAAGTAAATGAAATGCCGGGAATCAGTGAATTTCGGGATTTGAAGTTGCCGGTCATTATTTTCGGCGCGGCTGTGGCGGGGGAGGCGGTGTTTCATGCCTGCCGTGAGGCCGGCATCGACATTGCCGCATTCTGCGACAATAACCTGGACAAGGCGCGGCATCCGTGCTGCGGGCTCGAGGTCATTCATTTCCTGCGGCTGAAGGAACGGTTTCCCGATGCGGTATTCCTGATTTCGGTCATTGACATTCAGGATATCGTTAAGCAGCTCTCTGCAATGGGATACGAACAATTTTACCCGGTTGCTCCGCTGTTGCGGAGTTTCAACGTGTTCCATTATGAATATAGTAAACCGGCGGACTTCGTCAATTATGTGATTTCCGCTTGTATTCTTAGTCAGGACAATTATTACAGTCCGGAGAAAATCTACATTCGCAGCGTCGATATCGTCATTACTGAGCGTTGTTCTTTGAAATGTCGCGATTGTTCGAACCTGATGCAATATTACCGGAAACCGGTCCATTATAAAACGGAAAACCTGCTTGAATGGCTGGACGTGTTTTGTGAAGCAGTGGATGAAATTAATGAATTCCGGGTAATCGGCGGAGAGCCATTTATGCATCGGGACTGGCTGACGGTCACCCGGCGGCTTATCGCCGAACCCAAAGTGAAAAAAGTCGTCATCTATACCAATGCCACGATTTTACCCGGCGATGAACAAATGGCGGAATTGCGGAATCCGAAAGTGTTGTTCATCGTCACCGATTACGGAAAACTTTCTCGCAAGCTCCATGAAATGATTCAAAAATTGGAAGAGATGCGGATTGCGCATGTCTGCTCTCCGGCGGGGGGCTGGACGGATTGCGCCGCGATCGGACGGCATGGGCGGACTATGGCGCAGTTAAAAGAGATTTTTTCCTGCTGTTGCGTTAAAAATTCTTACACGCTGATGAACGGCAGGCTCTACCGATGTCCATTTGCCGCCAATGTGGATAACTTAAAAGCGATGCCGGATGTGCCGGGCGACTATGTCGGGCTTTCCGGCGAATCTTCACGGGAAGTGGTAAAAGAACAGATTCGGGCATTGATTCACGACAAGGAATATATTGCTGCCTGTGATTTTTGCCGTGGTCGGCGGCTTGGTGATCCGCAGATTCCTCCGGCTGTACAGACTGCGTTGCCTTTGGATTATAAGCGATATTCATGAAGTATGAATTATTGAAATTATACCGGACCAACCGGGAGGAATTCTGGCGGATCTTCCATTACCTGCTGGTCGGCGGCTGGAATACGGTTTTCGGGGTAGGGCTCTATACCGTCCTGTTCGAGCTCTTCAGCCGGAAGCTGGGTTGGCGGATTGAGATCGACGGACAGGATTACCTGTATCTGATTCTTGCGGTTCCGGTCAACGTTCTGGCGATCACCAACGCCTACATCTGTTATAAAGTTTTTGTGTTCAAGACCCGGGGTAATATCCTCCGTGAATATTTCCGTTGTTATATCGTCTATGGAACATCGATGCTGCTCGGCATGGCCGGCTTGTGGTTGCTGGTCGGTCTCTGCGGCCTGTATCCGGTCATCGCCAATATTCTCTTGACTTTCGTCACGGTAGCGGTCAGTTACCTGGGGCATAAATATTTTTCATTCAGAAGGCGCAATGATTGATTGTTTTCAACATAAACGGATTTTCTTGACCGGCGGTACCGGCTTCTTCGGCAAATGGCTGTTGGACAGCCTGCCGGAATCGGCCCGGATCACCGTTCTTTCCAGAGACCCGGAAAAATTCCTGCGGAATTATCCGCAATATCGCCGTTTTGATTATCTGGCCGGGGATATCCGGGATTTTCCGCTTTCCGCCGGGCGTTTCGATTATGTGATTCATGGCGCTACGGCCTCGACCGGCGCCATCCCGGATGCCGAAATGGAGTCCGTGATTATCGACGGTACCCGGCAGGTGCTGAAATTGGATTTTGATCGGATGCTGTATGTCAGTTCGGGCGCGGTGTACGGAGCGAATCCGCCGGAATTCGTCCGCGAGGATTACTGCGGGACGCCGGTCAACTCTTATGGGCGCGGAAAACAAACAGCCGAACAGCTCTGTCAGTCTTCCGGCAGGACCGTTACCGTTGCCCGTTGTTTTGCGTTTGTCGGGCCGCATCTGCCGCTGGACGCCCATTTCGCCATTGGCAATTTTATTAACGACTGTTTGCGCAACCGTCCGATCGTTATCAAAGGCGACGGCACGCCGCGCCGTTCTTACCTGTACGCGGGCGACCTGGTTGAATGGCTGCTGAAGATTCTGGCGGACGGCGAAGCGGGGCGCGCCTACAATGTCGGCTCCGACCAATCGCATACCATCCGGGAGATTGCGGAGTTGGTGAATGACGCTTGTTCCGGCAGTTTTTCCATTGAAGTTTTGACGCCGCCGCCGGACCGGCCGGGTCCTGCCTATGTACCGGATATCAGGCGCGCCCGACAGGAATTGGGGCTGAATATCAAAGTTTCGCTTGCCGATGCGGTCCGTTCCACGTACAGGTTTTACTCTGGACGTTGAACTTATCCGCAGAATATACATCCCAAAATCTACGGAAAAAGTAGTTTTTAAATCGGGAAATAGATTTTGCCGCTTGAAAACGGGCAAAAGGCATCTATTGTTATAAGCATGAATATGAAGAAGTAACGTTGCGTGAAATAATGTTTTCCCTCCTTCCGGCAGCGTTCCAAGAGTAATAAAATGGATTAAGGTGAAAGATGAAGATATCGACGAAAGGACGCTATGGCCTCCGGATTTTGCTGGACCTGGCCATTCATGATGACGGGATGCCGCGGCTGATCCGGGATATTGCGGAATCGCAGGAAATCTCGGAAAAATACATCAGCAGGCTTATCATCGACCTGCGCAAAGCCGGGATGGTACGTTCGATCCGCGGCGCCAAAGGCGGTTTCCGGCTTGCCCGGAAGCCGGAACAGCTTACGCTTCTGGCGATTGTCGAAGCGATGGAAGGGCGCCTTGCCATTGTCAACTGCGTGCAAACCCCCGAAACCTGTTCCCGTAACGGGGACTGCGCTACCTATGAAATCTGGGATCAGTTGAACGATCAGATTCGTGACGCGATGAGCCAGATAACGCTTCGCGATATTATCGAAAATCACCGGAAGCGCAGTGCCGGAGCCGGATACTTCGACTATTGCATTTGATGGACCTTCGGTATTCCAACCGGCGATTTATATTTCTGAAACAAAAACGGCCCGCCGAATGGCGGGCCGTTGTCTTTTCTGTAATCCGATCGGGAAGGAATCAGCCGATGGACTGGCAGACCGTAATGGCCGCCACGGCGTAGATGTCTTCGGCCTTGCAACCGCGGGACAGGTCGTTGATCGGACGGGCCAGACCTTGCAGGATCGGGCCGTAGGCTCCGGCTCCGGCGAGGCGCTCCGTGAGCTTGTAGGCGATATTGCCGGCGTTCAGATCCGGGAAAATCAGGACGTTGGCGTCGCCTTTGACGGCGCTGTTTGGCGCCTTGGAGGCGGCTACCGCCGGGACCAGGGCGGCGTCGCCCTGGAGTTCGCCGCCGGCGAGGATGTCGAGGTTCTCCGCGGCGATCTTCGCTTTGAATTTCGCGGTGGCTTCGACGACCTTTTCCAGAATTTCATGTTTGGCGCTGCCGTGGGTCGAGAACGACAGGAACGCCACCTTCGGCTGTTTACCGAGCAGTGAACGATAGGTCAGGGCGGTGGCGAACGCGATGTCGACCAGTTGGTCGGCGGTCGGGTTCGGGTTGACGCCGCAGTCGGCGTACAGCAGCACCCGGTCGCCGCTGGCGGTCGGGGTCTTCAGGTCCATGACGAAGCAGCTGCTGGCGATCGAGATGCCCGGCGCGGTGCCGATGCAGTTGAAGGAGGCGCGCAGCATGTCGGGGGTCGAGGCGATGCTGCCTGCGACCAGTCCGTCCACCATGCCTTGGCGGGCCATCAGGCTGCCGAAGAAAATCCGGTCCTTGATGGCTTCGCGGGCCTGTTCGATGGTGATTCCTTTTTTCTTGCGGATTTCGGCGAACAGTACGGCGTATTTTTCGAAAAAGTCGCAGTTGAGGTAGTCAATGGTCGCGAATTTGCGTTCGGTGACACCGGCCTTGGCGCAGGAAGCGGCGATTTCGGCTTCGCTGCCGAGGACGGTGACTTTCGAGGCAACACGGTTTTCGACAATCATGTTGGCCGCGGCGACGACGCGCGGGTCGTGGCCTTCGGGGAGAACCAGGGTTTTAGAGGCGGATTGCGCTTTTTTTACAAAAAGATCGATGGCGTACATGGCTGAACCTTATTTTTTCTTTTCTGCTTTGGCTTTGGCTTCTGCTTTTTCTTCCGGAATCTGCGGGACTTCGTCGTTGGTCAGAGTATGGACGACGCTCCGGGCGATCATCAGTTCTTCATCGGTGGGGATGACCAGCACTTTGCAGGAACTGCGGGGGGTCGAAATGATGTCTTTGACGCCGGCGCATTCCTGGTTGACTTTCTTGTCCACTTCGATGCCGAAACCGCTGAGGCGGATCAGGATTTTTTCTCGGGCATACTGGCTCCATTCGCCTACACCGCCGCAGAAGACGATGGCGTCGGCCCCGCCCAGCAGCGCGTAATAAGCGCCGATGTATTTGACGACCCGGCGGGTGAACATCCGGCGGGCGCGCAGGGCTTGCTGGTCGCCTTTGAGTTCGGCGGCGATAATGTCGCGCATGTCGCTGCTGCCGATGCCGGCGACGCCGAGCAGGCCGCTCTGCTTGTTGAGCATGTTATCGATTTCAGCGGGCGTTTTGCCGAGTTCGAGGAGGCGGAGGATGATTGCCGGGTCGAGGTCGCCGGAACGGGTGCCCATCATCAGCCCTTCCAGCGGCGTCATGCCCATGGAGGTGTCGACGACGACGCCGTGGTCGATGGCGGCGATGCTGCAGCCGTTGCCGAGGTGGCAGGTGATCAGTTTCAGGCGCTTGTAGGGCAATCCGAGCATGGTGCCGGCGGCCTTGGCGACGAAGTTGTGCGAGGTGCCGTGGAAACCGTAACGGCGGATGCTGTATTTGGTATACAATTCATAAGGGATGGCGTACAGGTAGGCCTCGGGAGGCATGGACTGGTGGAACGCGGTGTCAAAAACAGCGATATTCGGCACGCCTTCGAAAATCTTTTCGCAGGCTTCGATCCCGGAAAGGTTGGCCGGGTTGTGGAGCGGCGCCAGCGCGAAACAGTCGCGGATGACGTCCTTGACCAACTGGGTCACGAGGGCGGGCTTGGTGGACTGTTCGCCGCCATGGACGACGCGGTGGCCGACGGCCTCGATTTCGCTCAGGGATTCGATGACGCCGATTTTCGGATCGACCAGGCAGTCGCAGATGCTTTTCAGGGCGCCGACGTGATCTTTAATGGGCGGATGGATTTCAAGCGACTTGCCGTCATGGCGTTTGTAGAGCAGGCGGGGCTGGTCGGTTCCTACTCGTTCAACAAGGCCCTTCGCCAGGACCGTTTCCTTACCCATCGCGAAAATCTGGAATTTCAGCGATGAACTGCCGGCATTCACTACCAGTACTTTCATTTTTGCTTCCTTATGTTAAATATAGATGAGAGAACGATTGATCAGTTTGAACTGAAATCCTTTTGCATCCCTCGGCAAATAAACTTATTCATCAAACAGGGCGGCGGCGTAAAATTCAGGGTCGAACACCTGAAGATCTTCCGGGCGCTCGCCCAAACCCACATAATAAACGTTGAAACCGAATTCCTGATGCAGCGCCACGGCCATGCCGCCTTTGCCGCTGCCGTCGAGCTTGGTCAGGACCAGGCCGGTCAGCCCGGATACTTTGGAAAATTCCCGTGCCTGATTGATGGCATTGCCGCCGAGGCTGGCATCGACCGTCAGCCAGACTTCATGGGGCGCGCCGGGATATACTTTGTCGATGGTCCGGCGGATCTTCGCCAGCTCATCCATCAGTCCTTTGCGGTTGTGCTGCCGTCCGGCGGTATCAATGATCAGGTAGTCGGCCTGACGGGCGAGAACGGCCTTGGTGGCGTCGAACGCCACGCTGGACGGGTCGGCCCCAGGGTTGGATGAAATCACTTGCGCCCCGGTGCGTTCGCCCCAGAGCTTAAGCTGGTCCACCGCCGCGGCGCGGAACGTGTCGCAGGCGGCAAGAATGACTTTTTTGCCCTGATTCTGAAGATTCCACGCCAGTTTGCCCGCCGTGGTGGTTTTGCCGCTGCCGTTGACGCCGACCATCAGGATGACGATCGGCTTGCCGGGCTTTGCCAGGTTGAGCGGACGGGTGTTGCGGCACATGATTTCGATGATGTCGGCGCGGGCGATGGCGCGGATGTCGCCGGAGGTTTTGATCTGGCCCCGTTTGTAACGGTCGCGGATGTCGGCGACGATCTTGCTGCTGGCCGCGACTCCGAAGTCCGCCGAAATCAACAGTGCTTCAAGGTCCTCGAAGTTTTCTTCGGACCACGCCTTTTCGCCGTTTACGAGGCTGGTCAGGGCGCGGGTCACGGCCGTGGTCGTTTTCTGCAGGCCGCTCTTGAAAATGGAAAATACCGACATTACAGCTCCTTTACCGCATTCCTGGCCGGACGCTTCAAGGTGTCCTTGATGCCGTTCAGGACGCCGTTGATGAAGTTGCCGGATTTTCCGCCGCTGTAGTCACGGGCGATGCCGACGGCTTCGTTGATGCTGACGATCGGGGGTACTTCGGGTACGAACAGCATTTCGTAAACGGCCACACGCATGATGTTGCGGTCGACGATGGCCATCCGGTCGAGGTCCCATTTTTCCGAAAACTGTTTCAGGGTATCATCGATCTGCGCCTGATGGTCGGCGATGCCGAGAATCAGCATCGTGGCGTATTCGCGCCCCTTTCTGAAAACCCGGTTGGCCGGCAGTTCAAGAGTCATACCGGCTTCTTCGCAAAAAGCGTCAAGATCGACCTGTCTCGGGTCGATCTGGTTTAAATCGTTCTGGAATAAAAACTGCATGGCAAGTTCGCGTCCCACCCGTTTGGAATGCAACTGCGGCTTGCCGCTCTTCTGTGTCTCATCGAGTTCCATGTCCAGCCCCGGTCAAAATGTTTTGATGAGGTTGGCCATTTCAATGGCGGCCAGCGCGGCGTCGGCGCCCTTGTTGCCGGCTTTGGTCCCGCTGCGTTCGATGGCCTGCTCGATGTTATCGGCGGTGATCAGGCCGTAAGCAACCGGTACTCCGGTTTCCAGTCCGATCTGGGCCAGCGCTTTGGACACTTCGGCGTTGATATAACCGGCGTGCGGGGTTGCGCCCTGGATGACGACGCCGAGAGCCAGCACCGCGTCATAATTGTTGGAACGGGCCATTTTGGCGGCGATAAAGGGGAGTTCGTAGGAACCGGGAACCCAGGCGACATCGATCTTGTCGGCGTCGCCGCCGTGGCGTACTACCGTATCTACTGCGCCGTCAAGCAGTTTGGATACGAAAAATTCATTAAAACGGGCGCAGACGATGCCGACGCGCAATCCGGATGCCTGAAGCATTCCTTCATATACTTTTCCGACTTTGGCCATGATGTTGAATCTCCAATAGGTTTAAGATTATTTTAAATTCTTATAACTTAGACGATTTTGCGGGATTTTCCACCGGATTTATGCTTTTTTTCCTGATTTTGCGCAATTTCATGTTGAAAACCGTGGATTTTGAAGGCATAGTTATAGAAAAACAGAAATCCGGAACCTTGCTGAAATGAAAAACCGCTTGACTTGTATAATACTGAATTTGATTATCCCCGGACTTGGGCAATTGCTTGCGGGGGCATGGACGCGCGGCGTTACGATGATTGTCGGGGCGCTGGCGTGTATTGTGTGGTTTGTTTTCGAAACGGTATCGCCGTTGCTGGCGCTGTACCGGGATGATTTTTCCGGCGAAATTGAATTTCATTACGGCTACATGCTGGCGAGCCTGGGACTTCTCCTGATCATTTATTTATGGAGCATTGCGGATATTGTATTTTGTTGCGAAGCCAATTCGGACAAGGTGAAAGAATGTGGAAATGTGTGATTGCCTGCGGGATTGCTTTGCCGTTGCTGAACCTGTTCGGCGCCCCGCCGCCGATCATCTGGCAGTCTGACGAAAAACGCCCCGAAGTGATTGACGGGCGCGAGAATATCATTGTTTCAAAAGATGCGTCGGAAAACGCATCCGCCGGGTTCGATCCCGAAACCAGCGCCGGGCGAATTGTTCAGAAGGGGTACCATCTGACCTGGTCCCCCAAGTGGAATTACTACGGCACCGGAGGCGTGAAGCTGCCGGGCGCGGCGGTGAGCAAGGACCGTTCGGTGCTGGCCGTGCTGGAAACCGTTGGCGAGGAACGCGGCCCCTGGCAGAGCCGGATTGTCTGCATCTCTCCTGTCAACGGACACATCTTGCGGATTATTGAGCTTAAAGAGCGGAAGATTGAACGGATTTTATTTTCAGGGGAAAAAGATGAAGTCCTTCTTTATCAGTCCGGGCAACAGGCGTTTGATCAGAAAAACCGTTTTGTGAAAGTGAATTTACGCTCCGGCAAAATTGTGGCGGAATATCCACCGCTGCCCGGGGATGAAATTCAGGCGTTCAATATAAACGCCAATGGTTCGCACGCGGTTGTTAAAATGAAAAAATCATCTTCGGTTCTCGTCTACGATCTTGAACAACCGGAACAGGAACCGCTTGTCCTTGACTCCGGTTTCGAGGGCGGGGCCGTCGGTTTCGCCGCCGACGGGGAATCGGTCCTGGCGGCGGGCGAGGGGGCGGTTCGTTTCCTCAGTATGCTGAATCCGGGTACGCAGACCCGTGACCCGATCGTTTCTCCGGATGGTTTCGTGCCGGATTTTCTGGAGGTTGCCGCCGATGGCGCTCATGAGATCATTGTCGGTAAGGTTGAGGGCGGACCGTTTTATTTGTTGAGGGGAGGGCGGAACTTCTTGCTGGATGACTCCGGGGAAGGGTTTGCCTGTTTTACCGAAAAATCGATCATGCTGGTGGCGCAGAGCCAGAGCACGGTGCGTTTCCTGGACCGCGGCACGCTGGCGGAAACCGCCCGGGTTCCGGTCAAAAATGACCGCCCTCCCACGCGCGGCAATTTAGCCGGTCTTTTTTATGATCCTGATTTCGGCCTGCTGGCGGTGGATTCCCACGGCAATATTTATACCCGTAAATTGACCGGGCGGAAGTGGAATAAAAAACTGTTGCTGTCCGCAAAAAAATAATCTCACATACATTTGAGATGATATCGTATATTTGCGGAAATTCTATTGTTGAATACTCGTTGTTTTGTGATATGATATCATTAAGCAACAGGAGGTTTTGCAATGCAGGATATGTTAAATGTATGGGGCGGCGGCCATTTGATGGCTTTTTCCGGGCTGGATGGGAAAACCGATTTTAATCATGCGCTGGTACTTCGCACCGGATTTGAAGGCTTTGTTATCGAATGCAAACTGCCGGGGGATGGCGCGAAAATCATGTTCTCTGAAAACGCCCCGGTCAAGACTTATCTGGCCGGAGATCATTTCCGTTGCACCACCGGGCAGGGGGAGGTGACCGGCGCTTTTGTCGATACGTATCACCTGTTGATCGAGGGGCCCTGCCGGATCGAGGAAAAGAAAAACGGGTTCCTGCAATACGAAGTCCGCGGGAATAAAACACTGATCGGCAGCCGCGGTTTTTTCCGTTCCGAATGGCTTGGCGCGGAGGTGAATGAGGTATTCGAACAGCGCCGCCAATGGCTGGCGAAGCATTGCGCCGACCCGCGCAGCCGTGCCATGGCCAAGGCGTTGTCGCAGTTGAAAACCCAGTGTTACACCGCCGAAGGGCAGTTGAAGCATAATTTCACCACCCCGGACCGTTGGCCGCACCGGATGGCATGGCTGTGGGATACGGTGTTTCACGCCATTGGACTGCGTCATTTCGAGCCGCAGTTTGCCCGGGATTCGATCAGCGCGGTGTTTGATTCTCAGCAGCCGAACGGTTTTATTCCGCTGGGCATGTCGCCTTTTTACTCCTCTTATGTGACGCAGCCGCCGGTACTCGGGTTCGGCATCAAAATGCTGATGCAGAGCCATCCCGACCCGGAATGGGAGCGCGATCTGTATCCCCGTCTGGCCCGGTTCGCCGAATGGGTCATGGCCAACCGCGACAGCGACGGCGCCGGGTTGGTCGAATGGTACATCGAAGAACACAAGAACTGCCGCAGCGGCGAGAGCGGCATGGACAATTCACCGCGCTTTGACGGCGCGATTCAGTTGGATGCGCCGGACTTCAATGCATTTCTGGCTCTCGACTGCGAAGTCCTGGCGGATATGGCGAGCCGTCACGGAACGCCGGAGGAAGTGAAATATTGGCAGGACCACCATCAACGCCTGTGCCGTTTGATGAATGAACGGTTGTGGGACCCCGCCTTGCAGTTCTATATGGATTACGATGTGGTTGGCGGGGCGCGCCTCGATGTTCTGGCCAGTGCCGGATTCCTGCCGTTGATCTGCGGCGCGGCAAGCCCGGAGCAGGCCCGGCAGTTGCGGGATCATCTTTACAATCCGAAAACGTTCCAAACACCGTTCCGGGTGCCGTCGATCGCGCGCTGCTGTGAAAAAAGCTACCGTAAAGACATGTGGCGCGGCCCCGTCTGGATCAATATCAACTATCTGATTGCCTGGGGATTGGAGCGTTACGGCTTTACCGCCGAAAGCGAAGAACTGCGCCGGGAAACCATCGTGGAACAGGAGCGTCTGTACGAGAAATACGGAGTCTTCTTTGAGTTTTATGACGACCGCCGTGAAGACGATCCGCCGCAGCTCATGCGTAAATACGACCCGAACTCGACGGACCCGAAAGCGTTCCATCAGGTATTTTTCGATTTCGGCTGGTCCGCGACGCTTTACCTGGATATGATTTGTCGATAAAAGTTGGATTACGCATTGGATTTATTGTTCCCGGCAACGTATATTAACGTTATCACATAAGTAATTTCGAACAGTAACAAACAGAAGGAATGGAATTATGCTGGACAAAGTACCGGGAACCGTTTACAAGGCTTCGGTGAACGAAATCGACGGCGTGACAATCGCCGTGGCGCGTGATGAAAACGAGAAATTTCTGGTGCTGAGCGGCAATGCTTCCAGTCCGGTTTTTCAGGAATTCGAAGGCGCGTTGCTGGACGGCGGCGTGAAGAAAGCCCCGTTGAGCGCGGCCAATGCGGCGGCGCTGCGCAAGCATTTCCCCTGGACGGCTCCGGTATCCCTGCGTGACCGCAAGACCACGATCGGATGCGGAGACCGTCTCGGCCTGGCCAATGCCGGTCATATTGCCGCGATTAAGCATTATCAGGCCACTCCGGTGCTGGCCCAGCAGTCGATGCGCGAGCTCGATATGACCGGGCGTACCTACCGTCAGGTGGTGGACGACGCCGTGTTCCTGGTCTACCAGACCGGTTACAAAGACGGTTACGGCGCCGACGGCGACCATCTGAAGAAAATCAAGGACATCGACGTGGCGCTGGCCGCCGGGATGCCGATGATTACGCTGGACTTGTCCGAAGTGATGCTGGCCGCCGCCGGAGACTGGCCGCAGGCGCAGATCGACGAAGCGTTCGGGAAGATCGACGCCGCCGCCCGGCAGCAGTTGCTCGACGCTTATGCCGACAAGGCGATCAAGCTGGGCGAAAGTGAAATCAAGATGGACGCCGGCACGGTGCGCCGTTGCGCGGTCATGTACCTGCAGGCTCTCGATTTCGCCAAGGAAGTCTATGAGCACCTGAAATCCAAGCGCGGCGACAAGTTCGACCTGGAAATTTCGATTGACGAAACGACTTCGCCGACCCTGCCTTCCCATCATTATTTCATCGCCGGTGAATTGCAGCGCCGCGGTGTGGAATTCACGTCGCTCGCTCCCCGCTTCATCGGTGAATTCCAGAAAGCGATCGATTACATCGGCGACCTTGCCGAGTTCGACCGTCAGTTCAAGGTTCACGCGGATATCGCCCGCAACTGCGGCGGCTACAAAGTATCCGTTCACTCGGGCAGCGACAAATTCGCCGTATACCCGACGGTCGGCGCCATGACCGGTATGCGCCTTCACCTGAAGACCGCCGGGACCAGCTGGCTGGAAGCCGTCCGGGTGATCGCCAACCACGATCCTGTCCTTTACCGGAAATTGCACAAGAAGGCGCTGGCGTCGTTCAACGACATGCTCAAGCTCTATCACATCACCGCCGACATCAACAAGATCGGGGATGTCGACAAGATGGCGGATTCCGAGCTCCCGGCATTGATGGAAATGGCCGAAGCCCGCCAGCTTCTGCACATCACTTACGGGCCGATCCTCCGTGACCCGGCGATCCGTCCGCTTTTCTTTGCGGCCATGCATAAATTCGAAAACGAATACGATGAAACCATCCGCAAGCACTTTGACAAGCATCTTTCGCTCCTCGGCGTGCCGAAAAAATAATGAATGAAGCCGTTCAAATGCCGGAAAGAATTTTATCCGGCATTTGAATTTTTCGTGCAAAATGCTATTGTGTAGATAATCCAACAAGACTAAGGAGGACAAGCAATGAAGTTATTCGGATTTTTGTTCGCATTGGTAATGGGCTGCACCGCGGTTGTGGCGGACGATATCAAGATTAATGGAGAATTCAAGAATATTGACGGCAAGGGATTTCCGGTCGGCTGGATTCAGAATAAAGGCGGCAAGTGGGCCGAGCCTTTCGGCACTGTCAATGTCGTGAAGATTACTGAAAGCGACGGCGATGTGGACAACGCCGTGCAGATTGTCAGCGCCGGGAAACGGACTGAAGTCTATACCAGTACTCAGCACGCGGCCAAGGCCGGCGAAAAGATCGAAATTGAAGTCAAGGCCAAGGGGACCGGCAAGGTTTCGTTCGGCGTGTATGTTTATGGCGAAAAGAGTTGGCTGCTGAATCAGGTCGAAGAACGTGAGTTGACCGCTGATTTTCAGGAGTTCAAGGCAACTCTGACCATTAAGGACGGGGCCAAGGAACAGGCTGTCAACGTCCGCTTCTTTATCGGTGCGACTCCGGGCGCCGATGTGACGATCAAGGAAATCGACGCGGAAAAGAAAAACTGATTTCACCGGATTTCAGAATACCGATTCGGGAGGAACGGCTTTATGGCCGCGCCTCCCGAATTTTTATGGGGTGAAAACCGTTTTGACGGGGCCCTGACGGGATATTGTTGAATGTGTTTGCTTTTTTTCATACCGGCGCTACCTTAATTGAGATGGAAAAAAGTGAGGTCAATGAATTTTTTGTATAAAAAATTATTATTTGCCCCGGCCGATTATGCCCTGATCCGGGCGGTCGATGAAACCCTTGACGACCGGAATTCCCTCGGGCGGCTGTCGTCGGAGTCGGGCGATCTGCATCCGCGCGGCATCAAGGAACTGGCGGAGCCCCGGGCGATCCGGATGACCCGGACGATGCTCCGGCTGATCTATTCGCCGGAAGTCGGAGCGGAAGCGTTGAAACAGCGCCTCCGCGCCTTGCAGGCGCTTCGTGACGAAGTCATTGACGGAATGGACTCCCCGCTGAAATTCAACAGCGCGCGGGTACTGCTGCAGATGATGAAAGAGCTGGTGCGGGCGCGGCGCGAGGACATGAACGCCCGGCTTCGGCTGGCGCACGACATTCACAATGTCCTCCTGGGCAACCCGACGTTTATCCGGAAAATGCTGCAGCGTTACAAACTGCTCGAACTCCCGGAGAACTGGCAGCCGATCACCTTTGACTATCATATCCACAACACGAACACGCAGGGGCGGAAATCGCCGACCCATCTTGTCATGGACGCCTGGATCAAGGGGATTTTCAAACTGCAGGTGGTTTACCACAACCATCTGCCGGAAGGGACGGCGGAGGAACTGTTGAGCGCCGCCCGCATCCTGCACCTTGACGCGCGTATCGGCGTTGAGTTCTCGGTGATCCACGCCGGGAAAAAGGCCAACCTGATCTGGACGCCGCAGGGGTTCGCCAGCGAAAGCGACCTGATCAAACTGCTGGACAATCCCAGTTCGCAGGAATTTATCCGCAAATGCCGGGAGGCCGCCGAATATCGCCGCCGCCTGATGCTGGTCATGCTGCGCCGGTTCAACCGGCAGGGGCGTTTACGGCTCAACACCGATTATGAAGTCGCCCTGCCGTCCGTCCGGCGCGGGGAATTGCTTGGCTCCGTTACCAGCGGTCAACCGTCTCCGGAACACATCAGCGAGTTGATCGTGATGAAACTGCAGGAGCTGCTGGAGGACCGCCTGGTGGAACTGTCCGCCCTGCGTACCGCCTCCGCCCGGCGAAAACTGTACATCCTGCGTAAAAAGCTGGAAAATCTGAACGTCGAGCTGATCAAGGACAAATACCTCGATACCAGCCTGCTGTCCGCTCTGCCCGAAAAGCTTGAAACGCTTCCCGCGCTCAACCGCATGTCGCCGGCGCAACTGCTGGACGAACTTCATAAAATCTCCACGTCGTTCCGGGTGACGCTCTGCCTGGCGCAGCTCCGGCTGGAGGATGTGCTGGAAATCCTTTATGACTGCAAAGGAGGGATCGACGCCATCGAGATGTTCAGCCTGAAACATTTCGGTTCAAACGGCTGGCGGGACGAGGTGTTTGTCAACGAACTCCGTCATGCGTTGAACGGCGGCGTGGTGGTCAAGCTGAAAAACCTGATCCGTTTTGCCGTCGGCAGGATTGAAAACGACCCGGCAGGCGTCAATCAGGCGCGGCTGGACCATATGCACGGCATCCTGCAGCGGATGCCGCTGTTGATCGAGTATTACTCCAAGTCACCGCTGAAAGCGACCATCGGCAGCAGTTCGTCGCCGCACCAGAACCGCCGCCAGAGCCGCGGGATCGGCCTGGTGCTGGTGGATACCCTGACCGGAAACATCCGCCGCCGGATTCTCAAGGGGCGCGACCCTGACCGGGAGATTTTGCCCGCCACCGCCGAAATCTGCAAGAGTTACAATTATCTCCCAGGCCGAAAGCGTTCGCTGGAATTCCGGACCAACGACAATGTCCAGCAGATCGGCAATATGCCCGGCAATATCGCCACGCTCGGGCGCGGCGTCGTCGCCGTGCTGACGAAAGACCCGTCGGCGATGCAGCCGGTGCGCTCCGCCGCCGAATTCTGGCAATACCTGAACAACAACCTCAAGATCGTATCGAAAATCCTGCTGGGTTTTTCCATCGCCTTCGCTTCTTTTTACTGGACGCAGAACTGGTGGTTCCTGATGTGGTTCGGAGCGCCGATCTGGTTCGGCATCACGGGAATCCGGAATATCATTCAGTCCATCGCGGCCGGGGGCGGCTGGCGGAGTTCGCCGCTTTTGAAATGGAACGATTTCGTCTCGTGGCAGCGCGTCGCCGATTCGCTGCTTTACACCGGGATATCGGTGCCGCTGCTGGACTATGTCGTCAAGACGCTGATCCTGAGCCGCCTTGTCGGTTGGACGGCGGAGAACAACCCGATCGGCGTTTTTACCGCCATCGCCGTCGCCAACGGCATCTATATTTCCACCCACAACATTCTCCGCGGCCTGTCGCGCGCGGCGGTTTTCGGCAACTGGCTCCGGGCGCCGCTTGCCGTTCCGCTGGCGATCGGGTTCAGCAGTCTGCTGGGCGGCGTGCTGGGGGCGTTCGGCGTTCCGGACGCGACGCAACTGGTTCAGAACTGGGCGGCGATTATTTCGAAACTGTCCTCCGATATCATTGCCGCGTTCATTGAATCCCGGGCGGACCGGCGGAGCAATCTCAAGGCGCGTTTCAGTGATTATCAGGGGAAATTGCGGGAGTTTTTCGTCCTGTTTTCCCGGCTGGAATTGATGCTGCCGGACGATGATGTCCCGGCGCGCCTGGAAGATTCCAGTTTGTCCAAATTATTGAACACCGGCAAAGGGCATCGCCTGATCCGGCAGTTTTACGTGAACGCGCTGGATGTCATGTATATCCGTTTCCGCCAGCCGCAGGGATACGCGGCATTGCGGCAGGTGTTGGGGAGGCTGTCGCCGGAGGAACGGAATATTTTCCTGAAATTACAGGAAACGCTGCGTTCCGACCATGAGATCAGCAAACTTTTCCTGAATGGCCTTGTCGGACGGAATTTCTCCAGAGCTCTGGCGTTTTATCTGCATTATTACAGTTCGTATCTCAACGAGCTCAAACGGCTTGGCGTTTATCTGGGGGCCAAGGACCCCGTTCCCACCGTCGAACCGCCGAAAAAAAGCTGACTTGCGCTTGAACCGAAAAATACGGGATTTTTTTTGATGATCTATTGACATTCTTAAGTATATCATGTATTATTTAAGTATGTGGATAAATGGAATGGCAATATGAATAAAAAACATCGTTATCACGAATTGGTCGGACTGATCATTGCGGACCACTGCCGCCGTTTACAGCCCGGCGATCTGTTGCCGGGGCTTGCCGAGTTGTGCCGCCAGTACCAGACCAGTGAGATCACAATCAAAAAAACGATGTCTCTGCTGGCGGAACACGGATTCGTCAAGCGTATTCCGGGGAAGGGGACCGAGGTGCTTGATTCGCCCGCGCTGCGCGGTCCGGGACCGGTCAGCATCCCCCGGCACAAGCTCAAAATCCTGACGCTGGAGCGTTGGAGTTTCTCCGATTATCTGGAGGAACAGGCGATCCGCTATTCGAAATTCAATCCCGATGTGGTTTTCAGCGTCAGCCGGACACCGGTTGAGGGCGAGGAATACGATCTGATCGCAGTAAACGGTCAGGAATGGGTGAATTCCGAAACGGACTCCCTGCGTTCACTGGAAAGCATCCACGGACTGAATTTCAACCCGGATTCGTTTTTCCCGGAGATTCTGAAATTCTGCCGCCGCGGCGACGGAACATACATGCTGCCGCTGGGGTTCAGCCCGCTGGTCTGCATCTACAATCTGGACCGTCCGGAAATCAGCCGGATCGACTGGCGGAATCTGAAGACCTGCGATCAGTTCACCGAAGCCATGCTGCGGGTGAAAAGCGACGAGCTCCGGTATCCGTTTTTCTGCATGTCCATGGACGCGGGCACGTGGGGGCATTTCGTTCACAGTGGCGGAGGGCGTATCGATGGCTTGAATGAGCCGGAGGCGCGGCGCGGGCTGCAAATCATGTACGACATGCTGCACAAGCATCATATTTCCCCGATCGTGAATGATTACACGTTTCACTGGAATTTGTTTAATACCGGGCGCTTTATCGCCACCTGGGGGAAATACGGACGCATCCGGTCAAACCCGCAGATGCGCATGGGGATCGCCCCCCTGCCGTATGCGGAGCAGAAGAACGGATCGTTGTTTCTGGAGGGATTGGTGATTCCGAAGAATTCCCGGCAGGTTCCGCAGGTCAAGGATTTCCTGAATTATCTGCTGGGCATGGATGCGCAACTGGAACTTTGCGCCGGGACGGACGGATTGAGCACCCAGAAAAACATCGCCGGGTATTATCTGGAAAAACTGGACGGGCGGATCGAGGGCGGCAAGCATTTTCTGGAGGACCTCGCGCATATGAGGTTGATCCCGGATTCCCCGGAAAACTGTCGTCTGGTCAGAAGCATTACCGTCCCTTTGCAGTTATTGACGCTCGGGGTCTACGATCCCGCTGAATTTTGCGCTGAAGTCTTTCGGACTATGAAAAAATAACTCAAGATGGAACAGGAGGAACAATGAGACGGGGAATTTTTACATTGATAGAGCTTTTGGTGGTCATTGCTATAGTGGCGATTTTGGCGGCGCTGCTGCTTCCGGCTTTGAATGCCGCGCGGGAAAAAGGCCGCCAGGCCGCCTGCCGCAATAACCTGAAAACCGTCGGCCTGACCTGTTACGCCTACGTCGACGACAACGACGGCCAGACCCCGGCCTACAACAATGGTTACAGCCTTGCAACATACAGTGCCTGGCTGAATTACAACATGCTGCTTGCCTATATGAAAAAAGTGGGCGGCGCGGCGGAAGACTGGCTGCCGTACCGCTATCTCATGAGCGGCAATCCCGCACTTTATCAGAGCAACCGGAGCAAGGCGGGGGCGTGGGCTTGTCCGTCCACTTCGCCGGAACCGAGGGACTGGGGCATGGATTACGGCGAAAGCCAGACGCTGGCGTGCAGCGCCTACAACACCAAAACCAGCGATACCGGCAAAAAATTGCGGATATTCAAGAGCAACATGATCAAGCGCCCGGCGAGCATTCTTTTCTGGAGCGAATCGTCCGCTTATCATATCGACTATCACGAAGGCCTGCCGGGCAAACCGCAGGGGGTTGCGTTTCGTCATAACAATGTCGCCAATCTGCTGATGTTCGACGGACACGTCGAGAGCCGGAAGCGGGGCGAAATCCCCGATTTCCCGGATACTGAACAACGGCCGGTTTATGAACCGTGGCTTTAAAGAAAGGAGAATCGCATGAACAGGCGTATTGTACTGGAACCGGATTTGAGCCCGGGGGGCTTCGAACGCCTGCTCCGCCTGGAGCCGGAGACGGCTTATGAATTCAACATGGCGGCGTATGCGCCCGGGTACGGATTGGACATCCGCGCCGTCATCATCGAGATAGCGGAGGGGCGGGAGGTCGCCAATCAGGACATCGGCTGGTTTGCGTTTCTGCCGCGAACCGAGTTCGCGTTTGAATTTCGAACCGGGGCGACGGAGGAATACCGGCTGGAACTCCGGATTTCCGGCGGGGCGGAAGCCGGTCTGGAAATTGAATACATCCGGCTGAATTCATTGGCGATAACCGGTTCGCGGGGGATCTATACCCATCCCATCATGCGCGATTTCGATCCGGCGGCGGCGGTTCCCGCCAAATGGGTGGCGGACAGAATCAGGATGCGCGGAGCGCTGAACCAGACGCTGGCGGTGTTGGCGGCGTTTCAGAGCGATGCGGCATTCGATGGGGTGACGCTGGAAATAGCGCCTCCGCCGGGTATTTCCGCCGGGTGCTTTGACGTGCGGATGATCCGCGACCAGGTGCTTCTGCCCGCGCAACCGGCGGTGCTTGGAGCCGGAGAGCGGCGCGGCTGGTGGATCACGTTTACCCCGGACGAGACACTGAAAGCCGGAACGCATGGCGGCGCTTTGAAGGTCATGGATGGAGACCGGGTTCTGGAGGAAATCCCGTTGATTCTGGATATCCTCGACCTGCGGCTGCCGGAGCCGGATATCGCGTTTTTGCAATACCACAGCGAACGTTATATTCCCGGTGAATTCCTGAATGAAAAATTACGCCGGGCCTATTATGAGGATATGCGCCGGCACGGCATGAACACGATTACGGTCTACAACAACCCCGATGTCGACGGTTCCCGGCTGGATGTCGGGCACAACTGGCAGTTTTCCGCGGAAGAATTGGAACTGCGCCGCGAACGGGGAGCCGCGCCGGGGCAGGAAACCGAAGAAAGCTGGCGCAAAAAATTTGAATACGGGCTGGCTCGGGAATTGGAAACGGTCCGTGAGGCAGGGTTGGGAATCCGTTTCCCGGTGCTCTGGCTGGCGGGCAAAATTTCCTACAGCAGCGACCGCAATGACTGGTGGGGCGGCATGAATCCTGTTCTGCTCCGGGAGCTCTATTGCGGCTGGCGGCAGGAGTGGCCGCGCCCGCTTTATTATGTCATCGATGAGCCGAGCGGGATCCGGGAGCGGACCGAAAAAGCGCTGGAACTGCTGGAGGCGTTGAAGAACACGGAGTGTGGCATTCCGTTGGTCTCCGCCAATATTGACGACGAACCGCTCGGGCATTATTACCGGGTGTGGATTCAGGCGATTTCCCGGATCGACGAAGCGATGTGCCGGGCCGCGGCAGACAAGCAGGCGGAATTGTGGGCGTATTGCTGTTCGACCTCGAACCGGGTCACGGCCCAGCCGCGCGCCATGTTCGGATTCTGGGCGGCGCGTACCGGTGTGAAAGGTGTGGCGCAATGGGCGTATTACGATGCGCGCGACGGTTTTGCCGATGGTGTGGACCGCTCGCGCTGCTGTCTCTCCCGGATCGGGCTGTCGCCGGAGGGACCGATCCCGACTTCGAGCTGGGAGGCTACCCGGGAAGGGGTGACGGATTACCGGATTGTACAGTTGTGCCGCCGGTATGTCGGGCGCTTGCGGGAATGCGGGCAGGCTCCGGGAGCGGAGGCGCTTCTGGAGGAATGCGAGAAGACCATGACGTGTGTATTGAATTCGGTGGCGTTCAATCTGTTTGCGCCGCTGGCGGATTCCGGTTCGTTCGGCGACCGCCACTCGTTCCGCCCGATTCTCGGGCTGGGCGATCAGGAAACGATTTTTGAACAGAAAAGAGCGACATTGTGGAAGTTAATCGAAAAAGTTGACAGTTATTTGAAATCAAGGAGCGAGCGATGAAGAAATGGTTTTACGGAACAGCCCTGGCGGCTCTGTTGAGCTGCGGGACGGCCGGAATCGTGGCGAACGGCAATTTCGAAGAATGGCAGGACGGGCGCCCCGTCGGCTGGGAGTTCAACGAGGGGATTTACGAACAGGAACCGCTGTTCAAAGTATCCAACGGCTATGCCCTGCGCATGAAAACGCCGACGGAACAGAAGGCCCTGTGGCAGAACAATACGATCCGCCGGCAACTCAAACTGGAGCCGGATACCGAATACATTCTGGATGTCAATGCCGCCAAGGATGATACCGGGACGTTTCAGTTCGACGTGATTCCGCTGGTGAACGGCAAACGGCAGAAAGGCATCGCGTATTTCAACCGCTGGGTCTGGGGCTTTCCCTATACCACATTCAGCAGGACGTTCAGGACGGGGGCGGGGAGCGATTACCTGCTGGAAATCCGCCATTTCGGGCTGGCGGACAGTTATTGTTATCTGGACCGGGTCGCCGTCCGCAAAAAAGACGGGAGCGGGGCAGCGTTTGCGCCGGGGCTTTACCGGATGTCCTCCATGCAGCATTTCGACGGGCAGTTGACGGAAGCCGCCGCGCCTTTGAAGTCGCTGGAATTTGTCGCCGCCCGCAATGAAACGGAATCCGTGACGGTGCTCTGGAAGTCCGCCGGGGTTTCCCGGCAGGCGGAATTGCGGGTGAAATCGTCCGACGGTATTCCCCCGGAAGCGATTATGGTCCGGGACCTGATCGACTCGGTGCTGCCGGTCAGCAGGCCGCGGGACGTCGCCGCCGGGGAAACCGTGGCATGGCAGGTGTTTGTGAAAACCACTCCCGACTTGAAGCCCGGTTCCTATGCCGCCGAACTTGAACTGCGGGCGGACGGCCGGGTTCAACAAAGCATTCCGGTCCATATTCAGGTGGTGGACGTGACGCTGCCGCCGCCGGAGATCACATTTCTGCTCTATCACTCCGAGGGTTATATGCCGGAGCGGTTTTTGACGCCGGAACTGCGGGACCTCTATTACCGCGACCTGGCCGAGCACGGAATGAATTCGATCACGCTGTACAACAATCCCCAGAACGGCAAAGAGGCGGATTTCCGTTACAACTATTCGTTTGACGAACAATTGATTCCGGAAAAATTCCGGGAGCGCAACGATAAAAACGACCCGCTGAAACGTTATGACCGGGTGCATTGGCGCAAGATTTTCGACCTGGGGCTGGAAGCCCAGATGGAGCTGGCCGCCCGGCATGGATTGGTCAATAAACAGCATCCGATCCTGTGGCTGCCGGTCAAGCCGGGCAACTATGGATTCGGCGGCATGCCCGCTCCGGCACTGAAAGACGCCTTGCGCCAATGGCGGGCGCATGAAAATTGGCCGGAACCGTTGTTGTATGTCATGGATGAACCCTATGACTTGCCGGACCGGATCGCCGGGGCGCTGGCGATTTTCAAGAACCTGCGCGAGAACAGCGTGGACGTTCGTACCGTGACCGCGCACCCGCATCCCGACATTCTCGGCAGTTATTATGACGTGTGGATACTCGGTACGGCGCAGATCAACGTGCGCAATATGAAAAAGGCGCTGGACATGAAACGGGAAGTCTGGGCTTATAACTGTTCGGTAACGAACAGCAACGCGCCGTTTTTCCGGGCCATGTACGGATACTGGGCGCATCAGAACGAATTAAAAGGAGTGGCGACCTGGGCTTATTACGACGCCCGCGAAAAATTTGTGGAACAGCCGGACGGCACGATTCGCGATGCCAGCACCCGGCTTTCGCGGGTCGGCTTAAGCCCGTCCGGGCCGGTGCCGACCGTGGCGTGGGAGGGAACCCGCGAGGGGACCGAGGATTACCGCCTGATTCAGCTCTACGAGAGCCTGATGAAGCAGTTGGAACAGGCGCGGCGGAGCTCTCTGGAGGAATCCGCCAAAGCTCTGTCCGCCGCCGATCAACAGGCGATCGCCAGGCGCGAACAGGCGGTTTACCGGAAGAAAGACCCGAAAAACCCTTCGCCGTCCTGGACCGCCGGTACGCCTGAAAAGGAAAATGCGGAAAAAGCCTATCTGCAATATCTGGAGCTGGACCGGGTGTACCGTTCTTGCAAGCAGGGCTGGCGGTTACTGGAATCGGTGGGATCGCTGGCGCCGGTGGCGCGCAGCATCGACGAAAATATTCTGGGAACCTGGTACCCGGACCTTGGCGAGAGCAATATGGCGGAAGCCGCCGAACAGAAGCGCAAAATGCTGTTGCTCTACGTGATCAGGCTTCAGGAGACGTTGAACCGCCGCTGAAGCAATCCATCAAAAAAAACGGCAGGGATGAAAAATTCCCTGCCGTTTTTTTATCAAGTAATTTGGACTGAAATCAGAGCTTGCGTTCGCCGTCCACGAATACCGCGGCGGGAGTGAAGTCGTCTTCCAGAATCAGCACGTCCGCGGCGAAACCGGCTTCGATCTTACCCACGCCGGGCAGGTTCAGGGCCTGAGCCTGCGCCCATGAGGTCGATTTGATCAGTTCCTTCAACGGATAACCGGTGATCTCGTGAACGTTGCGCAACCCGGTGTAATAGAGGAGGGTGCTCCCGGCGAGAGCGCCGTTTTCCAGGCGGGCGGCGTTATCCTTGACGATCACGTTCATGCCGCCGAGGTCATACTGGCCGTCCGGCATGCCGGCGGCGCGCATGGCGTCGGTGATCAACTGGATATGCTCCGCGCCTTTGACCTTGAAGACCAGCTTGATCATTTCCGGGCAGATATGCAGTTTGTCGCAGATCAGTTCCGCATAGGCTTCGTCATGAAGAAGCCCGGCCCCGACCATGCCGATGTCGCGATGGTGCAGCGGGGTCATCTGATTGCAGAAATGGGACAGGTTTTTGAATCCGTACCGGCTGGCGTTCAGATAATCTTTGTAGGGGGCCGCCGTGTGGACGCAGGACGGAGTGATCCCCAGCGCCAGAAGCTGTTGGGTGAACTCCAGCGCGCCTTCCACTTCGAGGGCATAGGAGACTTTTTTGACCGGATAGATCGCGTTCAGCCGTTTGACCATTTCAATATCCGGCTTGCGGATGAATTCCGGATTCTGGGCCCCGAGGCATTTGGGGTTGATAAAGGGGCCTTCCAGATGGATACCGGCGACTTTGGCGCCGGTCGGAGCTTTCATGTATTCGGCGGCGCTGCGCAGCGCCGCGCTGAGCTGTTCCTCGCCGACGGTGAGGGTGGTCCCGAGGAAAGAGGTCACGCCGTCCTGGATCTTGTCGTTGGCGATGATGGTCAGGCTTTCCAGATTACCGTCGCAGAAGTCGTGTCCGGAACGTCCGTGGAAATGGACGTCGATGAATCCTGGTACTACCATTTTGCCGCCGGCGTCAATGACTTTGTCGACGGCGGGGAGTTCTTCATGTTCCAGATAAACAGCCGTAATTTTTTTGCCGTCGAACAGAACGGCGCCGTTCGGGATGTCGACGTCCGGAGAGATGATCCGGGCATTTTTTATCAGAGTTTTCATGGGAAACCTCCTTGGATGTTATTTGGTTTCGGGCAGGCTGGCGGCGATGACCGCCTGGCCGTGGCGTTTGAATTGTTCGTCGGGAATCCGGAAGATGATCTGTCTGGCCAGTTCCGGGAATTCGGTTTTCAGGGTTTCTTCGGCGACCTGCAGGATGATTTCGCCGCCTTCGCCGGAGGTGACGCGGCCGAGAATCAGCAGGTTGCGCAGATCGTAGAAGTCGGCATAATGCGCAATCGCATAACCGAAACAGACCCCGATGGTGCGGTAAATGGCGGCGGCGCGCTGGTCGCCCTGTTCCATCAGTTTCTGGACTTCGACCAGGCGTTCCGGGAACTTCATGTCTTCCGCGAAGTTCAGCCCGGCCAGCGGGGCCAGACGGGCCACGCCCTGCTGGGAGAAGAACTGCACGCCGCAGCCTTCGTCGCCGGACCATTCATCGACCGGACCGTTTTCACGGTAATCGACGGGGGTGAACGCGAGCTCGTCGAGCCAGTCGGTGATGTTGCCGGACCGGTTGACGTAACCGGCGGCAAGGCTGGTGCCCAGCGAAATGCCCAGAACGCCGTTGCAGTTCATGGACATGGCGGCGGCAAGAGCGGTCACTTCGCCGTCGTTGGCGACCACGGTCGGAACGTTGAATTTCTTCTGGATGTCGGTGAAGATGTTGACGACCTTGGAGGCGAAATCTTCCTTGCTGACGCCGCGGAAAAGCGAGGCGATGCGCGGCTGGTTGTCAACCAGTACGCCCGCCGAGCTGCCGCCGATGCTGTCGATGCGGGGCAGGTGGGCGGCGGCGCGTTCGATGGAGTCGATAATGCCGGCCTTGTGGTATTCCGGGTCTTTTTCGAAATAGGGGTCCCAGCGGACTTCTTCGGTGAAAACGACTTCACCGTCCTTGACCGCGGCGCATTTGCGGTCGGAGCCGCCCAGGTCGAAACCGATCCGGCAACCGTCCATATGGCCGCCCAGGGCGACTTCGATTTCCTTGGATTCGGGCGCGTTTCCGAGCGCCATGGAAACGACTTCAAAGGCATGCCCGTAGATGCGCTCGCCCATGATTTCGTGGTCAAACGCCCGGGCTCCGTTCGCGGAGTAAATCTTCGCCAGTTCGGTGGCGACGTCCGGCGCTCCGGCGATGACGACCCGGTAGCCGCCCTTCATCCAGAGCATGAATTTGACGATACGCTCGACGTATTTGACGTTCAGCGCCTTGTATTGTTCTTCGTCCGGGAATATGGCGGTCGGGAACGTCGAACAGGTTCCGTTCGGACGGTTCAGGGCGATGACGATCCGGCGGCCTTCGCCGGTGGCGGCGACGGCTTCACGAAAAGCGCGGTTCCATAAAACAGCCGGGACAAAGCCGGGATCAAGTTCGGGCTTGACTGCCGGTTTAATTTCCAGAATCATGATAAAAATCTCCTGTTTTCCTTGATTTGCTGATCTTACACTAATAAGAATATAACCGAAACGTGAAAATGCAAGTCCGCGTAAACATTTACGCATGATTTTCTCCCGGCCGGCAGTCGACTTCGGAATCTTTTATTGAAAACGTTTACGCAATGATATTCCGATACCGGAACCGGATCGGGAAGGGGGCTATTTATTTTCGTTTTTGCGGGCGTCGTTGACGGAGTTCATGAGGTTCCAGACCTGGCGGTGCTCGATCCACGCCACCCTGCCGGTTTTCACGTCGTAAACGGCTCCGACCACCAGAATTTTATTTTTGACGGACAGTTCAAGGATATCCGGGCTGGAACGGAACAGCGTATGAATGGATTCCATGACGTTTTCCCGGGTGCAGATTTCGGAGAGCGCCCGCTCTTTCAGATACGGGTTTTCCTGTTTGACGCGCTCGGCCACCGGGAGGATCGGCTTGACCAGTTCCTGCTGATTCGGGGGGAGGCGGTCAAAGGTTTTCGGGTCAAGCGCCGCCTCAATGAGGTTGCAGTCGCTGTGTCCCATGACGATGATCACCGGGGTGGCATTCCGTTTCAAATCATATTCAATACCGGCCGCTTCCCGTTCCGTACAGGTATTGCCGGGGGTCCGGTGCACGCAGACATCCATCACGCCCACATCGAAAATCAGTTCGACCGGCACCCGGGAATCGGTACAGCTCAAAATAGTGGCAAGGGCATACAGCGACGGCTCGCGCTGAACGGACAATTCACGCCGTCCGCTGTCTTTGTGAAGATTTGAGGGACGGTTGCCGACAAAACGGGAGTTGCCCCGTTTCAGGTTTTCCAGAATGGTTCGGGGCGGGTCTTTGGTCAGAAATCGGTCCTGCGCCAATCCCGTCGCCGAAATCAGCGCCAGTCCTGCAATGATGATGAAAGTTCTCATGGTTCTCCTCCGGTTCTATTCCAAATATAATAAGGATACGGGAAGATTACAAGAATGAATCGGAGAAAAACATAATAAGAGGGCGCGGGCGGGTGTTCTGATTCAGTTGACATTGGTTAAGGAAAAATTGAAAATTCTCCGATTCTGCTGTTGACATCCGTGCTTTTGGTATTATAATATCATCATGGTTTACCATAACACTTCAAGGGTGGTAACGGAATGGAGATACCGACTTATCAACAGATCAAAGATGTGCTGAAAGAAGAGATCCGGCAGGGGAAATACCGGCCGGGCGATGTACTGCCATCCGTCAACCAATTGGCGAAGATGTTCTCCACCAGCCGCAACACTTCGGTAAAGGCCATCGGCGACCTGGTCCACGAGGGGGTTGTCCATACCATACAGGGCAAGGGGACCGTGGTCAATGATTTGCGGCGGAATGTCGCCGCCGCCGGGCAGTCGTCCCGTCCGCAATTGCCCAATATCGGGGTCATGCTGGCGGATTTCGATAATCTGGAGCATCCTTACCTGACGAAAATCCTGAAAGGGATTTCCGATCAATCCAAAACCGCCAGGTGCCTGCTGAAAGTTTTCTGCATGGCGAATTATTCGATCCGGGAGTTTATCGCGGCGGGCGAGTTTGACGGCGTCATCATCCTGAGCGAACTGCCGCCGAGCTCCGTACTGATGCTCAAGCAGCACCAGGTGCCGTTTGTCCTGGCGAATAATGATATCTACGGAGAGGAGCTTTATTCGGTCACGGTGGACAGCTATTGCGCGACTTACGAAGCGTTGAAATATCTGCATGGGCTGGGGCATCAAGCGGTTGCGGTGCTGGCCGGGCCGTCCGGGGCGCGCAGCACGCCGTTGGGTTATGCGGCGTGGCAGCGCGCGGTCGAGGATTTCGGGCTGTCCGGTGACAGCCGCCTTTTCAAAACCGCCGAATATTATGATGAGGAAAGCGGCTATAAAGCGTTTGCGGAGCTTCTGAAAACCGGACGGCGTCCGACCGCGGTATTTGCGATGGACGATTATATGGCGCTCGGCGCCATCCGGGCCGCCGCCGAAGCCGGAATCCGGGCGCCCGAGGAGCTGTCGGTGGTCGGCTGCGGTAATTTGCTGAATGAAAACACGCCCCTGCCGTTGACCACGATGGATCATCACCTGGATGCGCTGGGGGCTCAATGTTTGAAAATGCTGCTGGCGCAGTTGGGCAAACGCCCCGTCCCGCAGCTTAAAATTACCCGGAAGCCGGAATTGATCATTCGTCACTCCTGTGTTCGGCGCAGGACAGTCAAATAATAAAAGAATTTTCGCACCTATGAACACGAAAAGGAAAAGGTTTATATTTATTGAGTTTCCAATTGTGTTTTGAGGACATTGCGGCAATCCGCGGAAAGTGACAGATCGTTGTAATGGGGGTTCTCCTCGTGATTTGGGCATCCATTTGTCATGGAAAGATAACTCATTGATAAATTACAAATACAAATGAAGGTTCTTTATGGATAACTGTAAATTACAATGCGGCGTAGCCCGCAACGAAATCGGTGTTTTGGATTCTGAACGATTGAACGATCCGCTGTATGCCAAGGCCTTGGTGCTGGATGACGGCGGGAGGACACGGCTGGCGATTATCGCCATGGACGCGGTGGGGATCGGGGATTTCGACTTGACGGAAGCGTTTCTGCCGGAGCTGAAACGGCGCCTGGCGGATGAATTGCGGATTGATCAGGTCCTGGTCAACGCCTCCCATACCCACACCGTGGGCCCGATGCTGCGGAGCGAAGCGGAAGTGCTGGCGCAGACAGTGGACGCGGTGCGGCAGGCAGCGAATGACCTAGTTCCGGTCGCCGTCGGCAGCGGTTCCGGCTATGAGGACCGCATTATGATCAACCGGACGCTGCGCCTGAAAAGCGGCAAAGCCTGGACCGTCCGCCAAAGTATTCCCTGTCCGCCGGACGAGGAAGTGGCGGGATTCGGCCCGGTCGATCCCGAGATCGGCGTCATCCGGATCGACCGGTTGAACGGCAGTCCTCTGGCGGTGGTTTATAATTTCGCCTGCCATCCGCTGATCGGCGTGGCGGACGGCAAGGTCACCGCCAATTATCCCGGTTTCGCTTCGGCGGTGATCGAGGAGAATACCGGCGCGATGGCGTTGTTCCTGCAGGGGGCGGCGGGCGACATCACCGAGGCCGCCTACAAGGACAACGAAAGCCCCCGGGATTCCGGGATGGTCGGCCGGGTGCTGGGGGCGGGCGTGTTGGCGGCGTGGCGGCAGATCGCCGTTTGCGGCGGTGCGACACTGGCGGCGGTGTCCGAAACGGTGGAGTTCCCCCGGCGCACGGATATCCCCGGCCTGCTGGTGGAGTTGAAGGCGAAACAACAGGAATTGCTTCGGTCGTTGCGTTTTCTGAGTTTGAACTTCAAGTCATTTCTGCCGCTTTATTTGAAATACCGCCTGGATCCGGAATATCCGTCCGATTATTCCTACCGCTATATGCACGCCGCGCAGACCGGCGATCCGTGGCTGAAAGACCGCGACGCCGCCAACCGGGAGCAATTGGACCGTTATCTGGAAAACATTCACGCGATGGAACTTCTGGCGAAGCTGGAGGATGATGTCGCCACCTTGGAGCGGCATCAGAAAATCAACCTTGATTCCGCTTCGGATTCGGTTGCCGCCGAACTGGTGGCGTTCCGTATCGGCGACGCCGTGCTGACCGGTACTCCGGTGGAGGCGCTGGCGGAAGTCGGGTTGACGGTCAAGAAAAACTCGCCGTTTCCGAAAACCTTTCTGGCGGCTTACTCCAACGGTTACATGCACTACGGCGCGATGCCGGAGGATTATCCAAAGGGCGGGTATGAGGTGACGGAGTGTTTCCTGGCGCCCGGATGGTGCCCGGTCTATCTGGAGGCGGTTCAGCGGATGCTGTGCCGTTTGAAGGCGGCTGAACAGCCGTGAGGACACTGCCTGACCTGTCGGCATGTGGATTTGTTTTTCTGATTTTATCTGGAGGCTTTGACTGAAAGCCTCCTTTTTTGTTTTCGGGGAAATTCACGAGAATACTGTTTTGTTTTCCGGTTTATCTATGATTTTTAGCGGATCGTTCTGTTTTTCGATAGTTTTATTATGGTTTTTTGTTCGGGAAAACTGTATATTTGAGAATGAAAGCCAGTCATTTAATCAAATACGGGAGGCATTTTCATATCCGATATCAGAACCGCATTTTCTGGAACATTACAACCATGAACGGTTGCACATGGGATTGGACGGCAGGATGATAAAGCCATATTCCCAAGACCGGACAGCAAGATCATGGAGTTTTCGCGACTGGGAGGATTGTTCAAATCCTATCGGCCGTGAACGAGTAACGTTGTTCTCGGCACGGAAAACGAAAGAGCGTTCCCATTCTTTCGCTTGTCAATCTTCGAACGTTGAAAATGTTAAAAACGAACCAAGCGGCTGTTGATTTACTTGCCGATAATGCTAATTTAAAAAAAGATCAATTGATCATGATATACAAGGGGTTTTTCATTGCTAAGCTCATTATCGGTAGGAGTTTCCATGGCGTTTGATATGAAGTTGCTTGCTTACTGCGGGCTGTATTGCGATTTATGCCCGGTGCGAGTGGCGCATCGGGAGGGCGATGAGCGGCATCTGGAGGGCATTCCTGCGAGATATAAGCGCGAAAACATGATCGAGCAGGATTGCGAGGGATGCAAGGGACGGAATCTTTGCGGTCCCTGTCGAATTAAAGATTGTGCCGCGCCGCGCGGGCTGGACAGTTGCGCCGACTGCCCCGAGTTTCCTTGTCCGTTTCTGCTGGAATTCGAAAGCGATGGCTGTGCGCATCATCATCAGGCCGTAGCCAACCTGCGGGAGATTCGCGAGCTGGTTCGAGACCCTGCGACCGCCGTTACATTGTCGCTGCGGCGCCCGCCAATCATGGTATTTCACTTGCCCCAAGCATCGGGAATAACAATGGAGCATGCTTAAATGAAAATAAAACTTGCCGTGCCGGAAGACGCCGCTGAATTGCTGGCCATCTATGAAAACTATATTGACACGCCGATTACATTTGAATACGAGCGGCCCACTTTGAGCGAATTTGTAAGGCGCATTGTCGATACACTGGAAAATTATCCCTATCTTGTCGGTATTGAAAATGATAAAATCGTTGGATACGCCTATGCTCACCGGCTTCAAACACGCCCGGCATATCAATGGAGCGCGGAGTTATCCATTTATCTTGTGCCGCAAAGTTCCGGTCACGGTCTCGGACAAGAACTCTATTCCTGCCTGATAGAGCTGCTGAAAATTCAAGGAGTTCGGACGGTTTATGGTTGCGTGACCTCACCGAACCCCCGCAGCGAGGCGTTTCACGAGAAATTAGGATTCCGGCGGATCGGCCGATTTCATAACGCGGGATATAAGAACGGCGTCTGGCATGACATTTCATGGTTTGAGAAAAATATAGCGCAATATGACGAGCCCGAACCGCTGATTCCATTTCGGGAAATCCCTGGAGAACTCGTCGATGCCCGCCTCCAGGGGCGGTGATCGTCGATGATTCCATTTATGTCTATATCAACGGCAAATACGTGGGGAACAGCCATCCGTTCTGGACCGTCAACCGGGTTGATATCACCAGATTTTTCAAGCAGGGGCAGAACCGTTTAACAGGTCAGGTTTATAGCGGTACACAGAATGCCGGAATGGGGGACGGACACTTCAACTGCCCGATTAAACGAGACCGCATGGATACTGGGGCCGCATTGCTCGCACCATGGCTGGCTGGATGACGCCGGGATCGTCAACGTCGACGTATGTCGATACCACGCCTGAAGCACTTCGGAAAGCAGATGCTGATCCGGATCGACTTGTGTCAAAGCCCCTGCTTATCGAGACGCTGATGGACTGGCTGGCGCGGTGGACCGAGTTAAGTACCAGTTCTGACCGGCACATTCAATTGATGAAATTTGCCTTGGTTCAAAACGCCAGGGATTTTTTGTGGCCACGATCAGCTTCACGCACACCGATCGCGTACACCGTGATAAATAATTGAGTTTCCGGTTCAGCATACCGGATTCGATCCATTCTGCGTGAACCTGGCGTCGAGCCAGTTTGAGCATGATTGAGTTATATCGACCAGCGTAAGCCAATCCTCATTCTATATTTACTGAATGGACAGTAAAAAAACTGGAATTTTCCCGGGGAGTAGCTATATTTATACATGATGAAAAGTTACTCCTCGGAAAAAATCATTAGAGGCCAGCCGTTTGCGCTGGCGGTAGAGCCGGCTGTACAGCCGCACCCGACCGATCCGATCCGCCTGGGCAAGCTCGCAACGCTGGCCGGAATGAGCGTCTCGGCTTATACCAGGCTGTTTCGCGAGACGATCGGGCTTTCGCCGCTGGAATACTGCATCAAACTGCGTCTGCACATGGTGCGGGGACTGTTGCTGAAAAGCAATTTGAGTTTGAACGACATTGCGGCCCGGACCGGGTTCTGCGACAGTAATTATATGATCAAGCAATTCAGGCTGCGGCAGGGGGGGACTCCCGCACGCCTCCGAAAACATTTAAGCGAATAATCAGGAGCTTTTACCATGCGAAGAATGAATTATGCCGGGAATGTCGCGGACGACAGAGTTCGCCGGTACGTGCCGCCGGTCCGCATCGTCCGAAAATCGGACGCGGTCGAAAACGCCGAATCCCTGCTGGGCGTTGTCCGCCCTCAGAGTTATCTGCATTTCAACCCGCCCCAGTGCCTGATTCCGCCCGGCTGCGAGTTGATCCTTGATTTCGGCGTGGAACTGCACGGTTTATTGACATTGACCTCCGGCATGATGCAGAATTCCAGAATTCGGATTACGTTCGGTGAATCGGTTTCCGAAACACTCGGGACGCCGACCGGCGACCATGCCGTTCATCAGGGGACTTTTCCTTTGCCGAGGCTCGGTACTTTTGAGTTCGGGCAGAGCGCGTTCCGGTTTGTCCGGCTGGAAGTCCCGGCGGAGGAGAGCGAAGTCCGCCTGATCGGCGTCTGTACGACCGCCATTTACCGGGACTGGGAATACCGGGGCGGCTTCGACTCCGATGACGAACGGCTGAACCGGATCTGGCAGACCGGCGCTTACACGGTTCACCTGAACTGTCAGGAATACATTTATGACGGCGTCAAACGCGACCGTCTGGTCTGGATGGGCGATCTGTATCCGGAAGTACGCACCATTCTGGCGGCGTTCGGCGAAACCGGGTTGATCATGAAGAGCCTGGATTTCATTCGGGACTGCACGCCGTCCGATAAATGGATGAACACCGCTTCCAGTTACTCCTGCTGGTGGATCATCTGTCATTACGACCTCTATCTTTATTCCGGCAATATCGCTTATCTGCGCGAACAGAAGGAGGCGCTGGGAGACCTGCTTTGCCGCCTGCTCGAATGCGTCGGCGCGGACGGGCTCGAGGCTCTTACCGAATGGCGGTTCCTCGATTGGTCCACGGCGGACAATCCGGCGGCGAAACATGCCGGATTACATGGACTGCTGGCGTGGACCCTGAGCTGCGGCGCGATGATGGCGGCGGAGCTCGGCGACAACGGTTTGGCGGAGCGCTGCCGGACAGCCGCCGGACGGCTCCGCACTCAGGCGCCGGATTGCGGCGATAATAAAATCGCCGCCGCCATGCAGATGCTTGGCGGGGTGGGCGATGCCCGGGCGCTCAACGAGTCGATCATGCGCCGGAATCCGAACAGCGGTATCAGTACTTTTTACGGATATTTTGTTCTGCAGGCCCGCGCCCAGGCCGGCGATCTCGGCGGCGCGCTGGAGGTGATCCGCAATTACTGGGGCGGAATGCTGGACTTCGGCGGTACAACATTCTGGGAGGATTTCGATCTGGACTGGACCGCCGATTCCTATGGCATCGACAGCCTGCCGGTTCCCGGAAAAAAAGATATCCACGGCGATTTCGGCAAGCATTGCTATCAGGGGCTCCGTCACAGCCTGTGTCATGGCTGGGC
>ENA-UOOK01000696-UOOK01000696.1-fermentation-metagenome-genome-assembly--contig:-NODE-696-length-44648-cov-5.776288_pt1 | contig 44648 bp, 36 predicted proteins | sample MGYA00245777_ERZ724023 | MGnify/ENA primary metagenome ERZ724023 (study PRJEB28704, sample SAMN03018312) | fermentation metagenome | biome: anthropogenic terrestrial biome; feature: soil; material...
GCAACTACGCCCCTTGTGGACTCTCACCACAGATTGACGGCATGCCCGTCGTACACACAAAGGGGCTGCCTGGAGGCAGCCTCTTTTTATAGATGACAAGTTTTTCTGGATATGGTAAGATAAGAACCAAAGAGTTCTTAGAGGTGGCATCAAAATGAAAGACATCTGGACGGCGAAGCGGAAGCCTTCAAAAGTAATGGCTACCAAACGGAGAATGCAGATTGAGCAGTGGAAAAATGCAACTCCTGAAGAAAAGCTCATGTGTGCATTTCGGCTGCATGAATTTGGCATGAAATTAAAAGGAACGAAAATAGATGAAAACAGCTCTAACTGAAATCTGCAGTTTTTTAGACAGCTATGGGTTCAATTATGGCCTCATAGGTGGGCTCGCTATATCAATACACGGAATTCCCCGCTTTACTGCTGATATTGATCTGCTCGTTGAACCCACCATTCTAAAGACAGAGAAAATATTTTATGATTATTTCAGCCCGGACCTTATTATTCAAATAGAAAAACCAGACCTCAGCGACCCATTAGGCGAAATTATAAAATTAAGACTAAATATGGTTCAGATCGATCTGATTGTTGCAAAAACAAACTTACATTTTGCAGCGCTAGAAAATACTTGCCGGATCGAAGTAATGGGAAAGCTCGTTAAGATTGTCACGCCAGAGGATTTGATCCTCTTGAAGCTTTCAGCAGGAGGGCCACGAGATCTACTGGATATAGGTGGAATCCTTGAGGTATGCGAAACCAAACTTGATTGGGACTATCTAGAGAGGCAAATCAAAACCTATCATTTGGAGGACGAATGGACTATCGCCCAAAAATGGGCAAAATAGAGGCCAGGCAAATTGCCTGGCCTCTATTTAATTATTCGTCTTTGGAAGCATCCTGACCCTTGAAGAGATCTCCGAACAAATCTCCTAAGGTTACTTCAGGTGCGGACTCTTGATACTCAGCTGCCTGGTTATTGCGGCTCTGCCCTTTTGCTGGCTGCTCAGCTTCGCGGATGCTAAGGCCAATCCTGTGCCGCTGGGTATCTACAGAGATCACCTTCACCTTTACCTTCTCGCCTGATTGCACAACCTCTTCTGCCTTTGCCACATGGCGGTTGGCAAGTTGGGAGATATGCACGAGGCCCTCGATGCCGTCCTCTAGCTTCACAAAAGCACCGAAGTCCACTAGTCTAGTAACTACTCCTTCAACTATGGACCCTTCAGGATACTTCTGGTCTATGTTCTCCCATGGATCTGGCAGGGTCTGCTTGAGGCCTAAGGAGAGGCGCTCGCGTTCTTTGTCTACGCCTAAGATCATTACCTTAATCTTATCGCCTTCTGACACTACATCTGAAGGATGCTTCACCCGGCTGAAGGCCATCTCTGATACATGGAGCAGTCCCTCAACCCCTCTGCCGATATCAACGAAAGCGCCGAAGTCTGTGAGCCTTTTTACCTCACCATCTACGATCTCACCTGGTGTGAGGCTATCGTAGATCTCCTGTTTCTGGGCCTGGAATTCCTCCTCCAGCACTGCTCTGCGGGAGAGAACCACGTTGTTGCGCTCCCTGTCCATCTCCAGAACCTTCAGCTGCCATACCTGACCGATAAATTGCTCTAGGTTATCCACAAAGCGACGATCAACTTGCGATGCTGGCACAAAACCACGGACGCCAACATCTACAAGCAGGCCACCTTTAACCCGCTCTAAAACTGGAGCCTCAATGGCTTCGCCTTTTTGCTGAGCCTCTTCCAGCACTACCCAGGCATGGGCTGCATCTGCTTTGCGCTTGGACAGAACTGGATTACCTTCCCCGTCCTCTACCCGTTCCACGTACACATCAATCTCATCACCAACATTGAGGATATCCTTTGCTGAGGCCACAGGCCGGTATGCCAGCTCGCCCTTATGGATTACCCCCTCCGACTTGTACCCAATGTCCACCATGGCCTCATCGTCGGCGACCTGGATCACCTTTCCTTTGATGATGTCACCCTGATTAATTGTAGGGAAGGCCTGGGACTCCATATCCGTCTGCTCGGGTTCTGCCGGCTGGGCTTGGGTTGTTTCAGCAGGGGCCTCCCCGGCTGTAGCCACATCCTCTACTGTAGCTTCCTCACTTTCGGTTGCCACCTGCTTATCGGTAGCTTCCTCCACCTCAGTAGCTTCCTCTGTAGCGGTGGCTTCCTCCTTTTGAGGCTGAACCTCAACCTCACTGTCCTGCTGAACTTTTTCTTTGTCTAACTCCATCATCTTACTAACTACCCCCTCGATCATCCATTTGGGCGTCGATGCTCCGGCTGTAACCCCAACATGCTCAAGGCCAGAAAACCAGTTTGGATCCAATTCGGCCTCAGTTTCAATGTGATGCGTGGGCACACCAGTAGCTCGACAGACCTGGGCTAGCCGCTTGGTATTGGCACTGTTCTTTCCCCCAATGACCAACATTAGTTGAACCTCTCGGGCCAACTCCATGGCGGCTGCCATGCGTTTTTCTGTGGCTGTACAGATTGTGTTATAGGCTCTCAGCTCCTGTGTCCTGCCTAAAAGCTCCCCAACACAAGCTCTGAAATTGGCAAAGTCCTGGGTTGTCTGGGCTAGGAGCCCAACCTTAGAACCTACCGCGAGTTGCGTTAAGCTAGCTGGCGAGTCTGCTACTGTTACCTCACCGGCTGCTGAACCAACTATTGCGCAAACCTCAGGATGGCCAGGATCTCCCACTAGGATCACCTGATATCCTTCTGAAACTAGCTTTTTAGCTAGCTTCTGCGCTCTTTTCACAAACGGACAAGTTGCATCCACCACCTGCAAGCCACAAGCCGCGATCTGGTCCACTATCTCTTGGGAAAGGCCATGGGAACGCACGATCATGGTGCCACAGCTAGCTTCCTGGGGACTGTCAACCACCTGTAAGCCTTGCTTTGCAAGCTCACCTACAACCTGCGGGTTATGGATCAGCTGTCCTAGGCAGTATAGGGGAGCATCCTTTTTTGTTTCCGCCAAGGCCATCGCCACTGCCCGCTCCACCCCAAAACAGAAGCCTGCATGCTGGGCAACTGTGACTTGCAAATTATCACCTCCTCTGCTAGTTTTAACTAACTTGTCCGAAATATGAGGGTGGCACACTATTTTTTAGCGTCTAACCCTTGTCTTGCTGCAAGAGCTCCCTGAGGGCATCGCTCAGAAGAGCGTTTGCCTGGGCCATCTGCTCCTGCCTTCTGTTGGCTTCAAAGGGAGGGACGCGAATTGGTTTACCAATGACAACTCTTACTCTCTTTGGAAGGGGAAACTTTCTCCCCATACCCCAGGCTCTGTCGCTTCCTAGCACTGCCACTGGAATCAGTGGCACCTGGGCTTTTGAGGCTAAAAAAACTGCACCCCCACGGAGGGCAAGCTCCCTGTTGCTAGCTCGCCGTCCCTGGGGGAAAATTCCCATCAACTGGCCGTCAGCGAGGAGCTGGAGTGCACGATTCAAGGCTGCCCTATCCCCTGTGGCACGACGCACAGGAAAGGCACCTAAGCCCTTGATCATATACCCCAAAAAAGGGATCCGAAACAACTCCTCTTTGGCCATAAAATTTAGTTTCCGAGGCATAGCAATCCCCACAGCCGGCGGATCTAAGTAGCTGGCATGATTTGCTGCGATCACAGCACCACCGGTGCGCGGGATATTTTCCCTGCCCTCGACCCAAAACCGAAAGTAAAGCAAAAAAAAGATTCTCATCAACCAAAGTATGAACCGATAAAACATCTATCCCCCACCTCAGGCTAGCTTTTCCTCGCATAAAGAGAGGATCCGCTCTACTACCTGCTCTATTGAAAGCTCTGTGGTATCTAGTATATATGCATCAGGGGCCTTTACCAGCGGCCCCACCTCTCTACCCTCATCTAGCTGATCCCGCAGGGCAAGCTCCTGTTCTGCTTGCTTTTGAGAAACCTCAATCCCCCGCTCCCCCAGTTCCAAAGCCCGCCTTCTCGCTCGCTCCCCGATGCTAGCGACTAAAAAGACCTTCACCTGAGCCCGGGGCAGCACCACAGTGCCAATATCCCTGCCATCCATCACCACATCAGTTGAGGCTAGCTGCCGCTGCAGCGCTACCAAGCCATGGCGAACCTTCCCTAATGCTGCCACAGCCGAGACACCCCGATTCACCTCAGGGAGGCGAATCTCCTCGCTCACATCCTCCCCATCTAAAAGAACCCTTGTGGTCTTGCCGGGAAGAAGCTGGATTTGGGTGCTGGCTAGAAGCTCGCCTATGGCCTCCTCATCGTCTAGAGGAATGCTTTTTCGCATGGCCTTCAGGGTCAACGCCCGATACATGGCGCCTGTATCAAGATATAAATAGCCGAGTCTTTCGGCCACGAGCCGCGCCACTGTACTTTTACCGGAACCTGCAGGCCCATCAATTGCTATTTGCATTGTCATCTATTTACCCTCACGCTTTCAATACTTCGTCATCTTTTTTCGTTTTCCTGCTTTATTTCCGGTTTTTTCCAAAGAACTGCCAAAAGTTTGGAAAAGAGATCTCAACACAAAGCGGATCTAAAATCTCTGTTGTTCCCTGGGCAGCTAACCCTGCAACTGCCATAGCCATGGCAATTCTGTGATCGCCATAGCTTTCCACCTGGGCACCTACCAGGGGCCTGCCCCCGTGGATCACAAGGCCATCTGGAAACTCCTCTACCTGAGCACCTAGCCGACCAAGTTCTCTGCACAAGGCACCGATCCGATCCGACTCCTTCACCCGCAGCTCCCCGGCATCCCGAATGATAGTGGTGCCCTGGGCTTGCGTTGCCACAGCAGCCAGTGCCGGCAGCTCATCGATGAGGAGCGGCACGATCTTGCCACAAACCTCTGTGCCAGAAAGCTGGCTTGCCTGGACAAAAATATCTCCTACAGGTTCCGATCCCCAGTTGCGCCTGTTTTGAATCTGGATTTTTGCACCCATTTTTTTCAGCACTGTAAGCAGACCAATTCTTGTGGGGTTCAAGCCCACATCCCGCAATAAAACCTGGGATCCAGGCACAATCAGGGCGCTGGCGATTAAAAACGCGGCTGAGGAGAAGTCTCCTGGCACCTTCACTTCTCGGCCCACAAGCTCTCCGGAGTGGATCTGAAGAGTGTCCCCTTCCTTTGAGAGGGGAGCGCCGAAATCCAAAAGCATCCGCTCTGTGTGATCACGGGATTGTGCAGGCTCGATGATGGTAGTTGTCCCGCGCGCAAAGAGCCCTGCCAAAAGCAGCGCACTTTTCAGCTGGGCGCTGGCCACAGGCAGAAGATAAGAGTCAAGGGCCCAAAGCGAGCTCCCTACAATCGTCAGGGGCGGGTATTTGTTCCCTCCCCGGCCATAAAGCTGCCCACCCATAGCCCCCAGGGGCTCCATGATCCGCGCCATAGGCCTGCTGTTTAGTGAGGCGTCACCTGTGAGCACGCTATAGAAATTCTGCCCTGCCAAAAGCCCTGCTAAAAGCCGCATGGTGGTGCCACTGTTTTGACAATCCAAAACAGTGGCGCTCTCCTGGAGCCGGCCTCCCATGATCCGGATGGTATGGTCAGGCTGCCAGTTGAGTTTTACTCCTAGCTGCCCTAGGATCTGGTAGGTAGCAAGGCAATCACGACTTGACAACCCGTGGCGCACAATTGTCTCCCCACGGCTAATAGCACCTAAAATCAGGGCCCTGTGAGTAATGGACTTATCTGAGGGCACTCGGGTCTCAAAACGCAGAGGCCCTCTCTGTTCCAGCTGCACCCTCAACTGCTCTGGAGAACTGCACTGTAGCCTGCTGCCTTAAGCTGCGCTTGGGCCTGGGCTCGCACAGCGTCTTCGGCGAAACTCAGCTTCACAGTTCCCCCTTCCCCCTCTCGCACCCGCAGGATCTCTAGATCCTGGATATTCAGCTGTGCCTGGGCTAAAATAGCTGTCACCTCAGCTAAAGACCCAGGTCTGTCTGGCAGCGAGAGCACAAGCTCAAAACTTGTACCCAGGAGCCCCTTGCGCCGCTGGGGTAGCTCTGTGCGATTTTTTTGAGCTCGAGTTAAAAGCGCCTCAAGTCCATCTAGATCTCCGTTTTCTAGTAGCGCAATCTGCTCCCCAAGGGACTTTTGCAGTTTGCGTAGGAGTGAGGCCACAACCCAGCGATTGCTAGCGAGGATCCCCCGCCACAGCCCAGGATTGCCGCTGGCAACCCGGGTGAGATCACGAAACCCACCTGCAGCCAGCTCCATGGCACGCTCCCTCTCCTCTACAGTGGCAAGAGTATTTAGGAGAGCCACAGCACAGAGGTGAGGCAGGTGACTTACCATCCCCACTATTTCGTCGTGTTGCTGGGCGGACATATAGATAGGGAGGCTGCCTGCTGCCTGGACTATTTTTTCGGCTAGCTCCAGTGTCTCCTCCACTGCGCCCTCTGGCGGGCAGAGGATAAAGGGTGCGTTCTCAAAAAGGTATGGATCTGCCGCCTCAATCCCTGCCCTCTCTGATCCTGCCATGGGGTGGCCCCCGATGAAGCGCCTTGGAAGGAGCTCCCCGGCCCTTTGAGTGATTGCCCCCTTAGTGCTGGCTGTATCCAGCACCAGTGCCTCCTGGCTCAAATACGGCAAGATGGCACGCAAGGTGGGGATCACCTCCTCCACTGGCGTAGCAATGATCACAGCCTCGGCGCGAGCTACACCTCGAGCTAGCTCCACCCTCTCCGCGATGGCACCTAGCTGTAGTGCTTGAGCCAAGGCTTTTTCATCTGGGTCTGCACCCAGCACCCGAAAGTTTGGGTTTTGCCCCAGGGCCAAACCCAAAGAACCCCCGATGAGGCCTACACCCACGATGAGACAGGTCCTAGGCATCCTGGCCACCTAGCTTTCTGCCTAAAACTTGGCACAGGGGCCCCAGCTCCTCCATCAGCTCCTGGAACTGCTGGGGATTCAGAGACTGTGGTCCGTCGGATAAGGCCCGGCCTGGATCTGGATGCACCTCAACTGCGATTCCATCTGCGCCAGCTGCAATCGCAGCCCGGCTCATAGGTGCCACCAGGCGCCTTTGGCCTGTAGCGTGGCTGGGATCCACAATTATGGGCAAGTGCCCCAGCTCTTTGACCAAGGGTACTGCACTGAGATCTAAAGTATTGCGAGTGGCAGTCTCATAGGTGCGAATCCCCCGCTCGCAGAGGACAACTTGTCTGTTACCCTCAGAGAGGATATATTCTGCTGCCATGAGCCATTCCTCAATTGTGGCGGCAAGGCCTCGCTTGAGGAGCACAGGCAGCTTGCTCTTTCCCACCTCCCGAAGCAACGTGAAGTTCTGCATGTTCCGCGCCCCAACCTGGAGCATGTCTGCATACTCCTCCACCAGCTCCACATCCCGGGGATTCACAACCTCAGTCACTGTGGGCAGGCCGAACTGGTCTCGGGCAGCCGCGAGAATCTTCAAGCCCTCCTCCTCCAGCCCCTGGAAAGAGTAGGGTGAGGTTCTAGGCTTGAAAGCGCCACCGCGGAGGATCTGCGCCCCAGCTGCCTTCACTCCGCGAGCAGCTGCAAAAAGCTGATCTCGGCTTTCCACAGCACAGGGCCCTGCGATGACAACCACCTCATCACCGCCGATAACTACATCCCCCACTGGTACCTTTGTAGTCTCTTTTTGAAAGCTATGGCTCACAAGCTTGTAGGGCTCGAGAATTGGCACGAGCCTCTCTACCCCATCCATAGCCTCGATAGATTGCAAATAAATTGGCTTTTTCTCACCAATAGCGCCAATAATGGTACGCTCCACACCCTTTGATTTGTGGATGGCAAAGCCGAATTCCTCAAGCCTCCCCACCACATTGTCAATTTCTCCCTTTGTAGCTCCCTCTCTCATCACAACGATCATATCAATTCCTCCATCCTACCGTACTACAGTTCTTTGCTATGCTAACACTTCCTCCAAGGCAGCGATAAATCGCTGGTTCTCTTCGGGAAGACCAATACTGACGCGAATAAAATTATCAAGGCCGAAGATGTTCCCGGTGCGGATAATAACGCCCTTTTGCAAAAGCGCCTGGAAAACCTCACGGCTAGATCTGCCCACCTGCACCATGATAAAATTGGCTTCAGTGGGGATATAGGGAAGCCCTAACCGGTCGAACTGGGCATAGAGGTAGGATTTGCCTTCCTCATTCACCCTTTGGCTGGCTCCAAGATGCTCCTCGTCTCCTAGAGCTGCCACAGCTGCTGTTTGTGCCAGAGAGTTCACATTGAAGGGTTCTCTGGCCCGGCTTATCAGATCGATGATTTCTTTTTTAGCGATGCCATAGCCTACCCTCAGGCCCGCAAGGCCATAGGCTTTAGAGAAGGTGCGGAGCACAACTACATTTTTGCCCGCCTTTACATAATCCACACTTTGAGGATAATCTGGGTCAGTTGCATATTCATAATAGGCCTCATCTAAAACTAAGATCGCATCTTGGGGCAGTTTTGCAAGCAGGGAATCCACAGCCTCTTTTTTCGCGATGGTGCCTAGGGGATTGTTGGGATTGCCCACAAAGATGAGGCGGGTTTTGTCTGTGATCGCCTCTGCCATGGCAGCTAGATTCTCATGCCAATCCAGTGCATCTATGACCACAAGTTCACCACCCATGAGTCGGGTTGCAAACTCATACTCACTGAAGGTATACTGGCCGATGATCACTTCATCTTCCGGATGCAGGAAGGTTTCGGCCAAAAGCTTAATCACCTCATCGGAGCCATTGCCCACAATCAACTCGTCGCTTGATACCCCCAAATGTGCACTAAGTGCCTCCTTCAGCTCGAAGCAGGCACCATCAGGATAGAGGTTCAGGCTTTCTAGAGCCTTGCCTGCTGCCTCCACACCCCGAGGCGAGGGGCCTAGTGGGTTTTCATTTGAGGCCAATTTAATCACATCAGAGAGGCCCAGCTCCCGCTTAACCTCCTCGATGGGTTTTCCTGGCACATAGGGTTTGATCCCCAGGATCGCTTCCCTAACTTTCATCATTATCCTCTCCCTCCACAAGATCAGGGCGCAGTACTTTCGCACCCCTAAGATATACATGCTGCGGTGGCCCTGGCAGATAAGCATGGACCAGCACTCGCAAACAACGCGGCAGGCTGCCCTGGGGCGCCAGCTCATGGGTGCAGAGCATGGGCACCTTACTCCAGCCTACACTTCGAGCCCAGGCAGCTGGAAAAGAGCTCACCAGATCTGGCGTTGTTGTGAAGATGGCGCTGACAATATCCTCCACCTCAAGCTGATTGCGCCTTTGGATCTGGCCCGCAAGCTCTGCCACTCTAGCTTTCAGTTCCTCACGAGTGTCACTATCCAGGGTGGTGGCTCCCCTGATTCCCCACAGTCTCATATGTTCAGGGCCCTGTGACTGAGGCCAATTGCCACATCATCTAGGTGCAACAGGCCAATGCTCACAAAAATAGCAGCGCTAATGTGCTCCCCAAATCGCGCCACAGCGATCTTGCCACCCACATTTAGACCCATAGCCCGAGGCATGATCTGCATTAGTGCCTCGTGGGTTGCTCCAGCCACTGCTCCCTCCTCTGCGTGGGTGGGGCTGATCACGCCCTCGCGCTTAGCTGCCACCACAGCCCGCTCTACAATCTTGGCGATGGAGCTTGCGAACTCTCCACCCCAATCTACGCCCACAGCCTGAATTCCCACCTTTGCCAACTGGGCTTTCAGGCGGTCCTCCTCCTCGCGAGTTGAGGTTTGGGCAATGCTCATCGCGCCTTTAGCAACGAGCCGGCTTTCTTTATCGGGCATCTTTCTCCCCCCAGCCAATTATTTCCTCTAGTTTATCACATGTTGCGAGACTGGCGCAAGACCTTCCCAGGGTCTTCCCTCTAAGCGGTCTGTGCGGGAGAGGAATTTCCGCCCTGCAGGGACTAAAAGAAGGCCCTGGGCTAAGACAAGTAGCAGCAGCAGGAGCAGGGCCAGTTTTAAGAGGAGATTTTGAAAATTCTCCACCGATTACGCACCCCCAGCTGCCCTGCCAGCGGCAGCGCCTGTGGCAAAGGCAGCAGTTAAATTATAACCACCACAGATTCCATCTAGGTCTAAAACCTCTCCGGCAAAATAAAGTCCATCCACGTCCTTCGAGGCCATAGTTTTGGGATTCACCTGGTTCAGAGCCACACCGCCCCGAGTAACCATGGCCTGAGCCTGGGGCCGGGTGCCAGTCACAGTCAACGGAAGGCTGAAGATGAGCTTAGATAGTTGCTCCCTGGGGCCTGGGGCTAAGTTCTTGGTACTAGGCTCGATTTGCCCAAGTTCCAGGAGCTTCCGATTGAGCCTGTGGGGCAGCAGCCGATCTAGCCTTTGCCCGATTGTGGAGGCGGAATCACGAAATATTTCCTCTGCCCCAAGCTGCGGCAGGAGGTTGAGCCTAAGTGCAGTCTTCCCAGTTACGTGGCGGCTCAAATTAAGGGCCAGGGGGCCTGAGAGGCCGAAGTGGGTGCACAGTAGCTGGCCCTGCTCTACGATGGTCCGCTTCCCTACCTGCAGCTGGGCCTCAGCTGGGAAAGCGAGACCACTAAGAGAGCGGGGCCACCTCTCGGCGAGGAGCAAGGGCACCAAAGCGGGGCCAGGGTCTATGATTCTGTGGCCTGTCTTTTTGGCAATTCTGTAGCCATCGCCTGTGGAGCCTGTGGCAGGGTAGGAGGCGCCACCTGTAGCTAAGATCACTTTTTGTCCTGAAAACTTCTTCCCATCCCCTGTGGTGAGGCCACAGATAGCTCCCTCTTCGATTAAAAGTTCAGCTAGGGGATGGTTATAATGAATCTCGACCCCCAGCCTCTCCAGCTCCCCCAAAAGTGCCGCTAGCACATCCCCTGCTTCGCCAGTTCTAGGAAAAATTTTCCCCTCATCCTCCTGGACCAATTCCACACCTAGCTCCTGGAAAAAGGCGCAGATGGCCTGGGGCGGGAAATTGGCGAGGCACGAGTGCAAAAAACGACCTCCTCCTGGGTAGTGCCCCAAAAGATCCTCCCCGGCAAAGATGTTTGTGAGGTTGCACCTGCCGCTGCCTGTGAGGAGCAGCTTTTTGCCTGGCTGAGAGTTTTTTTCCAAAAGCAAAACCCGCGCACCTGCGCGGGCTGCAAAAATGGCTGCCATCATTCCTGCTGGCCCGGCACCGACCACATTCACCCTTCCCATTTGCTCTTCCCTTCCCAGCGGTAGTTGAGGAGGCGAGAATGGCGCATTTCTTCCCCCACCTGATAGAGCATTTTTTCGGCATCGTAGTGGCTGAGAAACATCTCTTTGGGCTCGAGAATATCAATTTTGCGAAATTCTTCCCGCAGTGCAAAGCGAATTAGATCCTCGATGGAGTCTGCCTGCACCAAAAGTTCCACTGGGGCAAATGCTACATCCTCACCTGTGGTGGGATCTGTGATGGTGTAGATCTCACCCTCCCCATCCAACTTTTCGATGGCAATCCCCTGGATAGGAACATTGCGCAGAGCCACGATCTGCTTCTCTCTGTTCTCTGCTGCCACCTCTTGGGGTTTCCTAAAACCGAAGAAAATCCGTGCAGGTCTACTCAAACCTTTGAAATCGAAGCGAAGCCTGGCCCGAACTGTGCCCCGCTCCATTTTATCTCCGTTTTTGATCATGATCATTTTTTCCACCACCCCCGCCTTTAGTATGTCCCCCCAAGTCCTCCTTCTTGCGTTTGCTAGAGCGTAATTGTTCCAATGCCCTTTTTTCTCGAGAATTTAGCTGGCGGACACTGCCCAGAGGGAGGGATCCCAAAGAGAGGGGACCGAAGCTTGTCCGCACCAGCTCCACGACGGTGTGGCCGATCTGCTCGCACATCCGCCTCACCTGTCGCTTCCGTCCCTCTGCGATTGTAAGCTCTAAAGTTGCCTGCTCCCCATCTGTGCTGATAAGTTTTACTTTGGCAGGTTGTGTGGGACCGTCTGCGAGGATGATCCCCCGCTGTAGCCTTGCCAGTTCCTCAGATGTAGGTACGCCCCGAACTTTAGCCTGATATGTCTTCTCCACACCATAGCGGGGGTGGGTGAGGATATTGGTCAGTTCTCCGTCGTTTGTCAAAAGTAGAAGTCCTGCTGTATCATAGTCCAGCCTTCCCACGGGAAAAAGACGCAGGGGAGTGTCCACAAGCTCTAAAACCGTGGGCCTTCCTTCAGGATCGTGGGCAGTGGTAACATAGCCTGGGGGCTTATTCAAAATTACGTAGGCAAGGGGATCGGATTTCACAAGTACTCCGTCTACCCGAATTTCAGATGCAGGATCTACCTTGGTGCCCAGCTGGAGGACAACCTCCCCCTCTACTTGGACCCTGCCTGCCAATATTAGCTCCTCTGCTCTTCGTCTGGAGGCCACGCCTCGGTTTGCTAGGACTTTTTGCAAACGCTCCACTAGCGGAGCCCCTCCTCCCAGCGCTCCAGGGCGACTGTGGCCCCTACTACCACCAAAATATCCCCTTGACTGATGGAATCCTCAGCTCCTGGGGAGACTTTGATCTCATCGCCGTGGCGGATTGCCACTACAGTAATACCATGGCGGGCTCTGAGATTCAGCTCCCGCAGGCTCTTGCCAGAGAGCTTCTCTGAGGCCTGCACCTCCAGGATACTAAAGTCTGGGGAAAGCTCGATGTAATCGAGGATATTGGTGCCAGAGAGGTATTTGGCCAGGCGGACCCCCATCTCACGCTCTGGGTAGATAATCCGGTCTGCCCCCACTTTCTCCAAAATCTTGCCGTGAAGGTCATTTTGAGCTTTGGCCACAACTGTCTTCACGCCTAGCTCTTTAATCAAAGATGTGGCCAGAATGCTAGCCTCAAGATCGTTGCCTACGGCCACAATCGCCACATCGAAATTGCGGATCCCAAGGGAGCGCAAAGCTGTCTCGTCTGTTGCATCTGCCTGCACTGCATGGGTGACAAGATTGGCGAGCTCCTGCACTAGCTCCTCATTCTTGTCCAACACAAGTACATCATGGCCCATCTTATAAAGTGTCAGGGCCACACTGGAGCCGAAGCGCCCCAGCCCCACCACGATAACTTGCTTCAAAGTTAAATCCATCTCCCTCTCTTATGTACTCTCATCTGGATAATAGCACCAGCCCCCTCCCCTGTCAACTGCGCTTTTTTTGTTGTTTGGTCAGGGGCCGGGAGAAAATGCCCCATAGCCCCGCCTGCTTAACTCTGCGTTCAATTTTCCCCAGATCTGTGGTATAGAGGCCCAGTTCTCGCATTCTTTGGAAATAAATTGAACCGGCAAAGGTATACTTTCCGATCTCGTGATCTTTCGCAGCTAGCTCTTCCCGGACAAAAGCAATAAAATCGCCACAGGCAAGTTCCGTGGGGAGCTCTAAAAGCTCCAGCGCCAGGGCTTCTCTGACTGCATTGTGGCCAGCGAGGCTGCCTGTGATTATGGCCTCGGTATGGCCCACCATCAGGCCCCCCTTCTCGCCACAGCAAAAGAGGTTCTCTACCCCCTCTACTTTGAGCTTATTATCCCGGGGGGTGATGAGGCAATAGCGCACGGAATTGCCCCGGCCGCCAGAGTAGGGATCTTCGAATTTAGCCTGTTCAAAGCCGCGGATAGAGCGTAGCTGTTCCAGGGGAAAGAAGGGTGCCATTAGCTTCACAGAGCCTGTATCTAGTAGCACTAGATTCTCTGCGTATTCCCGGAGGGCATACTGCTGGCAGGCCTTTTTCGCCAAAAGATCCTCTTTTCCTAAAAATTGGGGAATGGGGACAAGCAGTACCCCTTCCCGCTCCAATTTTTCCACCACCCAGGTGGCCAGGGACGCTTTGCGCAGTTTGCAAGAGCCGCTTAGGGCCTCAAAAAGCCGATCTGTCTCCTCTTGGACTCCTGCTTTCGCTGCGATACTTACCCGGGGTCCGAAGGTAGGGCAGCGGAGGATGCACATCACGCAACTGGAATCAAAGCGGAGACAATTGCCCACAGGCCCAGCTGTGCCTGTGGCCTCCACAAAGGCTTGGCCACAGTATGTTTGTCCCCCATAAGTGACTACTGCCTCAATTCGCTGTCCTTCCATTACCACATCCACGGCCCTTTGCCCCAAGTGAACCTCCACGCCCATCTTTGCTAGATAGGTGGCAACTAGGGGTTCGATCTTGTTTACATCATATAAAGCTGCATGGCGATGGCCTGGAAAATCGACTACATGGCGGACTGTGGCATCAATCAGGGCAAATAGGGCACTTGCCCCCATGTAGCGGGCCTCCCAGGCAGCGCTAAGCCTGCCGTTATTATACATAATCCCTCCCACAAGGCCTGTGCCCAGGAGCATGTCAGTACGCTCTATGAGCACTACGTCCGCACCTGCACTTCTCGCTGCCACTGCTGCAGCGCATCCTGCCCAGCCACCGCCGATGACCACAATTTTCGTCACAGCTCTCCCCCCTTGCTTTATTGTATGCGAGGGGATGGCAAGATTTAACTAAAACCCTTTTATAAGTGCTCCTTGACATATTGCTCCCCTCTTTTTGGGAGAATAGGGATATGATCATTTTTGCGATCCTGCTTTTCCTACTTCTCACCCCCTGGCAGCTGCGCCTGGACTTTGGGCGAGAGCTAAAACTGAGCCTGGGCAAGTTCGGGCTCTTTTTCTCCCTGCCCAAAACATCGGGCAAGAGGGATGGCCTGGGGGAGGTACTATGGGAAAAAGTGATTCTCTATAAAAAACTATACAGGGAAGGTGGCGTTGGGATTGCCTTCCTGGCCTTGAACCTGGAGCTTGGCACAGGTGATGCTGCAGCAACAGCACTGGCTTTAGGCTCACTGTGGGCGGTTGTAGGGGCCATAAGTCCCTTTTTGCCTCGAAATGCAGAGATCTGTGCCCAGCCACTGTATGGGCCCGAGCCTAGCCTTCGAGTTTGGGGCAGGTGCATATTCCGCCTAGTGCCAGGCTATATTATTATTGTCTGGATTAAAAATTTATACGAGGATCATTTGAAAGGTGGGGCTAATTGTGGCTGAGGGCCAAGAAGAGAAACATCCAATTGAGGGCTTGATGAAGACTGCCATGGAGAATATCAAGGGGATGGTGGATGTTAACACCATCTTAGGTGAGGCTGTAGAGGCACCAGATGGCAATGTGATTTTGCCTGTGAGCCGGGTGAGCTTTGGTTTTGCTGCAGGTGGCACAGAATTTGATACCCAAACCCACCAAATGCCCTTTGGCGGGGGTACAGGTGCAGGTATTTCCCTGCAACCTGTGGCTTTTTTAGTAGTGGGCCAGGGATCAGTGCGCCTGCTTCCTGTGAGCCAGAATGCAATCTACGATCGATTAGTAGATCTGGCGCCACAGCTGTTGGGGCAGCTGGGGCTGGGCAAAAAACAGGAGGCTGGAGTTAAGAGTCCTCTGTGTTAGGGAGGGGCGCTGGCAGAGGCGGCAGATCTTCGATTTTGTCTAGGCCAAAGGTCTCGAGAAAAGTATCTGTGGTGCCATAGAGGAAGGGCCGCCCTGGGGCATCTAATCGTCCCACCTCCGAGACCAGGTCTCTTTCCACTAAAGTGGAGAGGGCCCTTTCTGAGCGCACGCCTCGCACGCTCTCGATCTGAACCCGGGTTACAGGTTGCCGATAGGCAACAATCACCAAGACCTCAAGGCTGGCTGGGCTAAGCCTGCCAGGGGGCTCCTGGATGGGAACTAGGTAGCGCGCAAGCTGGGGACGGGTGCAAAGTCTATAGCCTCCCCCTACCCGCACGATCTGAAGTCCGCTACCGCGGGCTTGATACTCCTCGCGAAGCTCCTCCACAAGCTTTTCCACAAGCTCCTCTGTGGTAGATAAACGCTTGGCCAGCTCTCCAGTAGAGAGGGGCTGGGCTGCTAAAAAAAGAAGGGCCTCAAGTGGGGCCCGCATTGTTTGTTCCATCTTTACATCCCTCAATTAGAATCTCGCCATAGCTCTCTGTTTGTTGGATTTCAACCTCACCTAGGCGCACCAGCTCAAGTAAAGCCAGAAAGGTCACTACAATCACAACGCGCTGGGGGTTGCTGCCGAAGATGCGCTGAAAGCTCACGCGGCCCCGTCTCAGTTGCGTCCTGAGACTCTTAAGCTGCCCTTGCATGGTCACAACCTCCCGGGCCATGTGCTGGGGCTCTTTTTTTTCTGTCCGCTGGAGGATCCGCTCCAAGGCCCGAATCAGCTCCTGGGGCTCTATCTGCATACCAGAGGGCAGCTGCAGTGGCAAAATGGGTTCTTGGGGAAGCTGAGAGCGGTCTTGCATAATGGCATCTAGGGGCCTATAGAAGACCTGCTGCCACTGAAGTTCCCGCTGTGCCAAAGTATCTGCAGCTGTCCGAAACTGACTATATTCTGCCAGTTGTCGCGCAAGCTCTGCCCTAGGATCCAGATCCTCTTCTTCGGGTGGTGGTGGATCTGGCTTGGGCAGGAGCATTCTCGCTTTGATCTGCATTAAGGTGGCAGCCATCAGCAGAAAGTCCGCTGCCAGCTCAAGATCCAGCTCCTCTAGCTGCCTGAGAGATGCTAGATATTGATCTGTGATCAGGCTGATGGGGATATGATAAATATCGATCTCATGGCGCCGGATCAGGTGAAGGAGGAGATCTAAGGGTCCTGTGAAGGTGGGCAGCTGCACCTGGTATGACATTTACAGTCCCATCGCTTCCCGGACCTGGGTCATGGTTTTTTGGGCCACCTCTCGGGCCTCTCCTGCACCGCGCTCTAGAATCTCATCTACAAGGCCACTTTGCTTTTCCAGCTCCTGCCGCCTGCGATAGATGGGATCTAGCTTTTGAATCATGTTCTCCATGAGCCGCTTTTTGCAGTCCACGCAGCCAATGCCGGCACTCTTGCATCCCTGGACTATAGGCGGCAGCTCATCCTCGTGGCTGAAGATCTTATGGAAGGTGAAGACTGTGCATTTTTCCGGATCTCCTGGGTCCTTGCGCCGGGCCCGGGCAGGATCTGTGATCATGGTGGGGACTTTCTCCCGAATTTCATCAGGATCACCGCTCATGGAGATGGTATTGCCGTAGCTTTTGCTCATCTTCCTGCCGTCGAGGCCAGGGAGTAGTGTGACCTTGTTCAGTTTGGCCTGGGGCTCTGGAAAAACAGGACCATAGAGGAAGTTAAAGCGCCGGGCAATCTCCCGAGCCAACTCCAAATGGGGCAGCTGATCCTCACCTACTGGCACAAACTGGGGCTGATACATGAGAATATCTGCAGCCATGAGGCTAGGATAGCCCAAAAAGCCGTAAGTTGTGATGTTCCGATCTGAAAGTTGCTGGAGCTGATCTTTATAGGTAGGGCAGCGCTCAAGCCAGGACAGGGGTGTGATCATAGAAAAGAGCAAATGCAGCTCTGCATGCTCTTTGAGATCTGACTGGCGGAAGATAATGCTCCTCTCCGGATCAATTCCGGCACTAAGCCAGTCAATCACCATCATCCGGCTATTCTCCTTGAGCTTTTCAGTGTCCTCATAACCTGTGGTCAGGGCATGCCAGTCTGCGATAAAGAAATAACACTGTGCCTCGTTTTGCAGTGTAACCCAGTTTTCCAGAGCACCGAAGTAGTTGCCAAGCTGCAACGGTCCTGTGGGGCGCATTCCACTTACAATTACTGCCATCTAAGTCAACTCCTTTTACGGTAAGAGCAGCCTTGTTATAAATTGATAGAAGGGGCTTATGATCCTGACGAGTGAGCCAGTCCAGATCAAAAAGATTAAAATCAAGGGGCCATAGCGATCTAGCTGCCCAAGACGCCAAGCTAGTCGATCTGGTAATAATCCCATCAAGATCCTGGAGCCATCCAGTGGCGGCAGGGGCACTAAGTTGAAGATGCCAAGGCCAATATTTAGTAGTACATTATAGTAGATAAAGTAGTATAGTAGGTTGCCAAACTGAGTTCCTGCCACAGGGGAAATGGCCACTAGCTTCAAAGTCCAGGAAAAGCAAAAGGCAGCGACAAAGTTTGCCACAGGCCCCGCTGCCCCTGTATACATCATGCCCCGTTTTGGATTCTTAAAGAAGCCTGGGTTAATTGGTACAGGCTTTGCCCAGCCAAAGCGAAAGCCTGAGAGCACCAACGTAAGAAAGCCAAATAGATCTAAATGAGCCAGAGGGTTGAGGCTGAGCCTCCCCTGGCTTTTGGCGGTGGCATCTCCCAGGTGGTTTGCCATAGCACCGTGAGCGTATTCATGGATGGAGATGGCAAATAAAAATGCCATCAGCCGAAAGATGATCTCCAGCAAATTATAATTCAGCATTATCCACCCCTCAAAGCGCTATTTTCATCTTGCCCTTGGCCAGACGCTGGGGAATCTCATCTAGGCGAACCAAATCCTCATAGCTCTCCCGTTTGACTATGAGATCTGCCTTCCCATCTGCTACCAGCACCACTGCGGGTCTGGGCAGGCGGTTGTAGTTGCTGGCCATAGAATAGTTATAGGCACCTGTACAGAAGACTGCTAAGATATCGCCTGTGTTTGCCTCAGGGATCTTTAGATCCCAGATCAGCATATCTCCGCTCTCGCAGCACTTGCCTGCGATAGAGACCAGATCATCTGCCTCTTCATTTGCTCTGTTGGCAAGGAGGGCCTGATATTCTGCCTGATAGAGGGCAACTCTGGGGTTATCCCCCATGCCGCCATCAACTGCAACGTATTTGCGCACACCTGGAATCACTTTGCTAGAGCCGATTGTATAGAGGGTTGTGCCAGCCTCCCCTGCAATCGAGCGGCCAGGCTCCACAATTAGTTTGGGCGAAGCTAAAGCGTGTTTTTTGATTTCCCCTTTTAGCTTGTCCGCAAGACGCCTGCCGAAGTTTTCAATTGAAACTTCGGGATCTTCAGCTGTATAGCGGATGCCAAGACCACCGCCGAGACTAAGCTCCGTGCACTCCCACCCAAGCTCCGCTTTTAATTTCGCGATAAAATCAACCATGATCTCAACTGTGACATCAAAAGAGTCCAGGGCTATGATCTGAGAGCCAATATGGCAATGGAGGCCTACGAGCTCTATGTGTTTCAGCTGGCATGCCCGCGCTACTGCCTGTTGTGCCATGCCGTTTTGGAGTCCGAAGCCGAACTTGGAGTCCACCTGCCCAGTTTGAATATAGGTGTGAGTATGGGCTTCCACACCTGGCGTTACCCGGAGGAAGATCTTCACTTTTTGCTTGCGGCCTGCTGCCAGTTCCTCCAACAGTTCCAGTTCATGAAAATTATCAACTACGATCCTGCCTACGCCCTGCTCTAAAGCTAGCTCCAGCTCCTGGGGTGATTTGTTGTTGCCGTGGAAGTAGACTGAATCCAAGGGAAAGCCTGCAGAGATTGCTGTATAGAGCTCTCCTCCTGAGACTAAATCTAGTCCTAATCCCTCATCTTCCATCAGCCGACACATGGCCATGGTCATAAAGGTTTTGCCTGCGTAGATCACATGGGAGTCAGGATAATTTTCCGCTAGCACCTGTCTGTAGGCCCGGGCTCTGCGGCGAATTTCAGCCTCATCCATCACATACAGGGGTGTCCCCCATTTTTTAGCCAACTCTACTGTATCGCAGCCGCCTATGAATAGGTGGCCATTTGTTCCGATTTCCATAGTTCCGTATAGCCTCACGTATAGAACCTCCCAGCAAAAAATACTATCATTTATGATACCATAGTTCGATATACCGGTCAAGGCTTTCAGCGGCCCAATTGGCAGCTCACAGAAGCGCTTCTGTGGAGACCAGCTCTCCGGAATACCCCTGCTCTTTTACTCAGGTTTTTAATCTGCCCTTAGGCGTTAAAGCTTGTAACTTTTGAAATTCTCGCTATGGAACTGAAACAAGGATTTAAGGCACGAGCGGAGGAAGAAGAAGTTATGGCGCCCGCCAGCTACCCTGCGATATGTGTAGTTGGCGCCTTTGGACTCTAGAAAATCCACAACTTCCTGGGCCTGGGTCTGGGCGAAAAACTCATCTTTGGTGCCAACTGCAATATAGAAAGCCCTCTGGCTGAATAATTCTGGTGCATCCCTCTCGAGTCTCATCAAAAGTGAGAGGGGATCGTTTTGCTGCCAATCCTCAATTGTGGCTCCGAACACATTCTCGCACAGGTGACGGAAAGTGTTGCTGAAAAGGCGCAGTGTGGTAAGTTTCCAGCCAAAGGTAAGAGTTCTGAGGCTCAACATCCCCGAAACCGAGCTTGCAGCGCCAAAGAGGTGGGGATATTTGGCCATGAGTTTATAGGCGCCGTATCCACCCATGGAAAAACCACCTATAGCCCGCGCTTTGGGGTCTGTGCGATAGCTGCGATCTACAGCCCGAATTAACTCCTCTGTCAGATAGCGCTCGTAGGCTCTGCCATCGAGATAGTTGGAATACCAGCTCTCGCCATCATCTCCTGAATCTGGGAGCACCAAGATAAACGGCTCCACCTCGCCCTCTGTGCACAGCTCCGCCAATAGCTGATCCCAGTCCAAGAGAAAGTCCCAGTTCTGGGGACTTGATTGCCAGCCGTGAAGAAAATAGAGTACCGGGTAGTTTCTTTCTGTTTCTTCGTAGTCTGGGGGCAGCACCACCAGGGCCTGGAGCTTCTCCCCTGTGTAGCGGGATTGGATCTGGAGCCATCTGCCCTGAGCGAGAGTGCCTGCCGCTAAAAACAACAGGAGCACTGTGAGTAAATAGGTTTCTGTCTTCTGTTTCATTTTGCTCAATCCTTTAGAAAACATCCAGCTGAAAAGATATGCCAATGGAGTTGTCCTAGTCTAAGGCCCCCACTAAAAAACGCTGCTAGGTGTGGCAATTCTTCGATACCTATTCTCCAAAACAAGCCTGCCCCCGGCGCCTCCGTCGTAGGAGAGCTTTTTCTCTTCAAGCTCAGGTATTTGATCCACGCTGCCTGCTAAATATGCCTCTAGCCGCCAGAGAGTCGTATCGATTCTGGAGAGAAGACCGCCATAGCGGATGTCCAAAACCTCCCAGCCGAATGGCCTGTAGGTTGTATGCCAGAGGTCCCTGTGTTTAGTTCGCAGGAGCTGCACTTGCTCTTTGAGGTCAGGTAGCTCCTTTTGCACCAACCCTTTTAAGGCCGCTTGATTCCCCTCTTGATAGTAGTCGCTTAGGCGAAGACCCAAATCCGCTTTTTTAGCAAGCACAGTAGCGAGGCTCCGGTAGAACGTGAAGAGAAAGCCCCACCTCTCATCTTGGCTCCAGGTGCGGTATTTGTCTGCAAGGCGGCTGTAATGCTGGCTCAGAGGCAGCCCTTCCACATTCGCATCGAAAAGGCCAAAAAGAGGATCTTGCCACAGAAGATACTTGGAAGGGTTCAGTGCTTCCCAGTTGTCAGGCTCAGTTCCTGGAACCTCGTCAAAATACTTCAGATCCATAAATGCGTCGAAGGATGCCCTATTGCAAAACTCAAAGCGCTCTTTGAGCTTTGCCTCAGAAAGCTTTCTGCTATAGCCATGCTCTGCAAAAAGCTGTAGACCTAAAAGAGATGTATAATAGTTGTTCTCTCCACCGTCATCATTCCAAAGGGTGGCAAATACTTCTGCTACTCCCTCATCTTTGCAAGCCTCCAGGGCAGCGTTGGTATCCAGGAAGGTCCTGCCGTAATTTGTGCACATCCCAACCCAGGTCCAAATCCCACCTGCAAAAATAGGCTCTGAACCCAAACTTCTATGTCTTTTGATCCACTCTTGGTAAAAAGCTTTATCTTTATGATAATAGTCCCAGTAGACAAAACGCACACCTTGAGGAATTTTGGCGATTACATCCTCTGGAATTTGGCTATCTAGGTCATAGTAGTCTCCCGTTTTGGAGCCCAATCTGAAGAACATATCGCTCCAGATCATAGGCTCCAGATCATACTTTTTAGTGATGGCAAGTACCCTCTCCAGGTGGCGAAGCATGATCTCAAAACGCCTCTGGTACCCATACAAATCTAGATAGCGACCCAAGCCCAGCTGATGTGCTTCATCCATCCCAATATGGATCCGTTTGCTTCTGAAAGGTTTGGTAGCCGCTCTAATCATCTCTTCAATGAATTCATATGTTTGCTCTGTATCGGCCAAGAGAATGTCCTCATTGTCGCGATACTCCGCCATTACTTCCCATTTTAAGGCCTGCGCTAGGTGGCCGAGGGTTTGGATGCAAGGTACGATTTCAATCCCAAGCTTAGCTGCGTACTGGTCGAGCTGGGAAAGTTCTTCGTAGGTGTAGCGGCCACGCAAGTAGCCAAAGTATGGTCTGTTTGATATTTCATATGTATCTTCTGTGTATAGCATCAGGGTATCCAGCCCCATAATGGCCATTTTCCTGAGGATTGATTTTACTGTCTCTAGCCTCATCACGGCATTGCGAGAGCAATCGAACATGGCGCCATTGGTCTTGAATTGAGGCAGCTCCCGAATAGAAAAGTTCGTCTCTCCTTTGGCAATTCCCTCCAGAAGCAAGCCTAGGCCACGGAAAAAATGGATCTCTTTTTCAAAACAGATGGTGGCACTATTATGATCTTTTTCAACCACAAGTTCGCCCTCACGTCTCTGGACAGTGACTGCAAGCTCTCCTGCACCTACTTCAAAAGCTAGCTCCTTTGCCAAAATATGTATCCCAGCTAGTAAGGATTCAATCTCGCCTTGAAAGCTAATTCTCACAGGTAAACACTCCTTTCAAAAATGCCTCGTTAAAAAGAAATATTCGACATTCTGGTTTCAAATCCTGTATTTAAAAGCAAACGAGGAGCGAATCGCCTCCTCGTTTTGATCTTACTTTGCCATCCAGTAGAGGAGAACATAACCCTGCTCTGCCATAAAGGAGGGGTAATCTCCTTTGGGATTGTCTTTGCGCCAATTCCAAAATGCTTGCTGTACAAAGGTTGCAAACTCACCTGTTCGCTGTTTTTCTACAGGCAACGCACTGAAGATGCGCCTCTGTCCCCCACGGGCGAAGACGAGACAGAGAGCCAGCTCTCCCGCCTCAAGCTCAAATGCTGGCGGTGGAAGCACTTGTGCTTCATCGTCAATATTAACTAAAACAAGATCCTCATCACCCCGGGCTTCTAGCACCTGGAGCGTGAGGGTGGCTAATTCCTCATACTGCCTCGCGATCTGAGGTACCAGGCTTGGGATAAGTCCCGGGGCCAAGTATTCGAGGATAGTGCCCCCCAACTCCTCGTGCTTGTGGACAGCTAGGGCATAGAAGAAGGAGAACATAGCCATTTTAGGATTCTGTGGATCTGGCTGTAAGCTCTTTGTGAGGACTGTGGCCAGGAGGTATTTCAAGGAATCATCGTCCTCAATAAAAGAGCGCACAAGGTCTACTACAGGTGCAAAATCTGCAGCTTGCGTCAGCTCCCAGGAATTAACAAAGGACTGCTCAAGCTCGTTTTGGGGAAAGAGCTCTTGGTAGTTTTCTAGGAGACCGAAACAATCCTTGATTATTTTGAGCCGTCTTCGGATCTCCCCTCTTGGGACAGCAAAGGCCCTGCTGAGTTTTGCAACTACCTCTTCTCCTGTGGCCTTGGCAGCTAAAGCTGCAGCCCACGCAGAGGACGCGTCTAGATCTGGTAGTGCTCCAGGTGCAAAGATTCGCCAAAGGCCATCTGCATGTCTTTGTACCTTCCAGCTGTAACCTTGGCTTTGCAGCCACCCGATAGCGTCCTTCAGAACTGTGGCATATTTGAGCCAATCAAGTTTTTCTCGGTCTGCGCCCAAAATCTGGCGCAGTGCATCGTAGTTGAAGGTGAGCTCTTGGGGAATAGTTTCCTGGAAAGCTTCTTCAAGCCGCTCAAGGTAGAGGGAGAGATAAAAGCGCATCACGGGATCTGCCGCCAGATCACGCAATGTGCTTACCCCCTCAAAGGGAAGCTTGAGTGTTGCCTCTGAAAGGGCCTTGTGTTTGTCATATAGATCAAGCTGTACCAAGGTAAAGATCATTTCTCTAATTTCAGGGAGAGCTGACACTTCCCAAATCTGGGCAGGAAGCTCTTCGAGCAATTCGGGGAAGGATTCCCAGGTTGCATCCTCCAATTCCAGCTTCTCGCCAAGGGGTGCGAGGATTTGTTCTGCTCGGATCCGGGCCGCAGGATGGAAGTAATCTACGAAAAGTTCGTCATCACTCCAATAAAAAAGCAGCCTTGTTGTGGAGGGCACCCTGATGGATTTAATCCAGTATTGATCTTGATCCGGCCCTTCACATTCTCCAAATAGCAGAGCTTCTAGCTCATGGTCTTCACCTAGGTATTTGTAGCTGAGAATGCCGTGGCCTATTCTCTCTTCGTCTGCTCTCTTTTCCATCAGCTCATAGCTCTGTTCCAAGGTTATGTAGCAGACCAGTAGCCAATAGACTTCCCAAAAATTATCTGTTAAAAATTCGGGGAAGGATTGTTCTACCACAAGTTCATTATAAACTCTCCGGAAAATATTCTCCAGATGCTCACCCTCATCTTCATCGAACCAGGCGAGGATCTGAAAGCCAAAGTGAAGAGGCTCTTCACGGGGGCCGGCTATTTGGAAGCTTGCCACCAGGGCATAATCGTCTTCTTCCAAATCCCAGGCCCGATGGTGCATTAGCACTCGCTCTTCTGTGAAGACGTCCTCTAGCTCCAGGAGGGCATCGCCGCCGAGTACCCTGTAGAAGGAAAGGGTCATTTGCTCTAAAGCGTCTAAAAGTGGCATCTCTTGTGGTGTTGCCTCTTCTTCTCGAAATTTCATGATGGGTGTTTCCTTGCCCCGCCTATAGAAAAATGGATAGATCTGGAGGGCCTCACCAAAATTGACTAATTCCTGATCCCGCAGAAGCCAGTCTAGAAGGCTTCCTTCTAGATGAGGACAGGTTTCGAAGAAGGAGTCGAGTTGTTCCGGGTCCGCTCCCAGCCAGGGCGCATATTCTGCGAGGGTAAATGAAAGGGAGGGTAGGAAATCTGGTGTTGTCTGGAGGAAGTATTCGTTTAGCCGCGCGAGGAGAGCTGGCAGCTGCCCGTTGACTTCCTCTAGAATTTGCTGTTTTTTAGGCAGGCAACAGTGTTTATACTTTTTGCCGCTCCCACAAGGGCAGGGAGCTTCGAATTCCATGTTAACCATGCTATTCTCCTTTAATTTGTGCTATGAACTCTTTCGAGAAAGCCACGGTAAATCCTGCCTCACAAAGAAAAAAAGAGCGCAAGGCGCTGCTGAGAGACGTGAGGGTGAACTCATGGTCGTCAAAGACCAAAGTAGTGCCACAATCTGCTTTGAGAGAACGATCCCATGATTCCACTGCAGAAAGCCCCTATTGTGATCTTAGGTTTGAAATTTTTTAACCTCCAAAAGTTGAATATACTTCTATGAATTCATACTTTTGGTGGGATTTGCAGTGGCATTTTTTTATAATGGCCCATCTGAACAGCAATCTCTTTTCGGTTCTATGTTTCCAATCAGTACAGAGAATTTAGAGGAATAAAAAAAGGTGGGGATTTAATTCAAGTCCTTATTCCCAAAGGACTTTCTTCAGTGGAAACATCCAAACGAAGAGGCAATCTCGCCTTGAAAGCTAATCCTCACAACCAGACTCTACTTTCAAAAAGCTCTCTCATAAAAACAGTCGCCTTTTAGGGTTGAAATCCTGTATCTTAAAAATACAGCAAACGAGGGAGCAACCTATAGTGCTTCCTCGTTTGAATAAGTTTTCCTAAAAATTTATAGAAGATGTAGTCCCTTTGCCCCAAATGATTCCTGAAAGTTTTAATTAAAAAGAATACCTCACTGTAATAGCTGCAGATTGAGCCACAAACCCTAATTCTATCTCGTCAAGGGAAGAGATACTATGCTCCATAAATAGATTGGCATCTCTACCCAAAGAAAAACGTAGACAATTTATAAGCCCATATTTTGATCTAGTTTTTCCAGAAATCGTCATCTCTCTTCTCTCAAGCCCTAATAGATAATTGTTTGACGGGCTAAACTGCCAATCAATTGTTAAGCCTACCACCTGACTGGAAATTAAGCTATTTAATTGTTCCTGAAAATTTCCGTTTTGAATGGAAAAACCTATAGCAGCAGGAAGCCTGAGTAGACGATAGAGGGAATACTCCACTATCAGTTTATTATCAATCATTTGCTGCCAGTTTGCAACTTGCGTATGACCTATTTGCGAAATTTTCCTTCTTTCCACATACAGATAAACGTTCCTAAACTTTCTTTGAAGACTCAAAGCATATTCCTGTCGCCCCGGCTCAGAGGCTCCTGGCTGAAAATATTCAAACTGAGGGCCTGAATTATTATTTTCAGAGTTAAATGGATTGGAAAAGATGTTTCGCTGAAAATCATAACCTAAACTGAGATCTTTCTCTCCGAGAGGAGCGCTAAAATACTCACCTACTTTACTAAATTTCAGTTTTGCATCCCATTGGGCAAGCCTGCCCGATATAGAACATAACCAGGCAGAGTCAATTGCTGCTGTAAGGTTTGTGTGATCTTTCTCATGGCTCAGGACAGCCTCGACCTCGAGTTTTGCCCCTCTATACCCCATAGCAAACTCTCCACCGAAGAGGGAATTGCGAAAAGCATCTTCCCTTTTAAGTTGCAAAATGTTTATAGCTCCCCAAGCTAATCGTCCTAGTTGAAATTCCGAACGTAAAGCAAAGAGCTGGTTGCTCAGTTGAGGCTGATTATGCCATAGGCCCGTGATACTCCCTTCCTTGGCATAGTAGCTGGCTAACAAACCACGAAGGGAGGGAAAACTTTGCCAACCTAAGAGCTGTGCTTTGGCATTGAAGGCGTCAGCAAAACCAGAAGCTAGGTCTACTCTTTTCCCCCATAGGGTAAAAGGAGAGAACTCTGCTGTATAATCTCCTGCATTTAGCTGCATTTTGCCAACAGTCAAATTTAGATTTTGCTTGGCTAAAATCAACTCTCCTTTATCAAATGGACTGGAAATAGAACGTAAAGATAACATTATAGAAAAGCCATTGGGGTCTTTATGATTATAGTTCAAATCCATAATACTTCGCATAGCGAATTTACTGTTTGCTACCAATCGCCCATCTTCAGTTGCCACGCCGTCTAAAAAGCGCAGACCATAGGCATTCGTAGCTGTAGGAAGGCCAGGTCCTCTTCCAATTTCTCTTCCAAGGCACAATAGCACCTGACCAGAAAAACTATCTGCCTGCAGCTTAGCAAATTCCTGCTGCAGAAGGTTTTCCCTTGCTTCTAATTTTTCCCCCACCTGCCCAACCTGCATCTGGAATTTCTCAACCGTGGTAGCTAATGTTTGACTTGGGAAGGAAGGGAGAAGCAGGATTACCACTAACAAAATTAATTCTCTTTTTTTCACTGCCATCATCCCTTTTTAAAATTGTAGCCCCCACGTTACAAAACCATCTTGTTCAGTTTCAGATAAGCTATAGGCATAATCCAATTTGATTCTGCCAACTGCGAGGCCAATGCCAGCATTAATGCTGTTTTTTGCAAAACCTAGGCGTAAACTTAATTCTTTGGAAAGGAACTTTTCCGCTGCCAAGTGCAAAAAGGGTTTAGTACTTAAATCTGTGACGTCCATAATTAACTTCGTGGTAGGATCATAACTATATACCAAACCTGCGCCAATACTCAGGGGGATTTGATCTGGGTTATAATTTTCTCCCTTTAGCTGATTTAACACATTGTGTGCTATTAAAGCATAACCCAGATTCTTTCCTTCCCAGGTGACTCCCAAATCCACACTATAACCACCACCTGAAAAATCCTCTCCTCTTTCCCCAAGCAAACCCTCAAGCTTCAGAAACTTAATATTGGCGCCTAAAGAAAGGTTCTTAAAGCTATTTGCCCAGGAGATGGTTTTCTCCTCCTCTCCATAGGAAAAATCCGCAAATAAAGGTTGGATTTTGGTTGCTGTAAGGCCGAAGGTACCAAGCTTAGTTGGCAGGATAAAAGACCAGTGTGAAGCGGGCAAAAGGCCAGCTAATAATGAAACTTGAGTGGTTGAAAGCTGCACTTTCTCACCCCGAGCTAGACCAGCGGGGTTAATTAATTCAGCGCCTGATCCTGTAATATACGCAGAACCAGCACCACCCAAACCCATTATTTTGGCATCTAGCATCTTCGGCGCAAATGTACCTTCAATCTTTGAAGAATTTGCACTGACAGCTGTCGTAATTATAGAGGTGAGAAGGCAAAACATAATTATTTGCCTAAGTCTCATAGTAACCCCTCCCTGTTAAAAGTTGGCGTAATAAGTTAAGGATAAAGCTCTGCCAAGGAAATTTTTGTTTGGATCTGGGTAATGCCTTGCCTCCTGGCTATATGATAAAACTAACGTAATTTTATCAAGTGGCCACCAGTAGGCTGTACATTTAAACCGTACAGAATTGTATTCGCTTATCCGCTCTCCGATCTGAGGTCTGGCTGTATATTTGTTGTAAACGCCTAATGATGGATATAGATGGAGACTAGCTACAGGGATCCAGAAAAATCCCAAATCAGCTCCATCCTCTCCTTCTGCTAGAATCAAAGAACCGTTTGGACGCGGAAGTACATCATGGGTCAAGCTAGAATTTATTGTACCGGTCACTCGCAGAGAACCAGGTTTGAGATAATACTCCGCAGCTAAGCTCCGCGTTGTAGATGTCAAATCGATCGCTTCATTATCATCAGAAAAATTCCAACCCTTTGTATTAGGATCATCGTCCCGCTTTACACTACGCCGATTTAAATTGGCTCTAAGTTTCAATGCATTCTGCAATGCCTTTATTTTTAGCGTTTGCTCAAATGCAAGTCCTAAGTTTTGCCACTTTTTGAGTGTGCAACCCGGCTCGCCTGCTTGGTCTGAGGATTTTATCTCTTGTAGCAGTTCCACAGAGCTTGTCACTAGCAAATCTGGTTTGGGTCGAAATTCTTTAAGCTGAGCTTGCCAGCCTACTGTATTGCTAGCTAATTCCCCGAACCCTAGCAGGTAATCCTTTTGACTTCCCTTATATTCAAAATCAGGAGCTGCATAAGTGCTCTTTTTTGAGGTGCCAGCATAGTTAGTAAATATCTCAGAGCCCAAACCGAGGTTTGTGACGCTACCATAATAACTTACATAATCCGGACCAATTCTACGGTAGGAAAACTGGATAGGCAGTTTGTGCTTCCCGCTTTCAATCAAGCCATCTATATTCCATTGAAATGCGAAGTCCAGATAAGGAGTAAGGGATGAGCGATTCCCTGTTCTCTCTCCTTTATCCTGAAAAATACTTGCAACCAGCTCTGCATTCCAAGAATACATCTGCCCTGGGAAAATTGTAGAACCGCGTACTGTAGCACCTAGAAGACTGCTTGAGAGAGGTCCCCAAGGCAGCGGGCCTTTTTCGAAGTATTTCATAGAAAGAGGATCATCCTTAAGCAAGGTATATGTGACTCCCAATTTCATCCTTTTGGGAAGGGACACGTCCTGAAGGTAGCCTGCGAACAAATAGCGGTCATATCCCTCCTCACCACTGTATTTTGCCTCACGTCGCTGGGCCCCAATCAGATTAATCCTATATTTGCCAAGCTGCATCAGGGAAGCAGCGACTCCTGCATAAGGAACACTATAAAGTGTCAGCGGGGTGAAGCTTGCAGCTAAATCTCCATAGTCAAAACGCAAAGTACCCAAGGGGGTTCGAAACGAACCTATGCTAGTATAAAAAACACCTTGTTTCATTTCAAAGTTCCAGTTACGATCCGTCTGAGGACTGGCCCCATAGATGTGATTTAATGAATAACCTGTTTTAAATTTTACCAGTGGTGTAACCTGGCTCTCTAGGAAAAAATCAAAAGTATGAGGGATACGATGACTTTCTGCGTAACTGAGCCTTCCAGGACCTGATGCGCGTTTTAATTCTAACCAAGTTCTAGAAGATAAACTTACATTTAACTTGCTAGAATCCTCGGCTATTTTTTGAAATTCATCTACTCGCTGTAGATATCGATTTATACGAGCGACGAGCTCGTCAACCTCAACCCCTGATCTTTTAAGTTCAGAACGACTATCAAAAGCTGTTTGTATAAATTGTGCTGCTTGCGTCATCGTAAGCAACCTAGTCGTTCCCATAGCTTCACTTTGGACAAGGGCATCGACAATCTCCAGCAACGCTATAGCTGTCTGTGGCGACGCTGTTAACATGTTTCTGGGCAACAGCTCATCATGCAATTCCTGTAACTCTCCAGGCAGCATAGCCCAGCCCTGCATAGATTGAAGGAGAAGTAGGAAACCAAATAAATAAACCTGGGGCCATCGCTTCATCTTGCTGCCTCCTTACCTTCTTATTAACAAATTCCCGCGATAAATCACGCTCTTTCCATCACGGGTGGCCGTTAAAATGTAACCGTATAGACCTGAGCGCAGCATTTTACCGTAAAGATCCATACCGTCCCATCTGACTTCATTCACACCGCGGATACCTGACTGTTGCTGTTGGAACACAAGCCATCCTGAAAGATTATAAATAGACAAGGTGACTTCTGCAGGTACAGAAAGAGAAAATCTGAAAAAAGCATCTCCTTTTGCGGGATAATAAGGATCTTCGGAAAGACCTACCTGTGAAATTGCCAGTACATCCTCAGCTGGTAGATTACTAACTAAAAACCTACTAGTAGGAGAAAAAACAGCCTCTATACCTTCTTCATAAATAGCACCAACCTGCCAAGTATACCAAGCATCTTTAGCTAAAACTACCTGGGGAATGACAAAATACGGATCTGCTGTGCGCTCATCTATATTGATACCAGGCCCTGTAATTCTCACTTGATATCCACTGCAACCTACAGCTTCCCAAGAGAGCTCTCCAACATAGCCGGGGACCGATTGTTGCAAACCAGCAATTACGGTGCCTGATGCTGGAGCTATAAGTTTAGGTGCCACTAAAGAGGGAATTATCAGCTCTACTGGAGCTGTTGGCGCACTTTCGTATTCAGTAATGCTGATCGCTGTGAGAAAGTAGAAAATAGATCCCTCCGATAGTTCTCGATCTTGCCAGCTTGTTGTTTGTGTTTTAGCGATAGGCCGAGCCTCAGAAAATAGGGGTGATTCCCCTCTATAGATTTGGTATTCTTTCACGTCAATCCCAGACGGATCCCAGCTAAGTTTAGCCCCTGTTGCGCCTAGTCGCTGAGCAAGAAAATTCGTGGGAGCATTTATCTCTACAATTCCAGCATCTAGGGAAATGGTGACGTATATTGCTTCTCCCTGTTTTACTGTTATCAATTCACTATTGGTATAATATCCCACCATGCTTGTAGTAAGCAGCTGTTCTCCAACAGGTAATGGTTCAATTGTGAAATAGCCTTCCTTATTGCTAGTTGCAGTTTTATCAAGAACCTGAACTCTAACTCCTGGAAGATTTTCACCTATTGCAGTAGTTATCCTGCCCTCCACCCTACCAGCAGCAGGTAAGGATGCTCTTTGGGGCTTAAGGCTTCTGTTCCCCTCAAAATCCACTGCGTAAATGGCAAAGTATGCTGCACTACTCTGAATATCAAGCAAGCAGTCAGTTGCTTTTGTCTGTAGTAGTGGTTGGCCTTCAGGCTCAAAGCCCTCGCTTTGGCCATAAAAAACCTCATAAAAGCTTGCGCCTTTCCCATCGGCTGCGGGTTCTGATGGCTGCCAGCTTAAGCTTGCACGCTCAAGGGAAATTCGCGTGGCACTCACCATTGCTGGTTCATTGGGGTAAACGATAAAATCGGCCTCAATCTCTTCTAAGTTCAGCCTCTTTCCTGGGTAACCAAAAACCCTGATCTTCAGATATCTTCCATAAAGTCCTATTAAATCGCTTTGAACATTCCACAGCAGATTATCACTACCAGGACTAGTAGAGGCTAACACTTCCGAACCGTCCGCTGCAATTACATAAAAATCAACTCTGCGACACAGATAAGAGCTAGTATGGTTTTTTCCAAAAACCCGTGCATACTGAATCAGTACTGGTGCCTTGAAATCCCAAATAAGATCTAGATATGATTGTTCTTCGTTTTTTCCCCAAAAATCAACTGCCAAAACTACTTGATTACCACTATCTTTAACACCATCAAACAACATCCGATCATCTGCACCGCTGATAATATTACCTGGGGTTTCATAGGTATAGCTGCCCACAATATAAGACACTGCTCCTGAAGTGGGAGTTAATAATAAAAGTAAACCTATAACTACTAATAGTTTCAAGCGCACTGCTCTCCCCCCTTTGTTGGAAGCTCCAACCCTGAGCTTCAGGGTTGGAGCTTACGTCTTCTTCTATCTGAGAGCTTGTAGCTGTTCAATTAAACGAGCAATTTGCTCCCGGTTATTGTAAAGCTCCTTTTTGCTTGAAAAACCTTCCAGTTTTAGCTCGGAGAGGATCTCTTCAGCCTGGGCTACCAGGTCACCACCACATTCTCCTATCCTCTCCACTTCTTTTTGAAGCAGCATCAAGTAATCGTAATCTTCGATTCCATCGCGAAATACCTCCCACCTGATGGAGCTGAGGGCTCCATCCTGATGAGGATAGATAAAATGTGCGTTGCCATTGACTCCTGCCACCATGGGATCCGACCAAGGATCATCATTCCCATATCCACCCACAGCATTCCAAAACAGAATACCGTTGAAACGATATGCTGGAAGTTGCCAGAAAAAGTTTCTATTAACAAATTGTTCATTCTCAAGATGCATAAAAGGTGCGTTCGCATTCCAAAACTCATCGCCTGCAGCTATACGCTCGTCAACAAAACTGCTTTTCTCAAGCATCCTACACCAGATATTAATGGCACCATATAAGAGTTTTGGATCTTCACCGTAAATCGTTCCCAAAATCTTTATGTCGGGAACCCGAGCATGAATTTCATCGCTATACTTTTTTACTTCAGGATAACGACTCGCTGGCGCTTCATCATAAGGAGAATAAATAAATGCTAAATCAAGCAAGTCCCGCGAGCGTAGTTCATCACATATCTCTTCTAAATTGCTAGCTCTAGAAGGAATGGTAATAGTATTCATCCCCATCTGCACAAGCCTCTGGGCCTCCATGGCTCCCTGGGCGGGGTTGCTCCAATTTATTTTCTTTTCCCTTGGAGAGACCCTGTTTCTCAAGAATAGCTTGAGTGTTTCTTGATAAAAATCCTGCGGAGTGCCCTTATAGCCAACCTTGGGTAGAACTTGATTCATTCGTTCTGCCCACAGCCCTATATCTGTTTTCAATTCAGCCTGTGCAGGCAGTTGGAAATTATAAACTTCCAATTCATAGGGAAAAGTTGCAATCAGGTTATTTCCTTGGAAAATCTTAATTTGACTTTGATAAAGACCGGCTGTTGCATCAGGGGCTACTCTTAAATTAACCCACCACACCCGATTCTCTCCAGCAGGAATATTTCCAGTGTTCGTAAGCAAGAGAGGATCTGGGTAACGACCTATAGGAGTACTTCTTCGAAAACCGGAAGGTACGATAGTATTGATATAATCTACGAGATTAACCTCAACTTCAGAGACCACCTTTCCCTGCTGATCCACTACTGGCTCTACAACCACTTTTACGAGGGAAAATTCCTCTTTCTCTGCACGAATTGCTATCTGAAAAGATTCTGCCTCTGCCTTTGCGGCAGACACCTTTATTGTATCGCCAACTGACCCTTGAACCTTATCCTGAGGAAAATAACGAATTAGGCTATCTCCAGTCCAGATGCTGAATTCGTTATTTTTCAGCAGTAGGTTTTGCTCAAGCACCCGCGGCTGAATATACTGATAGGGGCCTATGCCTTTAGCCCAAGGCTCAAAGCCTGCTGTGGGTTCTTCTCTTTCAGTAATGGGATCGTATAGATCTATTTCTGTTACGGGCCAGATGTCGATACCGAACTGCATAGGTTTGCCATCCTGATATAATTGTGCTGTAACTTTAATGGAACCACTTTGGTTCTGATATGGGATGCTGATCTTTTTACCAACCGCAAGCTGTACTTCTTGTTCTGGTAGTTCAAATGTCTTCTGAGTTTTTAGATCTACTGCCACCGCTTTTACAACGGCTGTTCCTAAGTCTTTATTAGGCAATAAATTCAAGTTAAAGTTCTGAGTATTTCTTTCAAGTCCTGCAGCAAGTTCAGGTGTGACAAAATCAGCTCGAGGCAGACCGGAATTTATTGCATAGGAAAAAGTTGTGGACCAACTCTCCCCTGGCTCTAGATGAACTGCATTGTAGACCCACTCCAAAGAATGAAAACCGTTCCAGTAACTAAAATAAAGTCTGAGTACATTTTGAAAATCCATATTGGCATAGATTAACTCACCGGTTGAATTAATCCCACCAATCCAATTGCGGCCTGGTTCGTAGAAGTAGTCAGCTCCTACTGGGAACTGTTTTGGGCCATTTGCACGCACCATAAAAGTATCTTTAGTCGCAATTACATTATGGATCCAGGGAGAAAAATCATGCCCATTATTTCCTTCATTCACAAAGGACAGGTTAACCGTGATGATCCTCTCGCCGCTGCGAAGAATAAATTCCTTGATCGCTTTCAGCCCTAAGTTCTGATCATCCACAGCAGTATAGACTAGTTTTACTCGGGCTTCTTTTTCAGTGACTAATTCCTCAACAAGCTGAAAGTGTCCCCGATCCCATTCATTCCCTGGCCAGGTCTGGTTGGCCAGGCGCAGTGTCCCCAGGCCCCCTACATCACCGAAAGAATTGCCAAACTTGTTAAGGAGCTCTTTATTAGTGGTCTTGTCAATGCAACTATCAACTACACCGCCCCGCAGAGGCTGAATAATCAATTTTAGATATTGATTTTCCATCAAAAGATCCTGACCTTGTTTTTTCAAGGTTACCTGGGCACTTGTAGGTAAAACAAGACCTATAATAAGAAGTAAGGCCAAAAAAAATCTACGCATTCCCATCCCCCTTAAACTATTCTTTGCCAAAAACTTCCACTTCTTCCAAGTTGAGCCAATGTGATGTCCAAGTAGTGACCCTTACAAAACGAGCCAGCTCATCGGTTTTAATTTCTACATTCCAAGCACCAATCTTTTTGGGAAGCTGGCCTTCTGAAAAATCAGCAACCGTTTTGTAGTCAATTCCATCTGAGCTTACCTCAAATAGGCAGCGTACTACATTATATAGTTCAGAGTGATTTAGGCCATGGAGGACAATCCTCTCCAGCTGTCTTCTTTTCTTAAGATCCATGTTGACTGTGACATATTTTTCTTCATCAGCTTGGCGGAAAAAGTCATAACAAACCACAGTTTTGTTACCGCTGTTGAGAACACCATCTGTTAGAAGGGTATTATACTTATCTGTGCTATGATCCGCCCAATAACTACCTGCAGCAACTTCATAGCTTACTCCCTGTACTCTGGCTAAATTGATGGACCCAGCTGCAGTGCTTACTTTAACTTCAGGTTTACTTACAGGAGTAGCTGGTGCTTTGGGTGCTGCTGCAGCAACAGTCTCACCTGTGGAGATTCCAAATATCTCTACCTCTTCAAGGTTTGTATAATTGCGTGTGTTGACAACCAACCGCACAAAACGTGCTTTTCCCTCAACTACTTGTTCTATGGAAAACTTTCCTGAAACTGGTTGCTTCAACTCCTCGCCCTCAGCTGGTACCTGGCCTATTTGGTTAAAATCTAGGCCATCGTTGCTGGCAAAAAAGGAAACTGATTTCACACTAAAGAGCTCAGTATGGTTTTTGGCCCAAAGAATGATTTTCTTTAGCTCATAACTCTTTTTCAGGTTGAAATCGATGACAACATATTTTTCCTCATCAGGCTGCCGGAAAAAATCATAGCAGACAACATATTTATTGCCAGAATCAGTAATGCCGTCAACAAGTTTGATATTGTAATCGTCAGTACTATGATTTGCCCAATGGGAACCTGCACTTACCTCATAGGTTATACCCTGTAGTTGCGCAAGATTTACCAGCTTTCCTTCACCCATCGCTGTCAGACAGACAATTCCACTTAGTAACAGCATTAAACCCAAAACGGGTAATTTTTTCATTACTTTCCCTCCCTTTATTTGCTCAATTCCGCCAGAATCTTATCTTGTAGGAGCGCTCTCATCTTGCTATATTCTAGATACATAGGTTCATCCCAGCTGGTTGTTAAGACGGGTTGTAACAACTCATCCAATTTTGCTTTAGCTTCTGCTTCGCCATATTGCTGTGTCCATATTTGGCGAAGTAGTTCAACGTAACGTAGATCGTCAATACCCTCACGAATGGATTCCCAACCAACTGAGCCTTTTAGCTCATTACCTTCTACTCTTACTACATACCAATCTTGAGAAGTCCAGTTATAAGCAAATCCCATTAAAGCTTCCACACCAAATCTGTAAGCCATATAGCCATGGTAATAACGATCAAAGGGGAAACTACGAATTTGTTTGTAGATCCATTTGGTATTGTCTATTACCCACTGTGGTTCGACGTCTTCCCAATAAAGATCTTGTTTGGGCTTTCCTGAGAGGGCCTCTTCCAAAAAATTGTATCCTATACAGGAAAGATCTAAATTAGGACTTAAAGTATAGGCTCCTGCCGGTGTTATCGTGCTGAAAGATTTTGCTCCTGCCCGCTTCAAAAGAGTAAGATATTGCTGCTCTTCTTCCATTTTATCCGGATATGGGTGAGGTTCATCTATTGGTGCAAAATAAAGATCCCAGCCTTTTGCTAAAGCATGTTTGTTGATATAACAAATTGTCTTAACAAAAATGTTGTCAAAGGCCTCCTCACCCAATTTCGCGCCACTGATATTTTCTATCTGCTTGATCAAAGGCGTGAGAATCCCAAACATCATGGGACCTAAATTCAAACCTTCCTTCTGGTAACCTTCAATTACAGCATCAAAACTAGAATAGTCTATTTTCAGTTCTCCTCTTTCAAGAGCAAGCTGAGGAGTTGCTGTATAACAATCAATGGAAACAAAGCTATAACCGTGTTCCTTCAAATCCTGAAGTTGTGCTGTAACCATGGGCGTGCCAGGGCGTTCTGTAAACCAGGCGCCGAAGCGAACTGGAGATTCGGGCAATGTGATGGGGAGAACCTCAATCGAAATTGGCAGGGAAGCCAACTGTTGCCCACGTCTGCGTAAGCTAATTGATCCCTGATATAAGCCTGCCTTCACGCCATCAGAATTCACTGTGAGCCAAATCTGCCTTGACTCTCCTCCTGGTAGATCGAATTCCGAAATCGAAACCAACATCTGGGGGGTAATTCCTTGCCTAGCAGCCCCTAAACCTGCTTGCATTTGGGATATCATCTTATAACGTTCAGGTGTGTTCTGCGCTGTCCACTTTTTATATTCCACCAACTGCAATCTAATCTGATCCTGTGGAAAAACACTACCCGCTCCCACCAAACTCCCAACCTCTACAGTGATATCATCTAATGCTACTGGAGAAAAACAGGCAAAAGTTACAGGTTCGTACTCGTTTTGCGAAAGCCTCACATTCAAAGGCCTTGCTACTTCCTTTGGCATAGGTACTGACCATGGATAGATCGCATCCATAAAATCCCGGCTCCAAAGCACTACATTGCCTTGTTGCTGAGCAATCGATAATTGCTTGATTTCAAGTGGATAATCCTGCAAAAAATCAGGTAAACCCGAGCAGCTTAGTTGGATTTTATTCACTCCCTGTTTTAGCAGGTGTCCTATACGAAAAGTATAGACGTAATTTTGTTGAACAAAGTCTTCTTTATTGATAAGTTCGTTTGCTCTGTAAAGATAGGAAACCTTGTTATATGGATCGCCAGCTTGTGCTGGTACTTTGCCATTCCAAGCGATGTAATCGCTGTCATAGCGAACAAACCACTTACCATCTTTAAAAACCGGTTCTGGGTTATTATTAGGATAAGCTACATTTTTAATTTCCCCTTCCCTATTGATGGGACCTGCAGCCATATCAACCAGCTGGTCGTTTATCCTCAAAGACAGCAGATGACTTCCCCAGCTTTCGCCGCCATTGATTTTCAAGCGTACTGTAAGCCACAGATAAATTTCTCCATCTAATTGCTCAACTACAAAAGTACTCTCTTGACTTTGGCCTTCATAAAGATAAGCATTCTCATCACTATAAAGTGTTTCTATTGTTCCCGCAGCCCAAGAGACTCCAACAAAAAAAGCTAGGATAAGTATTATGAAATTTACTATTTTGCGCATTCTTTTTCCTCCTGCTTTCAATAACTCAACTGCAAGCTGAGGTTAAAACTATCATCGAAATGTTGCTGACTGTTGAGTCTTTGCCAGATGGCTGTAAAAAAGCCTCCATTTATATTTCCAATTTGCAACCCCAAAGCAGGACCGCTGATGGATTCCTCATGAAATGATTTCCTCCAACCACTAAGGAATACAACATGGTGGGATAAGGGCACATCAAGGCCTATAGACAGTTCCTCAGGTCCTTCACCAGCTACCAGATAGCGCGAGGCGAGTTTAACACCGGTTGGCAAATCTTTTTCGATTTTTACTAGCCCAAGTTCCTTGCCATTATTGCTTTGAAACTGCAAGCCCATAAGGGCACCTCTCCCCTTCCACTGGAAGAGGATTGATCCATTTTGTCCGTCCAAAGGAGATGGGTCAGCATCTTGAAACAGGTATGGAGAATTATTAGCTGTAAAACTATAAAATAGCGCTTCTCGATCCTCCCAGCTGAGGCCTAAACTTATAGGCCCCCATGTTGATAGCCAATTTGCCCGCCACGCTTTACCCCTTTGGGGAGCAAATTCTTCATGTAAATTATCCTGGAAACGATCAGGGTCGAAGCTGCTAGTGGCCATCTCCAATTCTAATGAACCTATATTACTAGTTAGTCTATAGTTTCCCGAAAGGATGACTCTCTCGGAGGTGGTATTAGCTTCCTTTACATGTCTGAGCCAAATAAAACCAAACTCCCCAAATCTACTTAGGATTTTCGGCATACAAGCAAAGGTAAATTCCAGGCCGCCGATTTCCTTGCGAGCTGCAAGCATTTTCAAGTTGGTCCCTGGCTTTTCTTCTACTTCAAATAAGACTCCTTCAAGTTTAACCTCTTTGAAATGAGCAATCTCCTCTGCCATCTCACGTCTTATCGGTAGACTAAAAATGGAAGGTATGCCTTGAAGATCCACAGCTTTCCCTTCTAACACCAAAGGAGAAAGACGGGTCCAATATGTTCCTGCTTGGGAATGTAGTTTCGATGTTTTTACGTTAATAAATATTTGTTTTGCCTCAGGGTTGGCTCTAGCCTGGGAGGCAAATGAAAAGGGAAACTCTAATTCTGTTCCAAAAGTAACATTCTCTAAAGGCCGAGCTACCAGGGAAAAGTTAAATTGCTGCTGGCTTTGACCAAGCCCTTTTTCCAAGCTATAATCCCAAAGACCTGTGCCACTATAGAAGATTTTTTGATTGATCTTCTTTTGGGCCTCTGTGAGCTTTCGCTCCCCTTTTGCTAAATTGCCTAAAGCTGCATCTAGACTTTCCTCAAGCTCCCATAGCTCAGCTGCATAGGTAAGATGAAGGGAAGATATGGACAGTAGCATTAGAAGCACTGAAAGGATATATGCACAAATTTTGTTCATTCCGTCACCTCCCCTTTAGAAGCTAAGCTGATAGGTGAAAATATTTGATTTACCCATACTGTTGTTACTAAAAGCGTAATCAATATTTATATTTTGAAAGGTAAAACCAACGCCAGCTGTAAGATCCGCTCCTCTAAGCCCGCATCTTATCGCCACTGAGTCCAATAGTTGATATTCAAACCCTAGTTTGAGGGTTCTTGCCTGACCTTGAAAGTCTATTCCTAAAGCTAAAACCTGACTACTACCAATCCAGGCATATCCCAGAGAATATTCCCTTGCAACTCCAGGGGCAGGAAGGCTTATTAGGTCCCGGGTAGCTATTCCAAAACGACTGGCGTTATGGTTAAAAATAAGACCAAGATCTAACCCCAGACTCCATTTTCGGTCTGTTTCCTCTGCTGACTTAAGGTAACTATGATATCCTTTCGCACTTAATCCAAGCTGCAAAGAATTTATCTTTTTGCCAGTGCCAAAGGCAAAAGTATCTTCCTGATAACTATATCCCCAGGTATTTGTGGGCTCCAGCCTATTCCAACTTACAGCCCACCCCCTCCCTTTTTGTCCTGCGCCAAAGCTCAAGACACTATGAGTGATTCCAAGTCCACCGAGATCATATTGTTGGGTTATTAGCTGTCTTGATTTTATTTCTGCCAGGCCTGCTGGGTTCCAATAAAGAGATAGGATATCATTAGAAATTGCAGTATAGGCGCTGCCCAATGCTATAGGGCTTGCGCCATAGCCTTGGTGAGGAAAGCAGCCATCGAAGCTGCTATCCCCACTTGCAAAAACAAAGCTTACACTGAGGGTGAGAAAGAATACTATCCTAAGCAGTATCTTTTGGATCATAGGGCAATCCCCCTTACTTATTGATGAGCAGGAGTGCCTTGGCCTCAGCTTGTCTTGGCTCCACCTGAGCATTAGTTGCTGCTATCTTCACGAGATACACTCCATTGTTAACCATTCGGCCTGCTGTATCTAGACCATCCCACTGGTAATGAACTGCCCCGGAAGGCAGTGTTCCAAGTTCAATTTTCTTCACTAGCCTGCCGCCTGTATTGAAGATGGAGATAGTAATAGCTGCAGGTTGGTCTAGTATATAACCAAATATTATTTGCTCCCGGTTTGGATTAGCTGGGTTCGGATAGATTGTCAATTTTCTTACATCTAGGCTATCTTCCTGGATTGTCATAACCTGAAAGCTCTGTATAGATGTAACCTCTGTTTCAACATTATTGCTGAAAACTGCCCTCACCCGCCAGTACCAAGTTCCTTGAGGAAGGTTTTTCAATAAATATTGCGGTTCAGCAATATCTGAAATAGTTGTAGCATTTTCCATAGCTTTATTGCGACTATATTCTAATATATAAGTAGCATTTTCGGCTACTGCAGTCCATTTTACTTCTACATCGCCCACAACAGGCAGATCTCCCTTTGGTCCTATTGGGGAAACCTGAGGAACTGAAATTGCCTTAGCTGAGGCATAGACAAGATCATATTTATTTTCATTTCCTGCCTCATCGCAGGTTGTTACAGCGTAGTAATAAACAGTTCCACCGATAATGTCTTTATCTTCGTATTGAAGAGTTGTAACTCCACTAGCTAATAAGTTCCCTGAAATGTCGAAGTTATCCACATCAGAACGATAAATATTGTAATATGAAGGTAGATCCTGATCGTATTCGTGGGGCTCTGGTGTTTCCCAGCTAAGTTTGATTAAACCAGGGCCATCCGCTGTAGCTGACAAGCTAATCAAAGGATTAGGAGCAGTAATGTCAGCGACCATATTTATGTCCCACTGTTTATTTTGGCCCGGAATTAAAGTTATTTCTAATTTTTCTCTCCGGTACCCCTTAAAATAAGCTATTATTGTAAGGGGTACTTCTGCTGGTATCTGAGCGAACTCGAATTTACCTTCATCTGCATATTTAGTTATTCCATAGCCATCTATCGTGATTTCACACCCATCGAGTATAACCTGTTCACCCTCTTTAGTTGTTCCTACAACGCTACCCTTGAGCGAAGCCACAGGTCCCACTGTAGCTTCATCTGAAGCTTCTCCTGGAAATCGATCCTCGCCAACTGCTATAGAGGCCACTACCTTGTAATAATAGCGATTAAAGTCTATGCCATCTTTGTAATAAGGTGTTCGTAGTTCATCTGCAACCAGGTTTTCATGTATAATCGCTACATCAGGGGTCGTTGATCTATAGACCCTATAGACAACCCCTGAACCTTGTGTCTGCCAGCTAAGTTCAGCCTGGGTGATATCAATACGGTTAGTAGTAAGGCTTGTAACCTTTCCCGCTTGCTGTAAACCGATTACTTCGACTTCTTCTATGTTCAGGCGGCTTGCCGTGCTCGGTAGTGCCCACGCCAACACCCGAACAAATCTTGCTCCTCTCCAGCCAACATCCCAACTTGCTTTCCATAAGTTAGGTTGATTAATGTCAGTTACCTCACCTAAAAGATCGAAATTAATGTTATCGTGACTGATATAAAAACTGACCTTTTCTATATGATAAGAAGAACCATGATTTTTTCCGTAAAGTGAAATTTCTTTAATAGGGAAATTCCCTTTTAGATCAAAATCAACAGCAATATAAGAATCGCTGGGAGATATATGCCAAAAGTCGTAACAAACTGTAACGTTAGTACCATTATCAAGGACTCCGTCTTTTAGTTTTTTACCATCGTCCTCTGATACTATATTAAAGTGCTTTCCAGTACTAACGCTATAGATAACCCCTGGTTCCTGGGCCAAATTCAATGTTCCTGTGGTTTCATCTTTGGTCAAGATTAACACTAGATTTTCTTCTTGACCAGCCTGGGCAAAAACTGTACTATATGCACGATAATAGCCTCTTTTTTCTATCACAAGTGTAAGTGGTGCTTCCCGGGGGGGAATTACAAAAGCAAACTGCCCATTAGCATCGGTTGTTGTGGATTTGTCTAGCTCATCTAAGAATACATTTACATCTGCTAAAGGAGTGCCTACAGCAGTGGTAACGATACCTCTGATAGTTGCTACTGCTGTTATTTCCTGAGTTTCAGATGGAGGGCCTTCATTTTTCGTTTCCTCATCAGGTCCCATAATGTAGGGGACAACTACATAATAATAAGCCTGTCCATCTACAGTATTGTCAATATAAGGGGCGCTATTAAGATCATCGGCAATTAAATTGCCAGAAACTAATTCGACCTGAGATTCGTTTGATCTGTAAATCCGATATAAAAACCCCTCACCAAGGCTATCCCAGGTTAACTCAACACTTGAAGAAGACAATCTCTCAGCGACCAAATTCTCTGGTGCGGGAAAATCATAAACTTCCAATTCAGTTAGGTTAAGCCAACCTGCACCTGGGGTCCATGCTGTGATTCTAACATACTGAAAAGAAGTTCGTCCTCCAACAGGACATTCTATCGACCATAGTGTACTCCCTATTCCACCTTGCACTGGCAGTGTTGCTAGTTCCTGGTAGTTTAAATCGTCTGAACTAATTTCAAATTTAACACGATCGACTTTATATGAATTAATATTCAAGTTTTTACCGGAGAGCTTGATCTTTGATAGGTTATAAGATGTTCCTAGATTCATATCAACTTTAATATAGGATTGCGCAGGTGACTTACCCCAAAAATCGAAACATACTATTGTATTGCCCCCATGATCTACATTTCCATCGATCAGAAACGCCCCAGTATCAGTGCTATGATCCACACCAGAGCCTGCTGTGAAAGTATAACTAACTCCAGGTTTTCTAGCAACATTTTCCACAGCTGCAAAGACTATGCTACTTGTGAAAGTCAATATCAAAATCAATGATCCAAACAAAATTCTGGATTTCGAATGCTCCATCACTATCACCTCCGTAGACTTAAAAGCCTTCAACTGGGCCTGCCTTATCGAATATGTCTTTTTGAACCTTATCTGCACAATTCTTCATTTCTTTGGCAGGGTCTGCATTTTTATTGAGTAAAACCGCTTGAATAGGCTGCACTAAATATTGTTTAACTTTATCCCAGTATGGAAAGTAAGGTTCGGGTCTTGAGTATTTGCTCTGCTCCTCTACTGCAGTTGACCATTGTGCAGGGAAGTCCACATAATCTGATTGTAATAAGCCCTTCCAAATTGGTGTTGCAGGAGCAAGGATTCCATACTTTTCCTGTAGTTTCCAGCGTTTGATCATCGTCTCTTTGCTAACATTATATTTAATATATTCAAAAACTGCCTGCTGTTTTTCTTCGCTTATTGTGGGGTTGATAATATATACCCTAGGTGCCATCTGGCTAACTGACGTTCCTGATGGTCCTGCTGGAAGGGGGGCAAGACCAATATGCTCCGAACTAAGACCTAGCTTCAATAATTTAGGCATATCTTGGGCGTAAAACTTATACATAGCGCTCCTACCTGTAACGAAATCATTGATCAACTCAGAAATATCTTGGAGCACGTTGTTTTGAATAACATCATGCTTCCAGCGTAGATCCTTATAATACTGCAAAGCCTCAATTCCTGGCTTTTCCTGGAAGGTAGCTTTCATGATTTTCGTTTTAGGGTCTACTTTCATAAAGTCTCCGCCTGCTTGCCAGACATAATCCATAAAGTGCCAGGCTGCAAAATCCATCCCAAGCATCCCAAAACCGTAACGGTTTTCAGCTTTATTTGTTAATCGTTTTGCATATTCAACTAGTTCATCCCAATTTTCAGGAGGCGTTTGTGGATTCAACCCCACTTTCTGATAAACATCAGTCCTATATGCCAAAAGCATAATGTAGTACTCACGAGGCAAACCATAATACCTACCATCTTTAATAACAGGTTCTAACATATTAGTATATATTTTATCTTCTTGTCCCCATTTTTTAACTAAATCTGTAATATCAGCAGTAAATCCTTGTTCAATGTAAGTACGGGTATCAACACCTGGGATATCGGCCATATCTGGACCTGTCCCTCCTGCCATGGCTGTAGCGAAGATTTTTCGCTCTTCGCCTGAAGGTGCCGAGCGCCTTATGACATTAATATTAGGATGCGTCCGATCGAACTCCTCGCGAATTTCCCGCTCTACTTTTATATCAGGTGAATCGCCAATAAGTTCCCCTTCCCAAGTGACGATTGTCACAACTTCATCAGTAGAAGCTTTCTTTTGCTTACAACCGGAGCTCACTACAATACAGAGCGCTAAAACT
>ENA-UOOK01000698-UOOK01000698.1-fermentation-metagenome-genome-assembly--contig:-NODE-698-length-44616-cov-47.855703_pt1 | contig 44616 bp, 45 predicted proteins | sample MGYA00245777_ERZ724023 | MGnify/ENA primary metagenome ERZ724023 (study PRJEB28704, sample SAMN03018312) | fermentation metagenome | biome: anthropogenic terrestrial biome; feature: soil; material...
ATCTTTCTTTCTCTTTGGTTGAGTCATGATCTTCTCCTTGTTCTTTAGTTTTTTGGTTAAAACCATCAAAACAAAGAGTGGGATCCGGCTCAACCTTTTTCTTCATCTGGCTGACTCCAATTTACACCAACCTTTGAGACACTACCTGCGAAGGAGCTTAACCACCGATAATCAGATACAAGATCATGTTCTCCACGCCTATGATGAAATTCACCGCGAGGAATAAATATACAAGGTATTTGTGAACGTAAAGGTTGTAGTACTTACTGAAGAAATCTATCGAAAACTGAAAGTCGTAATCGTCGATCCTGTGTTCCACCCGCCACTGCTCCAGCATGCGGGGAACCGTCTTGCGCAACAACTTACTTACGATACCGGTAAAGGCATCCACTATCTTGCCGCGAATGCTATTTTTCATCTTTGCCGGCATCAGCGGCCAGGACTCCACAAAATCCGTCTTATCCCACAAAAAATCTCTTACTTTCTGTTCCCAGGCAGCCAGATAACCATCTTTTATGCCGGGGTTTTCGGCCTGGCGAATATAGTCGTGCAGTAAATCACGTGCTTTACCAAAGAGCCAGTCCCGTTTTCTAACCAGAAATCCGGGAGTAAGAAATATGCGTTTACCAAAAATAAAGCGAGCTTTGGGATTGAACAGGAACCACCTGAGAAAATGGATTACTGCCAGCCCAAGAGCTATATTCCATACAATGAAGAGTAACGATTTTAAAAAGAGCATCTAAAAACCTCCTCCTGCTCCGCCGCCACCGGAACGGCCTCCACCAAAACCACCAAAGCCACCGAAACCGCCAAAGCCACCGGAAGACGACCCACCCCGGGAGCCGCCGCCGAAACCGCCGCCTCCCCAGGGCCCACCACCTCCGCGTCCGCTAAAGATCAGCATCCAGAATAGCACATTGAGTATCTTGCCGCGAGTCACGATCATCAGAAACACAAAGATAATCAGGATAAAAAGCCCCGCCAGAGGTGAGACTTCGTTGTCACTATTGGCGCCTCTTTGTGAGAATTCAGACATACCGCTGAGGCTTACTCCCTTTTCTTGCGCGATGGCGGAGAGCAACATCAAGCTACCTTGAGTGAAGGCGCCATCCCAATCCTCTGAACCACGGCTGAGGTATGATGCCATATTGCTATAGACCCGATGAGCATAAGCATCGGTAATATAGCCCTCTGCGCCATAACCTACTTCAATGCGCAAACGGCGTTCCTTTACGGCCACAAATACCAGTACACCTTCATCCCGTTCCGAACCTATTCCCCATTCAGCCAGCAGGCGCACACCAAAGCTTACTTCGTCTTCGCCACCGATTTCCGGGAAAGTAGCAATGGAATACTCTACTCCTGTCTTCTCCTTCAGTTCGATGGCCCAGTCGTTGATCCGGTTGCGGGTATCTTCGCTCATCACAGAGGCAAAGTCGTTCACAAAGCCGATCGGTTTGGGTATCTCCAGCTGCTGGGCAAACAGCGCGGAAAACACGAGCAGACATATCGCAATGAGGATGGTTTTACACTTCATTCAGTATGTGTCCCATCTTGTCTTTCTTGGTTTTGAGGTAAAATTCGTTTTCTTTTTGAGGGCTTATTTCTATGGGAATACGGCTTACTATTTCCAGGCCGTAGCCGGTGAGGCCCACGATCTTTTTGGGATTGTTTGTAAGCAGCTTTATCTGTTTTAGCCCCAATGCTTTCAGGATCTGCGCTCCGATACCGTAATCCCGCAGGTCATCGGGAAATCCAAGCTCCAGATTTGCCTGCACGGTATCAGCACCGTTGTCCTGCAGATGATAGGCCTTGATCTTGTTTAAAAGCCCAATGCCCCTGCCTTCCTGGCGCATATAGAGGATCACGCCGCGACCTGTTTCGGCGATCATCTCAAAGCTGCGCGCCAGTTGCTTGCCGCAATCACAGCGCAATGAGTGTAATGCATCACCGGTAAGGCATTCGGAGTGGACTCTTACCAATACAGGCTCCGAGCTAGCGATATCTCCCATCGTGAGAGCAATATGGTCTTCTCCGGAAACATCACTTTGGAAAGTAATGATGTCGAACATGCCATATTCTGTGGGCAATTTGGCCTTGGAAACCTGATGCACCAAGCGTTCTTTCTTGCGGCGGTAGTGTATTAGTTCCTCGATGGTGATAATCTTGAGACCATGAATGCGGGCAAAATCCACCAAATCGTCCAAACGCGCCATTTCACCGTCTTCACGGATAATCTCACAGATCGTACCCACCGGATTCAAACCCGCCATTGTCGCTAAATCCACCGCAGCCTCTGTGTGGCCGGCACGCTTCAATACGCCACCCTTTTCTGCCAAAAGCGGGAAAACGTGTCCGGGACGCATGAACTGCGCGGCAGTGCTATGGGGATCCGCCAGTGCTTTCACGGTTTTGGCACGTTCTGAGGCAGATATTCCCGTGGTGGTGCCCTCAAACACATCTACTGAAACCGTAAATTTGGTGCCATGACGTTCGTTGTTTTTTGCGGTCATCAAAGGGATGTCCAGTCTTTGAGCGTATTCTGCAGGCATAGGCACACATAAGAGTCCTTTGCCTTTGCTGATCATAAAGTTAATATGCGCGGGGGTAACGAGATCCGCCGCCATCAGCAAATCTCCTTCGTTCTCGCGGTTCTCATCGTCTACCACGATGATCATCTTGCCATCGGCAACACTTTGTATAGCATCTTCAATCGAGCTAAACACCGATTCTATGGGCTTTGTGCTTTGTTCTACCACTGTTTATTTTCCTCAAAAATCATATTATAGGGCTTGCTGTCTGTGTCAATACTAAAATACTTATCCAGCCAGTTTAGAGTGTATAAAAAGTCCTCGGGAAGTGGAGCAAAGATATCCAGCTTCTCCTCTGTAATGGGGTGTACAAATTCCAGGCGCCAGGAGTGTAAAGCCTGTCGCATCAGATGATTTGCCAGCAGATCGGTCGCTTTGCGTTTCATGTTTTGGGGCATCAGGGAATGTACCTGACGCCGGGTGTTGTAGAGAAGATCTCCCAACAGCGGCACATGGCGGTGGGCAAATTGCACGCGAATCTGATGCATTCTACCGGTTTCCAGCTTCACCTTCACCAGGGCAAAGTAATGATAGTATTTGATGGTTTTGTAGTGCGACAGTGACCACTTTCCTGCTGTCGTGACGCACATTTGGCGCGGATTACTGAGTGAACGGCCGATGTGGCATTCGATGCTGCCCTCGAAAGGATCCGGTATTCCGCTGGTGATAGCCAGATAGGTTTTGTGGATCTGCCGGCGGGCAAACATGTGGTTCAGCTCCGTCTGAGCCCGGTCTGTTTTGGCAATGATGATGAGACCGGAGGTTCCGCGATCCAAGCGGTGAACAATTCCGGGACGATTAGCATCTCTTCCGGAAGAGAGATTGCTGCCAAAGCGGTACAAAATAGCATTCACCAAGGTGCCGTCCGGATTTCCGTGACCGGGATGCACGATCATCCCTGCAGCTTTATTGATCACGGCGAGATGCTCGTCTTCGTAGACTACCTCCAGGGGGATATCTTCCGGCTTCATGTCATAATCCGGAGGTTCAGGCAGCTTCAAGCTGATCTCGTCATTCTTGGCCAGGAGATAGCTTTTCTTTACGGGGATGTTGTTTACCAGTATACGATCCTCAGAGATCAGGCTTTCGATAAAGCTGCGGGAATGCAGCTCTTGTAAGCGCAGATTGGCAAGATGCTTGTCCAGCCGAATAGTGTCGTCGCCTTCATAGACGATCCTAATCTTCTGTTGATTCACCAACTATCTCCACGGTATACACCCCGCCGGAAGCCCCGCCCTTGCGGTTTCGGATGATAGATCCTTTGATCAAAGCGCTTTTGGCCGATCCTTCCGGCTCCACCTTGTCGTCATAGACGTTGTTGCCATAACGCAAGGATTCCGTAATATGACTAAATATCTTGTTGTCAAAGTCATCCTTTACAATCACTTCGCTCAGATTTCCCACTTCGCTGATATTGGGAAAGCGTTTGCGGAACACATCGTTGATATACACCAAATCGCCATTGATATTTACTATCATCACTACCTGAGGCAAGAGATTGATGAGTTGGTTGATACGCTGATGATGCTCATAGATTTTATCGGCTTTGGCAGAATCGAAACGGATAATGATCTCCAGCATTTTCTGCAGGGCATAGATAAGCTCCTCAAAATCGCTGTCGTGCTCGTATATGGAACTGTCGATGTCGATCTGGTAATTACCGTTGGATATCTCGTCTATCAGGTCTTCCACCCGCTTGATGGCACGGCGTAGACGATAGGGGAGGTAATTGTAGATTACCACCACATAGATGAACGTGCCAAAAAGGAATACGATCATGATGGACTGTATGTCGCTGGCCAAAGTGAAGAGATTGTCAGCCTGGGCGATGGTAAAAAGAACCGCGATAAACTGTAATACGATCAAGGCAAACAGTATGCCGATCAGGAGGTGATAGCGATGTTTTATGGAACGTTTCATTTTCAGTCCTTCCTGATGGTGGTGTCGTAAATCAGTTTATCCACATTACCCTTGGGGCCCATCATGATGAGGATGTCACCCTCATTGATGGTATCATTTGCTCCGGGCATGTCGTTCATCTTTTTCTCAACTACATTGCGTCCGTCTTCTGTTACAGACAGCGAATTGTATTTTATGGCAATGATGTTCACTCCTCGGGTAGAAGGCAGAGACAGCTCTTGTAAGTCTTTTCCTACAAATTCGCGCGGAGCCACCATCTCCATCACAACGTGACCGCTGGACAGGCTGATGTATTCGCGTACATTCTTTGAGATCAGGGTTTTAGCAAGCTGAGTGCCCACGATTTCTTCCGGTAAGAGGATGTTTTGCACTCCGATCAGTTCCAGAATGCGACCATGAAGGCGATTCTCCACTTTCGCATAGATGATGCCAACTCCAATTTTGCGCAGGATCGCGGCAGTGAGGATGCTTTCCTGGATATTGCTCCCGATACCGATAATAACCGCGTCGGCTTCATTGAGGTTTTGCGACCTGAGAGACGCTTCATCGGTAGAATCCATACATATTGCAGAAGTTACTCTACCGGACACTTCGTCTACCAGTTCCTGGCTTTTATCTATTGCGATCACGTCCATGCCGCTTTCGCTAAGGATATTGGCTACAGTCATACCAAACCTGCCCAGTCCTATTACAGCATATCTCGCCATTATTGTTCTCCTTAGCCTATGGCTATCTTTTCTTCAGCGTAATTTATATTTGGCTCTCTCTTGCGCATAGACAGAGCGTATATGAGTGTGAGCGGACCAATCCGCCCGATGTACATTAAAACAGTGATCAACAACTTACCGGCTCCGCTTAGTTTTGCCGTGATGCCCATGGATAGTCCCACCGTGCCAAAAGCTGAGATAGCTTCAAATATCAGCTTGTCGAAAGGTAGATTTTCCACCAAAAAGAGCAGAAATACCACAATCGAGATAATCCCCACAGACAGTGTGATCAGGCTGGTGGCCTCCCGATAGTTCGATAACGAGATACGGCGGTTGTAGAGGCTCAATTCCCGCCGTCCACGCAGCATGCTGGTTACAGACAGTATCAACACCGCGAATGTAGTGGTTTTCACGCCGCCACCCGTGGATCCCGGAGAGGCGCCGATAAACATCATCGCCAAAAATACCAAAACCGAAGCAGGCGCTATGCGCGTGATATCTACTGTGTTGAATCCAGCTGTTCTGGCAGTAACAGATTGGAACCAGGAGCTCAAGATCCTTCGGCTGATGCTGAAGTTTTCCATCACTCCATGATATTCCGCGATGTAGAAGCCCACGAAACCCAGAAGAATCAGGATTCCGGATACAGATAAGACAATTTTGGAATGCAGATTTAGCTTCCGCACTCTATCCAGTTTGAAAATGTAGCGATAAAGATCGATTATGACTGCAAAACCGATGCCTCCCAGAAGGATAAGTGTGGTAATGGTGAGATTCACCACCGGATTGTCCACAAAACGCATCAGGGAATTGTCGAACAACGAAAAACCGGCATTACAAAAGGCTGAGATGGAATGGAATATCGCATTGTACATAGCTTGCGGGGGACTTAGGGTCTTTGAAAAGCTGAAAAAGAGCAGAATGGCCCCGATAGCTTCGATCATCACCGTAACGATCACGATGTTCTTTAGCAGTTGAAACACATCCAGCCTTTCATTGTCGCCCACCACGCTGTGCATCACGTTTTCCAGCTTCAGTGTGAGACGCCTGCCCATGATGAGCGCAAAAGCGGTCGATATCGTCATGATACCCAAGCCCCCAACCTGGATCAAAGTCAAAATCACTATTTGGCCAAAGAGGCTGAAATATGACCCGGTGTCCTGTACGATGAGTCCGGTAACACAGGTGGCGGATGTAGCGGTAAACAAAGCATCAAATAATGGAGTAACCCGCCTTTGCACAGAAGCTTCGGGCAACATCAACATTACGGTTCCCAACAGGATCACAAAAGCAAAACTAAGCATCAAAGATACTGGAGGATTATTCGTGAGTGCCTTGTAGAATTTACCGTCAAAGGCATGAAACAGCAGGTATTGCAAGATGAAATAGGTCTGCCGTATCAGCAAGAAAAAGATCACATATTTGGCTTGATAAAACATTAACAGACCGCCCAAAAGCAGCATAATAATATCAAAACGTAAAAGCAGGGTCTGTTTACGAGAGTCTTTTGCCAGCAGGCGTCCGATGATGATAAGGCAGAGCAAGAGCAGATTGGTCCCTGCAGTGATGAGTTCCAGTAAACCATAATCCATCAAGGGCCGGACTATGCTCTCCAAAAAGATTACGGCAAAACTCCACACCGCGACAGGATAAGCCAGAGCTTCGATGTGGGTCAACAGTCCTTTGTCACGTGATCCGGGCATAGCTCAATCCAACATCACATCTGCCCAGATAGCCGCCTGAACCTCCGAAACCGAATTCTGTGCCGGGATGCTGAGCAAGAGTCCTTTCTGTTCAAAAAAGGTCTTTAGTGCATAGGTTTCTTCATAAAAGGCCTTGATTCGCTTCTTGATCGCAGCCGGAGCATCGTCCGCCCGGGTTATCAATTTACCACCACACTCATCGCAAATGCCTTCATGCTGAGGAGGATGGTGCAGGATATGGTAATTTGTGCCGCAGGAATCGCATACCCTGCGACCATTTATTCTTTCAAGAGCCTGCTCTGCAGATATATCCAGATAGTATACCCGCGCCAAACGGAAATGGTCCACCAGATGCTCTGCCTGAGGCATGGTGCGGGGAAAGCCGTCGAAGATCACACCGGGGCAATCCCGGGGCAAAGTACTCTTAATCAGCTCAAACACCAGATCATCCGGCACCAGGTTCCCCCCACGGATAGTGTTGGCTATCCGTTTGCCGATGTCTGTGGCCAGGCTGATTTGTTCCCGCAGCAGATCTCCGATATTGATGTGGATGAATCCGGTGTTTTCGGCCAGCAGCTTGGCTTGAGTGCCTTTACCACTACCCTGGATTCCCAAAAAAACTATGGCATCTGTCATATTCACCTCAGTTGAGTCAGATTATTTAATCAATCCCTGCTGTCAAGCAATTCTCGCATTCTGCCCGGTATCTCAGGCCTCTGCGATCACAGATGCCACAGCGTAGTGTTTTTCGTGGCTCAGCGAGAGATGGATAGCCATGATTCCTTTGTGCACCGCCAGCTCTTTTGCTTTGCCACATAGCCGTATAGCGGGTTTGCCCTTCGTGTCGTTCACGATTTCGATATCCTGCCAGGAGACATCCTGGTCCCAACCTGTTCCCAGAGCTTTCATCAAGGCTTCTTTGGCGGCGAAGCGCGCGGCATAACTCTGTGCGGGACTAGCCTTTGTGCTGCAGTATCCGATTTCGGAAGTGCTATATACCTTATCCACAAAACGGGGATTTTTCTTCAACAGCCGATCGATCCGGCTGATCTCCACAATATCGGTACCAATGCCGACTATCATAAGTCCTCCTTGTGTTTGCGTTCAATCTCCAGAAGCATTTTTTTGATCCGAAGATCCACTGCGAAACCCCCAAGGCCGCCATCGGCAGCGATCACCCGATGACAGGGTAAAATGATGGCGATTGGATTCTTGTTCAAAGCATTGCCCACTGCTCTTTGTGCGCCCGGTTTCCCTATTCTTGACGCCAGTTCTTTGTATGATATGGTTTCTGCATAGGGTATCTTCAGCAAGCTTTCCCATACCATCAGTTGAAACGGGCTTCCGGTGGCAAAGAAAGGCAAATCAAAATCCTGCAGGTTTCCGGCGAAGTATTCATCAAACTGCCGCAAAACCTCACTTTCAAATTCATTGTCCACTACATGGTTCAGAGCCTTATCACAAAAGGAGATTCGGGTAATTGTCTCTTCTTCGATGGCAATCTCCAGACAGATCTCGGCTCGTTCATAATACAATATTCTCAGCATCTGCGCTCCCGCTTAAAAAGAGAAAGCCCCTCGATGCAATATGGACCAAGGGGCTAAGGAGTGTTTTTGGGTAACTAAGCAGTAAATCTTCTGCGTTCTTTGATTCTGCCCGCTTTACCTTTGGCCTGACGCAGATAAAAGAGTTTCGCTCTGCGAACCTGACCATGGCGTACGATCTCGAGCTTATCGATATTGGGTGAGTTTTGCGGAAATACTCTTTCCACACCCACTCCGCTGGAAACCTTGCGAACAGTGAAGGATTTGGAAACGCCGGCACCGCGTTTTTGAATCACGATACCTTGGAAGACCTGAATACGTTCTTTGCTGCCTTCTTTAATTTTATAATGGACCTTCACGGTATCGCCAACACGGTAGTCCGGAAAGTCAGTTCTGATTTGGTCTCTGCCTATTTGTTGCAGAATATCCATTGGGTTCCTCCCATATATATACTCGGAGAAGCTGAATTCTATGGATGTGGGGCGCGGCGCAAAACACAGCTCATATATCGCCGGGTTTCTGCGCATAAAACCCGGTCTGGCGCTGTGAGACTGAACCTTATCAACGCCGCTCCATCTGTGGGAGAGGCTCATCGAAAACACCGGTGATCCCGGTAAGTTCCGCGCTTCACAAAAAAGGGATTGGGCTAGAATCCTGCTTTCCTGATTGGTTATCTTGCCCTTTAGGGGCTTTGCTTATAGCAAATCTGGTCTGCGGGTTTTGGTTAAAAGCTTTGCTTGGGCATTCGCCCATTCTTCGATTTTGCCGTGATTTCCACCGCGTAGCACTTCGGGAACAGTCTGCCCCATAAACACTTCAGGGCGTGTGTAACACGGAAATCCCAACATACCATGATAAAATGAATCGCTGTGCGCGCTGGTGATGTCGCTCAAAACGCCTGTTTGCAGTCTTGCCACTCCGTCAATAAATACCTGTGCTGCCAACTCACCCCCACTCAGGACAAAATCTCCCAAAGAGATCTCATCGGATACCGCAAGCCGGCGGATGCGTTGATCGATCTCTTTGTAATGTCCACAGATGAGGATTACATGGGCTTCTGTGGCATAATCCAGTAGTATTTTCTGACTTAAGCGTCTTCCTTGAGGAGTGAAATAGATCACCGGTGCCGGCCCTTCTTTCAGATTTGCTTTGATCGCATCCCAAAGGGGCTGAGGCGTGGCAACCATCCCGGCAAAACCACCATAAGGATAATCGTCCGTTTGGTGATGCTTGTCCCGGCTGTAGGTCCGGATATCATCCAGTTTCACATCCAAGGCACCTTTTTGCAGCGCTCTGGCTACCATGCTGGTGTTCAAAAAACCGGTGAAAGCCTCCGGAAAGAGGCTAAGCACGCTAATTTTCATCATCACAAGGAACCAGCACATTAGCTTCGAGGGCTAAGCCATTAGCTCGCAAGAGATCTTCCATATTGCGTAGAAAGATCACATCGCTGCCCGCTTCCCGGGGAGCCAGATAATGCTCCACATAGGGAACCAAAAGCTCTGTGTCCAAAGCGGTGGCTATCACCAGAACGTCTTGAGCACCATTGTAAAACACATCCACCACACAACCCAGAAGGCTGTCTTCAAAGACCACGTCCAGCCCCTCAAGGCTGTCTTCTTGCTCATCTGTGTTTTCATCGGCAATGGCCAATATGGTCTCCCGGTGTAATTTGCGTTCTTCGGCTATGCCATCTTCGGCAAAGCGCACAAATGTCTTCTTACCAATTTGCTTCCTATCACTGATAGTTACGTAAAACACTCTATTTTCTTCAAAGATCAAATACAGATCAACAAGGTGACGAAAGACCTCATTGTATTCCGGCCGAATCATCACATGATGCCAATCTTCACTATCCTGTCCGCCCAGTCTGCCGATTCCGATTAGGTGAGGGGCAGTCATTTACTCAATAATTTCCAGTTCTGCTCGCTTCCCTTGTTTGGTAGATACAGCGTTGATGATGGTACGGATCGCTCCGGCTGTACGCCCACGTTTTCCAATTACCTTACCAATGTCGCTTTTAGCTACGCGAAGTTCATAAATAGTGACTTTTCCGCCACTGATCTCGGTGATAGACACTTCACTGGGATCGTCCACAAGAGCTTTAACCATAAATTCAATGAGATCTTTCATGCATCACCTCGGTTTCTGTGTGAATTATTCGGGTTTCGCGATTTTGCGCTCGTGCCAGATCTGCAAGATACCGGCTTTGCGCAACAGAGAGCGTACTGTATCAGTGGGTTGTGCGCCCACGGAGAGCCAGTAAATCGCGCGTTCTGTTTCGATGTTAATCTTGGAAGGATCCGGTTTGGGGTCGTACCAACCCACGCATTCCAGATATTTACCAACTTGTTTCACGCGGGAATCCACGGCTACAATTCGGTAAAAAGGCTGATCACCAGCCCCCATCCGTCTCAGTCTCAGCTTGACCATTATTTCTCCTTGCTAATTATCACATAAGTTTGTTCTATGTTTAAGCATCTTTTTTTGGGATGCCGTTTCCGTCAAGGAAAAAATCGCAACATTTTACGAGGAGGCAAGTTGAGCAGATGTTCGAAGCCACGCTTGCCGAGTAGTGGGGTATAATGTGATCCGCAAAACTTTCCTCCCGGAGCTCAAACAGAGGCAGAGCAAGATTTTTCCATCATGGATAAAGGAAAGAAAACTTATTTCAACAAAATGTCCCACATACTCAGTGGAATACTGCCCAGATACTCATAGGGTGCTTCAATATCCATCCCCATTGCCTCGATCAGAATCTTACCTTTCACTTCATAGTTCACTTCACCCGTGAAGATTCCCTTCAAGGCACCGGATACACTTCTCAGGTTTGCCAGCTCAAAGACCATACTGCCGTCTTTATAGAAAACGTGTTCGGTGAAACTCAACTGATTCTTCAGATTTCCGGTTCCCACTTTTTTCCCGTTGATAAATATCTCGGCGGGAAAGCCCTTCAGGTTGAAGCTAAAGCCGTAGGGATTGAGCAGGATAAAATCTGCCTTCAGGATGGATTTGCCCAGTCCATAGTCGTCCACATAGCTGCGGGACAATTTGAACATATCCTGTCCGCCGGCCTTCAGACTGGGGATCACCTTCATCAAGTGCTCTTTCACCGGCAGACTGTAGGAATCCTCACAATCAAATTTCTTCGAGATCCCCATTGCTCTGCCTTCGCCTCTTGCAGCGATGAAGAACAGCAAGTCGTGATTGATACTGCTTACCATAGCTATCATGGGTCGGGTCTGTACCAGTAAATCAAAATCCAGATTAATGGTCTTTTTGGCCGGCAAATCCAGTTCTTTGCCCAAGCTTGCCGTTCCCACTCTTTCCCGATTCATATCCAGCAGGTCCAGATTCAGCCGTTTGAGCCGAATTGCATAGGAATTGGGATTCTTCACGATGATGGATACACTCAATTCGCTACGATCCACCGAGATGGATTTCACTTTCAGATCCTGAATCTTTACTACTTCCGGTGTTTTGAAAAAAAAGCGGCAGGAACCCAAAAGCATAGTCAAAAGAACCAGCATAAACACATTGAATCGTTTCATTTTGTATCTCCAAACACTCTGAACCACAATTCCAGTGAGATTACATTGAACAGCATTTCAGCATCCCGTGAGTTTCCTTGTAGATAACCGCGCCAACGCTTATGAATATCCGGCAGATTCCAGATGCCCCGCCGACGGAATTCCGCACTGTACAGGATGTCTTCCACAAAGCTTTTCAGTGGACCCTTGAACCAATTGTTATAGAAGGGGCTGCCAAAGATTCCTTTGTCCTTGCGGGAAGAAATCTCCGAGGGAACACATTCTTTCAGCGCCTTGCGGTGCAGTATTTTGCGATAGGGTGGCCGGATCTTGTATGAGGCGGGCAAGCTAAAGACAAATTCCACCAAATCGTGATCCAGAAACGGTACTCTGCTTTCCACGCTATGCCCCATGCTCATGCGGTCCTCAAAGTGCAAAAGGGTTTGCAGGGATGTAGTGTGCATCATGTTATACAAAAAATTCGCCAGCCTGGACGCGGGAATATTGCCGATGCGGCGCAGCAATTTGCCCCCGGCTTCGTCTCCGGCTTCATTCACAAAGTCCCGATGGAAGGGTTCAAAGCGATAATAGCGGGATTCCAGGTCATAGAGTGTAGATTCGGGCATCATGGTACTCATCATGATCTTGCCAAAATCCCCCATTGCCTTCACAGGATTTTTACTGAGAAAGTGTCCGATCTCGCGGCCGAAACTGTGTAGCTTGAACTGCCGCAGCAGATCGGCAAAGTAGCGATAAGTGGCGTGACGGTAACCCCCGGAAATCTCGTCTGAACCTTGACCCGAAAGCAGCACTTTTATCCCTTCCTGTCTGGTTTTCTTCATCAGAGCATATTGGCTCACAAAACCTGATGCGACCGGCAGATCGTTCAGCCAGATCGCTTTTTGCCACCACGCCATGGCATCATCAGCGCCCGGTGAGATGTAGTTGGTCTGAACCCCGGTATGCGCGGCTATAATCTCGATATATGGCCGTTCATCATAGACCGGGTCATCGTCGTAATACACTGAAAAAGTGCGCAGTTGATAAGGCAGCATCCGCGAGGCGGAGCACACTATGGCGCCGGAATCCATTCCTCCCGACAGCGAAGCTGCCACCGGGACATCACTGCGTAACTGGAGCTTGAGGCTCTTCAAAAAGAGATCATGATAGCGTTCTTTTGCTTCATCGAAGCTCAAAGCGCTTTTTTCAAAATGCCGGATATCCAGATGGTAATACTCCTTGATATGGATGTTTCCCTGCTCCACAATCATTATGTGGCCCGGCTTGAGGACATGAATCTCCTGCCAATAGGTTTCGTCGTCATACACCAAAAGAGAATTTACTTTCATACTGCGCCAGATCATCGCCGTATTCAAATCGCGCTTGATGGGGCTTTGTAAAAGCTGTTTCATCTCAGAGCCCCAATATAGCATATCGCCCACACGGCAGTAATAGAAGGGCTTTACGCCATAACGGTCCCGGCTCATAAACAAGCGTTGGCGGCGGGGATCCCAGATACTGAATGCCCACATTCCGATGAATTTGTGCACACATTCATCCCCCCAGGCATGATAGGCTTTGATGATCACCTCAGTATCGCTATGACTGAAAAATCGGTAATCCATGCTCTGCAGCTCTGCTCTCAATTGCATATGATTGTAGATTTCTCCATTGAAGATGATCGCCAGCTCCAGTTTCTCATCGTACATGGGCTGATGACCGCTTTCATGCAGTTCCACCGTGGGCAGACGACGAAAGCCGAAGCCCAATTGCGCCGTTCCTGCTCCCGAGCATTCATGCATATGTTCTTTCACTTCCGCGCTGCTGTCTTTCCCGCAATAGGACATCACCCGTTTGCGGGGGATATCCCACAAGAGATATCCTTCATCATCAGGGCCGCGGTGGACGATCTGCCCCGTCATGTTTTTCAGGGTTTCAAAATCTATGGCTTGTCTATTGCTGATGCTTACTATTCCGGCAATTCCGCACATTGCTATACTCCTTGTTCCTATTAGTCCAATAGCTCTTCGAGGGAAATTCAGTCAAGACAAAATTACCCGAGCTCCGGTCTTTAAACGCCACCCTGCCTGCGAGATACTAAGAGGCCGGATGTTGAAGACCGCTAAGAATCCTGAAATGACCTCATCAGTTCCACAATCTGCCCGGGGCTGTCTACCAGATAGTCCGGATCTTTTCCTGCCAGCAAATCTGTGGTGTGAAAACCCCAGCTCACGGAAATTATGCGCAAGCCACATTTGTGGGCGGAGGCGATGTCCCGAATCTCATCTCCCACATAGATCAGTCTTTCTCTGTTCAGCGCGTGCTTTTTGATCTTTCTGTTGATGCTTTTATGCTTTTTCAGGATTCCGGATGTACCCTCTACCCAGTTAAATTGATCCAATTGATGTTGTTCCAGAAAGTGCTTTACATTCTCTGTGCTGTTCGAGCTCAACAGCGCCATCTCACAGCCCATGTCTTTGAGTTGATCCAGCATATCGCGTATTCCGGGAAAGGGCTCCAATTCATGCAATAAATGTCGGTAATCCACCAGTGCCGCCGATATCAGGCGGGGTATCTTGTAAAAGGGAATCCTCAGATACTTCATCGCCTGGGGAATACTCATAGAGCGTAATTTTACCACATCGTCGTCACTCAGCTTTCTTATATTGAATGCCGGAGCCAGATTGTTGGCAATCCTCAAGGCCAAATGTATGGAATCCGCAATCGTGCCGTCAAAATCGAAGAGCAGAAAAGGGAGGCTCATCTACGCTGCTCCAATACAAAGGCATAAGCTCTGTTTTTGCTGACACCAAAACGCTGTGCCAAATCTGCGGCCAGTTCCCGACTCTTTTTTCCCTTTGCTTCGGCGACCAGGCGGATCGCTTCCTCATTGGGAAAATCAATCTGCGGCTCTTCCGCCCCATCAATTACTATTACGAACTCCCCTTTTTCGGTGATATCGTAGTTTGCCAGCAAATCTTCCAATATACCCCGAACGCATTCTTCATGCAGTTTGGATATCTCGCGGGCAATCGCGATCCTCCGGCGGGGAAAGAAAGGCAGCATATCCTCCAGACTGGCCTTCAGATGATGCACGCTCTCATATACGATGCTGGGAAAAGGATAGTGCGCGATCTGCGTTAATATCGCTTCCCGAGCTTTGTTTTTGGCAGGTAGAAAGCCGATGAATTGAAAAGCGGATGTGCTGAATCCCGAGATACTCAGCGCCGGCACAAAAGCTGTGGCGCCGGGTAATGCCTGCACCGTATATTGATGCTTTACAGCCTCTGCCACCAACAGCTGAGCGGGATCGGATATGGCTGGCGAACCGGCGTCCGACACCACTGCGATGTCTTCTCCTTTATCCAAATGCTCAAATATCACTTTTTCGCGGCTGCGTTCATTGAACTTGTGAAAACTCAATAGCTTGGGAATGGAAATTTCGTATTGCGATAGCAAAAAAGCCGTCTTGCGAGTGTCTTCACAGGCTATCAGGCTTACTTTTTTTAAGGTTTCAAGCGCTCTCAGGGTGATATCTCCCAGATTTCCGATCGGAACCGGAACAAGATATATCACCCCAGCGCGCATTATGTATTCAAGTTATTTGATCAGGCCAAGTTCTTTGCCGACCTTGATGAAGGCGGCAACGGTTTTATCCAGATCTTCACGGCTGTGAGCGGCGGAAAGCTGTACCCGTATGCGGGCTTTGCCCTTGGGCACCACGGGATACACAAAGCCGATCACATACACGCCTTCTTTGAGCAGCATGTCTGCCATCTTTATGGCCAATGGCGCGTCGTACAGCATCACCGGTACAATGGCAGTGTTGCCGGGAACGATGTCAAAACCTGCGTCTATCATCTTGGCACGGAAATACTTGGCATTGTCCCAAACCTTGTCTCTCAGTTCTGTAGATTTGCTCAGCAATTCCAACGCTTTCAGCGTAGCACCTACAATCGCAGGAGCCAATGTGTTTGAAAACAGATAGGGGCGGCTGCGTTGGCGTAGCAATTCGATGATCTCTTTGCGACCGCTGGTGCAGCCACCATTGCCACCACCCATGGCTTTACCGAAGGTAGTGGTGATGATGTCCACTCTGTCTTGCACGCCAAATTGCTCGGGAGTACCACGCCCGGTTTTGCCGATGTAACCGGTGGCATGACTGTCGTCTACCATCACCAAAGCGTCGTATTTATCCGCCAGATTGCAGATCTCGTCCAGCTTTGCCATATCTCCATCCATGGAGAACACGCCGTCTGTGCAGATCAGGCGATACTTCATGTTTTGAGCATCCTTCAGATGCTCTTCCAGCTCTTGCATATTGGAGTGTTTGTAGCGATATCGTTTGGCTTTGCACAGGCGAACGCCATCGATGATGGAGGCATGATTCAACTCGTCTGAGATCAAGGCGCTGTCTTCACCCAAAAGTGGTTCAAATACTCCGCCATTGGCATCGAAACAGGCAGCATAAAGAATGGTGTCTTCAGTGCCCAAAAACTTACTTACGGCATTTTCCAGATCTTTGTGGATCTGCTGAGTGCCACAGATAAAGCGTACGGAAGCAAGGCCATAACCCCAGTCGTTCATGATATCCTGAGAGCCCTTGATCACTTCGGGATGGTTGCCCAGCCCCAGATAGTTGTTCGCGCAGAAGTTTAGCGCTTTCACGCCACCGGTAACCCCGATGGATGCGCCTTGGGGAGTGGTAAGGATACGTTCGTTTTTGTACAGTCCTTGTTCTTTTAGCTCCGCAAAGAGCTTTTGCAGATCGGTTTTCATCTTGTTGTAAGCCATTGGTTCTCCCTTGTATAAATTGATTCATTATTTGGGAGCATGATTTCCCTCCGGCACAATTACGTCAATAGAAATATGCTCCTCCGCCCCATTCGGATCTCTCTGCCCATCTCCTGCGGCAGGCGTCCCCCTCAGAAATATCCACAGCAAAGCTTTATCGAAATCTTTTTTATAACAGAACACCATTCAACAAATGAATTTAATGTCAAGCTGGAATAGAACTTGCTTCATTTATTGTCGACATTTTCGCTTCCGGGAGGTTCCATGCGTATTGCGCTTACAGCCTTAATTTTCATTGCCCTTACGACGCCGATATTGGGGCAAACAGAGGGAGTACTGATTGAAGATTTTGATAGCGGTTCAGTAGTCCTGAGTTCTTGGGCGGATGAAGATATACAGCCGGACGCCTGGACAGTGGACAATCAGAATACATATGCGCTATCTCCATACTCATTGAAGCTGACCGGTAACTCCTGGAAACAGCAGTCAATCACTCCATTTTCCACTTTTCAAAATACTGTTATCGAACTTGCTGCTTACCATGTCTCCACGGGCACAATCCGGGGCATTGGCTTTTCCGATGGCGAAAATGAACTTTTCTACAGCATCGCCGGTAGCCGGATTGCCGATCTGGAAGCATGGGTTCCGGTGTATCAGGGCTCGCAGCCCGGCAATGGCTGGAACTTGTATCGGCTACCTTTAGGCTCGGATTGGGAGAGCTTTTTCGGCTATTATCCCCAGATAAATTCACTCATCTATGTGAACGATCTGGACGACAGCTCCACAAATCCCGTGTGGTTCGACAGCATCATAAACATCACCAACACCCTGCCCATCGCACCTGTTGTCAGCATTTTTGCCGATATACCCACAATATCCGATCAACGCTATGTGGGAGTTCAATTCTCTACCCAGATCAACGATCCGGATAGCGATGTTTTCAGCTATTTCTGGAGCTTTGGCGATTCCCCATACAGCACCGAAGCCGCGCCCTATCATGTCTTTGATGTATATGATGCTCATCAGTATACGGTAACCTTGAGGCTCACAGACGAAAGCGGAAAACAAGGCTTTGCTGCCACGCAGATCAGCCCTGATCCCGGACCTAGCTCCCTGCCTTTGACCATGAATTTTGTGGGCGACATCATGCTGGCAAGGCGTTATGATCTGCAGATAATTCCCTACGAAGGCATCGAATCCATCTTTCTGCCCACATACCCAATGCTGGGAGGAGGCGCGGATGCCAGCATCGCAAATCTGGAAGTGGTACTGGCAGATACCGGTAGCCCCCACCCCACAAAATCAGTTGTGTATCGCGGCAATCCCAACAACGTGCAAGGCTTGGTGTACGCCGGCATCGAAAACGTGTGCCTGGCAAACAACCACACCCTGGATTACGGGTTGCCGGCGCTGAACCAAACTCGTTCCTTGCTGGCTGAAAATGGCATCGGTCACAGCGGGGCAGGCGCTAATGCATACGAAGCTTATTTACCGTCATTCATCCATAAAAAGGGCATCAGCATCGCGCTGTTGCGCAGCAGCGACCGCACCGGGCAATACAACAATGCTCAACCCTTTCTGCATGCCGGGTTCGACAAAGAAGGATTTGCCTATATGACGCCCTATTACAACATGATGCAGCTGCAGGCTGTAGAAGGAATTGCAGATCTAAAGGTAATCGAGATGCATGCCGGCAGCGAGTATTCCACCGGCCCCGGCGAAGATTATGGCAAAAGCAACCCCTATATCTGCGACACTCAGGATGAAGACTATGCTTATCGCAGTGACGTGCCGCACCAATGGGATCGCGAGATACGCCACAGCGCCATCGACAATGGCGCCGATCTGGTGATAGTGCACCATCCCCACATCCTGCATGGTCTGGAGCTCTATCAAGGCAAGGTGATTGCCCATTCTTTGGGCAATTTTGTCTTTGATCTGGATTACCCCGAATGCATGTACTCCGCCATTCTCTACGTGGACGCTTATCCGGAAGGCTTCAAAAATCACTTCATAAAGCCGGTGTATATAGACAACTACATCCCAAAGCCAGCCACCGGACAGCTGGGTATCCACATCCTGGACTACATCGCCATGAAAAGCCGTGAATTGGACACCATAGTCGCAGTAGACAAGCAGGAGTTGAAAGCCACTGTCCCCCTCGATCTTCAAGCTCTGGACGAACATACTCATCGCTTTTATCCTGATACTCCATGGGCGATGTATGAAGATGGATTTCACAAGACCGCAGCCCACAAATTACCCAGATATGGCAGCATCAGCGCGCTAGAGTTTCCCGGTCCTGCAGAGGATGCTCAGATGCGCTTGGGCAGAGAGCTGGTCTGGTTTGGAAATTTCGAGGACGAAGGCTGTAGGCTCTGGGATGTGGCAGAGTATTCCGAAATCGCCATTGATGGAGCTCGCAGCGCCTCTTTTTCCGGACTGGATACCAATCCTCAAACTGCCACAATCTCAAAAAAGATAAAGCTTTACGACAACCAAAGCGCTTTCACTTTGCACGGTTGGATTCGTACCAGAGACACGGTAAGTGCAAACATCACGATTCGCTGTTTCTCCTCCCGATCCTCAGGCTATCCCGTCAGCACAGAATCCATCACTGCAGACATCAGTGGAAATACAGACTGGCAATCCTTTTACAAAGAGTTTTCCCTGCCCTCAAACGCATGGTATTTTGACATTCGTCTTTCATTTACCGGCAGTGGCTCCAGCCGCTCCAAAGCCTTTTTCGACAATGTGGGTCTGATCCAGTGGGAAGAATGGATGCCGCACGATCAAAATCTGATCGTTCATCCCAACGATTTCTATTGGTTCCAATTGCGCAGCTCGGAAGGGGTAAAATCCATCACTTGCCAGATCACCGAGACATCTCTAACCCCCACCAGGGACACTCAGCGCAAAGCCGGCAAGCCCCCCGCGCTGCCGGTTGTCATCTATCCCAATCCCTTCAAAGAGCAGACCAACATCAGTTTCGAAGCCTCCACTAAAAACCCTGGTCTGGTAAAAATATACAACATCAAAGGTCAGCTGGTACGCCGCCTCCATGATGAGTCGGGAGGATATGGACCTCGCAAGATTAGCTGGGACAGCAAAGATAGCAATGGCAATAGCGTCGCCTCCGGCCTGTATTTCTTCAGGATAGAATCCGGTGATCGCGTCAGCACTCGCAAGGCTATCTTATTGAAGTAACCTTACTTTGATTCAGATATTCCGATATCTTTTCGATCAATACATCCTTATCGACGGGTTTGAAGAGCACATCATCCATACCTGCCTCCCAACAAAGCTCCCGGTCTCTTACCGTAGCATGTAGCATGTAGAATTTGTAGATTGTCCAAGTTCATCCTTTTCACCCTGTATTCATTGCGTCCATCACTTCTTTATCAAGCCTTCATCAAGCGTTAATTATTAACGCTTGATGAAGGCTTGATGACTACTTGATTAACAGTGTCAAAAGAGGTGACAGGGAGACCTTGAAAACTGCCGATTCTGCAGAGAGATTCTGCAGAGAGATTGGCGTGTCACCCTTTTAAGTATACAGGCTAATCCCTGAAAATCCTGTCCCCATGTCACTTTGTCACTATTCAGACAGCCCTAAAGAGCTCCAAACCCTCATAAAGGCCGGGTAGAGCTCAAAACAAGAACAGCCGGGATCCAAAACCAGGAATGCAAAATCATTTTGGGCTTGACATATATAGGCTCTGTACCGGATGATACTCAGCATATAAATGATAGTAACAACAGGAGATACACATGGATTACTTTTTGAGTGACGATCAATTGGAAATGCAAGAAATTGCTCGCAGAATAGCGAATGAAAAGATGAAACCCCTGTCCGAACACTATGACCAGGAAGGCATATTCCCCTGGGATATCGTGGAGGTGATGCGTCAGAGCGACCTCTTTGCCATCTTGATCCCCGAAGAATATGACGGCATCAGCGGCAAAGTAATGGATCTGGCTGTTGTCACAGAAGAGCTTTGCGCCGTGGACGCCGGCATAGCCCTGGCTTTTGGGGCAACCGGACTGGGCATGTATCCCATCCTCATCGCAGGAAACGAAGAGCAGAAACAAAAGTATCTGCCTATCATCGCCGCGGGTGAACAGCTTGCAGCATTCGCCCTCACCGAAGCCAACGCCGGCAGCGATGCCGGAGCCATCGAAACCACTGCTCGCAAGGAAGGAGATTACTACATCCTGAATGGCACCAAACAGTGGATCACAAACGGTGGCGAGGCAGGCATCTACACTGTGTTTGCCATGACGGACAAGACCAAAGGGGCTAGAGGCTGTTCCTGCTTCATCGTGGAAAAAGATACTCCCGGCTTCACCTTCGGAAAAAAAGAAAATAAGATGGGCATCCGATCCAGCGCCACTCGCGAACTGATCTTCGAAGATTGCAAAGTTCCCGCGGAACACCTGTTGGGACGTGAAGGCACAGGATTCATCACTGCCATGAAGGTCTTCGACAAATCCCGCCCCATGGTTGGATCTCAAGCCGTCGGCATTGCTCGCGGCGCCTTTGAAGCTGCAGCCCGCTATTCCAAAGAACGCCAGCAATTTGGCAAACCGATCTCCAGTTTCCAGGCCATTCAATTTATGTTGGCAGATATGGCCACGCAGATCGAAGCAGCACGCGCACTGGTATTTCAAACGGCGAAGATGGTGGACGCGGGCGTGAAGAACTATGCCAAGGAAAGTGCCATGTGCAAATACTTTGCAAGCGATGTGGCCATGAAAGTGACCACCGATGCCGTGCAGATTTTGGGCGGATATGGCTATATGAAAGAATACCCAGTGGAAAAGATGATGCGAGATGCCAAGATCTTGCAGATCTACGAAGGAACCAACCAGATTCAACGGTCCATAGTAGCCGCCAATCTCCTCAAAGAGTTCTAAATATGCACGATTGGATCCAGGAATTACCCGTGGCGATCACTGTCTGCGATAAAGACGCCATCGTGATCGAGATGAACGACAAGGCGGCGCTCACAAATGCTGCCCATGGCGGTAAAGAACTGATCGGACACAGTTTATACGATTGTCATCAGGCTCGCAGTATCGAGATTATCCGGCAAATGCTGGCCGATGGAAAGCCAAATACTTATACTATAGACAAAGCCGGTCAGAAAAAACTGATCCATCAACAACCCTGGTTCAAGGACGGCAAGATAGCGGGATTGGTGGAGTTTTCCATCGTACTTCCCGCCGATATGCCGCATTACTTCCGTGGCTAAAATACTAATACACACTTGCTGCGCGCCCTGCCTCATCGCGCCTTATACACGTTTGAAAGAGGCAGGGCATCAGCTTGCCGCTTTTTGGTACAATCCCAATATTCATCCGCTTTTGGAATACCGAAAACGCCGGGATACTCTGCGGGATTTTGCTGCCAAAGAAGGTTTTCCCCTATTTGAGCAGGACGACTATGGTTTGGTGGAATTTCTCCAAAACACACTGGACAGAATCGATGAACGCTGCGAATACTGTTATACCACGCGGCTGGAGGCCTGTGCTCAGCGCGCGGGACAGGAAGGCTATGAAGCTTTCAGCACCACACTTTTGTACAGTCGCTACCAAAATCACGACCGTATCATTGAGATCTGCGAGGAATTGGCCCGGCGCTACCATCTGAGCTTCTTTTATGAAGACTGGCGCCAGCTCTGGCAGGAAGGCATCCGGCTATCCAAAGCAGCCGGTATGTACCGTCAACAATATTGCGGTTGCATATTCAGCGAAAAGGAACGTTACAGTGAGCAAATACGAAGAAATTAGCTTAAGTGAGCTGAAAGTATACTCCGTGGAAGATCGCTACAGCAAGGTGGATCTATCGCTCTTTGCGCAAAAGGGACCGGTAGACACATCGCAGTTATTGGATAGTCTGCCCCAAATCCTAAGCGCCAAAGACCTCAAAGAACTGGTAGCTTCATGTCGGGCGGCAAAAGCAAAAGACAAGGCCATCATCATCGGCATGGGCGGCCACGTGATCAAATGCGGTCTTGCCCCCTTGATCATAGAGCTGATGGAAGCGGGCTATGTGTCTGCCATCGCCGTGAATGGCTCGGTAATAATCCACGATTTTGAGATCGCCTTTTGGGGAACTACTTCCGAGGATGTTTCGCAGGCTTTGGCAGACGGATCTTTCGGCCTGGCATTTGAAACCTGTCACAACATCAACAGCTGCATCACAAAAGCCTCACAGGAGGGGCTTGGTCTTGGTGAAGGCATCGGACGGGAAATCCTGGAGCACGCGCCCAATAAAGAGCTTTCTGTGCTGGGAATGGCATACAAGCACAATATCCCCGTTACCGTGCACGTGGCTATCGGCACCGATATCATCCATCAAACACCCTGCGCAGACGGCAAAGCCATCGGAGATTGTTCTCTAAGAGATTTCCGGATTCTGGCGCGATGTATCAGAGAACTCAACGACGGTGGAGTGTATCTCAATTTCGGATCTGCGGTGATTTTGCCGGAAGTGTTTCTAAAAGCGCTGAATCTGGCGCGCAATATCTATAAAGACGTGAAAGATTTCACTTGCGCCGTGTTCGACATGAATCGCCACTACCGTGCCCTGGTGAATGTGGCACAACGCCCCGTGGAAACAGGCGGGAAGGGATACTATTTCATTGGGCAACACGAGCTGCTGTTGCCCCTGTTGATCAAATCCATCCTATATAGTTGAATGGAGGATTATTGAGTCATTTTCTCAAGGCATTGATTGTAGACGCCGCCACAGGCTTTTATCGGATCCGGCGCTATCCACTGGGTGATTTTTTCGGACCGGTGGATCTGGGTTTGCATCTTTCGGGCAAATACAACTCTCTAAACATCGGGGCAGGTCTGCTTGCCGGCTCCATCTTTCCCGGTTCAAACCGGCTTATTTTTACCGGATTCTCCCCTTCCTGGGGCGGTTTCTATATCTCCAGCATGGGCGGTGCGGGGCTGGTCTTCGACAACCTGGGCATCAACCTCATCTCAATCATCGGAAAATCCCCAAATCCCGCCGTTATGGTGTTGAACCGCAAGCACGGCGAGGAGATCGAGCTGGACATGGATCCCGTAAATGAAGAATTGATCTGGCAGAAGGACGGGGTCTACTCCATGATGCAGAGAGTGCATGAGGCATATAAAGACCGCTATGAAAACGATCCCAGGATTTTGGCGGTAGGCCCCGCTGCAAAATACAGTGATATCGGCGGAATCGTATCCGTACCCATCAAAGACAGTAAACTGAGCCATATTGACACTTGGGCAGGCCGAGGCGGCTTTGGTTCCAAACTCTTTCAGCAACACGGCATCTGCGCCATCATCTATGGTGGCACTCATATCGACGAGGACTTTCGGGATCGCAAGGTAGCGGACGAATGGTTCCAAACCCGCTACGAGCAAAAGATGGTGGCCAAAGATATGGAAGCCACCCAAAAATACCGCTTCGATCCGAAGGTGGACACCGGCGGTACTTTCGGCGTAAATTTCAATAACAATGCCGAGCGCCTCCTGGCTTTCAACTATCGCAGCATATACTGGCAGGATAGCGAGCGTAAAGCCTTCCATCAGAAGCATATCCGCGAACATTATCTGAAACAATTCAATACCGAAACCATAATCCCCAAAAAGCAGCAAACCTGCGGGGAACCCTGTGTGGCAGTGTGCAAGAAGTATGAAGGCATATACAAAAAGGATTACGAACCCTACCAAAGCCTGGGACCACTCTGCGGGATATTCGATCAACGCGCTGCTGAAAAGCTGTGTCACAAAGCGGACAGCCTTGGTTTTGACGCCATCTCCGTAGGGGGATTTGTGGCTTGGCTCCTGGATTGTCTGGACAGCGGCAAGATCTTGAAGGAGGAGCTGGGAGTGGATGATCTGCCCCGGTGGGACGCCGCAAACTTCCACACCGTGAACGACTCCATGCACAACGCGGATCTGGGCTGTGCCCTGTTGGACAATATGTTGGGATCATCACCCAAGATCGATCTACGGGAAGGAGCACGCAAATATGCCCGCCGCCTATCCCGCGCGAAGCAGGACGCCATTATGGATAGCTTTGTGTTCAATTCCTTCGGTCGCCGCGGCTGGATGGTGCCAAATCAGTATTGGACTCCCGGTGTGCTTTCGCCCATGCCGGCCATGGGCAGATACTATATGTATTATGGCGATCAATACTTTAGCCCTCGCTATCTGGGCAAAGTGAATGCGGACAGGATGAAGACAGAGCTGATGCTGGACAATCTGGGCGTCTGCCGTTTCCATCGTGCCTGGGCGGAGGAAATGCTGCCTGAGATCATCCGTGAGCTGTTTGGTCTGCACAAAGAATTTGAACTGAATTGTCACATCACGGCGCGGCGGATAAATTGCCGCAATGCCTCGGTTTTTTGGGAATCTGAACGTAGTATCGACTATGTGCATCAGGCGCTGCTAAAAATGGCATGCCGGCAAAACGATGATGATCTGAGACATTGGCTTATGCGTTTTGCCGAAGACAAAAAAGCAGCTGCATTCGATTTCTGGTACGAAATTCGCAAAGGTATAGACGAGAGTCTGCAGGAATTGTAGCTCACAAATTAAAAAAAAACCTTGCCAAATCTGAGGATTTCAGAAAAGTGGCAAAAAATCATATTGGGCTTTGTTTTCGAAGCCTGTGGGAGAGTGAATGCGATTAAAAACCTTTTCTGGGGGTATCCACCCTCACGATCAAAAGCATTATTCAAAATCCGCAACCATCCGCAAGTATCCCACCCCCAATCGGGTGATCATTCATCTATCCCAACACATTGGAGCCCCGTCGTCTCCAATCGTGGAAGTAGGTGAATCCGTTTTGAAAGGCCAGGTTATCGCCGAGCCCTCCGGTTTTGTATCCCTTATGCAACATGCCTCCATCAGTGGCAAAGTAAGCAAGATCGGCAAATTCATGCATCCCACCGGCGCTATGTCCACCGCCATCGAGATCACATCCGACGGTTTGGATCAGATGGTGGCTCTGGATGACAATGAGAACTTTATGGAACTCCCTGTAGAGAGCATGAAAGAACGCATCGCAAACGCAGGCATCTGCGGCATGGGCGGTGCCGGATTCCCCAGCCATGTAAAGCTCTCACCCCCTGCGGACAAGCCCATCGACGTGGTGGTGCTGAACGGAGTGGAATGCGAACCTTATCTCACCAGTGACTACCGCTTGATGCTGGAACGCGCCGAAGACATTTTGCATGGACTGCGCGTGATCATGAAAGTAACCGGTGCCAAAAAAGGTATGATCGGCATCGAAGCCAATAAACCCGACGCTATCGCCTTGATGGAGAACCTCTGTGCCGGTAGGAAGGACCTCGAAGTGGTAGCCTTGAAACTGCAATATCCCCAAGGCGCGGAGAAACAACTGATCTTTGCCGCCACAGGACGCAAAGTGCCCGCCGGCGGTTTGCCCATGGCGGTGGGAGTTGTAGTGCAAAACGTGGGGACTGCAGTGGCGATATATGAGGCCATCCGCTATCAGAAACCCCTCATAGAGCGTGTGATCAGCGTTACCGGCTCCGTTGTGAGGAAGCCGCAAAACTTCCTGGCCCCCATCGGTACCTTATATAGTGAATTGGTGGAAGCTTGCGATGGCACCAGCGCTCCCATCGGCAAAGCGATATCCGGTGGACCCATGATGGGCTTTGCCCTTCCCTCTCTGGATGCAGCAATGACCAAGGGAAGCAGCGGATTGGTGTTGATGAACAAACACGAAGCGCGATCCATGGAAGAACATACCTGCTTGCGCTGCGCCCGTTGCGTGGACATCTGCCCCATGAACCTGATGCCCTCCATGATTGCCAACGCGGTAAAATACAATGACCTGGACATGGCAGTGAAAGCCGGATTGAACGACTGTATCAAATGCGGCAGTTGCGCCTATGTGTGCCCCGCTCATATTCGGCTGGTGCAATGGATCGATACCGGCAAGATCCGTTTTGCCGAAGCGCAAAGGAAAAAGTGATTATGAACAGCAATGAAAAACTGATCGTCTCCCCCGCTCCTCACGTGCACGATAGAAGCACTGTGAAGAATGTGATGTGGAATGTGGTGCTGGCGCTTATCCCCGCACTGATCTTTGCCACCTATTACTGGGGCTTCAGAGCCCTCTTGCTCAGCCTAACCGGTGCCGTTACCGCAGTGGTCTGCGAAGCCATCATACAAAAGCTGCGCAAGATACCCGTTACGGTGCACGACGGCTCCGCTTTCCTCACCGGCCTGCTCTTGGCCTTCAATATCCACGCCGGCGCCCCCATCTGGTTGCCCATTATCGGAGCCACCTTTGCTATCGCCATTGGCAAGCAAGTCTTTGGCGGACTGGGAAACAACCCTGTGAACCCGGCTCTTTTGGGCCGCGCGTTCCTGCTTGCCAGCTGGCCTACCCAGATGACAGCGGGCTGGGTGGCAGTAAAGAACTCCGCCATAAGTGGTTTGAACGACCTCAGTCGCATCGCCAACAACCTCAGTGAACTCTCTCCGAAGGCCTATGAACTGGTCACCTCCGCCACTCCCTTGAATGTGGCCAAAACCTTGCGTGACACCACCTTCGTATCGGAGATAAACGCTCAGGCCGGTGGCATTGACCTCGGGGGAAGGATCTTTGGCAGCCTCACGGAAATGGAGACTCTGAAAAGCTTGTTTTGGGGCAATATCGGCGGCTGCATCGGTGAAGTTTCTGCCTTTGCCCTATTGCTCGGCGCCGTTTACCTGCTCTACAAAAACATCATCGAATGGCGAATCCCGCTCTTCTATATCGGCACTGTCTTTGTGCTCAGTTTCATCTTTGGCGGCATTCCCGGCAGCGGGACCTCCGTGATGCTCCCCTTCTTCCACATTTTTTCCGGTGGTTTGATGCTGGGCGCCTTTTTCATGGCAACGGATTATACCACCACCCCACTCACCAAAAAGGGTAGAATAATCTTTGGCATCGGCTGTGGACTGCTTACCATCGTAATCCGCCTCGTGGGCGGCTATCCGGAGGGCGTTAGCTACAGCATCCTCTTTATGAATGTGCTCACTCCCCTCATAGACAGGCTTACTCTGCCAAAAGCTTTTGGGAAGGTGAAGAAATGAAATATTACATCAAGCTATCCCTCATCCTGCTCATCTTTTGCGCCGTTGCCAGCGGTATTCTGGCTTATGTAAACAGCCTCACTGCCCCGGTGATCGCAGCACGCAAAGCTCAAAATGAAATCGACACGCGCAATGCGCTCATCCCCGGTGCGGATTTCAGCGAAGCCAGCACTGCCGACGGCAGTACTTACTATATAGCCACCAATCCCGAAAGCGGCGAAGTATTGGGCTACACTTTCATCGCTGCCGAAACGGGATATTCCAGCACAGTGCAGACCATGGTTGGGGTAAATAAAGATTTTCATGTGCTGTCCATCAAAGTGATCGACCAGGCAGAAACCCCCGGATTGGGCGCAAATTGCAGCAACGACAGCTTCACCGGCCAGTTTGCCGGCATGAATCCGGATCAACTCTTCGTTGATAAAGACGGTGGACAAGTGGTAGCTCTATCGGGCGCTACCATCACCTCCCGCTGCGTTACCAATTCCATCCGCGAACGCATCCGGGCGGTGATGACAGACCTGCAATCCCCGGCTCAGGCAGGAGGTGCTCAGTGAACTTTGTAAAAGAACTTAGTAAAGGTATCATCAAGGACAATCCCATCTTCGTACTGGTATTGGGCATGTGCCCCACTCTGGCAGTTTCCACATCAGTGATGAATGCGCTGGGTATGGGCTTTGCTGCCACATTCGTCCTGATCTGCTCGAATATCATCATATCCCTCATCAAAAACATCACCCCCTCAAAGATCCGCATCCCCGTATATATCGTGGTTATCGCGGCCTTTGTTTCGATCGTAGACATGGTGATGGCGGCCTATTTGCCCGATCTGCACAAAAGCCTGGGACTCTTCATCCCGCTGATCGTGGTAAACTGCATCATTCTGGGCAGAGCCGAAGCCTTTGCCAGCAAGAACAACGTGATCATGAGCATTGCCGATGCCATCGGGATGGGGCTGGGCTTTACCCTTTCCCTGAGTGTGATCGCCACTTTCCGTGAGATCCTGGGTGCCGGCACATGGCTGGGCATGAAAGTTACTCCCATCACCTACGACCCGATGCTGATCGCGATCCTGGCTCCCGGAGCCTTTATAACCCTGGGCCTGCTGATGGCGCTGATGAATATGATAAAGGAGAAGAAATAATGGGATATCTCGGTGAAATCTTCGTGATGGCGATGACCGCCATCTTTATCCAAAATTTCGTTCTCTCCCGCTTCTTGGGTCTCTGCCCCTACCTGGGTGTTTCCAAAAAGCTGGATTCCGCCCTGGGAATGGGGATGGCAGTGATCTTCGTGATGACCCTGGCCAGCGCGATTACTTTCCTGATAAACAAATACCTGCTGCTACAATTTGACCTGATGTATCTGCAGACCATCGCCTTCATTCTCACCATCGCCGCTCTGGTCCAGTTTGTGGAAATGGTGATCCAAAAGAACGCCCCCGCACTCTACAAATCCCTGGGGGTATTCTTGCCACTCATCACCACAAACTGCGCCGTGTTGGGTGTGGCAATCCTAAATACCACCGCATTCAGAAGTGACGGCAGCAGTGCCTACAATTTCCTGGACAGCGTGTTAAACGGATTCTTCAGCGGACTGGGCTTCACCGTCGTGTTGCTGGCCATGGCAGGTCTGCGTATGCGTCTGGAAAAAGCTGAACTTCCCAAAAGCATGAAGGGAATGCCCATCGCCCTTATTCTGGCTGGCATTATGGCCCTGTCCTTCTACGGCTTCATGGGCTTCAAAATCTAAGGGAGGAAATGTGACTTTGATCTTATTACAAACCGCCTCCACTTTCAGCACCATCGGCTTACCCATATTGATAATCGGCGCTTTGGGACTGGTTTTCGGCCTCATCCTCGCCATAGCGTCCAAGGTCTTTGAAGTGAAGATAGATCCCCGCGTGGAAGAAGTCTTAAGTGCTCTGCCCGGAGCTAATTGCGGCGCTTGCGGTGCGGCAGGATGCGCAGGCTACGCGGAACGCATCGTAAATGAAGGCGAAGCCGTGAACAAATGCGCTCCCGGTGGTGCCAATGTGGCCGCGATGATCGCTCGGATTATGGGACAAGACGCCGCTGCCATGACGCAGAAAGTAGCCGTGATCCATTGCAGCAGCGGCGGTAAAGACAATACGAGCTGGAAATACAACTACGAAGGCGTGGAATCCTGCAAGGCAGCAATAAATGTGGCCGGCGGACCCAATGTCTGCGCCTGGGGCTGCATGGGCTTAAACGACTGCATGAAAGCTTGCCAGTTTGATGCCATCTCCCTAGATGCCAACAATATGCGAGTGATCGATTATACCAAATGCACCGGTTGCGGCGCTTGCGTGAAAGCCTGCCCCCGCGATCTCATCATGCTCATTCCCATCAATCGCACCGTATATATCAAATGCTCATCCCAAGAAAAAGGTCCTGACGCCAAAGCTGTCTGCGGCAGCACTCATCCCTGTATCGGCTGTGGCATCTGCTCTCGCAAATGCCCCGTTCAAGCCATCACCATACAGAACAATCTGGCGCGCATCGACTATGATAAATGCATCAATTGCGGTCTCTGCGCCACAGTCTGCCCCACCAAGGCCATCCAGGATCTCATGGCAGGTATGCGCAAGAAAGCGGAGATCAATCCCGAACTGTGCATCGGCTGCACCATCTGCGCCAAAGTATGCCCGGTTCAAGCCATTGCCGGCGAATTGAAACAAGTTCACAATGTGGACAAAGATAAATGCATCGGCTGCGAACAATGCGTGGCCAAATGCCCTAAAAAGGCCATCGAAATGACCTGATCCAAATCTCTTAATACAGTGCCGGATCCCCCCATGGGTCCGGCATTTTTTTTCCCGCGGCACCATCGAAGAGCGTAACAAAGAGAAGCTCCAAAAGCCCCTATCACATCTTACTCCTCTCAATTGCGCCCTGCTCCCGGTGAGTTCAATCCGCTTTCTATTCACTCCCGAGCACATGAATATCGCACCAGCCATAAAGCCCCAAAGAAATCGTGCCCCTCGGTTACAAGGGGCACGGGATTTTGACTTAGGAGGTTGCACACTGTGGTTTGGAGTAACCACATTTATCGGCAGGGGATACCGATAAGGAGTTGCAAATGTATAGTGCAAAGTATGTGCCAAAAGCAGGATTTTCATATATCCCTATATAGCAGTATATTATGAAGTGTCCCCCAAGCGGGGGGTTTAAGATGTGTGGAACTAAAGTGTTGATTTGTGGATACTTTTCCACAAATCCAGGACGCAGGAATGCCTTGACAGATAGATAGTTCTCAGTATTTGGTTTTCAAAACTATCGTGGATCGCGGTAGAGATAAAGGGATTGGAAATGAGCAAATGTAAGCATAGATATTTGGTAAGCGGTGGGGCCGGATTCATTGGCTCACATCTGTGCGAAGCCCTCTTAGAGACGGGCTCCGAAGTGATCTGTCTGGATAATCTGAGCGATTTTTACGATCCCCGGATCAAGCTGGCAAATCTGCATACTCTGCTACCCCGGAAAGGTTTCAGCTTCATCAAAGCCGATATCCGGGATACTGATGCGCTACAAAGCATCTTCTCTTCAAACTCCATAGACATGCTCGTGCACATTGCCGCCATGGCAGGAGTGCGTCCCTCCATCGAGAATCCCCGCCTCTACTACGATGTAAACCTGATGGGCACTCAAAAGCTTCTGGAAATGTGTCGCCGGCACGGCGTCAAAAAGCTCGTGTTCGCTTCCTCTTCATCGGTTTATGGCAACAATTGTGTTCCCTTTACGGAAGCCGATCCGGTGGATAATCCCATCTCGCCTTATGCTGCAAGCAAAAAGGCTGCTGAGCTGATGTGCCACACCTGGTATCATCTTTACGATATCTCAACTATTTGCTTGAGATTCTTCACAGTATATGGCCCCCGGCAAAGGCCGGATCTGGCTATCCATAAGTTTGCCCGGGATATTCTGGCAGATAAAACTATCACACTGTTTGGCGATGGAAGCAGCTCCCGTGATTACACCTATGTAAAAGACATCATCGCCGGAGTATCAGCTGCTGTCGATCGCCTCCATGCATCGGAAACAAAGCTCTATGAAATATACAACTTAGGCAATGCTGAACCTATCTCGCTGATAGATATGGTTAGCGCTCTGGAACAGGTATTGGGCAAAAAGGCGAAGTTGCGGCATAAAGCCATGCAGGCAGGGGATGTAGAACGCACTTTTGCGGATATCAGCAAAGCCGGGGAATTCCTGAACTATGCACCATCCACTCCATTTATGGAAGGGCTGCAGAACTTTGTAGACTGGCTGGTAACCACGAAAAATTAAAAGCACGAAAAGACACGAAAGATATGGGAAGAATATATAATCAGAAAAAATATGTGTTAGATCACGAATCTCTCGATATGAACTTTGGGGTGGGATTGGAAGTTCACTAACAAACCAAGATTCATCCGGGTTATTTTTGGGTAGTTCATAAGCTGGGCTCTGTGGATTGGGTTAAGCTCAGATACAGCTTTAATCTCAACTATTATCTTATCGTAGCAAATAAAATCCAGCTTGTAAGTGTGAGTAATCGCTTCATTTTTGTATCAGATAGTAAGTTCCGGCTGGGCAGCGTATGGTATTCCCAGACTGCTAAATTCCTTACATAGACACTCTTGATAAACAGCCTTCAGAAAACCGGGCCCTAATTCTTTATACACTTCAAAGATAGCTCCGGAGATCTTATAAGATTCATCTTTATAGACAATTTTTTCCATAATTGCCAAACACCTCTTTCATAATTTACTCACTTATTAGGGCTCTTTAATGATTTTTCGTGTATTTCGTGCTTTTAGTTTTTCGTGGTTTATAACGCAGCGGATCACCCAGCTTGCTGCCATCAACCCCATCATCGCCGGCATATAGCTGATGCTACCGATTCTCTGCCGCTGTCTGCCTCTTTCGATTATGATCTCATCGTCACTTTCCACCTCATCGATGATATCCAAGGCCAATTCCGAAGAATACACACAGGGAAAATCCAGCCTTACTCCTCTGCGCCTGAGGAACTTGCGAACTCTGCGGGCCAGCGGGCAATTGATGCTTTTGCTGATCTTATCCAGATGGATCTTCCCGGGATCAACTCGGTTCCCCGCCCCCATCACCGAGATAAAGCGCCTGCCGCTTTTTGCCAGATCCTCCAGAAGCCCGATCTTTGGTCCCAAGCTATCGATGGCGTCGATCACATAATCTGCCTCAGCGGTCAGTTCAGCCCTGTTTTCCGCATCCAGAAACACTTGATGGCATACAACATGCGCCTCATCGTTGATCGCCAGTATGCGCTCTTTCATCAGCTCGGTTTTTGGTTTACCGATGCTGTCCCGAATTGCCAGCAATTGCCGGTTCAAATTGCTGGGACCCACTGTGTCAAAATCTATCAGAATGAAATGTCCGATTCCAGCTCTGGCAAGGGCTTCAACCGCGTAAGAGCCTACTCCGCCCAAGCCGGCGATGCATACGCTGCTTTGTTTCAGATGCTCCAGCGCTTTGCTGCCGATCAAGAGTTCTGTGCGGGAAAAATCCGTCATAAGCCACATCCGGTCAAGAGCTTGTAGTTAAAAGCCTGCACCCGGATCAGCTCCCGGAGGTCGATCCCGGATAGTTCTGCGCAATGACGGATCACATTGATAAGGCGCAACAAAGGATTGCGCTCGCCTTCACGCACATAATAGCGGGTGATATCCGTTTCAAAGAGATATCTTCCCCCTGCCAGCATGGCATCCAGGAGCTCCCGCTTGTCCTGCCGCAAAATGCGCTCGCTGATAGTATAACAGCAGTCCGTCTTACATAGATTTGTGAATGCTTCCACACTCCCCGCATAACCGTGTAAAAGATAGCGAAGAGGGTACTGGCACAGCATCTCGTATGCCTCCTGCTGGTGCCCCACGATGTGCAGCACCACCGGCAACCGATATTCTGCTGCCAGCTCCAGTTGGCTTTCAAAAGTCTGCCGCATCTGCCGTTTATCCGGATTGCCTTTGTCCAACCCTATCTCCCCAATTGCCCAGATAGCCCCATCCTCACACAGTTTGCGGATGTCGTCGAGCTCCAGATCGCAAGCATCAAAAAAGGGGTGAATCCCCGCGCTAAAAAGCAGCTTTATACCCTCGATACTCGCAATCCGGGGATACTCTGCAAGATCCGCTTTGGAGAGAGCCGCGGATAGATAGTGCGTGATGCCACAGGAGGCGGCTTCTTTTAACAGCGGTCTCAAGGGCATCAGTTGCTCCAGGTTTGCCAAGTGGCAATGGGCATCACAAAGCTTCATATACTCAACTCCGGCAATAGCTTTGTGATGTGCCCGGCTACTCGTTTTCCCGCTCTGCCATCCAGGGCATCAAAGAAAATGGCATTTGCCTTTTGGCGCTGTAAGGCATGTTCATCCGGATGCTCTAAAGCGCGTTCAATAGCAGGCATCAGATCCTCAAAACTCTCTATTTGAATGCTGATGTCGGCTATGATGTCATACACTTCCACCACCGATCGCCGTGCGGCAGGTATATGCCAACTGATCATCGGCTTGTCCAGAGCGCAGATTTCAGCGATGATGGAGGATGTATCCACTATGCAGACTTCCATATCCGGGATGTAGTTCAAGGGATTGTCTTCGATGAAAGTGATCCCTTCCATCTCCCGCAAACGCCTGATGTAGTCCGGATTTGTCCAGGGATGCACGCTCACGGCGATCTGATATATCCCCGCCAGCTCCGGCAGACGCTCAATCCAGCGTTCGATGCCGCTCATGCCGCTGCTGTCGTAGGTGGCGGTGAAGAGCAGCTTTGGCTTTGCTCCCGGTTTTTTTGGCACATTTTTTGGGGGCAGATATGGATCCAATTTGGGATAACCGCCCACTTCACCGCAGCGCACACCAATCTCGATGGCATTGTCCAGATCTTTCTGAGAGCTGAACATATAGAGGCTGAAGGGCCGGTAGTTCTTTGAGGAAGTACGGCGTTTAAAATGGTATGCGCCGTGCATCATCCCTATCTTGATTACGCCATTGCAAGGAAACTTGTGCGGGGAGACCCGGCACATGATGACCGCCTTGGGGTACACCGGAAGTCTGCGCGCGTGTATGCCTTTTGCTTTCAGATAGCGCCAGGTATCAGCTTTGTCCGTTACAATCGAGATGTTTTTCAGATGTTTCTGTACCGGCTGCCAGATCTCCAGATCTACCAGAGTATGGCAATAGAAGACGGTTGCATCCCGCTTTTTCAGTATGTTCAAGACATGCCAGACGGCGCTGTAAAGGGGTTTGAGCAGGTAGTATGAAAAGACCATTATGCGTTTAAGAATTGCCCCAGAGCGGCTGCCAACATTTCTTCGAAGCTCTCGTGCTTTTCCCGGAAGCGCCACTCTCCATTATCCAAAACGTAATAGCCTTTACCGCGCACTATTATGTTGATTCCAAAGTGCTGCGCCTGATACTCAAAGAGGTAGATGTTCCCTGAGGCATCCTCACCCAAATCCACCGATAAACATGGTGCCTTGAAGCGTTTATAGAGGCTGTGTGCCATATCCAGTTCGGGCCGGGGATTTTCGATGTTGAAATCAAAGAGTTTTGCCCCACTGGCCCTGAAATCTCCGGCTTTGGTGTGCCGCTTGCTGATGAAATATTTGTCGCCCAATACAATCACCCGATAGTCAAAGCTTAGTCCGGGCACATATTCCTGAAGGATGAAAGGGATATCGGGAGTCATGTAGTCCTGATACTGCAGCGCGTCTTTATATAGATCATAATTCGGATATCCGGGTATGCTTTTGTGTTTGCGCAGATTCTTTCGCCGCCAATAATCCAGCTTTTGCCCCCAAGATACTCTCGGTTCATGCTTGGTAAGCTCTTTCAAGATGTCGTCTTTGCTGTTCACCAGAGCGACACCGGTGCTGTTAGAACCGGTTAAGGTCTTGAACACCAAGGGGAATTTCAGGTCATAATGTTGCATTTCCCGCTTGCTGCTAAAGAAATGATAGTCCAAACTGTGGATGCCCATATCGCGTTTCAAAAGCTCCTGCCAGCCTTTGTTTTCATGACAGTAAAAGAGATCAAAGGAAGGCAGCAGAGTATTGCCTTTACGCTGTAGATACAAGAGGCAATCACGAATGTATGGCCTCAGGTTTTCGCGATGACTGAAGCTGTAATACACTAGGCTGTCACGTATCTCAACCGCGCCATTGACCACTTCATGGAAATCGTGTTTACGCACTTCGAAACCCAGGCTTTGCAGTTCCTTGATGAAGGCATCAGTATCGATGCTGACCCAAGGCTTTCGCGTCTGACCGATAAAATCGTCGTATCCCGTTAATACATATATCTCTCTCATTATTCATCCATATAGCCAGTAATTCTGTTTAAAGTATCTTGGGGCAATATCTGTCTCATGCAATTGTGATGCTTCAAAGGACATTTTTGTGGGCCATGACTGCTGCAGGGACGGCAATCCAGATTCGTCTCGAACACTACGTCCTTTTCCCGGTAAGGATAGTAGCCTATGCGTTGCACGGTTGGCCCAAAGAAGGCAAACACTCTCACCCGCATGGCGTTGGCGATGTGCAGGGCACCACTATCGTTACAGATCATTGCCTCACAGCGGGATATCGCAGCTGCGCTCTGCAGCAGATTGGTCTTTCCTGTCAGATTTAGCAGATGATGATTTGAGACACTGTCCTCAATGCGATCGCACTTCTCTTTATCATCCGGACCGCCGATGATCACGATCCCAAAGCCCTGCTCCAAAAAGCCGCGAACCAAGTGCTCGTAGTATTCAAGCGGCCAGCATTTGGTAGCCCACATCGATCCGGGCGCAATGGCAAGAACTCGCAGTCCCGCCAGAGGAAGCATCAATTCATCGCTGTATCGATAATCTTCCGCAGAGGGAAACAGCTCGCTTTGCATGTCAAAGCTTCTATTTGTTAGCAATTTCAGCAGGCTCAAGTTTTTATTGATCTTGTGTATCCCTTTGGGATGCGCTGTTTTCAATGTCAGCAGCCGGGGCATTGTCCCGCGGTCAAAGCCCAGGCGAACCGGGATTCGGGCCAGATACAGCAGCAGATGCGTCCTGCCGGAACTGTGCGGGGAAATCGCCATCTCATAATCCATTGCTTTTAGCTGTCGCACCATCTGCGCCATACTTTTCAGCGGAGATTTACGTTTGGGATACACCAGCACCCGGCTCAGATGAGGGTTATTTTCCAGAAGCTTTGCCGCCCCGGGTACCACCAGAACGTCGATCTCTGCCTCCGGATACAGCTCGCTTACTGCCCGGATCAGTGGCGTTACCAAAATCACATCGCCGATGAAGGCGGTTTGTACGATCAAGATTCTTTTCATAACAGCTTTTTATACAATTCCAGATTCATTTGTGTCATCCGCTCTTTGCTGAAGTGCTTTCCCCGGCTCAGCGCGCCCTCGCCCAGCCTTTTCCTCAAATCAGGATCCTCTGCCAGCTTCAGCATCGCCTCTGCCAAGGCCTCGGGATTACGCTTCTCTACCAGTAACCCGCTGATGCCGGGCTCGATCATCTCCGGAATGCCACCGGCTTTTGTGCCGATTATTGGCAATCCCACACTCATCGCGTCCAGCACAGAAGTTCCCAGCCCTTCCTTTTTGGACGCCAGCACAAAGATGTCGAATGCCTTCAAAAAGCCACCAACCTGTTTTTGCATACCGGCAAAGCAGATCTTGTCGCCTATGCCCAGCTCTTGCGCCAATTCTTTCATGGCGGGCAGTCTTTCACCATCGCCCACCGCCATAAAGTGCAGCTTGGGATTCCGAGAAAGCGCTTTTGCTGCGGCGCGAATATAGTTCTGATAGTCTTTATGGAAAACGAAAGCGGCAATAGTGCCGATCAAAACGCTATCCGGTGGAATCTGCCATTTCTCCCTGAAATCAACAGGCACCCGGTCATTTCCAAAACGATGGACATCTACCCCACTGTGGATCAGATGTATTTTCTGAGCTGCCACGCCATCGTTCAAAAGTACTCTGCGGATATTTTCGGAGATCGCCACCACAGCGTCTGTGGCTCTCCCCATATATTTGAAGCGGGACAAGAGATTGGTGGATACAGGAAAATCTACTCTGCGCGCCGCCACGATCTTTATGGATGGAATAAAGAGCTTTGCCAGGATGCCCCAGCCCAGAGCGTGAGAGCTGTGCAGATGCAGGATGTTGATATGCTCTGCCCAAGCGTAGCATGCCAAACGCAGCGCGGCAAAGACATCAAGCTCTCCCAAAAAAGACAAAGGTTTTACCGGCAAGCCATCCCGGTTCAACCGTGCTTGCATCTCAGCACCCTTGCGGCACACAAAATCGCTGTGAACGCCCAATTCGCACAAGCCTTGATGCAGATAATATGCCTGCTGCTGACCTCCCCGCCAACCGCGTTCAGTATCTACGTGCAATACTCGAATTTCTTTCATTGGCGATATTTGTGCCATATTCCCCGGGCAGAATTTTTGCATAATAGATAGCCATGATAGCCATCCAGAAAACCCAGCTTCAGAATATACATCTTTACAAACTTGTGTGTAGCCCTCAGTGCTGCTGACAGCATATTCTCACGAGGAGCATGCGCCAGAGCGCCATACAGTTTCATCTTTTTGAGATGACTTTCCACCGTGGGATAGGTGAGATGATGCATCAGGGATTTGCATGTGGCCCGTTCCTGGTTCACCCTGATCCCTTCATGCACCGGCAAGTCGTTGAATCCGCCAAATTTGCGATTAAAAAGCCGCAAGGGAGCGTCATTTTGCCAGCCGCAATACCGGATAGCTTTGCCCAGATAGTAGCTGCGACGTTTGATGTGCCAGGCCTTAGCCTCAAAATCCCGCTTTCGCAAAGCGATCAGTTCTTCTATCAATTCCGGACTCAGGCGTTCATCGGCATCAATGGAAAGTATCCAGTCATTTGCTGCCAGGCTTACCGCGTGTCCTTTGGCTTTTCCAAAACCTTCCCAGCTTTCCAGTCTCGCCACTTTTGCTCCCATGGCCTCCGCTGTGGATATAGTATCGTCTGTGCTCCCGGTATCCAATACCAATATCTCATCCGCCCAAGTCAATGTCTTCAGGCAATCGGAGATATTGCTGCTTTCATTTTTGGTAATGAGTACTGCGGAAAGCTGTGTCAAAGCTAATCCCCCATATCTACAAAGAGATCCTGACGTGAATTGTCCAGGCCCTTTTCGCAGTAGAAACTTGTCCCGGTGATGCGCTGTGCCATCTTCCTGGCATGTTCCTTGTTGCGTCTTTCGCCCCGGGCATTATAGGGCTCATGATACAGATGCAAAGGAAAATGCTCTTTTACGAAGTTATAACCTACTTTCCCGCTGGCTCTCAGCCTCTTTCCAAGGTTATCGTCTTCATTGCCCCAGCCCACAAAGCTTTCATCAAAGCCGTTTACCCGCTCAAAATCGCTTTTGAACATGGCAGATACGCCGCTCCGCAATTTCACGCCCTTGCAAAAGGGCAATCGCAGGGAAGCAGTGAAGTAATAGAAGAAGTCTTTGCGGGCTTGACTGCAGATCTTTTTGTACTGGGCTTCAGTCACGATTTCTTTGTAGTCCACACCCACGAGCTCGCGTGCCAATAGCTGTCCGCTCTGCTTCTGACTGAGGCGTACGGGATAGCCGCTGAGGAATCTTCCCGGCTTCAGCGCTTCCAAAATGCTTTGCAGATACAACGGGGGGACAACGATATCCTGATCCAAAAACACGATGATATCGCCACCGGATACCGATGCACCGTTGTTACGTACCCGTGCCGCTCTGAAATCCTCATGATCCTGGCGCACATAGTGCGCTTTACCGGCAAATTTTTTCCGAAACTCTTGTAAAAGCGTCCGGGGATCATCGCTGGAGCCATCATCGCTAAGTATCACTTCATAGGGCAAAACAGTTTGCTGCAATATGGATTCAAAACACTTCTGTAGCAAGTTCAGATGGTTGTATACCGTGATCACAATGCTGATCTTTGATTGCAAAATGCCGGTTTTTGTGCTCATCGTTTCAGTTCTATATAGTTTTTGAAAGTTCCGACGGGTCCGGTGATCTTTTCCAATAGCGAGAGCAGGCGGATGCCGGGCTTCTCGTGTTTATGAGGCTGTCTGCCGGGGTTTGGTTTACCCTTGTATTGCAACTTATCCGCCCAATCGAAACGGGAGATCATATCCATCATCACTGCGGGATGGCTCTCGTCGAAAGTTTTCAGTCTGTCCAGCGGTCCATAGTCAAAATATTGTGGCACGGCAGAATAATGTGCTTCCGCTCTGGCTTTGCCCCAATGCACGCTATCCAGAGCGCGGCGTTTGTTCTGCATCAGATGTGGTGGGCGCACCCAACCGTAATGATAGATGTAGGCATCCACTTTGGCCACCCTCAGTTTGCGGGTGCCGGTTTCCTGGCGCGGATTGTCGTAATGTTCGAACCAGCGGAAGGATTGTGCGCTTTGGTAGGAATGGATGTTGGGCAGATTGCGCACGATGCGGATCTCCCACGGGTACCAGCCATGCCCGCCCTGATAGTGCTTGTAGTCTCCCCAGAAGTGTTTGTAGCTAAAGAGCAGCCCTTCCACTTCGGAATCCGGGAGTAGTTCTTCACACCTGGCTTTGATAGTAGGGAGATATTTTTCATGAACTACTTCGTCTGCTTGCACATAAAAGAGCCAATCCCCACTGCAGGCCTTCATGGCGATATCGGTCTGATAGCTGTTGATCATACCCCGGTGGCAATACTTTTCTTCCCACACGGTGTCGATGATGCGGAGCTTGGGATCATTGATGGCGGCGATCAATTCGCGGGTATGGTCATCTTCATCGCCCTTCCCCACCGCCACCACAAATTCGTCGCAAATGGGCAGGATGGATTTGATGGCTTCGGCGCTGGGATAATACAATTTCTCGCCGTTTCTTACAAAAGAGAATCCGCTAATCTTCACATGGTCTCCTATTGGTTAAATTGCAGATTGTACAGGGTTTGATAGCGTTCGCTGGTGGCCAGCAGCTCTTCATGATTGCCTATTCCGGTTATCTTCCCGCCTTCCAGCACCACAATCGTATCGGCCGTGAGGATGGTGGAGAGCCTGTGCGCGATCAGGATCACGGTACGGTTCCGGGTGGCTTCATCGATGGCATCTTGCACCATGCGTTCGCTCTCGGTATCCAGCGCGCTGGTGGCTTCATCGAAGATCAATATAGGGGGATTCCCCACGATGGCACGGGCGATACACAGCCTTTGCCTTTGACCGCCGGAGAGGTTCAAGCCTTTTATATCCAGCATTTGCTCATATTTATCCGGGAAAGTCTCGATGAATTCATCCGCGTGAGCGATTTTGGCAGCACTGCGGATATCGGCAGCGCTCAGCTCCTTTTTACTGCCGTAAGCGATGTTTTCCAGCACGGTCTTCGTGAAGAGCACACTATCCTGCGTAACCACGCCAAAGAGATTGCGCAGGTCGTCCAGCTTGATCTGACGCACGTCGATGCCATCCAGCAGAATAGAGCCTTCTTTCACATCATAGAGGCGGTTAATAAGGTTCGTGACCGTGGTTTTCCCGCCTCCGCTGGCACCCACAAAGGCAATTTTCTTGCCCTTGGGAATCTTTAGATTCAGCTTGTGGATCACTGGCTTGCCCGGCTTGTACCAAAAGCTGACATCCCGAAACTCGATGGAATCGGTAAAATCGGTCTTACTTACGGCATTCGCATCGTCCTGTATGTTGGATTCCTGGTTTAAAACCAGCGCGATGCGATCCAGCGAAACCGTCGCTTTTTTGATCTCGGTATAAAGCTGGGTGATGCTCTTCATGGGGTGCAACATGGAAAATACGGCAAATAGAAAGGCGGTAAAATCCCCCAGCGAAAAATTCCCCCCGGGATCCAGGATCATGCCGCCACCGATGATCACCACCACCACACCGGTTATCGCGGAATTCAGCTCCGAGAGCGGCACATTCATGGCGCTATAGATCTGCGCTTTCTGCCACAACTTCTGGTGCCGGTTGTTGATCTTGCGAAAGGCTTTGTATTCTTCATCCTCTCTGCGAAAGGCTTTCACGATCTTGATGCTGTTCAACACCTCTTCCACCGCGCTAAACATCGCCGATATCTGGTTTTGGATGCGGCGAGAGTATTTCTTGATCTTTTTCCCCAAAAACCCAATGGTGAAAGTGAGCAGTGGCACCACCAGGATGCTATAGGCAAAGAGCTTGGGATTCAAATAGATGGCGATGTACATATATACTATCACCGTGCTGAGATCGCGAATGCTGTTGAAAGTGGCAAAGATGAATTGATTGGAGACTATTTCCACATCGTTCACCATTCGCACAATGGCGTCGCCCACCTGATTCTTTCCGTAAAACTCCAGGCTTTGATTTAGATAACGGTGAAACATATGCCCGCGCATATCACGGATCGTTCTGCCCCGCAGCAATACAAAGAAACTGCGATTGGCAAAATAGGCCAGATTCTTCAGTACTATGACGATCACAATGAATAGGCAAAGCAGATACAGCAAAGAGAGGGAATCGCTGTACATCATCACTTCTTTCAGATCTTCCCACAAGGGCGCCAGTTCCTTTAACGATGATATCTGCCAGACGGATCCTTCTGTGGCAAAGAACTCCGCTACTGCAGCCTTTATCGCGCTGAATACCTGAGGGGCATTATGATAGATCAGCTCCGGTTTATTGGGGTTGAATACAAAATCGAAAAGCGGGATAAGAGCCGTGATGCTGACACCGCTGAAGAGAGCATACAAAGCCATAGAAACCAAACCGGCGAGGATATATGGCCAATAGCGAAACATCATCCTGTAGAGCAGGATCAAATTTCCGCTTCGTTTTCCGCTGTGTTCTTTCTTATCCATAACGTACCAATAAAAAAAGCCAGCAAATGCTGGCAAGGAAAAAAGTGGCACGCCCTAAGGGATTCGAACCCCTAACCTTCTGATCCGTAGTCAGATGCTCTATCCAATTGAGCCAAGGGCGCGCATCGTTTCGTCATCTTTTTCTACGACGTCTTTTCTGTCAATAAAAAAAACATCCAGCGTTACTCATTGCGCGCAAGCACCGCAATTCCACGCAGCAATGCGAAGTAAGCAATCGCCTCTCCATTATGCTTATCATTCCCCTCAGTCTTGTCCGTTTGTCCGGTTTCTATAATCAATTATCAATTGCGCTTTAGCGCATATTCCCCTTGTATTATTCACAATATTGGTTAAACTATGTAGATTGATTACATGAAAATAAAGGAGTAACAAATGACAAATACAATGCAACTTACTATCCTGATGGTGCTTATGCTGTCCTTCGTATCAGCATACGCCATTGAGCACACTGTGGGGATCCGGGGTGGAGCTACCATGCCCTTTTTTGATATCGACGACGATGCCAAGACCAAATTGATGGGCGGCATCAGCTACGAAGCCTGGTTGAAAGACTATCTCAGCCTCGGTATCAGCCCATATTATACCGGTATGGAAGCCGGGGATAATCTCCTCAAGTACAAAACAAGCGTGATCGGAGCCGATATCAACGCGAAATTCCGCCCGGTCAAGAAGTTTGCCCTGAACTATCCGGAAAAAACCATCCGCCGCATATCACCATTTGTGAATTTGGGTATTGGATTGGCAAACTACAGCTCAGAAGCCAGTGCAGGCGCTGTCAGTAATGACGAAAGCAATACCGCGTTTGTGGCTCCCAGCGCCGGATTGGGAGTTTCTTTTCTCACAAAGTGGGACGTGAACGTGGATTTGGGTGCGCAGTTCGTCCATCCTTTTGATGACAATTTTGACCAGATCGAAACCAAGGCCAACGATTCTTATCTAATGCCATATCTGGGAATCGGTTACACCTTTGGCGGCAAGAAAGCCAAGGAAGTGGCAGATAAATTCGTAAAACGGCATCTTCTGCGCGATCAGATCAGCATGGAGCGGGATTTCACCCTTAATTCCGTGCAATTCGAAATCGGCAGTGCAAATCTCACCAAAGACGCTGAACTTAGTCTGGACCAAGTGGCCGCGGAAATGAAGAAAAACCCTGAGGTAGAGGTGGCTATTCATGGTCATACAGACAACACCGGCAGCAAAGAATTGAATGATGCGCTATCTCTCAGACGCGCCGATTCCGTGAAAGAATACCTGGTAAAACAAGGCATTGAAAGTGAAAGAATCAGCACCCAGGGTTTTGGTTTTTCCATGCCTATCGCCGACAACAACACCGAAGCAGGCAGAGCTGAAAACCGTCGCATCGAATTCGTGATCAAAAACGCGAAATCGAAATAGGCATCTCACTTTGCAATAACGATTCAGGTATAGCCTTACTGCTCCTCGGCCCTGCAAAAGAGGGTTGGGGAGCATTTTTTTACTGCTTCTACAGGAGGCATGAATATAAATCAAAGCCTTGAAGATATTGAACCCGCTGCTCTTCCTCGCTTTTCTGATCACGGTTGTGGCGATGATACTCTACAAAGTGCCCGGAAGATATCAATACGATGCAGATACAGTGGGCCGGCTACACGAAATCTCCGGAATCGTATTCGTCTCCCGGCGCCTCTCCTGAGGCGTCAATTATGCGGCTGAAAGCCGTACCCACACTAGCCCACAAAATGGCTACGCAATTTTGCGGGGACCCCAGTCTCCGGCATGCTTGTGTATCTCGTTTCTTTCACCCCACAAAATGGCTGCGCAATTTTGCGGGGGCCCC